>Ga0222423_1001502_pt1 | contig 10438 bp, 12 predicted proteins | sample 3A0metagenome_FD_182472 | JGI IMG/M metagenome (GOLD analysis project Ga0222423, IMG submission 182472) | Enriched microbial communities from leaf-cutter ant dump, University of Wisconsin, Madison, United States - 3A0 (version 2) | ecosystem: Environmental > Terrestrial > Nest > Insects nest >...
GATAAGAGTTAATATTGCATTTGTTTTAACTTCATTATTTTCTAAGAAGAATTTAGAGTTAAAAAAGATTAAAATATTTCGAATATATTCATGTAGTTTTTTCATAATTATGTTTTTTATTTTCAGCATACAAGGATTCGAACCTTGAAATTCTAATACTTTTAAATAGTAGAATGCTCTTCCATAGAGCTTTTATGCTACACCCACTTATATTTTTATTAAAATTAAATTACTATTTAAAACACAATTAGCTATTTATTTTATCTATCTAAGGAGGAACGGTTAAAGAAAGTCGAATCTCGACGGGTTTCCAAAATTTTATGAACAATATGTTTAGCACGCACTAAAATTAATTGAGGGTTATTATGGAACTCCATACCTGGTGTTTCTCTAGTATTAAGAGGAAATTCATACCCATTAACTCTAATTGCTCTAATTGTTAGCTTTGAATTTTGAGTCTCACTTATCTGTGTAAAATCATTATTTAAACAATTATACCATGTATGAAGACTAGGAGTTTGATATTCTTTTAATATATGAGGAGGCGTAGTTAAAAAATATTGTAAATCTCCAATATTATTAATAGTAGTTATATCACAAACTGGTCTAATTCTAAATCCATAAGAAATAGAAGGAGCAAATTCAGAAATATGTACTAGTGTTTCTTCATTTATACAATAGCTTATATTATTACCATAAAAACTTAAATAAATGGTAAAATATATTACAATCATAATTAAAAATTTATATTTACTTTGTAAAAGTAAGTGTATTTGATATTGTATATATTGCATATTTATTCTTTATTTTTTATTAAATTTATTTATGTTTTTTTCTTTTACTTTGATCAACAGATAATTCATTAATAGTTTGCTCTAATTGTTTTATTTCTGCATCAGTTTTTCGTTGTTGTTCTATTGCTTCATAACGTAAATCCATATTATTTCCAGCAATATCACAAATTTCTTGTTGAGCAGTTTCTAATTGTGTTTGTAATGTATTAGCTTGATTAAATAAAAACTGTTGATTTTCCATTAAAGAAGAAATTATTCTTGAATTATTAATATTATTTAATTCTTCTTGTCTAGCTGTTTCCACTTTTTCGAACTCTAAAGTACGTAAAATATTTTCATGTTCTTCTTGAGTTTCTTGTTTATTTATTATAAAATTGCGTACTATATTACGTAATTCGTCATTTTGTTCTTCTAATCGTGTTACATTTTCTTTTAAACTTAAATTTTCTTGCATTAATTTTACTAATTCTTTATGTAAAAAATCATCTTGACTTTGCATACAAAGAATAGCATTATATCCATTAATACTAAAAAAAATAAGATACATTATACAAAAAGGTAATAAAAAATTAAATTTACTTTGTAAAATTTTATGTATATTATATTGTATAGACTTCATAAATTTTAAATAAGATATTGTGGTAAGTCGGGACTTGAACCCAAAACTTTTTATTTCTAAATTGCTTTACCAATTAAGCTAGCTTACCGTTTAATTTAAAAAATAAAGAGAAAATAAAATAATAATAATTTTTATACTAAAAATATTTTAGAAACGCATGTTTTTTCTTATTGAAAAACCCCTGTTTAAAACATTACCCTTGTATCCGACTTAGTCCGATAAAAAATCGTAATTTTCCATATAAAATTCTTATATTTATAAACTTATAATTTAGTATATATTTTAGAATTCATCAGGATCAATAAATAAGCTAATATAAATTTTCAAGACTTAAAAGTCGCTTACATAAATTAATTAGCATAATTGTATATTAAATAAAAATTCTAAAATAAAAATATAAAATTAAATTTTAAAATTTTCTTGCAAAATTTTTAATTCAGCTTCTACCTTAGCCTTTTGCTCTGCTAAAAGATGATTAGCACTTTTTAAATCGTTAATTATTTCTTCTTGCTCATCTAATTTTGCAAATATAGCTATAGGTTTAGTTTGTTCAAAAGCTAAAATGTCAGCTTGATATGATTCTTCTTTAGCTTCTAAGATTTTTTCTCGTTCTTCAATACGTATAGCGCGTGCTCTATGCTTAGCTGTATCTTCAACTAGAAGCTTATTTACATTTTTTAATTGACTATTTTCGTACTCTAAATTTTGTGCTTTATTATAATAATAGTTAAATTCATCTTCAAGAGTAAAAATAGATAAAAAATCTTCATCAATTATATTAGCATCTTCTATAATCATTGGAATTTCTTCTAAATCTTCTGTCATACAATAAATAATATTATTTGCATACAAGCAAAAATAAATTAAGCTTAAAATAAGTAAGTTTATTACTAACCTATAATTTGAATGTAAGATTAAATGTGTAAAATATTGTAAATGTTGCATAGATATTCTTTATTTTTTAGCATTTTGTAACAAATCTAATAAAATATAAATTTGTTTATTTTTATCAGCAATTTCTTCTAATAGATTTTTTTTCATCGCTTCGATTTTTGGTGTTAAAACACTTAATTCTTCATCTAAACGTTCTTTTTCACTTAATAATGAATTATTAAGCTGAATATATTGAATATTATCATTAATAAGCTTTCTATATAAACGTTCAAGGCAAATTTTTTCATTTTCAGATAATTTATCCATTTTTAAAAAACTAACTAAAAATTCAACATCTTGTTTTATTTCTGAATATAATAATGGTTGTTCAAATAAATCTTTCATATATTATAAAATTAATGATAATATAATAGCCCCTAAAGTAAACAAACTTAAACCAGCAGCTGCAGCTTGTGTTGCAGTATTATCAGACGCATTTTCCGTTGAATTAAAACCAATCATTTTATGAGATTTAGTACCTAAATTTTCATGCATACGATAATCATTAACCATATTAGTTGCAGTTTCAAGAGCTTTATTTTTTTCTTGTTCAGCAATGGCTATTTTTAAATCAGCTGCTTTATTAATTTGATCAACTTGTTGTTTAGCTTCCGCAATTTCATTTGCCGAAGCCTTTTGTACAGCGTCAATTGTAGCATCTATTTTAGTTTTATAAGCAGAAAATGCAGAATCATAAGATAACCCTAAATTATTAATTTGAGAGGCTAGATCCTTTTTATTTTCAGCTTGTAATAAAGTTTTAAATCCTTCAGTTAATATTTTATTTGTTTGTCCCGAAGTCATAGTATTTTTTTGTAATTCACCATACATATTTGCTGTAGATTTAGTATTTGCTTTAATAGCATTTAATGACTGTAAAACACTTTTGGGGTTATTAATATCTTTACTTAAAACTTGAGTTTGATAAGCCACAGATTTTTCAATACCACTTAAGTGCTGAATTTCTGCTTGTTGGCCAACATAAAACTGTTCTAAACCAACTTCAGCAATAGTATTCCCTTTTATTAATTCATCCTTAATATTTTTTAAAATTGCTGATTGCTCTTGTAAATGTTCAGTATTATCAATAATAGGTGTATGATTTAATTTTTCAATAAATTGTTCTTTAAAATCAAATAATATTTCACCAATACTTCGTTCATTTACATTTGCTAACGATTTTATTTTAATAGGATCAATAATTTCTGACGGCAAATTACCTAAAATAGCATCAAATTGTAATTGAAAAAATAAATAATTACGTAAATTTTCAGGACAAAAAGCTGCAAAAGCAATTATTGCTAATAAAATACATTGAATAACATCCATATAACCAAATTTACGAGCAAAATATAGGATTAATGTAAAAATCATTATTATAGTTAATAACATATCTTATTTTTTTAAACCACTAACGTATTTATCTTGTAAAGTTTCCTTAAATGTTTTAGCTGTTTCCACTAAAGGTGTTGTATCAAAACCATTTTTATATAAATAATACCCGCCTGCAATAAAAGCACCAGTAAGCATAATAGCCCCAAATTTTAATAAATAATTAGGTTTTGATGGAACATTATCAATAGAACTACCAATAGAAGACTCAGGTGATAATATTGATTCCCCAGGTAATAGATAATCTTGAGGGTTAGGTAAGGTTGCAGGTTGATTAGCATATTGTTGTAAAAATTCAGGTATAACTTGCCCATTAGATTGTAATGTTGTAACTAAAGCTTGCAATACTTCGGGCTTTTGAAATAAAATAAAAGTTTCGTTCATAAAATTTAAATTTTGAGATAATTCAGCCCAAGGTAAAATACACATTGAAGCAACACTCATTATAGTTAAATAAGAAGTAGCATTTTGTGTTATACCCGATAATAAAGTTGATGCTTCGTTTTCAATTTGACTTGTTATTTGTTGTAAAGCTAAAAAATCTTGTTGTAATAAACCTTCCACTTGATAATTACGACCGACTTTATTTAACGAAACCGGCACAATAGTTTCACTCAGTTCATCTTTAGATTTTAAATAATGAAATAATGCATAACCATCAGACTCCTCAATAAATCGAGTTGATTCAACATACGTATATAAACCAGTTCTAGTATCTTGAATTTTTAAAAAAATATAATCATTAATATGAGTAAAATAAATTAATGGGTCGACACGATCAGGATCACCAGTTAAATAAATAACATTTGGATTAAAACTAATAGAAGACTCAGAATTACATTGTACTCGAACATTATGTATATGACCAAAATCATTTTCTTCTTTAAATAATCGAAATCTATAAGTTTTAAAAGCTAAAATATCTTTTAAAAAAGTAATATTTAATAATTTATTTTCATGTAAAAAAATCTGTTTTAATGCTTCAAAATGACCATTAATAGTATCTAATTTCTCACTAACAATATCTAAACGGCGATTAGTAGATAATAAATTTGATTTAATATCACGGACACAAGACTCAGGCAAAGCTGCAACAAATTTTATTGACTCAACAGAACGATCCATATACTGTATAACAGTATTATCACGATAAATAATTTTTTCAACAGGTTTAATGCCTGTATAGGTTAATAAAGGACAATACACATTATTATATAAAGGTAAAATCCCATAATTATAACCAAGTGAGGCTGCATCTTTATATAATGGACTATAATTTTTTTTTGTTTCAATTAAATATTCCTGTAAGCCACCTTTTTGAAACCCACACAAAATACCATTAATACGATCTGCCCAACTGACAACAAAAACTTTACTAATTATTAAAGGAACAATATATTCAGCATTGTATCCAGCATTAGCCACAGCATAACCACCTCCAATCCAAAAAGTATAAATTAAACTTTCATAGGTAGCATCACCTAAATAACGTATACTATTAACTAAAAAATTAGTATCATCACATAAGATAAAAAAGCTACCATTAGTAAAAATTAATAGAAAAAAAATAGCTAATAACGCTATTAAATTATTTTTATTAAATTGTTTTAACATAATTATTTTAAAGTACTTTACGAAAGTACTAAACTTCATAAACACCATAATTAACAAATTATATAATCAATAAGAAATTTTTAAATAATTTCTTAATTTTAAGGAAAATAATAAAAGAACATAAAACACCTAAAATACCTTAGTTTATAAACGATATTTTAATTTCCAGGTTTAAAACAACTTTCAATAATTGCTTTACATAAACATTGATTTCGATTATTAGCAGATTGTAGTTGATTATTATTACAACAATTGCAATTACCATCAGTAGAACTAGGCAATGTATTACTCCCTCGTTCCATTTTTTGACTCACTGGGGGCGGTGTTGTATCTTGTGTTTGATTCTCTGCCAATTCTGCAGCAACGGACTCAGTTATCTCAGGTAGAGACATTCCTTCTAAATCTTGAGCGGCCTCATTAAAAATAGCTTCTGAACCTTTGACACTGTTACAATCAATTTCGGAAATAGGTTGTTCAACAATAGGATCAGTAGGTTCTAAAAAAGTAAAAAAGGAAGGTATATCAATAAAATCAAATATAATAAAGATCAAAATAATTAATATAAACGTTTGCCATAAAAAAACGTCAATTGTTTTTAAAAACTTAAAAAAAACTTTAATTAAAATTATTAAGCGTATTAAAAAAAATTTAGTTTTAAAAAATAAAAAATCCCCAATGACTAATTTAAATAAGTTTTTCATATAATAGTATAAAAAATAAAATTAAAAAAAGAAAAATTTCACAAAAGATTTTTTTAATTAATAACATAAAGGATAATAATATAACAACCGATAGTTAAAGTTAGTAAAACGATTTATAAAAACATGATCGACATGATTTTATAAGAAATCATGTTTTATAAACCTAAAAACCTAAATTAGAACCTAAAAGGTTAAATATTTATAGTGATTTTTATATTTTTAATAGCTTTAGTAATAATAATATTCTATATTTCCTTATAGTATGATTTCATGATCGGTATGACTGGCAAAATACAAAAACATATTTTTTTTTATATACCGTTTTTGTTTTCAAAGTGATCATGATCATCATGATTTTCAAAATTAATTATAGAATTAAACAGCTTAAGATTATATTCTTCATCAAAAGGTTTTAATGAAGGTGAAAGTATACCAATATGCTTATGCCAGCTATCTTCTTCGTTAATATGTTTTAAAAATTTTTTCATTTTATGTTCAGTTTTACTTTCATTTAGAATTTTTTTTAATGCATCATTTGGTTTAATATCATGAATAGCATTTGGTCCTAAACGTTTTTTATATGAATATATTATTTTAGGAATATATTCTTCTGGCATTAATTGTAAATACATAACATCTTTTAAAACCCATCCCCATTCATATTTATGCTCTTTGATTGTATCATAATCAGGAAATACATTAATTAATTCGGTTAATATTAAACTTCTAAAATTACTTTTTCCTAATTTTCCACCAGTTTCATCATTACATGATTGTTCATATAGAGTATATAAAGCTTTTCCTATATTATTATTAATATATATGGATATTTCACCACCTTTAAAAGGTATTATGTTATTTTTTACAAAAGTGGATAATTCAGAGTTATCTGTTATAGCATATTTATTCGTATTTAAATACTCTTGAACACGCTTTTTAACTTCTTCCGGCTTTATTTCAAAAATCCATTGCACAAAACCTGGTAACTGTAATGTCCATAATCCATCTGTTTCATTCATTAATCCTGTTTCATTAGTAAAGTAACTTATTTGTTTTTTTAATTCAAATTGGATTCGACGTCTAACAATTGAAGATTCTGCTTGTGAATATCTAATTCCTGTATTTGTTGTAATTAAAGCAACTCCATAAAAATAAAAAGGTTTATTTTGTTTACCTTTTTCTTCTCCACGTAATAAATCTCCTCCAGTAGCGCTTTTTAAATTTGAAGCTTCTCCTACAAAACCATTGGTTTCTGGAAATATAATTAAATTTTTTCCTCTTAAAATTGCTGTTTCATATTGAGAGCTTTCAAAAATTTTTAAATTTGTTGAAGTTCGTTTATTAGTAGGTACTAATTTTTCTAATAGATTTTGTAATAAGCTTTTTCCTACGCCACCTGAACCTTTTAATTCAACAAAAAACTGTAAGTTAAATTCTTTATTTGTTTTAAAAATTATTTGACAAATTGCTTGAAATAGTTTAATTTTTTCATCATCTTCGTTAAAGATAAATTTTAAGCCATTTAAAATATCTTGGCATTCTGCTCCTGGAGTCCAATTTAATATAGAATAGCTTGTTAAATAATCAGTAGGTTTAGGATCTAACACTTTTTTATTATTTTCTAAAGAAACTACGCAATTTGAAAAAATACAATAATCTTTTTGTTGTTGCTTAATATTTTTTGCTAAATAATTTTTTAATTGTTTTTCTATTAAATCATTACGTTTTCTTGTTTCATAATTTATAGATAAATAAATACGTATTGGAATTAATTCCATTAATTTATTTTCAATTAATTCAATAATTTCTTCTACCTTAACAGGTGACCATAAATATTGTTTTTCATGTTCATATAAATACCATAAATTAGAATCTTCATCATATAGTATTTTTTCATGTAAATTAAAAGTTTCAATTAATAAATGAGCTAATAATGAATCTTTTTTTAAAAAATCTGTAAAACGTTTTTCTAATTTTCTAATATCACTAGATTCCCGTGTATCTTTTTTGTGTTCTATGTCCCACTGTGTACAAAGTGTGTCCAATTCTGTTTTAAAAAATTCTATACTTTTTTTGAACTCTTTTTGTTTATTTGGGCTTAATTTTAGTTGTGAAAAATTATTTTGGTTCATATACTTTTTTTTTATATTCTATTAAATCTAAATGGGTTGTGGTATCTATATAAGATAATTGAATAGGTATAGTATTTTCTATAGTCATATCTTGAAACCACATAATGCGTAAATGTATTGCTTTTTTTTCTAAATTCTTTATATTTATTTTATTTTTATTATATGAAGCTAATACAAAAGGTAAAATTAAATAATATAAAGGATATTTATTATCCTCCATTTTCCATTTTGTTTGAAAGGTTCTTATAACGCTTAATAAGGTTTTAGCCTTTTTAATTGGATCTAAAAAATGCTTATATCTAAATAGATTTATATCTTTTTTTATTGTAAAATAATAAGCTTTTTTAAAAGTAGGTTCATCCCATGTAGGATCATAGATAAAATCTAAAAATTTATAAGTTAGTGTCATATTTTTAATTCTAAACCAACAATATATGCTGTATTTGCTTTCTTTATCTTATCTTCCTTATGTAAATTTGATCCTGGCCATAATAACTCCCCTTCTTTTCTAATTGCTTGTATAAAGGATCTATTAAATATATGTGTAGGTTCAATATTTGGAAAATATATATCACAATAATTTTTTATTAATAAATGAATAGGTGTCTTGGCTAAAGGATTATGTTGACAATAATTTACTAACCATTCTTTAACAAATTCTATTGTTACCTCATTAGGTTGGTTTATTATGTTAACTTCTTTAGGTTGTTCTATAGTAATTGTTTCATATACTAACTTATTATTGTTTAATATTAAAGGTTGGTTGTTAAAACTATTTTCTCTAAGCTTTTTATAAAATTGTTCACTATCAAAATCTTTACCTGTTAAAGCTTTTAGTATAATTTCTTGATTATTTAATTTATTACTAATTTCACTTAAAACATTTAAATATAAATCTGTATTAATATTTTCTATTGTTTGTTTCTTATTAATTAATGCTTGTGTATCAATTTGATGAGTGAAACTTAAATGAAAATAACCATTTAATTTATTATGTCTACCTTTTTTAATATTCCAATTTAAATATTTTATAACTTTAGAGAAATGCATACCAAAAGATTTTAAATTATTTAAATCAAAGGGTATATTATAAGTAGCACAAAAATCTTTATATAAATCAATACTATTAATAAAAACATAATTAGGATTAAACATTAATGATTGTTGTACCCATTTATTTATTTTAATTTGTATTAATTTTTTCATAATAATTGGTATAGAGGAGGATTGTTATGTTCTATTTTAAACCATATATTAGAAATGGTTATTTCTTTATTTAAATATTTACTTAAATCAAAATTAATATCTTTAACAAAACCTTCTTCAAAATTAAAACTTATAATATGTTTATTAAATGTAAAATTTAAAAAATAATCTTTATAATTTATTAATTCATTTTGTTTTGGATATCTACGCATTTGACCTAATAATTGTATTTCATTTCGATAATCATTTTGAAAACGCCCTGCAGCATCATAAGCATTTTGAGCTCTAGCTTTTTGTTCTGCTAAAGCATTTGTTAATTGTTCAATTTCTCTAGCAGGTTCCAAATATGAATAGATTTCTCTATGAATTAGTTTTTTAAATTGATTTTCTCTAAGAGATTTAGCTTCAGCTATTTCTGGAATATCTGTGTTTTCTGTCATACAGTAAACAATTTTAGAACTATTAAAACTAAAATATATTATAAAATATATTAATATCGTAAAAAATATTTTATATTCTGAATTTAATATTTTATGTATTTGGTATTGTAATTGTAACATAATGTTATTTTTATTACAAAATTTAAGTTATTTTTTATCAGTAACTTTATTCTCAACTTTCTTAACTTTTTTACCTGTCGGATAATGTATTGCTATACTTCTCTTATCTGTAAAAATTTTACTTAAATGTTTTACATCATTTAAGTCACTTAATAATAAACCTTTAATATCTTTTGTTCTTATTGCTTGTAATAATACTACTAAACTTAATATTAATCTTTTATCATTACTGGTAAAGATATTTTTATTACGTTTAATTTGTAATATAAAGCTATGAAATTCTGATTTTATTAAGGCTGCTAATTTTGGTGCTGATGCATCTAAATTATTTATACGATCGATTAACTTATCCCATTGTGAGATAAGAGTTAATATTGCATTTGTTTTAACTTCATTATTTTCTAAGAAGAATTTAGAGTTAAAAAAGATTAAAATATTTCGAATATATTCATGTAGTTTTTTCATAATTATGTTTTTTATTTTCAGC
>Ga0222423_1001503_pt1 | contig 10437 bp, 8 predicted proteins | sample 3A0metagenome_FD_182472 | JGI IMG/M metagenome (GOLD analysis project Ga0222423, IMG submission 182472) | Enriched microbial communities from leaf-cutter ant dump, University of Wisconsin, Madison, United States - 3A0 (version 2) | ecosystem: Environmental > Terrestrial > Nest > Insects nest >...
AAATGCGATTAGCCTGATTACGGGTTTGGGGATTGGCGGTATTGCCATCGCCTTAGCCGCCAAAGAAAGTCTCGAAAACCTGATCGGTTCCTTTACTATTTTTATGGACAAGCCCTTTACCGTTGGCGATCTGGTGAAGGTAGATGGCATTGAAGGCAGCATCGAGAAAGTGGGTTTCCGTAGCACGGTAATCCGTAGCGTAGACAAAACCACCATTATTATCCCTAACCGCGCCATGATAGACGGGGTGCTGGAAAACTTAACACGCAGGAATTATCGCCGGGTCAAGTTTAATGTGAGCCTGCCTTATGAAACGCCTTCCGAAATGCTGAAAGCCATTAGTCAGGACATCCGTACTTTTCTGGAAGCTAAAGCCGAAACCTCAGACCATACCGTTACTTTTGACAACTTTGATAATTGGGCCAAGAATATTCAGGTGCTATATTTGGTAGAAAACCCCGATTATGCCCGTTATTTGCAAGTTAAAGAGGAGGTAAACTATCAGATTATGGCGATTATCAGCCATTATGGGGTTTCGCTTGCTTATCCGGTACAACGGGCAGCTCCTTCGCTGAGCCCGCCGCCGCAACCGCAATAACAGGCCTTCCCCCCTTTATAGTTCCGCCAATACCGTTATGCCGCCTTTTACCACCTGATTCAGTTCGACATTGATTTTGGTACCTAAAGGCAGGAAAATATCGACCCTCGAGCCAAATTTAATAAAGCCAAATTCTTCGCTTTGCTGCACCCGGTCGCCTTCTTTAATATACCAGACGATACGACGAGCTAAAGCACCGGCGATTTGACGGAATAATACCTGCGCCCCATTTTCATGTTCTACCACCGTTGTGGTACGCTCATTTTCTGTACTCGACTTGGGGTGCCAGGCCACTAAATATTTACCCGGATGATATTTAAAGAATTTAACCACCCCCGAAATCGGGTTGCGGTTAATATGCACGTTTACCGGCGACATAAACACCGATACCTGAATGCGTTTATCTTTGAGATATTCCGTTTCTTCGACCTCCTCAATCACGACCACTTTGCCATCGGCAGGGCAAACCACCAAATCATTGCCTCTCGTAAATACGCGCTTGGGGCTACGAAAGAATTGCAGTACGATAATAAATAGCGCAAAAGAAAGCACGTAAACAATCCAGCGCAGCCAAGCCAGATCAGCAAATTTATAATCGACAATGGCGTTTAGCACAAATATAAAAAGCAGCGACAGCGCAATCGTGGTATAGCCTTCCTTATGTATTTTCATGAGATGATTTCCGGTTATTGTTTATAAGAGCAAAATTGAGAAAAAAAAACGAATTATTGTTTTATATATCCCGCTCGATTGTCTTTTCTATCCAGCGCACCCGTCTTTTCTATGTTGTGTAATAATTATCTTTTTAATTTTATTCAGGTTCAGCACCCTGTCTTTCGCGTCGCCGCTGTTCCCGACGTTCCTGCCGTATTTGTTTAGGTGTTTTTACTGTATCGGGTTTTGCTACTTGCCGCTGTACCGAATCTTTCTTCGTGGCCGGGCTAAAAAGCCGTTCAAAAAGATTCCGCGGGCGGTTACCCGGACCAAAGTCGGCGGGGTTGATGTCGGCGTCCAGAGCCGCGGTATCGATAAGCACCGAGTCGGGCAAGAGGTAATGCCGCAGTCCTTCTCTTAAGCGCACGTCGTAAAAACCGTATCCGGCACTATCGGTAGCGGCCCAGCCGCGCCGGGCCATCGCATTGCCGATATAATTAAAATAGGGCAAAAGATATGATTTAAGGCTCCCGTCCGACATAAACTTATACATGGCCACCTTAGGATTCGGCACAATATTCGCTAAAAAAATTCCCTCACCCTGTGTAAGTTCGGCCGGCGACTTGCCAAAATAATGCCTTGCTGCTTCGCCAATACCATAAACGTTTGGTCCCATTTCAATAATATTGAAATAGACTTCGAGCATCCTTTCTTTGCTCACCAGTTTATTGTTTTCAATCATCCATACAATTAAGACTTCTTCCGCCTTACGCGAAATGGTTTTATTGCGATTTAAAAACACGTTTTTAACTAACTGCATCGAGATGGTACTGCCTCCCCGCTTAAAGCGTTTTTCTTTAAAATTAACAGCAATAGAACGCCGGAAAGCCTCTTCAACAAAGCCGTGATGCCTAAAAAAAGAGGGATCTTCGGAAGTAAGCAAGGCATTTTTAAAATTCGGCGAAATCTGATCGAGCGGTGTAAAATTAGGATTATCGCGTCCGATGAGGATATTCCGCATGGGTTTGCCGTATTCGTAAGGGGTATAAACAAAATCCCGGTTAATTTTTTGCAGATCGGTTTTACCCCATTTCAGAATTTTAAAATCGTAGGCATTCATTTCCGAATTAAACTGTACACTATCGGGCAGCGCACTATCTAAATAAAAATCGAGATCGTACCATAGCTTTCCGCTCACCTGCATGCCGTCTAAGGATTCAAATAAACCCTGCGGGAAAGCCTCCAATACATCCTGCGCATTTTGTTCGTCGACATGCAGTTTAAGCGCGTATGTTTTATGGGGTGTAAGCGTGTATTTTAGATAAGGCTTGATGGCCAGATTCTTTAAATAAATAGTCGAGGTGCTATCTAAAGCGACAAAATTAGGGCCAATCCGCATATCTGCATCAATTTTTGCCCGCGAAATATGGATGTCTTTTTCTGCAATGCGCCATTGATGCATTTGCAGGTTGCTGACCGACCAGGAACCCGAAATTTTAAAATCGTCGCCATCAAAATCGGCAGCGCTCATCACGGTATGCACCGTATCGAAAGCCATACGGGTTTGCAATTTGTTTTGCAGATAGCGTGGTAATTCCACTTTTTTATGATTCGCTGCAAAGAGCATCACATCCAGTTGCTGGCTACCGGGATCAAGGCTGCCGTTCACATGCCAGGTGGCGGCAGTATCGTTTACCCGGATGGTGGATTGGAGTTTACCGCCATCGATAAGTGCTTCGGTAGTGAGGAAAGCCAAAGAGGCCGTATCATTATCGTTTAAAGACAACATAAAATTCCGGATTTCCATATCGTCCGGAATCTTGTATAACACCCCGTTGACCAGATTGCCTGCCAGGGTACTCAAATCCAAGGGGCCAGTGCTACTCGTACTGTCCTTTTTCTTCCTTTTTAAAATAAAATCGAGATTACTGAGGCTGTCTTTTAGTACGACATTGAATTGCCCGTTGTTGAGACGAATTTCAGATAATTTAACCTTCCCGAAAATAAGCGGGAAAATTTTTACGCCAACAGTTAAATCCTGAATATGGGCAAGAGTATCGCGCGCGTCGGGCACCACCGAAATTTGCTCCATCCTGACGGTGCTCAGTCCGCTAAATCCGGCTTTGCCCACCGCTACTTTTAAACCGTAATCGTGCTGCGCTTTCGCAATGGCTTTCGCCATCGCCTTTTTTAATACCGCTTCGCGTTTGGTATAGGCAAAAACGCCTCCCACGAGGAGAATTAGCGCCAATGCCAGCAGCACGCGGCCCGCCACGCGATAATATTTCCGGGGAATATGTAAAGTAGGTAAATGCATATACCGATCTCCTTCGTTATTTTGCATCAAAATTACAATTAAAAAGCCTGATCACAAGTCGACTATGCCGATGTTTTGTTAATTTTGCAACATGACAGCATTAAGGGAACAGGTTTTGGCCGCTTTGGCGCATGTAGAAGACCCGGATTTAAAGAAAGATCTGGTAACGTTAAACATGATTAAGGATCTTTCGATCAATGGGCAGCAGATTGCCTTTACCTTAGAGTTAACCACGCCGGCCTGTCCGATGAAGGACATGCTCAAAAATGCCTGTATCAATGCCATTCATCACTTTGTGGATGCTGAAGCCGAGGTCAATATTCAGGTGAGTTCGCGGGTAAGCCGCCCGGCAGACAGCTCGCAACTGAGCGCAATTAAAAATATTATTCTGGTATCGTCGGGCAAAGGGGGCGTTGGAAAATCGACGGTTGCCAGTAATCTGGCGGTAAGTTTAGCGGCGACAGGCGCCCGTACCGGCTTAATTGACGCCGATATATATGGCCCTTCGGTGCCGGTTATGTTCGATTTGATGGACGCGAAACCCGCTGCGCGTGAAACCGAAAACGGGAAGACTTTAATTTTACCGATTGAAAAATATGGCATCAAACTCCTATCTCTGGGCTTTTTTGCCGATCCCGAACAAGCGGTGCCCTGGCGCGGCCCAATGGCCTCGAATGCCGTAAAACAATTGTTTAATGATGCCGATTGGGGCGAACTGGACTATCTGATTGTCGACCTGCCACCGGGTACCGGCGATATTCATATTACCATTAGCCAGTCTTTCCCTATTACCGGTGCCGTTATTGTGACCACCCCGCAACAGGTGGCTTTAGCCGATACCCGTAAAGGGCTAAATATGTTCCGTATGCCCGGTGTGGAGATTCCGGTATTGGGCGTCGTAGAGAATATGTCGTATTTTACCCCAGCCGAACTGCCGGATCATCAATATTATATTTTTGGTCGCAACGGCGGAAAAACATTAGCTGAAAAATATGCCGTTCCCTTTTTAGGTGAAATACCTTTGGTACAGGCTGTCGCCGAAGCCGGAGATCAGGGTAAGCCGATTGCTTTGGACGCCAGCAGCCCCATGCATCAGGCCTTTCAGGAATTAGCGGGCAAAATTGCGCAACAGATTTCGATAAACAATATACAATAGGTAAATTGCAGGGTTTTTCGTATATTTATGTTTTAACAGGAACGAAATGAATTTAACAGAACAAGTTGAACAAGCGTTAGAGACTATCCGGCCTTACCTGATAGCCGACGGGGGGAATGTCGCCATTGAAGAAATTACGCCCGATCACATCGTTAAGTTACGTTTATTGGGTAATTGCAGCTCCTGTAAAATGAGTTTCATGACCATGAAGGCGGGTATTGAGCAGGCTATTATGAAGGAAGTTCCGGAGATTAAGGCCGTCGTCGCCATTGATCTCGCCGGATAGGCCGGAGACGCTTTTAACACTATTTAACGCTTTATTTGAACAGACACCCTTATTTTTGTAGGATGAAGTATGGCTTAACAATCATATTGCTCTTTTTTCTAACCGGCGCCTTTGCACAGGATGTGAAAAAAAGCGCCAAGCTGGTTCAGTTTTCCGGCATCATTACCGATACGGACAGTAATGCTGTTGTGCCCTATGTCACAGTAAGCAATCTCAGTAATAAAGACCAAAAATTTGCTGCGAATTATCAGGGCTATTTTTCAATTATCGTGAATCCGGGCGATACGATCCGCTTTTCGGCGGTTGGTTTTTACGATAAAGAGCTGGTGCTTCCTGCCGAAATTGCCGATTTTAAATATACTGCAATGGTGCAGATGAAGCCGGAGGTGGTGTTTTTACGTGCTGTGCAAATTTACCCCTGGGCTACCATCGAAGAGTTTAATAAGGAGTTTCTGTCGATGAAAGTAGCCGATGACGATATGGCTATTGCCAAAAAGAATCTGTCGCCGAAGAGCTTACAGCACATGATTTTAACGCTGCCCCGGAGTTCGGCCGAGATCAGTAATAGCAATTATCGCTATAATTTTGACCGGATGGTGAATGTGAATATGCGCCAAACCAATCCTTTGCTCAATCCCTTTGCCTGGGGGCGGCTGATGCAACAAATTATGCAGGGCGATAAAAGCCGGGAAAGCGACAAATAGGGAGCCTCCCTTTTGCTTAATCAGCCAGACGGCGGTCTCTTAGCGTTTTTTATTCTGACGCGGAAAGCGCATCTTATACCCCGTATGGACATTTCCTTTCGAAATGGCATCTAATCGGCTTTTTATTAATTGCCGCCGCAATAAACTGAGCTTATCGGTAAACAGCTTGCCCTCGATATGGTCGTATTCATGCTGTACCACTCTTGCCGGAAAACCACTTAGTTTTTCTTCATGTTGCTGCCAGTTTTCGTCATAATAACGAATCAGTATGTCCGGCTTACGCATCACATCTTCACGGATATCGGGAATACTTAAACAACCTTCGTTAAAGGCCCAGGGTTCGCCGCTTTCTTCCAAGATCTCTGCATTAATAAATACTTTTTTGAAAGGCTCCTCGTCCTCGTCGGCTTTAGTATCCACTACAAAAAGACGAATCGCTAAGCCCACCTGGGGGGCGGCAAGACCAACGCCATTGGCATGATACATCGTTTCGAACATATTGGCAATCAATTGCTTCAAATCAGGATATTGCTCATCAATAGGCGCACAAATTTTCTTTAAAACAGGGTCGCCATAGGCTATAATAGGTAATTTCATCGGGCTTTTTATGATTAAAAATGGCTCTTTTACTATTCAATTGGTATTCGCGTACAAAAATACAAATTATTCTGCCGTTTTCGCGGGTATAAAGGATAAGACACTTCGCTGTTTCTCATCGAGAACGGTATTTGCCAGGCTTAAAATCTCCTCTGCGGTAACGGCTCTTATTTTTTTAAACACCGTTTCCAAATCATCAATTTGCTGATAATCGAGCAGACTTTTGGCCATACCAATTAATAGGCCAATGCGATTTTCCTCGCCCAAAGCGATTTGACCAATAAAGCGATTTTGGGCTTTATGCAGTTGCAGCACACTCATCCGCTGTTCCCGTATTTTTTTAAATTCCTTTTCTACCAGCCGCAAGGTACGTTCGGTTTTCTCCTTGTCTGTTCCAAAATAGACGGCAAAAATACCCGTATCGGTCAGCGGGCTATAATTTGACTCAATCGTATAGGCAATGCCGTGTTTTTCGCGAATCTGCATGTTCAGGATGGCACTCATTCCCGAACCGCCCAACAGATTATTTAGTAATAATAATCCGGTTTTATAAGGATGATGTAGGGAATAGGCCGGCATGCCCAACATCGTATGTGCCTGCATAATGGGTTTTTCGACCTGCCGCTGCTCGGGTACGTAGCCCACCGGTGCGCAGCGTTGCCTTGCGGGGCTATTTTCGGGGATGGCATCAAAATAGCGTTCGGCAATGTACTGTACTTTTTTCAGGGGATATTGCCCCAAAACCGCAACGATGATCTGATCGGTCCGATAGTTTTGTTGTAAAAAATCGCGGATATCGGCGGGCGTGATGGCCGTTAAACTTTCGGGGCTCCCCAGAATATTACGCCCCAGCGCATGCTCCTTAAAGAGCATATCCTCAAAATCGTCGGCAATGGCTTCTTCGGGCTGATCCAGATAGGAGGCCATTTCATCTAAGATAACGGCTTTTTCTTTTTCCATCTCGCTGAGCGGAAAGGTAGAATGGAACACAATATCCTGAAATAATTCGAGTGTACGATCTAAATAGGGCTGCAAAAAAGAGGCATGAATACAGGTATATTCTTTGGTGGTATAGGCGTTCAGGTCGGCGCCAACACTTTCGAGCCGGTTGAGTATTTGCTGCGTATTCCGCTTTTCGGTTCGCTTAAAAATCAGGTGCTCGATAAAATGGGCTATCCCCCATTGTCTTTCACTTTCGTCGCGCGAGCCGGCGGGAATCAGGATACAGGCATGCGCAATACTCGAAACCGCCGGCACGTGTAGCAGGCGGATACCATTGCGTAAAGGATGTACGTGATATTCCATGAGCGCACAAAGATACAGAACTCTTTGAGATATGCCCTATCTGCCGGCAGGCGACTGTCATTTTGACTTGTCTTTGGCTTTGGAACAATGCTTGATGAGCATGAGCAAAGGTTACAATTAATTTAAGAACAACATGACAACAGAAAAAGGAAGTATTTCCATACACACCGAGAACATTTTCCCCATCATTAAGAAATTTCTCTATTCGGATAATGAGATCTTTTTAAGAGAGCTGGTTTCTAATGCGGTGGATGCTGTTCAAAAAATCAAACGCCTTGCGGCCTTAGGGCAATATGCCGGCGAACTGGGCGAACCTTTGGTACAGGTTAAATTAGACGAAACGGCGAAAACCATTACAATTAGCGATAATGGACTGGGAATGACCGCCGAAGAAATAAAGAAATATATTAATCAGGTGGCCTTTTCGGGTGCGAGCGAGTTTGTCGAAAAATTTAAGGATGCTAAGGATGCGAACGAAATCATCGGTAAATTTGGTTTAGGTTTTTATTCCGCTTTTATGGTGGCCGATTTGGTCGAAATACAGACGCTTTCTTATCAGGAAGGTGCCGAAGCGGCAAAATGGACCTGCGATGGCAGCACCAGCTTCGAGATTTCGGAAGGAAACCGCAGCCAGCGCGGAACGGATATTATTCTGCATGTTAATGCCGATAGCGAAGAGTTTTTGAGCCGCCACAAAATTCAGGAAATTCTGGATAAATACGCGAAGTTCCTTCCTGTGCCCATTCAATTTGGCACAAAAACCGAAAGTATTGAAGATGGCGAAGATAAAGACGGCAAAAAGCAATACAAATCGGTAGAAGTGGATAATATTATTAACACCACGCAACCCCTTTGGACTAAGGCTCCTGCAGATTTGTCAGATGCCGATTACCTCGATTTTTATCGCCAGCTTTACCCCTTTGCCGAAGAGCCTTTATTTTGGATTCATTTGAATGTCGATTATCCGTTTAACCTGACGGGGATTTTATATTTCCCTAAGGTGAAAGAAGATTTCGATTTGCAACGCAATAAAATAAAGTTATTTAGCCGTCAGGTCTTTATTACCGATGAGGTAAAAGACATTGTACCCGAGTTTTTAATGTTGCTGCATGGTGTAATCGACTCGCCCGATATTCCGTTAAACGTATCGCGTAGTTTCTTGCAGGCCGATAGCAATGTCAAAAAAATCAATACCTATATCACTAAAAAAGTAGCCGATAAACTGGCGGAATTATTTAAAAACGACCGCAAAGGCTATGAGGAAAAATGGAGCGATATTGGCCTGTTTGTGAAATACGGTATGATTAGCGAGGAGAAATTTTATGAAAAAGCGAAAGACTTTGCGCTACTCACCAATACCGAAGGCACACAGTTTACTTTAAATGAGTATCGGGACAAGGTAAGCGCCCTGCAAACCGATAAAAACGGCAATGTCGTTTACCTGTATACCACCGACCCGGATAAACAGGATGGTTTTATACAGGCGGCACAGAAAAAAGATTATGATGTTTTGCTGATGAACAGCCCAATTGACGGCCATTTTGTGAGCAATATGGAACAGAAACTGGAAAAAACACAGTGGAAACGGGTGGATGCTTCGGTGGCGAACCAATTGATTGAAAAGGACGAAAAATTAGAGGCGGTATTGAGTGAAGCCCAGTCGAAAACGATTCAGGCGATTTTTGAAAAAGCCATCAGCAAGCCGGGTTATACCGTGGAGGTAACATCCTTGCATCCGGAGGATGCGCCGGTAACGATTACGATGGACGAATTTATGCGCCGCATGAAAGATATGGCGAAAATGGGTGGCGGCATGAGTTTTTACGGACAGATGCCCGACAGTTATAAAGTGGCCATTAACGGGAATCATAAATTGATGAGTAAAATTCTGGCAGCCGGGGAGGCAGAGCAGGCGCAATTTGCCAAACAGGCGGTCGATCTGGCTTTGCTCTCGCAGGGCATGTTAAACGGCGCGGAATTAACCGCCTTTGTTGCCCGTAGCGTAGATATGATCTAAACCCCGATGAGAAAGCGCCGCCCCCTGCTGATTATTCTCGCTCTTTTGCTCGTCTTTTTGGGTTTAAACAGCTATGTGCTCAGCGGCTTGCGGCTGCTATTCCCTTCTCCGATTTTTATTGGAGGGTTTTGGCTATTCATCTTTGGGATCATGGTTTTGTTTGGTCTCGCCTTGGGGCGCATGCGAAGCGGCGGTATGGGCGGCCTTTTTAAGGTGGCAACACATAGTTTTTTAATCCTGCTGGCGGCCAGTCTGGGCTTTGCCGCGGTGCTATGCGCTACGGATATATATCGCTTTTTTTATGCCTTAACAGACTCCGTATCGGCAGGTGCGTTTATCCTTCCGGCGCGGAGTCTGTATAGTATATTGTTCGCTTTGCTTATTTTTGGCCTGATTATCGCGCTTTTTATTCACGGGATGTGGCGAGGGAAATACGCCTACCGCGTGATCCGGCATAACTTATCTTTTGACAGCCTGCCGGCCGCATTTGACGGCTTTCGAATCGTGCAGATTTCGGACGTTCATGCCGGCAGTTTTACACGGCCGAAAGCGGTGCAGCGGGGCATCGATCTGATAAAACAACAGCAGGCCGATCTCTTTGTATTTACCGGCGACCTGGTCAATAACCGGGCAGAAGAAATGGCCCCTTGGTTATCGCTCTTTTCGCAAATCCGGGCGCCATACGGCCAGTTTTCGGTATTGGGCAATCATGATTACGGCGATTATGTTTCATGGCCAAGTGAGGCTGCGAAACAACAGAACCTGGAGCAGCTTAAACAATATCATGCCGATATAGGCTATCG
>Ga0222423_1001505_pt1 | contig 10436 bp, 7 predicted proteins | sample 3A0metagenome_FD_182472 | JGI IMG/M metagenome (GOLD analysis project Ga0222423, IMG submission 182472) | Enriched microbial communities from leaf-cutter ant dump, University of Wisconsin, Madison, United States - 3A0 (version 2) | ecosystem: Environmental > Terrestrial > Nest > Insects nest >...
CTTCCTGGCGGTTCGTGACGAACAGGATGGGCAGCTGAGCGCCCATGTTCTTGCGCACCCAGCGAACGATTTCCGGCCCGGTGGTGTCCGGCAGGTGCCAGTCCACGATCAGCAGGTCAAAAGTCTCGCGGCGCATTTCGCGCTGAAATGACGCTCCGTTGAGATGTGTGTGGCAGACATGTCCCATCGCCTCCGTGGCCTGTTTGATCAGATCCAGCTGAAGCGCATCGTCGTCCAACGCGGCTATGCGCATGGTCATCCCCCGTGCAAAAAACCAACCTTAGATTATTCGCCAGAACGCCGGTGTTCTGCGTTGCAAGCCCTTCGGGGCTTGCCGTTGTTTGACATTTGTTAACTGTACAGGGCCTGTCAAGGCCCCCCGGACATCAGGGCTGGCGGTCGGGCGCTTCGCTCACGCATTCGAAGATCAGGCGCGAGCCATCGTTGCGCAGCAGCTTCGGGAAAAGCGCGATCCGCTGGCATTCGCGCGTGGCGGCGGCATGGGCCAGCGAGGTGTCGGTGCCGTACACGGGCACGCTGAAGGTGCGGTCGCGGCCCGACGCCATGGGGCCGGACGGATGCGTGGTGGCGGCGTTGCAGCCCGTCAGCACGGTGAGCACGCAGAGGGAGGCGGTCAGCAGCTTCATGGTGGTCATCTCCAGGGAATTCGGATGGCCCAGTTTATAGGGCAACGCTGTGCAGGAACCGTACAGGGCGATACAGTGCGTTACATGCAATGGTGCGAGGAGGGCAGGCAGGCATGGCGGGCAGGCGGACACCGGTGGCGGAAAAGGAGGCATGGCAGCCCTGGGCGCTGCGGGTGCTGACCGCCCTGGTGCTCCTGGCGCTGCTGCACCTGCTGCCCGCCTGGCTGCCGCTGCAGCGCCTGGAATACGACCTGCTCAGCAGCCTGACCGCGCCCGTGCGCCCGGATGCCGGCGTGCTCGTGGTGGGGCTGGACGAGCCCAGCCTGGCGCAGTTGAATCAGTCGCCCCCGCTGCCGCGCCGCCTGCATGCGCAACTGGTCGATGCGCTCTCGGCGGCCGGCGCCGCCGCGCTGGGCATCGACATGCTGTTCGGCGCTCCCCAAACACCGGCGGATGACGCCGCCCTGGCCCGGGCGCTGCAGGGACGCATGCCCGTGGTGCTGGCCAGTGCCGAAGTAGTGGTGCAAAGCTCGCAGGTGGCGCAGTACCGCCAGGCCGTGCCCTCGGTTTTCGACGGCGCGCGCCATGGCAACGTGGCGATGGAGCCGGACGACGACGGCGTGCTGCGCCGCGCGCCGGTGGGCGACGACGCCTTCTGGCGCATGCTGGCGCTCAGCGCCGGCCGCAGCGTCACCGCGCCGCCGCCGGGCGCCCTGCTGCGCTACTACGCCCCCGAGGTCCCGCTGCCCTATGCGCACTACACCCAGGCGCTGGAACCCGCCACCAGCCTGCCCGCCGGCGCATTGCAGGGGCGGCTGGTGCTGCTGGGGCAGAACACCCCCGTGGGCGGCGTGGACCAGTTCGCCACGCCGCAGCGCGTGCTGGGCGGGGGCACGCAGTCCGGCGTCTTCATGCACGCCACGGCGCTCATCAACGGCCTGACCGGCGACTGGATCGTGCCCGCCCACCCCGCAGGCCCCGTGCTGCAGGCCATGCTGGCGCTGGCGCTGGCGGCCTGGCTCACGCGCCGCTGGAGCGGCTGGCGCGCCACGTGGCTGGCCGTGGCCCTGTCGCTGCTGGCGCTGATCGGCGCGTTCTGGGCGTACCTGGTGGGGGTGTGGTGGAGCGCATTGCCCACGCTGGCCGGCCTGGCGCTGCACCTGAACGTGGGCGCGGCCGGCAGCTACTGGCGCGAACGCCGCCGCCGCGAGCAGTTGCGCAGCGAATTCGCCCGCTACGTGCCGCCCGCCGTGGTGGATGCGCTCACGGCCGAAGGCGCCGTGCCCGCCCTGCAGGGAGAGCGCCGCGTGCTCACGCTGCTGTTTTCCGACCTTGCGGGCTTCACATCGGCCAGCGAGCACCTGCCGCCCGAAGCCGTGGCCCAGGCGCTCAACGCTTACTTCTCGCGCATGACGCACACCGTGCACGCGCACGGCGGCACGCTCGACAAATTCATCGGCGACGCCGTCATGGCTTTCTGGAACGCCCCGCTGCCCGAGCCCGCGCACGCCGCGCGCGCGCTGGCCTGTGCCCGGGCCATGCAGGCCGATATGGCCGCGCTGCGCGAAGCGTGGCAAGGCACGCCGTTCGCAGGCGTGCAACTGCGCATCGGCCTGCATACGGGCGAGGCGGCGGTGGGACACCTGGGATCGCACGAACGCTTCACCTACACGGCCGTGGGCGACGCGGTGAACACCGCCGCGCGCCTGGAAGGCGCCAACAAGGCCTTCGGAACGGACATCCTGCTGTCGCAGGCCGTGCGCGAAGCCCTGCCCGGCGGCGATTCCCAGCGCGAGCAACTGCTCTGGCTGGACGCCGTAGTGCTGGCCGGGCGCCACGCGGGCATCGACGTGTACACCCCCTGCGGCGACGCGGCCCTGGCCGCCATCGGCGCCGCGCTGCACGGCCACCTGCAGGCGGGCGAATGGGCACAGTCGTTGCAATGCTGCGCGCAATGGCGCGCGCATGCCGAACGGCATGCGCCCCGATGGACCACCCAGGCAGACCGCGTGCAGGCCCGCGTGCAGGCGCTGGCCGAGGCCGCGACGCCCACACCTTTCAGCGCGCGGGCGCTGGACAAGTGAAAGTGAAGTGAAGCCATGAACGCAACCCAAGGAAAGGCCGCTTTATGACCGCCACGCGCACCTTCTTCTTCTGGAAAACGCCCGTCAGCCTGGCCGCTGGGGCTGCCTGGGCTTTTGGAACATTCGGCGGCCCTGCCGCCTGGGCGCAATGCGCCGGGACCGCACCGGCGCCCGGTGCGTCCGCCGCGCAGATCGTGGCGCTGGCCGGGCAGGGGCAGACGCGCGCGCCCGGCGCCGAGCCCTGGTCGCCCGCCGTGCTGGCGCAGCAACTGGCGCAGGGGGCCGATGTGCGCACCCTCGCGCTGTCGTCGGCGGCGCTGCTGCTGGCCGACCGCACACAGATCCGCATGTCGGCCAACGCCCAGCTGCGGCTGTGCGAATCACAGCCCGCCCGTACGCTGCTGGAGCTGGCCGCCGGTCGCTTGTGGGCGCGGACCAAGAAGACCCCGGCCGCCCTGCAGCTGCAGACCCCCGCTGCGCTGGCCGTGGTGCGCGGCACGGACTGGGACGTGGAGGTGGACGCCGCCGGGCGCACCACGCTCACCGTGCTCTCGGGCCAGGTGGAGCTGAGCAACCCACAGGGCAGCGTGCAGCTCGGCCCCGCCGAACAGGGCTACGCGGAGCCCGGCCAGGCCCCCGTCAAGCGCCTGCTGGTGCGCCCGCGCGAGCGCGTGCAGTGGGTCACGGCCATTCCTGGCAGCGGCACGCGCTGGGCCGAGGGCGGCGCGGCGGCGGACCTGGTGCTGGCGGACCAGGAAGTCGCCGGCGGTCAGCTCGACGCCGCCCAGGAGCGCCTTTCGCGCGCCTGGCAGCGCACGCAAGACCCGCGCGCGGCCGCCCGCCGCGCGGAACTGCTCATGGCGCAGGACCGTGGCGCCGACGCCCGCGCCTGGCTCGACGCCACCCGCGCCGCGGCCCCCGCGTCGGTCGAATTGCTGCTGGCCGACGCCGACTGGCACCGCCTGGAAGGCCGGGGCGACGCGGCGCTGGCGCTATACCGCGAGGCGGTGAACCGCGCCCAGGGCGCTGCGCAGCAAGCCGCAGCCCACTGGGGCCTGGGCCGTGCGCTGCAGGAGCGTGGCGACCTGCACGCCGGCCGGGTGGCTCTGGCGCGCGCCGTGGAGCTGGCGCCCGACAACCCCACCTACCGGGGCGAACAGGCCACGGCCGCCACCGAGGCCCTGCGCCTCACGGAAGCCCGCGCAGGCTTCGACGCCGCCCTGGGACTGGCGGGCGACGACTACGTCAGCCTGGCGGGCGCGGGCCTGCTGGCGCTCAAGCAGGGCGACCCCGAGGCGGCGCGCACTGAGCTCCTCAAGGCCCTGGTGATCGAGCCGCGCTACGCCCAGGCCCACATCTGGCTGGCGGTGGCCGAATACCAGCTGGGTGGTTACGCCGCCGCCTTCGACTCGCTGGAGCGCGCCCGCGTGGCCGACCCCAACGACCCCGTGCCATGGCAGGTCGAATCCATCCTGCGCAACGACAGCGGCGAGCCCGAGGCCGCCATCGCCGCCGCGCGCGAGGCGCTCACGCGGCTGCCCTATCTCAAGTCGATGAACCCGCTGGCCAGCGACAGCCAGGGCTCGGCCAACCTGGGCAAGGCGCTGGGGGACTTTGGGCTGGAGCACTGGGCGCGGGCGTATGCGCAGCAGTCGTACTACCCGCTGTGGGCGGGGAGCCATTTCTTCATGTCCCGGCGCTACGAAAGCGAGTTCAGCCGCAGCGCTGAGCTCTACCAGGGCTACCTGTCCGACCCGCTGGCCTTCGGCATGGGCGAGCGGCAGGCGCCCGTGCTGTCCACCGAGGGGCGAGAGACCGTGCTGGCCGCCAGCGCCGAAAGCAACCCTACGCACACCAGCCTGAACGGCGATCTGGTGCTGCGCGGCATGGATGCCTCGCACATGCCCATGGCCTGGCTGGCGCGCGTCAACGGCATGCGCATGCAGCCGCGCGGCGACAGCGGCTCGTACTGGCTCACCTCGCCCATGGTCGACCTGGCCTGGGGCGCGCGGCCCACGGACCAACTGGGGCTGTTCGCGGTGCACAACCGGGGCTGGGACCGGTCGGGCTACCCGGATGGGCTTGATCTGGGCTCGGCGCGCTTCGATGGCGTGGCGCGCTCCTACGCGGTGCGCACTGACGCTGGCGGCTCCTGGCGCTGGTCGGCGGACGCGCAGACCTGGTTCAAGCTGCACCACGTGCGCAACACCAACCGGCGCATGCTCGACTTCGATGCCTGGGGCCCGCAGGACTCGCGCATTGAAGACCGCATGAACGGCGCCATGCTGCGCCACGTGGTGCAAAGCCCCGGCCAGCGCATCAGTCTGGGCTGGGAGCGCACGCGCGCCGAAGGCCGCACGGGCCTGTATGACCCTGGCGAGCCCTACGAAGGCTCCGAGGGCGCCACCACCGCACGCTTCGACATGCCCTGGATCGAGGGCGAGTGGACGCGCGGTTCCTGGAGCTGGCAGGCCGGTGCTTATTGGCCCGAGTTGCGCGTGCGCTATGTGGACCGCTACTTCAGCCTGATCACGGACGAGGATTTCTTCGACCCCGACGTGACCGAAGGCGGCCACGGCCGCCGCCTGCGGCCCCGCGCCGGGCTGTCCTACCGCTTCGGACCAGGGCGCGCGCTGCACGCGGCCTACATCGAGAACGTCTATTCCCCGTCCACCCACACCCTCGCACCCGTCGCGGTGGGTGCCATCCCCATTGACTATCAGTACCAGCGCCTGGGCAGCCTGTCGCGCAAGCGCGCGCTGCAGCTCGACTGGGAGCTCGACGCACGCACCTTTGCCTGGGGCATGCTGAGCAGCCAGTCCATCACCAACCCGGTGTTCGCCGATGGCCGTCCCCTGATGCCCAACCTGGGCATCGCCTATTCGGACCGGGCTGGCGTGCTCGCGCCCGTGGCCTTCTCGGGGCAGATCGCTGTCGACCCTTACAACGGCACGCCATATTTCAGCCAGGGGAACCTGCGGCAGGCCAGCGCGGCGCTCAACCGCGTGCTCACACCGCGCTGGAGCCTGCTGGGCAGCTACACCTGGGCGCAGTCGCATAACACCGGTGCCACCCATGCGGGCAATCTGCTGCCCGGCATACCGCGCCACACGGCGGTGCTGGCCAATGTGTGGCGCCATGGCGGGCGCGACATGACGATGGCATCGCTGGTCTATCGTGGCTCGCGCTTTGCTGACGAGGCCAACCTGATGTCCCAGGGAGCGGGCTGGAATCTGAACCTGGTGCTGGCGCGCGAATCCGGCGACCGGCGCTGGGCTTGGACGGCCACGCTGCAGACACCGCTGCACGGCACCGTGCGGCCCATACTGTGGACCAGCTTGCGCTACCGCATGGACTAAGGGTGTTTTTGGCCGCTAGCGCTTATCGAGCAAGCGCTAGCAGCTATTGAATTGGTAGTAATCAGGCTGCAGCCGCTTCGGCCAGCTGGCGCAGCGCGCCGGCCACCTCGTCCTCGGCCACGCCATCGGCGGCGGCAGCCCGCCCGGCCAAGGCTCCCAATCCCTCGCGCTGTAGCAGCGCAATGACCTGCCCTGCCTCCTTGGGTGCGTCGAAGCCCGTGCTCTGCAGCAGCAGCCGGCCGTCGGTGGATACGAGCTTGAAGTAGAACTTGCCGTCCGCCTCGCGGTACTGCTTGAAGCTGGGCAGCGAAGCCTTGGCGGCCTTGGCCGCCTTCTGCGGCGTGGCGCCCTGCGCCAGGCTGCGCAGGCCCACGGCGGCGCGCAGCTCGCGGATGAAGGGTGTGGCCAGTGTCCGGGCGCGCTCGGCGCCGGCCAGCAGGGTTTGCTCAATGCGGGCCGGGTTCTGGATCAGATCCTCGTACCTTGCGCGCATGGGCGCGATCACGCTGTCCACGCGCTCGAACAGCAGCTGCTTGGCGTCGCCCCAGGCAATGCCTTCTGCGTATTGCTTGCGCAGGGCGTCGGTCTCCCCGGGCGTGGCGAAGGCCTGGTAGATCTGGAACAGCGCGGAGCCTTCCACCTCCTTGGGCTCGCCGGGTGCGCGCGAGTCGGTCAGGATGGAGCCGATGAGCTTCTTCAGCTGCTCGCGCGAGCTGAACAGCGGGATGGTGTTGTCGTAGCTCTTGCTCATCTTGCGGCCGTCCAGGCCGGGCAGGGTGGCCACGTGCTCGTCGATGGCCGCCTCGGGCAGCACGAAGTGCTCGCCGTACAGGTGGTTGAAGCTCGCAGCCATGTCGCGCGCCATTTCGATGTGCTGGATCTGGTCGCGGCCCACGGGCACCTTGTGGGCCTTGAACATCAGGATGTCGGCGCCCATGAGCACGGGGTACATGAACAGGCCGGCCGTCACGCCGTCGTCCTGCTCGCGTCCGGCGGCGGTGTTCTTGTCCACGCTGGCCTTGTAGGCGTGGGCGCGGTTGAGCACGCCCTTGCCGGTGACGCAGGTCAGCAGCCAGGTCAGCTCGGGTATCTCGGGGATGTCGGACTGGCGGTAGAACGTGACCTTCTCGGGGTCCAGACCGGCGGCCAGCCAGCTCGCGGCGATCTCCAGCGTGGAGCGCTGGATGCGCGCCGGGTCCTCGCACTTGATGAGTGCGTGGTAGTCGGCCAGGAAGTAGAAGCTCTGCACGCCGGGCCTGAGGCTTGCCGCCACCGAGGGGCGGATGGAGCCGACGAAGTTGCCCAGGTGGGGCGTGCCCGTGGTGGTGATGCCGGTGAGAAAGCGCGTGGTGCTCATGGGAACGAAGGCAAACGAAAATGAAAAAGAAAAATCAGCGCAGCGGCGTGAGCAGCAGCTCGATGGCGCCGTAGCCGAGCTGCATCAGCGGGCGCAGCCACAGCGTGCCCACGATGCCCGCGATGACCAGGCCCATGACGATGAAGAAGCCCCAAGGCTCGACGCGCGCCACGATCTGCGCCTGCTTCCAGGGCAGCAGGCCCACTAGGATGCGCCCGCCGTCCAGCGGCGGCAGCGGAAACAGGTTGAAGGCCCACATGACCAGGTTGACGAGCACGCCCGCCTGGCACATGGCGATGAAGAAGCGTTCTTCCACGCCCATGGCGGTCAGCAGGTAGAACAGCACCGCCCAGGCAATGGCCTGGATGAAGTTGGAGGCAGGCCCGGCCAGCGCCACCCACACCATGTGCTTCTTGGGGTTGCGCAGGTGGCCGAAGTTGACCGGCACCGGCTTGGCGTAGCCGAACAGGAAGGCGCCCGAGGTGGCGAAGTACAGCAGCAGCGGCATCAGGATGGTGCCGACCGGGTCGATGTGCTTGAGCGGGTTGAGCGTGATGCGCCCCATCATGTACGCGGTGTTGTCGCCGAAGTGGCGCGCGGCGTAGCCATGGGCCGCCTCGTGCACGGTGATGGCGAAGAGCACCGGCAGGGCGTAGATCAGAACGGTTTGGATGAGATTGGAGATGTCCACCCGGGCATTGTCTCAGACCGCCCCGCTCCCTCCCCGGGCGGGCGCGGGGATTGTGGGATGTACGTACGCCGCCCGGCCCCGGCGCGGGGCAATAGTTGCTAGCATTGGCCGCTCGGCCTTTTGCCCGCCAAAAACACCAACGACAACAGTTCTGGAGACATCCGCCGTGACGTTGAACAACCTGAAGATCGGAACGCGCCTGATGCTGGCGTTTGGCGGCATCGCGCTGCTGGTGGCCCTGCTGATGGCGATGGGGCTGTCGGCGATCGGCAGCGCCGAGCAGGCCCTGCCGCAGGGCGCGGGCCAGGCCGCGCTGGGCCACCTGCAAAGCGCCCGGGCATGGATCATCGGCTGCGGCTGCGCGGTCTTCGTGCTGGCGCTGGTGGCCGTGCTCATCCTGCGCCAGAGCATCGTGGCGCCGCTCAACCAGGCCATTCTGATCGCCGAGACCGTGGCCTCGGGCGACCTGAGCCAGGAGTTCAGCTCCGACCTGCAGGGCGACTTCGGCCGGCTGTTGGACGGCATGGGCACCATGGAGGACACGCTGACCGACCTGGTCTCGCGCATCAAGCAGAGCACGGACTCCATCACCGCATCGGCCGCCGATATCGACCGCGGCAACACCGACCTGTCGCGCCGCGCCGAGGACCAGGTCTCCACCCTCACCGAAACCGCGGCCAGCATGGAAGAGCTGACCGCCACGGTGCGCCAGAACGCCGAGCGCGCCCATTCCGCAAGCGGCCTGGCCGTGAAGGCCTCGGCCATCGCCGAAGAGGGCGGCACGGTGGTGGGCGAGGTGGTGCAGACCATGCAGGCCATCAGCGGCAGTTCGCGCAAGATCGTGGACATCATCCAGGTGATCGAGGGCATCGCCTTCCAGACCAACATCCTGGCGCTGAACGCCGCCGTGGAGGCCGCCCGCGCGGGCGAGCAGGGCCGGGGCTTTGCCGTGGTGGCCAGCGAGGTGCGCAGCCTCGCGCAGCGCAGCGCCGTGGCCGCGCGCGAGATCAAGGCACTGATCAGTGCCTCCGTCGAGCAGGTGGAAAGCGGTGCCGGCCAGGTGGGCAAGGCCGGCAAGACCATGGAAGAGATCGTGACCGCCGTGGGCCAGGTGAGCGCTTTGCTGGGCGAGATCTCCACCGCCCTGCGCGAGCAGAGCGAAGCCATCAGCCATGTGAACACCGCCGTGTCGCACATGGACGGCGCCACGCAGGAAACCGCTGCGCTGGTGCAGCACGCCGTGTCCACGGCCTCCGCACTCTCTGCCCAGGCCCATGACCTGGAGCAGGCCGTCGGCGCGTTCAAGCTCTGATCAGAGTCCCAGCGCCTGCACGCTGCCGCGCCCTTCGCGCACTACCACCGGGTCGCCGCCGGTGCCCATCGGCGTGAGGTCCACCACCGTGGTGGGCTCCAGAGGGCAGGGGCCTGCGTCCACGATGGCATCCAGCAGCTTCTCGTAGCGCGCGCGGATTTCCTGCGGGTCGTTGAGCGGCTCGGTCTCGCCCGCCGGGATCAGCGTGGTGGCCAGGAGCGGCGCGCCGTGCAACTCCAGCAGCATCTGCGTGCCCTTGCGGTCGGGCACGCGCAGGCCGATGGTCTTGCGCGAGGGGTGGCTCACGCGGCGCGGCACTTCCTTGGTGGCTTCGAGGATGAAGGTGTAGGGCCCCGGCGTGGCCTGCTTGAGCAGGCGGTACTGGCGGTTGTCCACGCGCGCGTAGTTGGCCAGCTCCGACAAGTCGCGGCACAGCAGCGTGAGGTGGTGCTTCTCGTCCACCTGGCGGATGCGGCGCAGGCGGTCCACCGCGTCCTTGTCGTCCAGGTGGCAGACCAGGGCGTAGCTCGAATCCGTGGGCACGGCCACGATGCCGCCCTTTTGCAGCAGCATGGCGGCCTGCTTGAGTAGGCGGGGCTGCGGGTTGTCGGGATGGGCTTCGAAATACTGGGCCATCGGTGAAGGCGCCTCAGGCGCGCGCGGGACGCCGGATGCGGCCGGCCAGCAGTTCCCACACGGGGGTCAGCTGGCCCGGCAGCGGCGGCAGCGTTCCCAGGTCGGTATGGGATTCGTCGGGGCTGTGGAAGTCGCTGCCGCGCGAAGCGGCCAGGCCGAACTCCTGCGCCATCTCGGCATAGGTGGCGTATTCGGCGGCCGTGTGGCTGCCGGTCACCACCTCCACGCCGCGCCCGCCGTGCTGCTTGAATTCGGAGAACAGGGCGTACTCCTCGTTGGCGCTGAACTTGTAGCGCGCGGGGTGGGCGATCACCGCCATGCCGCCGGCCTGGGTGATCCAGCGCACGGCG
>Ga0222423_1001506_pt1 | contig 10433 bp, 7 predicted proteins | sample 3A0metagenome_FD_182472 | JGI IMG/M metagenome (GOLD analysis project Ga0222423, IMG submission 182472) | Enriched microbial communities from leaf-cutter ant dump, University of Wisconsin, Madison, United States - 3A0 (version 2) | ecosystem: Environmental > Terrestrial > Nest > Insects nest >...
GGCATCCCCCTCGTCGTCATCATCACCGAGGGTGTGCCGGTGGCCGACACCGCCGAGTTCTTCGCGCTCGCGCAGGACAAGGGCGTGCGGCTCATCGGTCCCAACTGCCCCGGACTGATCAGCCCCGGGAAGTCGAACGTCGGCATCATCCCGGCCGACATCACGGGCCCCGGGCGCGTCGGCCTCGTGTCGAAGTCGGGCACGCTGACCTACCAGATGATGTACGAGCTGCGGGACTTCGGGTTCTCGTCGGCCGTCGGCATCGGCGGCGACCCGATCATCGGGACCACGCACATCGACGCCCTCGCCGCGTTCGAGGCCGACCCCGACACCGACGTCATCGTCATGATCGGTGAGATCGGCGGTGACGCCGAGGAGCGCGCTGCGGCCTACATCGCCGAGCACGTGACCAAGCCGGTCGTCGGCTATGTCGCCGGCTTCACGGCCCCCGAGGGCAAGACGATGGGCCACGCCGGTGCCATCGTCTCGGGCTCGTCGGGCACCGCCCAGGCCAAGAAGGAGGCCCTCGAGGCCGCCGGCGTGAAGGTCGGCAAGACGCCGTCCGAGACCGCCGCGCTCGCCCGGGAGCTGCTCAGCGCCTGAGTCGCGACGCTCACCGACGCCCGTCCGTCGGCTGCTCCTGCGGGAGCGGTCGGCGGGCGGGCGTCGTCGTGCTCCTCGCGCCCGTGACGTGTGATCTTCGTGCGGTCGGCCCGACGCGCCGGGGCGCCTGCGGCATCCGTGCGGTGTGCGAGGCGACGATGGCCGCGTGAGCCAGTCGCGACCCACTGCCCCCGGAGCCGCGGTCGGCGACCGCGGATCGTCGGGCGGCCGGACGACCGGGCGACGTGCCCGGCGAGCGGGACGCGCGTCGGCCGGCCCGGGTCGAGGGCGCCGCCAGCGCACCGACACCGGTTCCGTGCCGTCGGTGACCGCAGGGGCCGCCGCACCCACCCGCGCCGCGGAGTCGCGGAACGAGGTCTTCCTCGGCAGCGCGCTGGACGGTGCCCCGCGCTGGGTGTCCGGCGTGCTGGCTGCGGTGCAGGCCGCGGTCCTGTCGCTGCTGGTCCTGGTCCTGCCCGCCGTCGCGAGCTTCGTCGCCACCGCCGCCGACCCGGCGAACTCCGGCGTCTCCTGGTTCCGGGCCGTGCACGTCGGCGTCGCCCTCTGGCTCGCCGGTCACGGCGTGCCGCTCGAGGTCAGCGGCTCGTCCGTGACGCTCGTCCCGCTCGGCGTGACCGCACTCGCGGTGTTCGCCTGCTACGCGTCCGCACGGCGCTCGGGGATCCCCACCCGCTCGGGCCTGGCGGCGGCTGTAGGCACCTACGTGGTGCTCGTGCTCGTCGTCGCGCTCGCGAGCGGCGTCGGACCCGGTGGCGTCGCGCGGGCGTTCGTCGGTGGTGTCCTCGTCGGCGGCGTGGGACTGGGGTGCGGTCTCGCGGCGCGCCCGGGTGCGCCGTCGGTGCGCGTCGTGACCGCCCCGCTGTGGGCTCGCGTGCCTCCCGCCGTGCGGGTCGGCGCCGGCGGGGGTGCGGTCGCGGTCGGCCTGCTCGTCGCGGTCGCGTCCCTGGTGACGTCGCTGTGGGTGATCGCCGGGCTCGCGACCATCCGTGACGTGGTGGACGGGCTCTCCCTGGACCCGGTGGGCGGGACGGTGCTGGCGTTCGCCGAGCTCGTCTTCGCACCGAACCTGGTGGTCTGGTGCATCGCATGGCTGGCAGGTCCCGGCTTCGCCGTCGGGTTGGGGACGCACTTCGCACCGCACGAGGTCGTCGCCGGGCCGATGCCGGCAGTCCCGCTGCTCGGTGCGCTGCCGAGCAACACGCTGCCGGGCGCCTGGCGCTACCTCACCCCGCTGCTGCTGGTGGGGATCGGCGCGCTGGCCGGCTGGTACGTCCACCGTCGTCTGCGGCCCGGCCGGTGGTGGCACCCCGTGGTCGCGGTGGTCTCCGCGTCCGCCGTCGCGGCGCTGCTCGTCGGGTTCCTCGTCCTGCTGGCGTCCGGGGGAGTGGGGCCGGGCCGCATGACGCACGTCGGTGCGTCCGCCCTGCTCGTAGCTGTCGCGGTCGGGTGGCCCGTGCTGCTCGGGGCGCTCCTGGCTGCCGTGCCCTCCGATCCCGCGGTGCGTGCGGGAGTACGCGCTCGGCTGGGGCGCGCCGGTGCCCGGCGGGGCTCGACGGCCGACTGAGCAACGGACGACGGACCGAGCGGGGTGCTCGGTCTGCAGAGGCGGTCAGCCGGCGGTGCGGGTCCTCAGATCGTCCTGCCACTCTTCCAGCCCGTGCCGGAAGTCCTGCTCGCACTGCGCTCGCGCGGTGTGCGTGAGCGCATCGGCGAGGCACGCCTGCCGCTCGGCCTGCAGCGGCCAGAGCAGCAGCATCCCGCCCGCCACCATCGCCCACACGGCCGAGATCGCGATCCCCACGACCAGCATGGGCACCAGCGCGCCGCGTACGTGGGCCCGGCTCGCAGTCAGGGCCGCACGGATCCCGTAGACGACGGCGGCGACGATGAACGGCAGCGCCAGAGCCTGCCACGGGACGTGCAGCGTGCCGAGGATCGCCGACGCCAGCAGCAGCAGCCCGAACGTCCGCGCATGACCGCGCGCCTGCGCGGCGCCTTCGGGATCCGTCGGGACCGGGGGCGGCGCGGGATGCTGTCCAGGGGGCTGCTGTCCGGGGTGCTGCTGGGCGAGGTGCTGGTGAGCCGGGTGGTGCTGAGGCGCGGGGTACGGGAGGCGCTGCTGCGGGTGGCGCGGCACCTGGTCGCCGTCCGAGGGCTGGCCGTGCGGGGGCTGGCCGTGCGCTTCCGGGCGGTCGGCGTCGGGGCGACGACCGTCCTCAGGAGGCGCGTAGGGGTTGCTCACGCGAGCATTGTCGCCCACGGCGCCGACGGGGGCGCCCCGCCGTCCGCCCGTCGGGCCGCAACACGCCGTGCCGGTGGCACCGCGCCCGCACGTCGGGGCCGAGACCGCGAGCTGAGCCGTCCAGGGGTGCCGGGCCGCGGGAGCGCCCGGTAGAGTCGATACCGGTCGTGACTGGCGCAGGTGGACAACCACCGGGGAGCGGCCGCAGTTCCCTGCCGTGCACCGCCCGCCTGGGTGCCTGGGTCTCGACGCCCCGTCCATCGACCCCAGCCAGGAGATGCACATGAGTCACGCCCCCGCCCCGAACACGTCCGACATCGAGGATGCCGCGACGCGACGCCCCCTGCGCCGCGCCCTGGTGAGCGTCTACGACAAGACCGGCCTGACCGAGCTGGCAGCCGCGCTGCACGCCGCGGGTGTCGAGCTCGTCTCGACCGGGTCCACCGCTGCCACGATCGCCGCCACGGGCGTGCCGGTCACGCGCGTCGAGGACCTCACCGGCTTCCCCGAGTGCCTCGACGGGCGTGTCAAGACGCTGCACCCGCGCGTGCACGCCGGTGTGCTCGCCGACACGCGGCGCCCCGAGCACCTCGCGCAGCTCGACGACCTCGGCATCGCGCCGTTCGAGCTCGTCGTCGTGAACCTCTACCCGTTCACGGCCACCGTCGCGTCGGGTGCGGGGCCCGACGAGTGCGTCGAGCAGATCGACATCGGCGGTCCGTCCATGGTGCGCGCGGCCGCCAAGAACCACCCGAGCGTGGCCGTCGTCGTCGACCCCGCTCGGTACGACGACGTGACCGCAGCGGTCGCGGCCGGCGGGTTCACGCTCGGTGAGCGTCGTCGGCTCGCCGCCGCCGCGTTCGCCCACACGGCGGCGTATGACGTGGCGGTGTCGTCGTGGTTCGCGTCGTCGTACGCGCCCGACGAGTCCGCCGCCGACTCGGGCTTCCCGGCCGTGCTCGGTGCGACGTGGGAGCGCGGCGACGTGCTGCGCTACGGCGAGAACCCGCACCAGAGCGCCGCCCTCTACCTCTCCGACGAAGGTGTCGCCGGCCGGGGCCTCGCGGGTGCCGAGCAGCTGCACGGCAAGGCGATGAGCTACAACAACTACGTCGACGCCGACGCCGCGTGGCGAGCCGCGCACGACCACGACGCCCCGACGGTCGCGATCATCAAGCACGCCAACCCGTGCGGCATCGCGGTGGGCACCGACGTCGCCGACGCGCACGCCAAGGCGCACGCGTGCGACCCGGTGTCGGCCTACGGCGGTGTCATCGCCACCAACCGCACCCTGACGGTTGCAGCCGCCGAGCAGATCGCACCCATCTTCACCGAGGTCGTCCTGGCGCCCGACTTCGAGCCCGAGGCCGTCGAGATCCTGAGCCGCAAGAAGAACATCCGCGTGCTGCGGGTGCAGGCCGCGTTGAAGTCCGACGTCGAGCTGCGGCCCGTCACGGGCGGAGTGCTGCTGCAGCAGACCGACCGGATCGACGCGGCCGGCGACGACCCGAGCACGTGGACCCTCGCGACCGGTCGGGCCGCCGACGAGGCGACGCTCGCCGACCTCACGTTCGCGTGGCGGGCGGTGCGTGCCGTGAAGTCGAACGCGATCCTGCTCGCGTCCGACGGCGCGTCGGTGGGTGTCGGCATGGGGCAGGTCAACCGGGTGGACTCGTGCAAGCTCGCGGTCGAGCGCGCGAACACGGGCGACGTGGAGCGGGCCCGTGGTGCCGTTGCGGCGTCCGACGCGTTCTTCCCGTTCGCCGACGGGCTGCAGGTGCTGCTCGACGCCGGTGTGCGGGCGGTTGTGCAGCCCGGGGGGTCCGTGCGCGACGAGGAGGTCGTCGCGGCGGCCGAGGCGGCCGGCGTGACCCTCTACCTGACGGGAACCCGCCACTTCGCGCACTGAGCAGTCCCGACGCCCCGGCGGCGGACCGATGTCACGGTTCGTCGGCGGGGCGTCTGCGTCTGTGCGCCACGGCGGCGCACGAGTCCCGTGCGTCAGCCCTGCGGGTCGGCTCAGCGCACGAGCGCGCTGCGCAGCGGCTGGGCCGCGGCGGCTGCGACGTCGCGATCGAGCCGCGGCAGGTCGGGCTCTCCGAACAGGCGCCGTGCGGCGCCGACGTCGCGCGGACGGTCGACCGTGAGGATCGCGGTGAGGGTCTGCCCGCCGGTGCGGAACCAGAGCGCGGACCAGCCGTCCTCGCCCGAGGGATCGCCGCGCAGCACCACGTCGTCGTTCTCGTCGGGCAGGCCGAACAGCGTCAGGTCGTGGCCCAGCTGCGTCGAGAACACGTAGGGCACGGGATCGGCTGGGTCAGGTCCAGCTCCGTGAACGCCTTCGTCGGCGACCTCGAGGGGCAGCACGAGGTCCGCCGCGAGGATGGCCGGGCCGCGCAGCGCGCCGTCCCAGTGCCCGCCGGGCACCCAGCCGTGCCGACGCGACCGCCGTCGGGCGATGTCCCCGACGGCGCGCACGCGACGGGGCGCACCGATGACCGCGTGGTGCTCGTCGACGCGGAGCGAGCCGTCGGGGTCGCGGGGGAGCGTGTCCCCGATCCAGTCGGTCGCCGGCCGCGCACCGACGGCCGCGAGGACCACGTCGGCGGGGACGTGCGTCCCGTCGGCGAGCCGGACGCCGTCCTCGTCGACCGCCGCCACCTGGGCACCGGTGCGCAGCTCGACGTCCGCGTCCGCGAACCAGCCGGTGGTCAGCGCGCCGACACGTGCGCCCACCGCGCCCGCGAGGGGTGCCGGACCGGCCTCGAGCACGGTGACCCGCGCGCCCACGGCCGCCGCGACCCCGGCGACCTCCGCGCCGATCCAGCCCGCCCCGATGACGACCAGCCGCGCACCCGGCACCACGCGCGCGCGCAGTGCGGCGGCGTCGTCGGCCGTGTGCAGGACCAGGGCGTGCTCCCAGCCGGGGACCCGGCGCGCCCGGGAGCCGGTCGCGAGCACAACGGCGTCCGCCGACACCTCGGCCCCGTGCGCCGTGCGGACCACGACGCCGTCCGGGGCGATCTGCAGTCCTGCCGCGGGCTCGGCCAGCCGGGCGTCGTCCGCGAGGTGCACGAGGTCGACGCCGAGCTCCTGGGACAGCCACGCCGGCTCGGTGCGGTCGAGCAGGTGCTTCGAGAGCGGCGGACGGTCGTACGGCGCGCGTCCCTCCGCGCCGAGAACCGTGACGTGCCCGTCGAACCCTGCCTCTCGCAACGCGCCGACGGTCTGTGTGGCGGCCAGGCCCGCACCGGCGACCACGATGCGTCGCGGGACCGGCACGAGACTCGGCGTCGGGGCGGTGACGTCGAGCGTGGACGGGCGCGGCACGGTCGGGGACGTCACCCGCGCAACGGTAGTCTCCCGGGACAGGAGGATCATCGTGGTCGTGAAGCGGGCGGACGGTTCGGCATCTCAGGTGCCCGACGAGGTGGAGCAGGCGCGGCTCGTCGACGCGCAGGACGCGCGCGACGAACGGGCGGTGCTCGCCGAGCAGACGTCGGGTTCCGCGCAGACGTCGCGTGTCGAGCAGACGTCTGGCGACGACGTGGCTCCTCGTGGCGACCTGGCTCCTCGTGGCGAACGGCCCCAGCGGACCCCCGACGCACAGACCGCCGCGCAGACCGACGCGCAGACCGACGACGAGGCCGCGCTGGCGCGTGCCGCGCACGAACGCGATCCGCGGGCCATCGCGCGTGCGTCGTTGGATGCGGGCCGCAACGTCTCCCTGTGGTGGACGAGCGCAGGTGTCGTCGTCGCGCTCGTCGTCTCGCTCGTCGTCGGGACGCGCGCGGGCGCGTACACGCTCGCCGGTGTCCTCGCGGCGTGCGCGGTCGCCCGGTTGCTGCTGCCGTTGCCCGGCCCGCTCGCGATCTCGGTCCGGGCGCGGTGGATCGACGTCACGATCCTCGGCGTGCTCGCCGCGAGCATCGGCCTGCTGGCGCAGCTGCTCCCGGGCAACGCGCTCTGACCGCGTCCCTGCCGGCCGCGCTCGCAGCGACACCAGTCCCGTTGAACGCACGAAGCGCCCGACCTGACGGTCGGGCGCTTCGTGCTGTCCGGCACCTGCCGGAGAGGGGGCCGTTCTCGAGGAACCGCCGCACCGCCAGGCTCAGGCCTGGCGCTCCTCCACGACGAGGACGTCGTCCTCGGTGACGTAGACGTCGTCCTCCTCCAGGAGGTTGTCCTCTGCCGGCTCGGCGGCGAAGGCGCGGTAGATGAGACCCGCGATCGCACCACCGAGCAGCGGGGCCACCCAGAAGAGCCAGAGCTGCTTGAACGCCCAGCCCTCGGAGAAGATCGCGGCGGCCGTCGAGCGGGCCGGGTTGATCGAGGCGTTGGTCACCGGCATGGCGATCAGGATCACCACGGCGAGGGTGAGGCCGATCGCGAACGGGCCCACGACGCTCTTCGAGCGACGGTCGGTGACGCCCAGGATGACGCCGACGAAGACGGCCGTCGCGACTGCCTCGACCAGGAGCGCGGCCAGCAGCGAGAACTGCACGGCGCCCTGCGAGCCGACCCCGAGCGGCGAGTGCTCGCCGAAGCCGTTCGCGACAGCCGAGAAGAAGTTGCGCGCGGAGCCCTTGCCGTCCTGTGCGACAGCGGCCGGGAGCTTGGACGGCACGGAGATGAAGAGGACCGCGGCGGCGATCGCACCACCGACGATCTGAGCCAGCCAGTACGGGACCACGTCGCGCCAGGCCGTGCGGCCCGCGAGTGCGGCGCCGAAGGTCACGGCGGGGTTGAAGTGTCCGCCCGAGACGTAGCCGACCGCTGCGGCACCACCGGCGACGGCGACGCCGAACGCCAGTGCGACGCCGAGCCCGCCCGTGCCGCCGCCGGTCGCGGCGAACGTGGAGCTCGCGTAGAGCGCGACACCCAGACCCGCAAGGACCAGGAAGAAGGTGCCGAACACCTCGGCGCCGAGGCGTGCGACGAGCGACGGGCCGGTCACGATGGCCGTGCCGGCGGGGACGACGTAGGCGTCGATCTCCTCGACGGTCACGTCGTCGGCTGCGTCGTCGGCGACCGGAGCTGCTGCTGCGGGGCTCGCTTCGGGCTTGGCGAAGGTGGGCGGCTCCGGCGTCGAGTCGGCCTGCGGCGCCTCGGGCGCCGCGGCGGGGGCGTCGGATGCAGCTGCGTCGGATGCGGTCGCGTCGGCGGCGGTCGTGTCGGCCGCCGTCGCTGCGGTGACCTCCTCGGGCTCCGGCGAGCCGGCGACCGGGTCAGGTGTCTGGGACATGTTGGTCCTGTCGTGTGTGATCGAGATCGAAAAGGGCAGGTGCCGGCGCTGCACGCCGACCGCCCATGCGGGCCAGCATGCCAGGCTGGGTGGCCTGAGTCATCGCAACAGGCGGACAAATCGCATGCTGGGCGCCTGTGAGTTCGCTGGACGGTCCACCCGGATCGACCAAGTCTCTCGATGTCGAGTAATCTTGCCTGCGGACGCAGGAGCCCGCGCGACGCACCCGGTCGCCGCAGGGGCACCGTTCCCCGCTCAGTCACCAGCACAGGAGATCCCGCATGGCGAAGATCAAGGTTGTCGGCCCGGTCGTCGAGCTCGACGGCGACGAGATGACGCGCATCATCTGGCAGTTCATCAAGGACCGTCTGATCCACCCGTACCTCGACGTCGACCTGCGCTACTACGACCTGTCGATCCAGAACCGCGACGCGACCGACGACCAGGTGACGATCGACGCTGCGCACGCCATCAAGGAGCACGGCGTCGGCGTCAAGTGCGCGACGATCACGCCCGACGAGGCGCGCGTCGAGGAGTTCGGCCTGAAGAAGATGTGGGTCTCGCCGAACGGCACGATCCGCAACATCCTGGGCGGAGTCGTCTTCCGCGAGCCGATCATCATCTCGAACATCCCGCGCCTGGTCCCGGGCTGGAACAAGCCGATCATCATCGGCCGTCACGCCCACGGCGACCAGTACAAGGCGACCAACTTCAAGGTTCCCGGCGCCGGCACCCTGACGCTCACCTACACCCCGGCCGACGGTTCCGAGCCGCTCGTCCAGGAGGTCGTGACCTACCCCGAGGCCGGCGGCGTCGCGATGGGCATGTACAACTTCAACGAGTCGATCCGCGACTTCGCGCGCGCCTCGTTCGCCTACGGTCTGCAGCGCGGCTACCCCGTGTACCTGTCGACCAAGAACACGATCCTCAAGGCCTACGACGGCGCCTTCAAGGACATCTTCCAGGAGGTGTTCGACGCCGAGTTCGCGGCCGACTTCGCCGCCGCCGGCCTCACCTACGAGCACCGCCTCATCGACGACATGGTCGCCGCGGCCATGAAGTGGGAGGGCGGCTACGTCTGGGCCTGCAAGAACTACGACGGTGACGTCCAGTCCGACACCGTCGCGCAGGGCTTCGGCTCGCTCGGCTTGATGACGTCCGTCCTCATGACCCCCGACGGTCAGACCGTCGAGGCCGAGGCGGCGCACGGCACGGTGACGCGGCACTACCGTCAGCACCAGGCCGGCAAGCCGACGTCGACCAACCCGATCGCGTCCATCTTCGCCTGGACCGGCGGCCTCAAGCACCGCGGCAAGCTCGACGGCACCCCCGAGGTCACGCAGTTCGCCGAGACCCTCGAGGACGTCGTCATCACCACGGTCGAGAGCGGCAAGATGACCAAGGACCTCGCAGCCCTGGTCGGTCCCGACCAGGAGTGGCTGACGACCGAGGACTTCCTCGCCGCCCTCGACGAGAACCTCGCCGCCCGCATCGGCTGACACCTCACGCACGGCTCGAACGCCGGGTGGTCCTGCTCAGGACCACCCGGCGTTCTGCGTGTGCGCTTGCTGGCGCTCCGCCGCGTGGGGACGGCATGCCGTGGCTCGGACGAGCGGGTCCGAGCAGGCGGTGACGGCGCTTGCGACGCGTGACCGGGTCGGCCCCGCGGCTCGACGCGCGCGCCGACTATTGGCGTCGGTGGAGGAGTCCTCGGTGGTGGAGGGTGTCGAGGAAGTGGGTGGGTGATCCGGTGGCGGGTGCCCAGTTGTCGTGGGGGTTTTGGGGGTGGTGGAGCCAGGGTGGTGGTTGGACTTCGGGGGTGCCGTGGGTCATGCGGATCTGCCAGCCGTTGGTGTCGATGGTGCGGTGGTGGTGCCAGCACAGCAGGACGCCGTTGTGGGTGTGGGTGCCTTGGGGGTTGGTGGCGTGGGGGGTGACGTGGTGGACCTCGCACCAGGCGGCGGGGACGTGGCAGTCGGGGATGATGCAGCCGCCGTCGCGCAGGGTGATGGCGCGGCGTTGGTGGGGTGTGAAGGTGCGGGTGGGGGACCAGATGGCGGTGATGGCGCCGTGCTGGTCGTAGGTGATGTGTTGGGTGGTGCCTGCGCAGGTGAGCTGGTCGACGGCTCCTGGTGACAGGGGTAGGGGTGCGCCGAACTGGTTGCCGCTGAACACGGCTCCGGCGCCGTGGCGGCGTTGGTGTTTGCTGGTGTCCTTGCCCGGGTTCTGGTTGCTGCCCGTGCCCGTGCCCGCACCCGTGCTGTGATCGCCGGTGCCCGTGCCGTGGTTGCCGGTGTTGTGGTTGCCGGTGGTGTGGGTGCT
>Ga0222423_1001507_pt1 | contig 10429 bp, 6 predicted proteins | sample 3A0metagenome_FD_182472 | JGI IMG/M metagenome (GOLD analysis project Ga0222423, IMG submission 182472) | Enriched microbial communities from leaf-cutter ant dump, University of Wisconsin, Madison, United States - 3A0 (version 2) | ecosystem: Environmental > Terrestrial > Nest > Insects nest >...
GCGCGTGCGCAGGCGCACGCGGTCGATCGCCCACAGCGGATCGTGGCCGCGGCCGCTGAAGCGCAGGCACAGGTCGTGCGTGCCGCGTGCATCCGGCAAGTCGGCGACGAGATGCGCCACGCCGTCCGCGGCGACGGCGTCGGGCAGCGGCACCGTGGCCACGCGCGCGCCGTCGCAGCCGTCGCGCGAGACGATGAGCTCGCCGTGCGGCGTCGACGGCACCGGCCGCGGCACGATGCTGCTCACGTCGTGCGCAAGCTGGAAGTTGTAGCGCAGCGGCGCGGCATCGACTTCGATCACGTGCACGCCGTCCAGCGGCGCCTGCGGCCAGGTCCAGCACGGATCGAACAGGTCGACGTTGTAGTAGCGCGTCGGCGCATCGCTCGACGCCGGACCGGCCAGGCGCAGCGTGAGCTTGCCCGCACACTGGCCCAGCGCATCGCTGGCCTTTTCGAGCAGGGCGTCGCGCGAGACGACGATGCGCCGTTCGTCGCCGATGCGCTCGGCGCCGATGAAGGCCGCCGCGCGCAGGGCCGTTCCGGCCGGCAGCGACAAGGTCTCGCGATACGTCGGCGATGACGGCGACGGCGCGCTGCCGTCACTCGTGTAGTGGATCGCCGCGCCAGCCTGGTCGGACAGCGTCACGGTGAAAGCGTCCGCCGCCGCGCCTTGCGCGAGCGTGTCGCGGACCTCGAACGCGGTGCGCGACGCGGCCACGCCATCGGCCTGCCAGCGCGCGTATTGCGCGGGCAGGCGCGCGAGGAAACCGTGCCAGTCGCGCGTTCCGCGCGGCGACCACAGCACGTCGGCGAACGCGGCCAGGCGCGGGAACGCGGCGTGCTCGACCAGCGCGGGCGTGCGCATGTGCTCGGTCCACAGGTTGGCCTGCGCGCCGAGGATGTGCGCCGCCGCCTGCGCATCGAGCGAGGACGGCAATGGCTCGAAGCCGTAAATGTCGGCAAGGCTGCGCATGTCGGGCCGGCCCGAGGGCTCGTCCGGCGCGTCGCTTTGCAGGTGGTCGAAATACAGGTCGGGCGATGGCGACATGACCACGTCGTGCCCGGCCTGCGCCGCGGCGACGCCACCGTCGCTGCCGCGCCACGACATCACGACCGCGTTCGCGGGCACGCCGCCGTCGAGGATTTCGTCCCAGCCGATCATGCGCCGGCCGTGTGCGGCCAGATGCTTTTCGACGCGCGCGATGAACCAGCCCTGCAGCGCGTCCTCGTCGCGCAGGCCGAGTTCGTGCATTCGCGCCTGCACGCGCGGCGAGGCCTTCCACTGGTCCTTGAGCGCCTCGTCGCCGCCGACGTGGATGAGCGGCGAGGGGAACAGTTGCATCACCTCGTCGAGCACGTTGTCGACGAAGTCGAAGGTCGCCTCGTCGACGTTGAGCAGGTACGGATGCACGCCCCAGTCGGTGGACACGGCGGGCGTGTCGCCGCTGCTGCCCAGTTGCGGATAGGCGGCGATCGCGGCCTGCATGTGGCCGGGCATGTCGATCTCGGGAACGAGGGTGACGTGGCGATCGGCGGCGTAGCGCACGATGTCGCGGATCTCGTCCTGCGTGTAGAAGCCGCCGATGCGCGTCGGCGCGCCGGCGATTTCGCCCGCGCTGTCGCGCCACGCGCCGACTTGCGTGAGGCGCGGATAGCGCTTGATCTCGATGCGCCAGCCCTGGTCGTCGCTGAGATGCCAGTGCAGCGTGTTGAACTTGAGCAGGGCGATTTCGTCAATGAAATGCTTGACGAAGGCGGGCGGCTGGAAATGCCGCGCGGAGTCGAGCATGACGCCGCGCCAGGCGAAGCGCGGCGCGTCGTCGATGCGCAGCGCGGGCACGTCGATGCGCGCGGTTTTGGTCGAATCCTGCGTGAGCAGTTGCCACAGCGTGACGCCACCGTTGAACAGGCCATGCGCGCTGCGTGCGCGCACGCGGATGCGCGAGGCGTCGACGACGAGCTCGTAGCCTTCGTCGGATGCCGTCGGCATGGCCGCGTCGAGCGCGAACACGATCGCGCGCGCGCCGGTTTGCGCAGCGCCGCTGCTTGCCTGCAGCGCGATGCCGCGCGCCCGTTCGAGGCGTTCGGCGAAACCCTGCGCGACTTCGGCTGCGCCCTCGCCCTGCGCGAGCAGCGCGACGCTTGCATCGAGCGTGAAATGACCATCCGCACGCTGCACCTGCGCAGGCATCGGAATCAGCGACAGCGGCGTCGCGTCCGCGTCCGCCGGCACCTGCGGCGCGCTGGCGCAAGCCGCCAGGCAAAACACGGCAATGCCCATGACGACGAGAAGGAGGAAACGTCCACGCATGAGCGCAGACATCGGGCGCCAGGTTCCCGATGGTCGCGGTTCGCCATGGACGTTCGCAGCGACGGCGGTTTCGACGGATGCGGACATGCAAAAGGGAATCACGGCAGCACCTTCACGCAAAAAAATACGGGCCGGATTGCTCCGGCCCGAAATCCAACGTTGGAGTCGTCAGAAGTTGAAGTGCAGGTTGAGCATGTAGCGGCGACCAGTGACGTAATCGGCGAACAGCTCGTCCTTGTTGCCCACGGCGTACTGGTGGTACTTCTCGTTGAGCAGGTTCATCGCGTCGAAGTTCAGCGACAGGTTGTCGGTGAACCGCCAGCCGGCGCTCAGGCTGAGGTCGGCGTAGTTGTCGACCACGGCCGGCGGCGCACCGGCGACGTAGCCGCCCGCGAGGTAATGATCGCGCCAGCTGTAGCTCAGGCGCGCCGAGAACGGACCCTGCTCGTAGTACGGACCGAGGCTGAAGGAGTTCTTCGACTGGTACGGCATCGGGTGGCCCTGGCTGGTTTCGCCGTCGGCCCAGGTGTAGTTGGCGATCGCGCCGAAGCCGCTGTCGCCGAAGGCCTGCTGGTAGGTCAGCGTGATGCCCTTGATCTTGCCGGAGCCGGCGTTGTGCGGGCGCGAGATGCTGTAGTCGCAGAAGCCATCGTCGGCGCAGCCGCCGCTGCCGACCATCGAGCCCCACAGGGTCGGGTCGTTGTCGCGGATCGAGTTGTAGTGGCGCTCGGTCGCCGGCGTCGTGTCGATGTAATTGAGCACGTGCTTGAAGAAGCCCGACACGGCCAGTACCGACTGCGGCGCGAAATACCACTCCGCCGACACGTTGAAGTTGAGCGACTTGTACGGCTTGAGGTCGGGGTTGCCGCCGCTGCCGGTGAGCACGCTGTCGTTGAGGAAGGTGTTGTTCACCATCTGGTTGTACGGCGCCCAGGCCATCACCTCGGCGGCGGCGCCGCGCAGCACGAAGTCCGGTGCGACGTCGTAGGCGATGTTGAACGATGGCAGCGTGTTGTTCTGCGTCGACGACTTGGTCTGCCACCAGCCCGCCTGCGCCGGCAGGGTCGGCGCGACGCTGCCCGGCAGGTTGAAGCCGGAGCCATCGGTCTGCGTGTGCACGAAGCGCACGCCGAAGTTGCCGTGCAGGCGGTCGTCACCGAAGTTGAGCTGGGCGTAGCCGGCCGTGTTCTTCTGGGTCAGCGACCAGGTGTTGTTGAGGTAGCTGCCCGGATCGGGATTGGCCCAGTCGATGTTGCTGCTGGCGATCCAGTTGCGGATGTTGCCGGGGCCGACCTCGATGTGGTGCGACTGGTCGCCGGAGAAACCGGAGAAGTCGCCGAGGATGTCGGTGTAGCCGTCGGTGCCGACATCGGCCAGCGTGCCCGGCGTGACGCCGCCGTAGACGTTGAGCAGGTAGTCCTCGTCATGCTTGTTGTAGCGCACGCCGACGAGCAACTGGTTGAAGAATCCGCCGAGATCCTTGCTGAAGTCGAGCTGCGCGTAGGTGTCCTTGGCATGCGCGCCGAACACGCCGTGGTTGCCGAGCCAGCCACCGCCCCAGTTCGCCGGGTCGTTGCCGGACGCCGGATCGTCGAATTTGTAGCCGTGCCGCTGCGTCCACGAGAAGCCGCCGTAATAGACCGGTTCGAGCAGGTACTGGCCGATGTCGGGGTTCTCGGACTTGCTCATGCCGACCTGGCCGGAAAGGCCCCAGCCGCTGCCGTGGTAGGCGGCGCGGAAGTCCAGGCCCTTGGTGGTGACTTCCGACGTGCGCAGCTGGTTGTCGTAGATGATGCCCGCGTCGGGACCGCTGGAATGGCCGGCCGTGACGATGCCGTTCGCGCCCTGCGTGAGGCTGTCGACCGCAGCCATCGTCGCGTTGTTCCAGTGCATGTAGTTGTAGATGGACTGGTTGTAGTTGTCGAAGTTCTCGCGGATCCAGGTGCCGGACAGCGTCGCGTCGAACTGCTCGTTCGGCTTGAACTGCAGGTTGGCGACCACGCTGTTGCGCTTGCGCGTCTGCTGGAAGTACGCGGCGTTGATTTCGTCGGGCACCAGCGCGTTCGGATCGAGCTGGCCGGCGGCGACCTGCGCGGCGATGGCGGGGCTTTGCGCCGCGTATTCGGACACCGGGTGGTAGTTGAAGACCTCGATGCCCTGGCGGTCGACCGATTCCTCGTAATGCTGCGCGGCGACGTTGAAGCCGACCGTGCTGTCGGCGTTCTTCCAGTTGTAGAACAGCGACGCGCTCGGCTTGCCCTTGCCGGCCTGGTCGCCGTAGTTGTAGCCGACCGAGCCGGAAATCTTGTTGGCTTCCATGTCCAGCGGCGCGCGCGTGTGCATCATCACGGTGCCGCCGATGCTGCCTTCGGGCAGGCGCGCTTCGGCCGACTTGTAGACCTCCAGGCGGCCGAGGATTTCCGGCGCGAGCAGGGTGTAGTCGAAGCCGCGGTTGGGCTGTTCGCCGTACAGCCAGATCGCCTGCGCGACCGGATGGCCGTCGATGAACGACAGGTTGAGGCTGGGGTCGGTGCCGTCGATGCTGACGCGCTCGCCCTGGCCGAAGCGGCGGTCGAGTGTGACGCCGGGGATGGCGACCATCGCTTCGGCGACGTTGGTGTTGGGGAACTTGCCGATGTCCTCGGCGGTGACGGCATCGACGATCGCATCGGCGTCGCGCTTGGTGTCCAGCGATGCCTTCAGGCTGTCGCGGATGCCGTGCACGGTGATCGTGCCCATCTCCTGGGTATCGTTCGGATCGGCCGCATCGGCCGCATCCGCGCTTGCTGTCGCGGCGGGCGCGTCGGCCCGCTCGGCAGCCTGTGCTGCGCCGGCCACGCCGAGCCCGAGGCTCGCGAGGATGCTGGCGGACAGCAGGGTCTTATGGCATTTCATGGCACTCCCCTCTCGGTTCATCGGTTCGGCGGTCTGCGACGAGGCTTCGTCATCCGCCGGTTGGTTGCTTCTTGCCGCTGCTTTCCCGGCCTGCGCGACGCCTCGTTTGCCGCGTGCCGCCGTCGTCATGCGCGCCGTCCCGGCGCCGTGCTTCAATGGTTTTCGTTTTTCAGGTACCAGATGGCCGCACCGGCGATGCCGAGCTGGCCGTGATCGATGAGGCGCACCGGCACGCGTTCGAGCACCGGGCGCATCGGCCCCTTGGCGAGGAAGCGCGCACCGAAATCGCTGTCGGCCAGCAGCGCGCCGACCTGCGGCAACACGCCGCCGGCAAGGCGCACGCCACCGAACGCGCCATAGGTCAGGACCAGATCGCCGACGACGCTGCCGAGCCAGCCGCAGAACACGCGCACCGTCTCCTGCGCCGCCGCGTCGCCGCGCTTGGCCGCTTCGGTGATCGCCGCCGGCGTGTCGAAGTCCGCGCGCGTGCCATGCAACTGCGCCAGCGCGCGATGCAGGTTGAGCAGGCCCGGGCCGGACAGCGCATGCTCGGTCTTCACGTAAGGCTCGATGCCGCGGAATACGCACAGCAACTCGATTTCCAGATCGGTGCCGGGCGTGAGCAGCGAATGGCCGGCCTCGGTCGCGAGCACGACCGTGCGGCCGCGATCGGGAATGCACACCGCAGAACCGAGCCCCGTGCCCGGGCCGACCGCGAGTGTCGGCAGGGTTTCGTCGAGCCCCGCGCCGGGCAGCAACACGGCGCCGTCGTTGCCGCTGCGCGACAGCGCATAGGCCAGCGCCTTGAAATCGTTGACGACGGCCAGGCGCTGCGTGCGCAGGCGCTGGCTCATCTGCGGAATCGACACCAGCCAGGGCAGGTTTTCGTTGACGATCTCGCCTTCGACGACGAAGCCCGCGCAGGCGACGGCGATCGAGTCGACCGACTCCGCATCGGCATCGCGGCGGAAGGCTTCGAAAATGTCGGCCAGGCCCGGGAACGACGCGCAGGCGTATTTCTCGTGACGCACGATGTCCACGCGGCCGGCGGCATCGACATCGACCAGCGCGATGCGCGCGTGCGTACCGCCGACATCCGCGGCAAGCAGCCTTCGCGTGGAAACATTCGAATCAGCAACCATGGATTTCGCCCGCCCTCCGGCATCGCCGCGGCGCCGACCTTTCCACGGACTGACAACGTTGTCAACAAAAGGTCATCAAGAATCCGAAACCCGCGCATCCGCGCAAAAATCGGCCTCGTTCATTTGTGCAAAAGCACAACGCAGGCCGCGCGCGTAATCGCGAAATTTCCGGAAAAATATGCTGCGTCGCGAAAGAATGACGCTGAAAAAGTGCCGATGACAACGTTGCTATGCGGCGCGCCTGAAAAGACAATCGGGCGACATCGAGAGGCCGCCGCACGTTGCCGCGGAACCAACAGGGGGACACGTGGACACTTCCGCTTCCAGCGCCTTGGCGAAGAACGACACCATGCTGCCGATGCTCATCGTCGGCGCGCTGTTCTTCATCTTCGGCTTCGTCACCTGGCTCAACGGGCCGCTGATCCAGTTCGTCGAGCTCGCCTTCACGCTGGACACGGTGAACGCGTTCCTCGTGCTCATGGTGTTCTACCTGTCGTACTTCTTCCTCGCCCTGCCCTCGGCGTGGATCCTCAAGCGCACGGGCATGAAGAAGGGCATGGCGCTCGGCCTGTTCACGATGGCGGTCGGCGCGCTCGCCTTCGGCGAATTCGCGCTGCGCCGCTGGTACCCGGGCGCGCTGTGCGGACTGTTCGTGATCGGCGCGGGACTGTCCCTGCTGCAGACCGCGTCCAATCCCTACATCAGCATCCTCGGCCCGATCGAAACCGCGTCGCGACGCATCGCCTTCATGGGCATCTGCAACAAGGCCGCCGGCATCCTCGCGCCGCTCGTGATCGGCGCGCTGGTCATGCACGGACTGGGCGACCTCAAGGCGCGCGTCGCCGGCGCGGACGCGGCCACGCGCGAAACCCTGCTCAACGAATTCGCCGCGCGCATCCACACGCCATACCTGGCGATGGCGGTGCTGCTCGCCTTCCTCGCGGCAGCGATCCTCAAGTCACCGTTGCCGGAACTGCGTGCGTCCGAAGCGAACCGCGCGGCCAGCGACGGCGCGAACGCGCGCAGCCTGTCCGCGCATCCGCACCTGTGGCTCGGCGTGCTCTGCCTGTTCCTCTACGTCGGCGTCGAGGTCATGGCGGGCGACGCGATCGGCACTTACGGCAAGGGCTTCGGCCTGCCCGACGACCAGACCAAGCTGTTCACCTCCTTCACGCTCGCCGCGATGCTCGCCGGCTACGTCGCCGGCCTCGTGCTGATCCCGCGCGTGGTTTCGCAGGAACGCTATCTCGCGTTCTCCGCCGTGCTCGGCGTGGTGCTCGCGATCGCCGCGTACTGCACGCGCGACTACGTCTCGGTCGGCTGCGTCGCCGCGCTCGGCTTCGCCAACGCGATGATGTGGCCGGCGATCTTCCCGCTCGCGATCGCGCGGCTCGGCCGCCACACCGAAACCGGATCAGCCCTGCTGGTGATGGGCATCGCCGGCGGCGCGATCATCCCGCAGGTCTTCGCGCGGCTGCGCGAGCATCACGATTTCCAGCTCGTGTTCGCCGCGATCATGGCGCCTTGTTACCTGTACATCCTGTTCTACGCGCTGCGCGGCTGCCGCGCCGGGCTGTCGCGCGCGTAACGAGGCGCGGTTACGATGACGCACCGCAACGACCCTGGCTGACGTGAAGACCCCGACGATCCGCGACGTCGCGCAGAGCGCGAAGGTTTCGCTCAAGACCGTTTCGCGCGTCATCAACAACGAGGCGTCGGTGCGCGCCAACACGCGCGAGCGCGTGCAGCGCGCGATCGAGTCGCTCGGCTACCTGCCCGACCTGTCCGCGCGCAGCCTGCGTAGCGCGACTTCGTACGCGCTCGGCGTCGTCTACGACAACCCGAACGCGTACTACGTGATCAGCGTGCAGAACGGCGTGCTGTCGGCGTGCCGCGAGCAGGGTTTCGGCTTGCAGATCCATCCTTGCGACTCGTCCTCGCCGCGCCTGGCCGAAGAACTGCGCGACCTCATGCGCCGCTCGCGCCTGGCCGGCCTCGTCGTCGCGCCGCCGATGTCCGAACGCGAGGAACTCGTGCGCTATCTCGCCGCGAACAAGATTCCGTTCGTGCGCATCCTCTCCGCCGCCGAAGACCCCGCCGACGGCTACCCCTGCGTCTACGTCGACGACCGCGACGCCGCCTACGACATCACCGAACACCTGATCCAGCTCGGCCACCAGCGCATCGGCTTCCTCTGGGGCGGCGCCTCGCACCGTTCCAGCCCGGAGCGCTTCAAGGGCTACGAGGCCGCGCTCAAGGACTACGGCATCGCGCTCGACAAGAAACTGGTGATTCCCGGCGACTACTCGTTCGACGACGGCTTCCGCGGCGCGCGCCGCCTGTTCGCGCTGCGCGACCGCCCGACCGCGATCTTCGGCTCCAACGACGAGATCGCCGCGGGCGTGCTCGCCGCAGCCAAGTCGAGCGGCATCGACGTGCCCTACGAACTGTCGATCGCCGGTTTCGAGGACAGCCCGTTCTCCAAGCAATCCTGGCCCGCGCTGACCACGGCCAAGCAGAACACCGAGGAAATCGCGCGCCACGCGGCGCTGCGCCTGATCGCCGAACTGCGCCCGCCCGGCGACGCGATCGCCGCGGCCTACGCGAAGAACGAAGGCTTCAGCCCGCAGCTGGTGATCCGCGATTCGACGGCGCGCGCGCGATTGCCGAGCGCGGACTGATCGCGCGCCGCCGTCGCGCCATCGCGGTACAGTCGGCGCTCGCTGCCTGCGGAGACACCGCCATGTCGCTCGTGCTCTACGGTCATCCGTTTTCCTCGTACACGCAGAAGGTGCTCATCGCGCTGTACGAAAACGGCACGCCGTTCGAATTCCGCTGCATCGGCCCGGAGTTTCCGCAACACGTTTCCGAATGGCTGCGGCGCTGGCCGCTGCAGAAGTTCCCGCTGCTGCTCGACGGCGAGCGTCAGGTCGCGGAGACCAGCATCATCATCGAGCACCTGCAGCTCGCGCATCCCGGCCCGGTGCGGCTGCTGCCCGCCGATCCGGCGGCGGCGCTCGACGTGCGCTTCCTCGATCGCTTCTTCGACCTGCACGTGATGAGCGCCGTGCAGCTCGCGGTGGACAGCCAGTTGCAAAAGCTGCCGATGCCCGCGGGCGCGGCCCGCGCGATCGCCGCGGAACGGCTCGAACGCGCCTACGACTGGATCGAGCCGTCGCTGGCCAACCGGACCTGGGCCGCCGGTGACGACTTCACGCTCGCCGACTGCGCCGCCGCGCCCGCGCTGTTCTACGCGGACTGGACGCACGCGATTCCGCAGCGCTGCGTTTCGCTGCGCGCCTACCGCGCACGCCTGCTCGCGCGCCCCTCGTTCGCACGCGCCGTCGACGAAGCACGCCCGTATCGCCCGCTGTTTCCGCTCGGCGCGCCGGATCGGGACTGAGCGGCAGCACGACTCGACAGCAGCCGCGGGATTCAAGTCGAAACACGTTGCAACACCGCATGGTCGAACCCATACTGACTCGCGTCTTCCCACCCGCGCGACGGACATGAACGCCAAGGCCGAACTCAAGGTGCAAAACTGGGGCAACAACCTCGCCGTGCGCATCCCAAGCGCTGTCGCGCGCGCCGCAAGGCTCGTCAACGGCCAACCCGTCATCGTCGAGGCGGTCGAGGGCAACATCGTGGTGCGTCCGCAGAATCGTCCGCCGCGCATGACGCTCGCGCAAAAGCTCAAGGCATTCGATCCGAGTCTGCACGGCGGCGAACTGATGGCGGATACACCGGCCGGCAAGGAATTTCGCTGATGGTCGCGCGCTGGGTGCCCGAGCGCCGCGACATCATCTGGATCGAATTCGATCCGTCCGCAGGCCGAGAAATGAAGTCCCGCCATCCGCTGCTCGTGCTCTCGCCGCGCGCGGTCAACGACAAGACCAGTGTCGTGATCGGCTTGCCGATGAGCACGAGGGACTACAACGCAACCAATCCGTTCGCCGTGCGCATGGCAGGCCGCGACGGCACCACGGGGTACATCATCACCAATCAGCCCAAGTCCTTCGACTGGCGCGAGCGCAAGGCGAAAATACATCCCTGGAAGCAGGCGCCCGAAGACATTTTCGAAC
>Ga0222423_1001508_pt1 | contig 10426 bp, 17 predicted proteins | sample 3A0metagenome_FD_182472 | JGI IMG/M metagenome (GOLD analysis project Ga0222423, IMG submission 182472) | Enriched microbial communities from leaf-cutter ant dump, University of Wisconsin, Madison, United States - 3A0 (version 2) | ecosystem: Environmental > Terrestrial > Nest > Insects nest >...
CCTTGGAGGTAACGGGAACGCCGGGGCCGTAAGTGGCGGCCAGCGTCTCGACTCGGTTCTGCGAGTCAGTGTTGCGGTAAACGAGGTTGGTAGCCATTAGTTCCACGCTCCATACTTGGTTTCCTTGGTAGCGCCCTTGATAACTCCGGTATCGGCGGACTCCACCAGGTGGGCGTCCTCGCGCAACTCGTCAGCAAGAGTCTTGGCCTGCTCAATGAGCGCGGTCATGTCCGCCGCGTTCTTCGCCTCGGCAAGCAGGTGCTTCACCTGCGACGGAAGAAGAGACTCACGAACCGACTCGATGGCCGCAAGGTTCGCTTCGTACGTGGCGATGCGCTCCTCAACAACCTTCTCGTCAGCCTCAACCTGAGCGGCTTCCTCGGCCTTGGTCTTTGCGGCAGTCACAAGAGTCTCAACGGACGAAGCGAGAGCAGTAACCTGAGCGGTCAGGGCCTCAATCTTCTCATCCATCTTGTGTTCCTTTCCATCCGGTGCCGAGGCTTCGACTCCGGTCTTATCACTCTCAGCACGGCGCTGAGCGTAAATCTGTTGCATCTGGGACTCCTCGAAACGGCCTCCACGCCCCGCCGCGATAACAACGTCAACGCTACGGAATGCGTCTTCCCCGTTCAGGAAATCCACCACATATTCGCCATCCTCGTTGATGTGACCATCGCCCTCAATGTAAATGGACAGTCCCAGATTATCCTTGTAGCGGGCGAGTCGCTCCCGGTGCTCCGGGTCGGGGTCCCAGTTGGCGTAGATACCAACCTTCCCCCGCTCGTCCTTGTCAATCCACGTTTCACCTTGGACGCGACCCACAATCTGCGTGAAATTACGCGACTCTGGGCCGTCCATCCAACCGGGGTGGTTTTCGAAAGACAAAACGTTATTGAACGCCGAGTGGTACTTTTCCAGCATCTCCGGGGGGTAAATGCCGGAGGAGCCCTTACCCTCTGAGATAAGGCGCACCTTCCACGTGCCGGACTGAGGGGACTCAACCAGCGTGGCGGATTCCAATAGGTTCTTGGTCGTCATAATGGATAGTTTACCACACTTCACGACTAAACCCCCTCGGGCGTTAACCGGAGGGGGCTTAGCGAGATTCAGAACCTCCTATCGCTTATGTGGGATTGGGTTCTGCTCCTTTCTTGTCGGGTTAGGGCAAGTGTGTACTAGTCCGTGGTCTCAATCTCATCTTCCACGGGGTCACCCTCTTCAGGCTCCACAACCTCCGGGGTGAGCGTGCTTGCGGCCACGGCAATGGCCTTCGCTGCCTCCACGTCACTCCGAGTCGGGTACACGGGGGCGTTGGGCGAGCCGAGAAGCCAGCCAATCTTCGGCCACTTCTTCTCTAGCGCCTTGACGATGACGTAGTAGAGCGTGCCGACGAGGAACGACACTACCAGCGTGAGGTCCCCGTTAAACTCATCGCTCACCTCGATGTTCGCGGACGCGAGCAGGGTGGCAAGTAGGCCAACGAGGTAGCCGGTGGCGGTACGAACAACTGCTGTTTGCATGGGGTATTCCTTACTTCTCAGTCCATTGGTTGGCACTCGTACGGGCGGCAGTCACCTTCACCCCGGAGGTGAATACCTTGGCTTCCAGGCGCAGGCGGCGAGACCTACCGGCAGTCGGCGTGGTCAGGCCCGAGCCGGTCCACGAGCCACCCAGAAACGTAGACCCGGCAGTGCCGATGCCCTCGATAGCGGGGTATGCCTTCTTACGCACGCCACTCGTGCCATCCGTCTTGCAGTCCACCTCGAACACGCGCCACTGGATTTGCGCGCCCACGGGCAGGCCGGTCACGGTCAGGTTGGCGTCCACACTCCACACGTCGCAATCCTTCGCAAACGAGGTAGCGTCCGTATTGGAAATCTTAATCGTCACCCACGCATCCTTCTTCAGCGCGGTGGGCTTCGTGCGGGCAAACGTCGAGTTCTTCAACACGGGTTCCTCCAAAGTGGTAGTGGATGATTCGCCACCGCCATCGTACTTGTGCTTGTCTAGTTTTTCATTGTATACCCAGTGCCACGGCTCGTTGATGGCTCGCCCCTCGGCGTTGCTCCACCCGTGTTCTGCCGCGACCTTGGCGAACGCCTTCCAGGTGCTTGACGTGTAGCCCCCCAGGTTCTGGAAGTCTACCGCCACGCCGTAACCGTGATTTGAGGTACCGGGGATGGCGGCGGTAACCCTGCCGGGCTTCCGATACCACGTCTTACCATTCCAATACTTAATTCCGCCATTGGCTACAGTATTGCCGGAAGCGCCCTGCGACTTTACCGTGGTGTAGTTATATTCGAGCGTATCAATTTGCTCGTTGTAATCACGGTATGCCTCATTGGAATGTTCCGTGCCGGTGGTGCCTGTTGCCTTCTTAAGGCGTTCGTACGACTTAGCGCTCGCGGACGTAAGCCGCCCAGGCGTAGACAGGTACGCGAGGTTGGAGGCGGGGATACGTCCGTTGATTACTGACATGAGTCACACTGGGTCAGGTCGGCGGGGTCTGTGGGGCAGGCGTTGGTGTCCGGGTCATCCAGTACGATATGTCCGTTTTCATCGAACGTGATTCGGGCGGTCATTTCTCTCCTTCGGGTAGATACCTATTCTACCCTAAGATGCCACGAGGTCATCCCGCATGTCGTTACCCAGCGTACTGCCTGCACCCCCGTCATTACCCGTTCCGTCCGGGGAGGGTGCTGTGGGGTCTGAGGCGGCAGGGCCGTCCTTGGGGTCAATGTCTGACCTCTCCCATGAATCCTCGTTGTTGGGCAGGAGGACACCTTCAGGGGCCTCGTTCTGCTTCGGGGTAATGCCTGCCACGTACAGGAACTCGGGGCGGGCCTCTTCTGCGTGGACAAGGCCGGAGTTCCAGGACATGTTAACCATCTGTGCTCGACGGTACGGGTCCACTTCCTCAATACTGGCCGGGGTGATTTGGATACGCTCTCCCGTACCCCACACGATAACCCGCTCCATCCACGCCGCAATCTGCGACCGGCGAGCCTCGATACCACGTCGCACAGACGGCTGAAGAGACTGCGCGGAACCATACGACGAGCCGGATGCCGCCGGGGAAGCCAACAGGTCCACCACCGACACTCCTGCCGCCGCCGCATACATGCCTGCAATGTCCCGCAGGCCCGCAAAGTCGTAGGCACTACGGGATGACGTGAGCACGCCCATCTCGTTGCCTTCACCGAGAACCGCAGTAGCCCCCGCACGGCCCGGCTTGTTGACCTTCACGCTCATCTTGTCAGCACCGGCCTGGCTCTTCGCCTTGATGGTCAGGGCAAACCGTGCCAACGCCGCAGACACTTCCTCACCGTGACTCATCATGGTGATGTACTTCCGGTTCCACACGTGCCCAGCAAGGAGGTCAGGGGAACCGAACGTCCACCCCACCTGCTGGTTCACCACAAAGTCAAGCATCGTCTTAGACACGTCCACGGGAGCCGTCTCCGAACCCCCCTCCGGCAGGGGAAGGGATGGGGCGCGGGTGCCCGTGAATCGGTCGGTGTAATACCATGCCTTCTTGGTAACGAACTGGCCCTTACCGTCAGGTACCTCCCATTCCCGCAGGTACGCCCAAATCTCACTGGGGAAGTCCGGGTTGCACCACACCGCCGTGATGTCAAACAATGGGACAGGCCGCAAAGTCCGCGTCGTGTCATCACCCAGCGCCAAATACACCGAATCGGTGGAGCACGCCGTGGAGATGAGTTCCTGGGCTTCCTTGCCGAAGATGTACCGCTGGTTCGTCTCGTTGTTGTAGAACTCGTTAAGACGTGGCAGTTTCGGCTTCTTGCCCCGTACCGGCTCCACGGTACCCGTCATCGTCCCCGGAATGATGAACGGCTGGGAGAACGTGTACGAATACCGCAAAGCGTTAGCCTGCTTGGGAAGGGGTGAGCCCGTCACAGCCTCCCGCAACTTCTGGGACCATTCCTTCAGGTTGTCAAGCGTCAACCCCTCATTGTCCTCAAGTCCGCCATTAAGTCGAAGCCACCCCAGGTCCTCTGCCCGGAGTGCCGCCATTTGCGCGTCAACATTCTTCAACTCCTCCGAGAGGCGGGAGAGTTCCTCACGGTACTCCGCGCCAAAAGACTCTTTGAGTTGGGAAATAAGTTCTTCGGTGTCCATAAGCACCTATTTTACCACTAGAAGTAGATGGAATCCTCGTAGAAAGGGTCACCTGCCACCCACGGGGCAATGGCATCCGGCTCGATAGGCACCTTAGCGCCCGGTCGGTACCCGTCTGCGTGCTCCACCCACGGGCTGAGGTCCACCGCCGCCAGGATAACCGCGTCCATCCGGTCGGGCGACCCACCCAACTCTGTCTTCAACTCCGCCTTGGGGGTAATCTGGACGCCACCGCGCTCCTTGAACCGATAGGTGATGATTTGAAGTTCATCTTGAAGTTCCTCATCCTCCAAGTCCAAGTCGATAAGCCCCTCCATCATCTGAGTACGCAACGAGTCGTGGGCGTATGCCCTCCGGTTGGCCCATCGTGACAAGTCAGGGGAGGCCATGCCGTTATCCCACCCCACTATGTCGTAATCTGCGTCGGCAAACTCCTCCTGCCGGGTCAGCATGTCATACACACCTGCGCCCACACCGCCAGAGTCAAGTCGGACCTCTACTGCGCCACACGACTTAGCGTACTGGTGAATGCGTCGGGCAGAATCAACCGTATCTGACTTGCCCCACGTGTCCACCACCCGAATGCGACCCCCACGGTTTTCCGCAATAACGGATTCATCAACACCCATGCGTGCAATATCCACGCCCAGAATAACGGGGGTATCGTCTGTGGGTTTAATGTCGGTGTCGATGGCCTTGTTAATGGCTGATTGCGGGAAAAACCCAAACCCGCCGTCCTTGGGAAACTCGCCAAGCACCTTAGACAGGTACCGCGCATCATTTTCACCCCACACCCGCTTTTTATGCTCCACCCACGACACTTGGGTAAGGGACTCCATAATGCGCTTTTGCATTTCCGGGTCGTCCGGGTAGACAACCTCACCGGTAAATGTCGGCAAGTCAAAACTAGACAACGTGAAGCGGTTAAACTCGTTTTCGTACTTCTTATCTGTGAAGATGCGGTACCACTCAGCCCCAGGGTCATCCGGGTTGCCAATGGCGTTGAGTCGAGCATCCGAACCCGTGAGTACGGCTTCCGCCGCCGTCCACATACCCCGTGACAGTCCGCCTGCCTCGTCAAAGAACACAAACGTCTTACCGAACTCCGAGCGGACACCCTGAAAGGTAGCAACCTCTTGGCCTGCGGCAGGTTTACGCCCATACACCAACGGGATTTTACCTTCCGGCCCCTGCACGCTGTATTCCAGTGTCTCTGAAATATGACCCGGCAAGTCAAAGCCCCGCTCTTTAGCGCGAGCCTTAAACGACTTCATATACCGGAAGGTAACCTTTTCCACCTGGGGTAGTGAGGGGGCTGACACAATGCCGATAGCCTCCCCCACGTCAAATACGGAACCCACCCACAAACACATCGCGGCTACCAAATACGACTTTGCCGTACCATTACTTGACTTAATGGCAGTGCGGGGAATCTCGCCGAACAATGCAGTATTGGCAATCTCCTGCATCTTCTTGTACGTGCGAATCCCGAGGACATCTGCCTGCCACGCCAGGAAGTCATGCTGGTACAAATGTTGGAGCCGCTTGTTGCTAATCTCCGTCAAAGCGTTAGCGGTGACAGTGATGAGGTCAGACACGGTTCTCGTTCCGCCTGTCCATTTCCATCGCCGCCGTAGACAACATGCCCATAAACTCGTCGGTAGCCTCGTCCGCGTCAATTCCCTGTGCAGTTAGCCACGGCAAGAACGCCTCGAAGGCATCAGAGAACACCTGGACGATTTCACGTTGACGAAGCATGTTAATTGACTGGATTTCTGAACCAGCAGCCCGTTGCTCCATCTTGTCCAACTGTTGAAGAGTGGTCTTGATGGCACTCACCGATGCACTCAACAACGGAGCCTGGGACCGGGAGTCTGACGTGGTTTCCGCCAGCATCCGCGCCCTGTCGCTCAGTTCTTGGAGGTCAATCAGCAACTTGGTGCGACGCTGGTCTATCGTCAACGCATCCACCGACTCCAACTGCTCGTTGCGGATGCGGATAACCTCTTCAACCGTCAGTCCGGTTTCCTCCGCCAGTTCACGAGCACCCTTTGAGGTCATACCCCGCCAAATAGTGCGAACGTGGCGCGGGTCATCCTGAACAACGGCAAGGTCCTGTGTCATGGCTCCTCCTTCCCCACCATTCTACCGTATACGACAAAACCCCCGGCCACGTAGACCAGGGGGTGATGCCGTGTGACTAATTAGGACAGGTTGTTCTCGCGGGTGTCTATGCTTCGAATACTCATTTCCTTACCCCCCTTAGAACCAGTTCTAGTGCTTCCTCAATCTGGCGGACCCTGCCAGTCAGGAAATCCGGCCATTCATGCATGACCACCGTAGGGCGGCCCTCGTACCACTCCACCACAAAGGAGTAATACTCACCGCCCATCACGCACTTCCTTCGCGTACAGACCATCTGCAATACGCCACAACTGCGCCAGCCTGCCCACCTCCTTAGGGGTAACCCCCGGTGCCTGACGAGCAAACCACCGGTAGTACGCCGCAATCTCGGCCTCCACCTCACTCAGCGTCATCGCCACGCCCTTAACCATGCTTCCTCACCTTCGCTAGCCTATCTGCCCGTTCCTGTCGCTGTTCCGGGGTTAACGTCCGCTTCGACCGAACCCCCCGCGCCGGGTCGTACCTGTCTACCGGGATGGTAAACGACGCCCACGGCTGACCTTCCACCACCCCGGAGGCCACCTCCACCACATCAGCCTTCTTACGGAAAGCATTAATGTGCTTCGGGATGTTCGACCACACCCGCACCACGGAATCTGCCGCACACAAGTTCACGGTAGTTTCCCGCTCCTCATTCGTCCACTTGCTCATGCCACATCCTTTCCCATCCACGGCGGCGGAGTGAGCGTATGCACCTCAAACTGCTCATCCCCCACCGTCCATATCAACACGTTCCGGTCCGAGTCGTAACACACCCGTGTAGCCTCTGACGGCAGGCCGTGTTGCTTATTCCACGCATTCGCCAAAAACACATGAGGCGACGGCGCAATGTAGTTCACCGGCTTGAAATGAATCACCACGTCACCTTCACCTTGTGCGACGGAGGACCCGTGAACACGTCAAACATGGATGCCACGGCAACGGCTTGGTCTGCTGACGCCCCGGAGGCCAATGCCCCCAAGGCGTACGGAGCACCTGACCCCACAGCCCAGAACGGCTCCCCCACCCCCGTAACCGCAAAGTCCGAGCCGATGTACCCGGCAAGGCCGCTCACCGAGAACAGCAGATGACTCTCACTCGTCTCCTGGGACTCCGAAACGTTCAGGTTCCCGCCGTCACCTAGAACCTTCTGAATGGCAGGAATCACTTTCCCCACCATCCACGCATACGGGTTTGCCTCGTCCGCCTTGGTCTGCTTCGGCATCTTCAACACGTACTGAAGCAGATTCAAGTCCCGAACTGACCCGGCAAGACCAAACACCACCGGGCCGTTCTCAAACACCTTCACCACCCCCGGAATCGCCCGCGTCCCCCACGTTGCCTGCCCGTCTGACGCAAACGTCACCCCTCGCTTCGTCCGCTTCGCCACCACTGTCGTCACTCCAACTCCCTTCACTCGGTAGACGACAAGACTACCCCCTCTTCAGGTCAAGGAGCAGTAAAGAAGGTAACGATTCGGTAACGGTTACTTGAGGGTAAGCAAGACGTACAAGCCCCCCAGGCCACCCACCACACCGGTGATAGACGACACAACCTGATACCACGGGCTACGGTGAGAGGACACCTCGGCCTTAAACTGATTCAACTCCCGGCCCAAAGACCCCACCCGGCTATCCACCGCCAGGTTCCGTTGCTCCCACTCATTACGGCTCACGGTGTCCTTGTGAAAACCCTTCACCTCTTCCCGCAGTTCCTTCAACTGGTCCACCACGTTGGTTAGTGTGGTCTCCACTCGGGTAAGGGTAATCCGGTCTTCGTCCATTAGGGGTTCCATGTGTCGTCTCAGCCAGGGGATAGATATAGCGTTATTCTATCATGGGGTTAGGGAGGGCCTCTAGGGTTTTTGGCGGGTGAAAAATAATTTTTGGTCCTGGCTCTTGGCTTTGTGGTTTTCCGACTCTTGGCTTTGTGGTTTGGTGTGATGTCGATGCGGGTCCGCCGGAGGCCACTTTACCAACTCTTTACCAAAAAACGGGAATGTCTTTAACCTCCCCAATTCCTACCGAACCACTAGGTGTTCCGCCGCTCGCCCCGTGCGCGCGCCGCGCCGCTGTGAGCGCTCCCGACTTACCACGTGGTAGGTGCCTAACCAATCGTTCGGTTAGGGAACGCCGCTACCACTGAGCCGCGCGTATGCGCTCGCCTGTATGACCATGCACGCCGCCACCTAACTGACCGTTCGGTTAGCGAACGCCGCGAACCTAACTGCTCGCCCGTGAGCCGCCGCCACGTATGCCCTGGGAGCCGCTGTGCGGCCATCTAAGCGCCTCGACCCCCATTCTGGGGTCATCATCCATGGCCACTCGCGTTCGTGCGTTAGGGACGTTCGCCCTGGTATCTGGCCTAGTTACCATGCGGTAAGTATTACGATTCTGTAACGTTGTCAAGCTGTTCGGCGTGTCGGTTTGACGTGGCATCTGGGCGCGTACTCTCGCCCACACGTCACGGACCGTTATCTAACCGTGACCTAATCCGCCGCTTTCGCGTTGACTTTCGCGGCTCATGCGCGTAGCATGGCTCCATGCTTACCGTTACGTTTGATAGTGAGGCGACTGCCTCGCGCGTCGGTGAGCGGAATGGAGCCGAACTCATGACCACCACCACCATGACTCTTGCCGCCCGCGACTGCCGTCCTGGCTCGCACGGCGACCTGCTCTCATTCGTCGTGACGAGCCTTGACGAGGCTCACCGGCTCGCGGCGGAACTCAACTGCGGTCTGTACACCGTGGACGCGGACGCCTACGAGTGCGACGGTATCAATCCTCCCGTGCTCATCCCTTGCTGTGACTCGTGCGGCGGAGACGTTGACGGGACGGCTACCACGTGCGCCGACTGCCTCACGGAGGCCACACCTGCCGCTCCCGACGTTGACGTTGACCGTGACCCCGACGAGCGGCGGATTCTCAACCGTGAGGAGCCCGCCTATCTGGTGCGGCTGTGGCACGAGCCCGACGGTACGACCATCTACGGAGCCACGAACGCCGGTGGAACGCGTATCTACGCAAGCCGCGCCGCCGCCGACCGCGCTGTCCGCATTCACAACGTCCTAGGAGGATTCACGGAGGAGGCCGAACTGTGAACGCCGCACAAATTGAATACGCTCCCCCCGGTACAGTCATTCATGTAAGGTGTGGGCCGAACGTGGAGGACTACGCGCTAGGCATCGATGGCGTGATGGCTATCCTCCTGGATGACGAGGGATACGGCTACGAGATTTTGTACGCCGATACCGACCCGGAGTGTGTCACCAACTACGCCACGCAAGGTCAAGCGGTAGTGCTTGACTGGGAGGATGAGCAGGAACCCCGAACTATCGCCATTCTCCGACACGAACGCGAACTGTACGCAGACTGTTTTGGGAGCGTCCCCAACTAGCCTCGCCTACTGACCTAGCGGCTCCGTGTCGCTAGGTTGGTAAGTGCGACTAGCACTCACCTACAACCGAAAGGGATTCACCATGGCAAAGTACACCACTCGCAAGACGGGTAGGGACGCAAAGCGCGCCACTTTGGAACGCTCCGCTATCCGCCGCGCCAAGCGCCAGGAGGCTCCTAGCCTCACCGACACGGCGCGCGCTATCGGCCTCAACGTGGGGAGCGTGAGCGCATGAGCACGCTCTACAGCGCCACCTACCACGGACCGACGAACTTTCGCGGCTCCCGGTTCACTGTCGCCAACCTCATGACAGGCGAGCGGCGTACCGTCCCCTACGACTACAGCGCTGACAACGCTCCCCGCGCCGCTGTTGAGTCCGTGGTAGGTGCTCCCGTGGAATTCTGTGGCGAAGATTCTCGCAGGCGATTCTTCACCACGCGCTAGCATCCCAACGATTGGGAGGAGGGCTCACCATGCCTAGCGGCGTTCCGCTCTTTTTGTCGGCGCTTGCTGTCGTGTTCGTGGCACTTGCCTACGCTCATTCCCGACGATGAAAAAACGCGCTCTAACGCGTCGAAAACTGGGGAGGGTACTTACCCTACCTAACCGGGTCGAAAGTCCGTCTGCGACCCCTCCTAGGGCTTATGGAGGCGCTTTGGGGGCTGGGGAGGGAACCGAACCGAACCGAACCGAACCGAACCGAACCCGCCTGGTGAGTCGTCAA
>Ga0222423_1001509_pt1 | contig 10418 bp, 10 predicted proteins | sample 3A0metagenome_FD_182472 | JGI IMG/M metagenome (GOLD analysis project Ga0222423, IMG submission 182472) | Enriched microbial communities from leaf-cutter ant dump, University of Wisconsin, Madison, United States - 3A0 (version 2) | ecosystem: Environmental > Terrestrial > Nest > Insects nest >...
AGCGATAAAGTGACCACGCGCTTTCTTCAACAGCATATCGAACCTAATATTGATTATTCGCTGCCTAATATTTCCGTTTTTAAAAAAGGGAAAAAGATCGACTGGCTCACTGGCAATGATGCGTATATGAGCTATCCGGTAATCGGCTTGTACGCCGGCTCATTTCTGCTGAATAACGAGAAAGGGCAATATACGGCAATTAACGCGTTTAAATCCCTTTCTTACTCGATTCTTATTACGCAATTAGGTGTAAAAACGCTCTTTGGTCGCAAAAGACCCTATCGTCCTTTGGGGGCGCCCGAAGGCGAAAGCGGTGCTTGGACCAATAATAATCTCGATTTTTTTAATGGGCGGGCGCAGCTTTTAAAATCGGATGCCGAAGCCTCTTCCTTTCCTTCGCTGCATACCACGGCCTATTTTGCGATGGCCAAAGTATTTCAGATGGAGTACGATAACTATTGGATTCCCTATGGGCTCATGTCCGTATTCTTCTTAGCGGATTTAAAAGGCCATAATCATTGGGTAGGCGATATGATAACGGGTGGTCTGGTAGGTACTATTATTGGCCGCTCCGTAGTCCGGGAGAGCTGGAAGCAACGCTATGGCACGGCCGAAGGCAAAAAGAAAAACTATGCCATTCAATTAACACCGCAATTTTTACCCTCTCTTGGCAGTGCTCCGGGAGGCTGGATGCTTAGTGTCCGGATTCAGCCGGAAAAACACTAATGATTTGGGTTTCTGCCACCACTATTTCCTCTAAACTGATTCAGTATTTCGCGTTTAAAGGCTTCCTGCGCCCGGTAAAACTTACCAATAATTTTTATCGGCAGGCTGGCCCGTAGTTTGTCATAGTATTTCCGTTCTATATTCAGATCGCGCTGGCGAAAAGCAAAATCGTTATAAATCAAAGATTGAATCTCGGTATCGCTCATGTCGTCAATTTCGGTGACCTTGCGGTAGCTGATCATTTTAGCCATGTGTGCCTTGCGAAGCTCGCTAAGCTCACGTTGGTAATCATTATAAATCGGCCAGAAAATTTTTGCCTCATCGGCCGATAAGCCTAATTTTTGGGTAAAGAAACTTACTTTAAACGCATCCATCTTTTCCCTGTCCATTCCCGTACCTTGTGCGGAAGCCGTGACCGAAAGCACCAGTAAAATGCAAAAAACGCCGATATTCCGGATACCAGTGAATAAGGCCAAATTAAAGGGGCGTTTATTATTTAGATATACAGACATATTATAAATTATTAGTTAATTCGTTTGCCGAATAGTGGTTAATCAGGTATTCTTCCATAGCGGCATCAGAGACCGTACGCGTAGCGGTTTGTTCTTCCTGTAAATGCTCCATTATGGTGTTTTCGTCAATATCATATAACAGGGATTCGTTCGAAATCTCAGCATAACGGTTATTTTGCAGCGTTTGCTGATGATTAAAAAACAGTCCTGTTGCTGTGAGAAGTACAAAACAAGCTGCGGAGGCATATTTTACCCAATCCCGATGCCATAAGCGGATTTGTTTAGGTGCCGCCACAACTTGAACCGTTTGCGCTAAAATGCGGGTCTCTAAAGACTCAAAATAGTGATCCGGCACTTTAAAACCACTTGACTCTCGCTCCGGAAGGTAATCTGCCAATGCGATCTGCGCTTCTATCCGGCTTTCAAGGCTGTCGAAATAACCATCGGGAACAAGGAAACCATCTTTATTTTTCATGACAATTTTTTGCTTGCGCCCAAAACGGGCAACAGGCACTTTCAATTTGTTGCGTATATATGGATGTAATTTTTAAAAAAAGGTTTAATAGGAGAGTTCATCATTCGTTAAAATACTTTCAATTTTCTTAACAGCAATATGGTACGACGCCTTGAGTGCGCCCACGCTGGTGCCCAATACTTCTGATATTTCGTCATATTTCATGTCATCAAAATATTTCATATTGAATATAATTCGCTGCTTTTCAGGGAGAGAGAGAATAGCTTGCTGCAATTTACGCTGCACCTTGTCGCCATCAAAATGGGAGGAGGCCGCGAGACTATCGCTCAGTTCGGTGTTCACCTCATCCAAAGAAATATTATTTTTCTGCTTCTGTTTATTGAGAAAGGTAATACTTTCGTTCGTCGCAATGCGATAAATCCAAGTGTATAGCTGGGCATCGCTCCTAAAGTTTGCCAAATTTTTCCACACTTTGATAAAAGTTTCCTGCACCACATCATCGGCATCATCATGATCGATAACCAGACGGCGGATATGCCAGTAGATTTTCTGCTGATATTTATTCAATAAAAGACGGAATGCCTCATTTTTTGTCTTTTCGACAGAAAATTTGAGCAATATTTCAGCGTCATCTACCTGTTTCATTTATCCGGGAGCTTGCGTTGTTAAAGGATATGCGTTCAGGAGGTGTTAACCGCGACGTTGCATCACTTTTTTTGCAGCAGCAACAATATCATCCGGATCCAGCTTATATTTCGTCATTAATTGGTCGGGCGTACCGCTTTCTCCAAAGCTATCGTTTACAGCAATAAATTCTTGTGGTACAAGATGATGTGTTGTAAGTAATTGTGCGACACTTTCACCTAAGCCGCCAAAGCGGTTATGTTCTTCACAGGTAACAATGCAGCCCGTTTTTGCAACCGATTTCAAAATAGCGGCATCATCTAAAGGTTTGATCGTATGAATATTGATAATTTCGGCATCAATACCGGCTTCTGCCAGCTTTTCGCCGGCTTCAATGGCGCGCCAAACCATGTGACCGGTAGCCACGATGGTTACGTCTTTTCCTTCGTTGACCATCCAGGCTTTGCCAATTTCAAAAGGCTGATCTTCCGGGCTAAACACCGGGACAACCGGCCGTCCAAAACGCAAATAAACCGGCCCCTGATGTTCCATAATAGCCAGCGTAGCGGCTTTGGTCTGATTATAATCGCAGGGATTAATGACCACCATACCGGGCAGCATTTTCATTAAGCCAATATCTTCCAGAATCTGGTGGGTGGCACCGTCTTCACCTAAGGTGAGACCGGCATGCGAAGCGCATATTTTGACATTTTTCCCCGAATAGGCAATCGACTGCCGAATCTGGTCGTATACCCGGCCGGTCGAAAAATTCGCAAAAGTACCTGTAAATGGAATTTTTCCGCCAATGGTAAGCCCCGCGGCTATACCCATCATATTGGCTTCGGCAATGCCCACCTGTATAAAACGATCAGGGAAATCCTGAATAAAAGCATCCATTTTGAGAGAGCCAATTAAATCGGCACATAAAGCGACCACATTTTTATTGCGTTTTCCGGCTTCATGCAAGCCAGCGCCAAAGCCCGAACGGGTATCTTTTTTTTCGGTATACGTATATTTTTTCATTATTCTTCGTCCTAAATTAGTAATCGCCCAGCGTTTCTTTCAATTGGCCTAAAGCGTTTTCCAGTTGCGCATCGTTGGGTGCCGAGCCATGCCATTTATGCGTTCCCATCATAAAGTCTACGCCATAGCCCATCTGTGTACTCATCAGGTTCATAATGGGTTTACCTTTTCCTGTGAGGGAAAGGGCATATCGCAGGGCTTTTATAATTTCTTCCATATTATTACCGTTGGATGTAATTACATGCCAGCCAAAGGCTTCAAATTTAGCTTGGAGGCTTTCGAGCGACAGCACCTTTTCGGTAGGCCCATCAATCTGCTGGCCATTATAATCGATTGTCGCAATCAAATTGTCCACCTTATGAAAAGGTGCAAACATCAGTGCTTCCCAATTCTGCCCTTCCTGCAATTCCCCATCGCCCATCAGCACATAGACATGCGCCGCGTCCTGATTCATTTTTTTTGCCAGCGCGGCGCCGATGGCCACAGACAAGCCCTGACCCAGCGAACCCGAGGCTACACGGATGCCCGGTAGCTTTTCGTGTGTGGTGGGGTGGCCTTGCAAACGTGAGTTAATTTTACGGAAAGTGGCTAATTCGCTCAGCTCAAAATAACCCGAACGTGCCAGCACGCTATACCATACCGGCGAAATATGGCCATTTGACAGAAAAAATAAATCCTCCCCCTTGCCATCCATCGTAAAATCGGTATTATGATGAAGAATTTCAAAATAAAGTGCGGTAAAAAAATCGGCACAACCTAAGGAGCCGCCAGGATGTCCGGATTGCACGGCATGCACCATGCGGAGTACATCGCGACGTACCTGCGTGGCAATATCTTCTAATTCTTTAAGGGAATGGGTCATCATTTTTTATGTTTTTTTGAATCCTTTTTATTGGGGCAAGTTAGTGATAAATAAATTAAAATCCCAGCAAGTCCAGCACCTGCGCGCTGGCTTTTGCAGTGTCTACTTTCCTGATAATATGTACAATTTTACCTTTCTCGTCTATTACAAAGGTATAACGGTTTGTACCCATATATTTCCGGCCATATAAACTCTTTTCGCCCCATACACCATAAGCGTTCACGATCTGATGATCCGTATCGGCGAGTAGCCTGAAAGGCAGATTAAACTTGCTGACAAACTTTTGATGCGATTTTTCGTCGTCTACACTCACGCCCAATACTTCCATGCCTTTGGCCAACAATGCCTGATAATTATCACGAAAGTCGCAGGCCTCCTTGGTACATCCGGGGGTATTATCTTTGGGATAGAAATATAAAATAACCATTTTGCCTTTAAAATCGTTTAAAGACACCTTGTTCCCATGCTGGTCGGTCGACGTAAAATCCGGAGCCTGATCGCCCTCTTTTAATTCCATAATCGTTTGCATTTATAATTTAAACAAATATAATGATGTTAGCGATAAAACGTGAGGGTATAGCGTTTCAGATTGTCTTTCCTATCTGAAACAAGTAATTCAAACTGATGTTTTCCGGCAGCGGTATTTTCATCAAAACTATGCCAAAGATTACCTGTTTTTGCGTCAAATTCCATGAGTACCCATTTGCCGTCAATATAGCCGTTAAAACTTTTTATGCCCGATAATTTGTCGCTAATGCGAAAACTCATTTTGGCCTGCCCGTTCAGATGTATGCCCTCCGTCAAATTGACCGGACTAATTGCAGGCGGCAGCGTATCAATAGCAATATAAAAAGTGCCAAAAGTGGCCGGATGCGCTTTAACATAACCATTCTCAAACTGGCCATCCTGCGAAACACCGCTGCTGTTTACAATCAGCGCCTTTTGCTGAAAAGGGATTAAGCTGCTATCTGCTTTAATCCAAAGGTCAAAGCCTTGATGTAGGGGCGTCAATTTATCTTGTACCTGATGTTGTTCTGAAAAGGCGCCCTGCGCCGGCCGCGCTAATTTCTTATAAACAAAATTCAGATCGTTATATAAGGAACCTTTCGGGATACTTACTTTAATGTCGGATGTCGAAAATTCATTAGCCTGCCCAAAGGGAAATAGCGTGCCATCAGGCTGCTTTGGGCTGGGAATTACCGCTTTTGGATCGGCCAATACATTAAATTCTAAACTGCTTTTGTTGCCTGCCACGTCGCTCACGGTATAACGGAGATGATGCAATTTGCCGTCTTCAAAGCGGAGGCGGCCATTATTGACCAGATGGCTGTATATCTGGAGCGGATTCCCCGGGTCAACAAAACTCTTTTGTATGCTTTGCTTTGTTTTTTGAAAAGTCGCATAATCGATATGCGCATTAATGCCCCGGCTATTTTCAAAATTAAAGCGTTCTACAGCCGAGGTAAACACCACTTGCCCATCCACTTCGAGTTCGATGGCATAGACCCCGTTTAAACCGGATTGCCCGTCGTGCCGGTCGGTAGTTACCAGACCAAAACCCACTTCGCCACTCAGATGGATGGTGGGTGTTTGATAAAGTTGGTATTTACCTGCGCCACCGCTCAAGCGAAAATACTGTTTTGGGGTAAATTCGCTAAAGGGCAGGCCGTTAAGGCGGTAAACATAGAGCGCCGAAATAACGGGAGGCACATGATCCGGTATCTGCATCCCTAATAATTGCGCATTAATCGTGGTTTCGGTTTTGGTATCCCGAAGTTCAAAATGCAGATGCGGCCCACCCGAACTTCCGGTATTGCCCGAATAGGCAATCACCTCACCTTTTTTTACGGGAAGGCGCATTTCGGTCGGAGATTCATCAATTTCATAGCTTTTTTGCCGGGATTGAACATCTTTAACGATACGGGCAATTTTAGGGCTGAAACGCGAAAGGTGGCCATACACGGATGTAAAACCATCCGCGTGGCGGATATAGAGCGCTAAGCCAAAGCCGCTGTTTTGCACACGGAGCCTTGCCACTTCACCGTCGGCAACGGCATATACCGGATAACCCGTACGCTGATTGGTGCGGAAATCCAGTCCGGAATGCAAGTGATTGGCTCTTAATTCGCCAAAGGAACCCGCTAAAGCGGGTGGCTGTATGTCGAGGGGTTGCCGAAAAGCCGTTAGCGGATATTTTTGATCGCTATAAATTTTTTGTGCAAAAGCAGCCTTCGGAAAAAAGCAAGCGCATATCAACAGGTAAGGAGCAGCAAAAGCAAATAAAAGGCGCGCAGAACGGAAGAAAAGACACATTGTCACTATTTAATATTAAAATCGAGCAGTTCTTGTGTCCCCAAACGCGCCTGAAGGCGATCGCCGGGATGAACCTGCCCCACCCCTTCAGGGGTGCCAGTAAAGATTAAATCCCCTTTTTTCAGGGTAATATATTGCGAAACAAAGGCAATTATCTTTTCAAACGAAAATAAAAGCTGTGAAGTATGTCCGTTTTGCCGTGTTTCGCCATTTACATCGAGTGTAAACTGTAATTGGTACATATCGGCAAACTGACTTTTCGGCAAAAAAGTACTCACCGCTGCCGAATGGTCAAAGGCTTTCGCTAACTCCCAGGGCAGGCCTTTAGCTTTATGTTGGCTTTGAATATCACGCGCAGTGAAATCAATTCCTAAACCTATTTCGTCATAATATTTGGAGGCAAATTTCTCGGCAATATGCTTTCCTTCTTTGCAAATTTTTAAGACGACTTCCAGTTCATAATGCACGTCTGACGAAAAATCCGGTATATAAAAGGGTTTATTGTCTTTTAAAACGGCGGTGTCGGGTTTCATAAAAATCACCGGTTTTTCCGGAATTTCATTATGCAATTCTTTGGCGTGGGCGGCATAATTCCGTCCAATAGCGATTATTTTCATACAAAAAGGCTGTGTTTTAATTCAGAACGGCTAATGTACAAAGATTCAGCTAAAATGTGAAGATAAAGCTTAAAGCACCGATATTTTCAATACTTTAGGGTCGCCGCCGGCTACAATACGTACAAAATACATTCCTGTGTTTAGCTTGCGCGGAAGGGTAAAAGTACGGGTTTGTTCGCCTGCCGGCGCTTTTTCATTCATTAGCGACATGATCTCATTGCCTAACAGATCGGTAATTTTAACCGAGAGAATAGCTTCTTTCTCCAAACGCAGATTTAGATTCAATTGATCGGAGACCGGATTTGGATATAATTTTAAAACAGTTAAAATTTTATTGTCCTGCCGGCTCATCGTAGAGGGGAGGTTCGTGCTCATGATTCCGAAGCCTATGGGGCTCGGGCGGTAAGGCTGCACAGTGGCGCGGATCACCGGAACGCGGCTTACCACTTTTGGTTTTGGTTTAATCGAAATTTTAACCGAATCCGCCTTTTGCCCAAACACGGTAAGGCTCATCGCGCTGCTGATACAGAAAATGCACAGCAGACGAAGGAAGAAGGCGATATGGTTAGTATTTCTCACGTTGCACAAAAATATAAATAATTAAATAAAAAAATCAAGTATTTTTTTCTCTTGGTGTATATTTAACACAATTTAACATAGCGGCTGTTTTTTAATGCCGGCATTCGGTATAATTCTGTATTTTTGCATCAAATTTATTCCTGTGTCCAGTAAAAAACACGTACATGCACTAACTGCCGGAGGTATTCTGGTGAGTTTAGGTATCGTTTTCGGAGATATCGGCACCTCGCCGCTATATACACTTAAAGCTATTTTTAAAACCGTTGTCGAAAACGGTCAAACGATTCAAAGCGATTTGGTTTTGGGCGCGCTTTCCTGCGTGATCTGGACTTTAACCCTCCAAACCACGCTCAAATACGTCGTAATTACCCTCCGGGCCGATAACAAGGGGGAGGGCGGCATTTTTTCGCTTTATTCCTTAGTACGCAAACGCGCAAAATGGCTGGTTATTCCGGCGGTAATTGGTGGTGCAGCACTATTGGCCGATGGCATGATTACCCCGAGTATTACCGTTACCTCGGCTATTGAGGGTTTAAAAATGAAATTCCCCACGGTGCCGGTTTTGCCGATTGTCATCGCCATTATTTCCTTATTATTTATTATTCAGCAGTTTGGTACTAATCTGGTGGGTAAGCTTTTTGGCCCGATTATGTTCCTTTGGTTTGCTGCTTTGGGTATAACGGGTTTAGTGCAGATTGTACATGATCCAGCTATTTTTAAGGCCTTAAACCCCTACTATGCCGTTCATCTGCTGGCCACTAATCCGGCGGCTATGGTCATTTTAGGGGGTGTTTTTCTGTGTACCACGGGAGCCGAGGCACTGTACAGCGATTTAGGCCATTGCGGCCGGAAAAATATTCGTACCAGTTGGCTTTTTGTTAAACTGATGCTCATTTTTAACTATCTGGGGCAGGGTACATGGATTTTAAAACATCCCGGCTACGACCCCCACGATGCCCTGAGCAATCCTTTCTTCCAGCTCGTTCCCGAAAACTGGGTGCTTTATATGGTTATTTTGGCCACTATGGCCGCCGTTATTGCTTCTCAGGCCATGATTTCGGGTTCCTTTACGCTGATTTCGGAGGCGGTGCGTCTCAATTTATGGCCAAAAGTACGTATCAATTACCCCAGCGTGCAAAAAGGCCAGATCTATGTGCCCTCCATTAATTGGTTACTGATGACAGGCTGTATCCTCATTGTGTTAGCTTTTAAAAAATCGGATAATATGGAGGGAGCCTATGGTCTGGCAATCAATCTCACTTTCCTGATGACCACCATCCTGGTCAGTATTTTCATGCTCCGGAAAAAATTCCCGATTTATCTGATTGTGCTTTTTGTGAGCTTGTATGGCTTTATCGAGCTTTCCTTTTTAGTAGGGAATATGGCCAAATTTGTACACGGCGGATGGGTTACTTTGCTGATTAGCTGTGCGATCTTAAGTGTGATGTGGACCTGGTATACCGCGCGAAAAATCAAAAATCGCTTTGTAAAATACGTTGAAATTGAAGAGTATTATGGTATTTTAAAAGAATTGAGCGAGGATACCTCGGTGCCAAAATATTCCTCACAATTGGTCTATCTCACCAGCGCCAATTTCAAAACCGAAATAGAATCGAAAATTATTTATTCGATGATTCAGAAAGAGCCGAAACGGGCCGATATTTATTGGTTGGTACACGTTGATGTGATGGACGAACCCTATACCATGGATTATAAAGTCGAGTTTCTTATTCCCGGCAAACTGATTCGTATCGATTTTAAATTAGGCTTCCGGGTAGAACAACGCGTCAATCTTTTGTATCGTAAAGTGGTCGAAGATTTGGTGAAAAATGGCGAAGTGGATATTACCAGTCAATATACTTCTCTAAACCGGCATAAAATTACCGGTGACTTTCGCTTTGTGCTTTTAGAGAAACATTTGTCTAAATTCTCGAACCTGAGCTTTTACGAACGTAGCATTATGGATTATTACTTTCTGATTAAACATTTTAGTTTATCGGAAGAAACCAGTTTTGGCTTAGATTCGAGTTATGTCGAGGTGGAGAAAGTGCCGCTCATTTTTGTCACCCCCGACGATATCGAACTGAATCGCCTGAGCGTGTAAATCACTTTGGCATTATTGATGCAAAGAAGTCATCCTGCGTTATAGGTTTCTCGGATAAGCTTTGAAGCACCGCCGAATATAAGAACGTTGCGTCAGGTCTGCATCAGCTTTGGGTCAGCGTTGCATAGGCTGTTTGCAATTATGCAGAGAACAAGCACAGTTTATGCAAGCTAAATGCAGGTTATAATCAGCGTGGGCAGCTACCACGAAAGCAGCTATCTCCTGTTCTTACACCACCAAGCCATTACACGGCTGCCTCCTGTCCTAATTTACTGTGTTTAAAGCCGTACAAAAAGTAAACCACTAAACCGACCACCAGCCATATACCAAAGCCAATCCAGTTGCTGATGCCCAATTCGCACATCATGTACAGGCAGGAAAGCAGACCTAATACAGGAATAAGCGAGAGGTTTTTGGTGATACAGAACCAGGTAATGATCAATGCGATAAAAGCAAAGATCCACATCGGTATTTTATGCTGAAAGAGCGCCCAGCCGCTTTCATATTTTTTGTCGTAGCTAATTTTAGAGGCTTGCAGAAAATCGGCATATTGTGCCGTGCTGAGGCTGTTCAGATAGGCTTC
>Ga0222423_1001510_pt1 | contig 10416 bp, 8 predicted proteins | sample 3A0metagenome_FD_182472 | JGI IMG/M metagenome (GOLD analysis project Ga0222423, IMG submission 182472) | Enriched microbial communities from leaf-cutter ant dump, University of Wisconsin, Madison, United States - 3A0 (version 2) | ecosystem: Environmental > Terrestrial > Nest > Insects nest >...
CCCTCGCCGTCATTGCCACCGGGGGAGCCCCCAACACGCTCATGCACTTGTATTACCTGCCGGTGCTGTTTGTTGCCGTGCAGTACGGGGTGCGCGCCGCGGCCGTGGCCGGCATCGTCGCGGGGGTGATGGCGGGAACGCTGGTCCCGCTGGCATCCACCAACGGTCCGCAGCAGTTCTCCTCATGGGGTGTGCGCCTGGCGTTGCTGGTGCTGGTGGGTGTGTGCGCCGCCTGGCTGGCACGCGAGCAGCCGCGACCGTTGGACGTGATGCTACGGGACGCGTGGCTGGCCCATGCACTGCGATCCGCCGTGCGTCGCGGCGACATTAGCGTTCACTTCCAGCCGCTGGTGTCACTTCAGGATGGCGAAGTCATTGGTGCGGAGGCGCTATGCCGCTGGGATGGGGGACCGCCGTCCACGCGCTCACCGGCTGACTTCATTCCCGCAGCCGAACGCTCCGGCACCATTCACGCCCTAGGCCGCGAAGTGATGCGGCAGGTGGCACGTCAAGGTCACGCCTGGACGCAACAGGGGCGCGAGCGTTTTCTGATCAACGTCAACGTCTCCGCCGTGGAGCTCGGTAGCGCGGAGTTTATCGAAGCGCTTGAATTAATCGTCACCTCCGAATTCGGTAGCGGCTTCCGGTGGTGCATTGAGGTGACCGAGACCGTGCTGGTGACCAACCCGGAGCGGGCGCGCGAGGTACTCGAACGGGCACACGAGATTGGCGTGACCGTGGCGCTGGACGACTTTGGCACCGGCTACTCCTCCCTGACATACCTGGCCGAGTTCCCCATTGACGTCATCAAAATTGACCGTTCCTTTGTTTCCACGTCCGACGCCGACGCCACCTCCCGTTCACTCATTGCCGCCGTGGTGCAACTTGCCACCGCCGTGGGCGCCGAAACCATCGCCGAAGGCGTGGAAACGGCCGAACAGTTGCGCGCCGTCACGGAGCTGGGGTGCACCTTCGCGCAGGGCTACTACCTGGGCCGGCCCCAGCACGCCGACGACTTGGACTGGGAACGACGCACCCTGGTCTAGGTGCGCACCTAGGCTGGAGCAATGACGCGCATCATCTCCGGACGTCTAGGCGGGCGCACACTGAGCGTGCCCAAATCCGGCACCCGTCCCACATCGGACCGAGTGCGTGAGGCGATCTTTTCCCGGCTTGACCACGCCGGAGCGCTGCGTGAAGCCCGTGTGCTGGACCTATTCGCTGGATCTGGCGCGCTCGGCCTGGAAGCGCTCAGCCGTGGCGCCTCCCACGCCACCTTCGTTGAACACGCCGCCCCCGCAGCCAAGATCATCACCGCCAACATCGCCAGCCTGGGAACCACCTCCCAGTGCACGGTGGTGCGCGAACGTGTCCAGCCCTACCTGGACCGCATCGACGCCACCTGGGACGTGGTCTTCGCTGACCCTCCCTACGACATCGCGGCCGACGCTTTAGGTGCCGTTCTCGCCTGCCTCACCTCCCGCGTCGGCCACGGGGGACAGGTGATCCTGGAAGTGTCCTCGCGGGCCCAGGAGCCGCACTGGCCTGAGGGCCTGACGGTGGTACAGACCAAGGTGTATGGCGAAACAACCGTGCACACCGCTGAGCCGGTGCGCTAGGTTGCCGGTTATGGCCACCGTCGTATTCCCTGGCACGTTTGACCCGGTCACTGTGGGTCACGTTGACATTGCCGTACGCGCACGCACCCTTTTTGACCACGTGGTGATGGCGGTGGCGCACAACTCGGCCAAGTCACCGCTGTTGGACGTGGACACGCGCGTTGCACTGGCACGCAAGGCCATGGCACACCTTGACGGTGTTGAGGTAGTCGCCACCGACGCGCTCCTGGCCGACTTTTGTGCCAGCGTGGGTGCGGTCGCCATTGTCAAAGGCCTGCGCGGGGGAGCGGACTACGACCTTGAACGCCCCATGGCCCTCATGAACCGCGCCATCAGCGGTATCGAAACCGTCTTTGTCACGGGCGACTCTGCCCTGGCACATGTCGCATCGTCCCTGGTACGGGACGTAGCCCGGCACGGAGGCGACATTAGCGCCTACGTTCCTGATGGCGTCCAGGCGGCAATCACGGCCGCTCTTGGCACGTCTCAGGCAGCCAACTAGGGCGTGCGCATCGGGCGCGGTTGAGTTCACGCCCAGGCATCCCGTAGAATCGTTGGCTGGCCCATCGGTTTCACCGAGGCCGAGGTCTTGGGACCGCAACGACATGGAGGAGCGTGTGACCCACTCTCCCAGCGCCACGTCACCATTTCGCCTTCACGTGCGAGATCTGGTGCGCCGGCCCGGTGCTCATCGCGAGTACACCAGCGAGTTTGTGCTTCCCGAGCCCATCGGCACCGATGTGATCGCGGTCCCTGACGGAGCCCCCGGTTCATTGCACGTGCAATGCGAAGTGGTGACAGACGGAATCTGGGTCAGTGGCACCTTTGTTGCGCGAGCCGTTGGCGAATGCAGCCGTTGCCTGGACACCGTCGAAATTGACGTGGACGTTCCAGTTCAAGGGCTGTTCCTATATGCCGATGCCTCGTACGGCGAAGATGACCAAACGGACGACGTCTACGAGTTCGACGGCGAAAGCATCGATCTTGAAGAAGTCGTGCGGGATGCGGTAGTCACCAGCTTGCCGTTCACCCCGCTGTGTAGTCCGGATTGCCCGGGGCTGTGCGACCAATGCGGCGCGCGGCTGGCGGACGATGCGGACCATACCCATGAGATACTCGACCCTCGTTGGTCGTCTTTACAGAGTGTGAAGGACAGCCTGGGGCTGTCGGACAAGGAAGAGAGTTAGCCGTGGCTGTTCCCAAGCGCAAGATGTCGCGCAGCAACACCCGCTCGCGTCGTTCGCAGTGGAAGACGACTGCTGCCGCCCTGTCGACGTGCCCGCGTTGCAAGGCTGAGCGTCTGTCGCACGCTGCATGCCCCGCGTGCGGTGCGTACAACGGTCGCGAATACGCTGAGGCCGTTCGCACCGAGCACGAGGGCTAAAGCCCCGTACCCGTGAACGCTCCGGGTCCTGATGCCGCTGCCGCCCTAGTGGGCCGGCTTGGCGTTGCCATCGACCCCGAGTTGCTGGTGCTCGCCCTGACGCACCGGTCCTTTGCGTACGAAAACGGTGGGCTACCCACCAACGAGCGCCTGGAGTTCCTGGGCGACTCCGTGCTGAGCGTTGCCGTCACCGACAAGCTCTACCACGACCACCCCGACCTTCCCGAGGGCGCCCTCGCCAAGATGCGTGCCTCGTGCGTGTCGCAGCGCGCGCTGGCCATTGTGGCGCGCGAACTCGACTTGGGGTCCTTCATCCTGCTGGGCAAGGGCGAGCAGTCCACCGGTGGGGCAAACAAGGACTCGATCCTGTGCGACTGCCTGGAAGCAGTCTTTGGGGCGATCTACCTCAGCCACGGTATTGAGGTGGCACGCACCGTCATCCTGCGCCTGGTGGGCCCGTCGTTGGAGGCCGCGGCACAGGCTGGACATGCCCTCGACTGGAAGACCTCGCTGCAAGAAGTCTGCGCCGCACTGGGAATGAGCCCGCCGGTGTATGAAACTGACGGTGAAGGTCCCGCTCACTCGCGCACCTTCAGCGCCCGTGCCGTCGTCGACGGAAAGGTCTGGGGCACTGGCGTGGGCAGCTCCAAGAAGATGGCCGAACAGGAAGCCGCCGCCACCGCTCACGCCGCACTCAGCGCCCATGCCGGAACTTCCTGAAGTTGAGGTTGTGCGGGCTGGGCTTGACTCGCTCGTGCGTGGCGCCACCATCACGGGGGTGCAGATTTACCGCGACTCCTGCGTGCGCCTCACGCCGGGAGGGCCGGGGGAGTTCGCCGACGCTGTTGACGGGCGCTCCATCGCCGCCGTCGTACGCCGGGGCAAGTTCCTGTGGATGCTGCTCGACGGTGATGCCAGCGAAGTTGCGCTCAGTGCCCACCTGGGGATGTCGGGGCAGTTTCGCGTCCACGCCGGCGACGCGCCGCCCGCGCATCGGCATTGCCGGGCTCGTTTCACGCTGACATACCCCGGCGAGCCCCAACGCGCGTTGACCCTGGACTTCCTCGACCAGCGCACCTTCGGATACCTGCACGTGGAACCCGTCACCGCCACCGCCGACGCTGCCCCTGGAGGTCAGGGGTCACCGGCCACGGTGGTGCCGCACTCGGTGACACATATTGCGCGCGACGTGCTGGACGAGCATCTGGACCGCGACCACACCATCGCGGCCCTGCGCACCGGCAAGCGAGCCATCAAACAGGTGCTCCTGGATCAAACAGTGGTGTCCGGCATCGGCAACATCTACGCCGACGAGGCGCTGTGGAGCGCACAGGTGAGCCCCACTCTTGCAGCCCACGCGCTCAGCCACAGCAGCGCGCAGGACGTGCTTGATGCGGCTTACATGGTGATGACTCACGCCCTCGTCCAGGGTGGGACCAGCTTTGACGCGCTGTACGTCAACGTTAATGGCGAGTCGGGATACTTCAGCCGGACCCTTCAGGCCTATGGCCGCACCGGCAAGCCGTGCGCTCGTTGCGGCAGCGCCATTGAGCGCATCGTCCTAGGCGGCAGGTCCACGCACCGCTGCCCGAATTGTCAGGCCGACCCCCCGCCCCTCGCCGCCCCGCCCCTCGATGCGCCACCCCTCGATGCTCCGAACCTTTCAGATGTGCGACACGCCGGGGAACTCGGTGATTTGAGGCTTTAGCACGGCGTGTCGGAAATCTAGAGGTTCAAAGTGTCGCGGGAGCGGCCTGAGAGGTTCGTAGCGATGTTGGCGATGTCGCCGATGCTGGCGATGCTCTGATCGCCTGACCGCCTGATCACCTGAATGCCCTCGACCCCGAGTCCCGCGATGCTCCGCCGTTCGATGCTCCGAACCTTTCAGATGTGCGACACGCCGGGGAACTCGGTGATTTGAGGCTTTAGCACGGCGTGTCGGAAATCTAGAGGTTCAAAGTGTCGCGGGAGCGGCCTGAGAGGTTCGTAGCGATGTTGGCGATGTGGGCGATGTGGGCGATGTCGCCGATGCTGGCGATGCTGGCGATGCTCTGGTCACCTGACAGCCCTCGACTCCCACCCCTGACGGCTGGGGCGTGACCCGGGACTAGGACTACCGGACGTGTGGCCCAGCGGACCAATGCGCGAGGGCCCACGTTTCCCGTTGCAATACGAGCGGGACCCGGGACCTTGGCCCCGTGCAAAGGTGGGACCCCCCACTAGCCTTAGGGCATGAGCAACGTCAGGGTCCTAGTTCTGGATGATCACGAGGTAGTCCGTCGCGGCATTTGCGACATCCTCGACCGTGCCGATGGCATCGAGGTAGTCGCAGAGGCCGGCACAGTTGCCCAGGCAGTTCGCCGGGCCGACGCTGTACGTCCCGACGTGGTGTTGTCGGACTTGCGTCTGCCGGACGGAACTGGACTGGAGCTCATCGCCCACGTGCGACGCACCCTGCCGGATGCCCACATTGTGGTGCTGACCTCCTACGACGATGACGAGGCGCGTTCAGCGGCCCGCACCGCCGGTGCTGACATGTTCCTACCCAAGACGGCAGGTTCGCAGCAGGTGGTGGAGGCTGTGCGCCTGGCCGCATCGGGCAAGGAGCACGGTCAGCACATCCGCGTACGCGACGACGAAGTCCTAGGGCGTTTGACGCCGATGGAACGCCGCGTAGTAGAGCTGGTGGGGCAGGGACTCGCCAACCGGGAGATCGGTGACGAGCTTGGCATTGCCGAGAAGACCGTCAAGAACCACGTCACCAGCGTGCTGTCCAAGATGGGTCTACAGCGCCGCACCCAGGTGGTGGCGTGGGCAACCCGCCGCCACGCATCGTCGTTCCGCGGTTAAACCCCAACCGCACGCATCGTCGTTCCGCGGCTAAACGTCGACCGCTACGTTCCACACCGCCCGTGACCCGGGCTTGTCCGTGCCCGCCTCGCGGGCCTCAAGCGCGAACGAGCCACGCCGGCGCAAGGCCCGGTTGGACAAGTTGGATGTGCCCGAGTAGCGGGAGAACTCCTTGGGTGGGCCAATGCCGTCGTCCTCAATAGTCACAGCCAGCCGCCCGTCCCGCACAAAGATCGATACCGACGCGCTCGAGGCCTGCGCATGGCGGGCCGTGTTGGAAAGCAACTCACGGATTACCGCGATGATGTCGTCCGAGAGAGTGGGATCCACCTCCACGGCCGAGGAGGCCGCCGCCCAGTCGTTGACCGTAAGCGATGGCACGAACCCGAGCGAATCTTGCGCCAGCACCAGTTCGCGGCGCACCCGCTCGCCCAACGGTTCTGAGGTGCGTTCACCCTGGAGCTGACCCATGACGCCGCGCACTTCCCGCTGAGCCCGCTTGACGTGCTCCAAGGTAGCCAGCAACCGCTCCCGCACCGCCTCGGGCGCCTCGTTTGAGATGGATTCGATTTGCATGGCGGTGGCGAATAGTTCCTGCGAGACAAAGTCGTGCAGGTCATCGGCGATGCGCTCGCGTTCCTCCAGCAGGGTGGACACGTTGCGCACATGCGACAGTTCGGCAAATTGCAGCCCCAGCGCCGCTTGGTTGGAGAAGCGTTGCGCGGTGGCGAGGTCGTGGTCGTCAAACGTGGGCTGATGCTTTTCCCGCCACAGCATCAGTAGCCCTAGTGTGCGTGCCCCGGCCAGCAGCGGTGCGTAGAGCGTTGGTCCAAAATCACGCACCGGGTCCAGGATGGTGGGCCCGGGGGGCTCGTCCGCGATGGTGCCCATGCCCGAACGGATCACGCTCATTGCAAAGCCGTCCGAGGGAAGCGCCAAACCGAGAAGCTCGTCCGAGTTGACGCCGTCGGTGAACTCCATCACCCATTCGTCGTCCATGCCGGGCAGTACGAGTGCGGACGCAGCCGCAGCGGACAGCTCCCGGGCGGAGGCAACGATTCGGGCGATCACCGTTTCGTCACCCGGGTTGGCGAGGAAGGCCGTGGTGATGGCCTGCGATGCGGCCAGCCAGTTTTCGCGTTCGATTGATTCTTCGAATAACTGGGCGTTGTCTATTGCCACCGATGCGGCCGACGCGAGGGCTGAGACCGCGGCAATATCCACCTCGGTGAACCCTCCCGGTTTGGACGCCAAGTACAGGTTGCCGAACACTGCGCCACGAGCCCGCAGCGAGCATCCCAGGAAGGACCCCATGGGTGGATGCCCCTTGGGAAGCCCCACAAACGCTGGGTGGTCGGTGAGTTCGTCAATGACCAGGGCGCCTTCGATGGGGATCTGACCTAGCGTGCCCACCGCATTGGGGGCGCGGCCAATCTTGTCCATGATGGAGCCCTCAACGCCCAAGTAGTGGAACTCGATGGACATGCCTTGATCGTCGAGCACGTTGATAGCGGCTAGTGGGGCGCCCGTGACTTCTTGGGCGGCCTCGAGCATTTTGTTCAGGACCGAGGGCAGGTCAAGCTGACGGTTCAGCGACAAAATCGCTTCCGTGACCTTGTCCGTCATGGGCCGGGTCTCCCTACCGAGTGGACGTTGCGGCATCGAGACTAATCACCTCCTGAACTACATCGAGTATCCCTAGGTCATGGGTGACGATCACCACCGTGGTGCCTCGCTCACGCATGGCCGCCACCAATGCTCGCAGTGCGTCGATACCCTCCGCGTCGAGGTGCTCGGCTGGTTCATCTATCAGGTGAATCGGCGCGGGGGATAGCAACGCACGTGCCAGCAACAGACGGCGTCGTTCTCCTCCGGACACGGTAAGCCCGCCGGGGCCCAAGACGGTAGATATTCCGTCCGGGCGGCTATCCAGCCAGGCGCCCAATCCAACGGCGCGCAGTGCGGCGGTGGCCTCCTCCTCGCTCACGTCCCCGCGGGCCACGCGCAGGTTTTCCAGCACCGTGGTGCCAAACACGTGGGCGTCCTCGGGAGTGATGGCGATGGTGTGTCCCAGGGTGTGCTCGTCAACGGGGGCACCGTCGAGGGTGACCTGGCCGTACGCGGGCGGCAGTGCGCCGGCCATGGTCAGCAGGAGTGTGGTTTTGCCGATGCCGGATCGGCCCACGATTGCCAGCGCCCCGGCCGGTTCGACGGTGGCGGTGACGGGGATGGTGGGAGTCATGCCTGGCCAGGCGGCGCGGACCTGGTTGAGGTGGAGGACGGGGGCGGGGGACAGGGCGGGGGACAGGGCGGGCGAGGGGGCTGACGACGTGGCCGCACCCGACGTCATTTCCATGACTCGACGCGTTGCCGCTGCCGAGCGGAACGCCTGCATGGTGGCACCCGGGACTGCTCCAACGGCCTCAAACGCGGCCAACGGCAGCAAGGCAATGACTGCGGCCGACGCTGGCGGCAGGCCGTGATCACGTACCGCCAGCACGGCGAGGGTCAGCGTGACCACCAGTGCGGTTGCCTGCGCACCTTGCAAGGCGGCTGCCGCCCATGCAGCTGGCCGGGCGGCGACCTCGGCGGCGGCTTCGGCGTCGCGGTCCGCGGCGGCGAGTTCCTCGGCAGCGGCGGTGCTGGTGCCCCACACGCGGTGTTCGATCGCACCATCAATAGCTTCCAGGGTGGCGGTCGAGACCCGGGCGCCTGCGTTGACGGCGGCCTCGGCTGCCGCCCGCGTGGAGCGCCAGGTGCCCAGCCCGGACAGTGCCGCCCCGGCCGCCAGGCACAGCGCCAGCGCCACCCCGGCCCACACGTGCAGGCATACCGTGATGACTATTGCGGCGAGGCTGACCGTGGCGGCCACGCCCAGCGGAATGAGGGCACGCACCACGGCGTCACCCATCGCATCGATATCCGCGCCGATGCGGGCGACCACGTCACCGCGCCGGAACGCCAGGACTCGTTCGGCGCCTTGCCGCGCGACCCGCTCATAGGTTCGGGTGCGCAAAGCGACTACGCCACGCAGTGCGGTTTCGTGGCTGGCGAGCCTGTCCAGGTAGCGGAAGACTCCGCGCCCAATACCAAAGAACCGCACCGCGACAGCCGCTACAGCCACCTGGGAGGGGGACGGCATTTGTGCGGCCGTTGCAATGAGCCAGGCGGCAACGGCCGATAGCCCCACGGCTGAGCCCAGCGCCAGGGTGCCAAACGCGATGGATGCCGCCAGGCGGGTAGGGGAGACCTGAGCGTCACGCAAGAGGGCGCGGATTGATACGGGGTTTGGGTGCGGCGTGGGCGCAGACGCAGGCGTGAGTGCAGACGCTGGCATGGGCGCAGACGCAGGCATGGCGGGGCTCATGCGCTTGCTCGCACGTCAAATACAGCGTCGGCCACGGCGATCACGGCCGGGTCGTGCGTGGCGGTCACCACGGTGGCCCCGTCACGGGCCGCCGCTTCAATGCGTCGAATGAGTTCGCGCCTGGCCTCGCCATCGAGGTGTGCGGTCGGCTCGTCCAACAACAGCACCGGACGCCCTGAACTCAGCGCCCGTTCGTATGCCACCAGGTGGCGTTGCCCCAAGCTCAACGTGCGCCCGGCCGGGCCGAGTTGGGGGCGCTGCGGTACCCAGGCGATCTGTTCCACCCAGGCGTGTGCATCGGCCTGGCTGAGGTTGACCACCCCGGTGAGTGTGTGAGCGCTGACGCGTCCGGCGTCCGGAGACAGCAGACCGCCGAGCACGGCCAGGGCGGTTGACTTACCTTCACCGTTTGGTCCGCGAAGCACCGTGATCGCTCCGGCCTGTGCGATGGCGCTGAGCTGATAGGGGGCGAAGCGGGTGCCTTCGTCCAGGGGGGCCGATGCGGGCGAGTTGACCGCTGGAAGCTCGCTCGCCGGAACCGCAACCCCCACGCCCTCCAGGTGCAGCGATGCCCCCCGCAAATCTGCAACCGTTCCGCCCGCGGTGCCCACCTGATGCGCCGGTTCGTTCAGCACTGCGAAGGCAGCGTCGGCGGCGGCCAGGCCGTCGGCGGAGGCATGGAAGTGGGTGCCCACATTGCGTAGTGGCAGGTAAATCTCAGGGGTGAGAATCAGCACCGCCAGCGCCGTCTCAATCGACACGTACCCATCAATGAGGCGGTATCCCAAGGTGACGGCAACGATCGCCACCGACAGCGTGGTAATCAACTCCAATACCAGGCCAGATACGAATGCGAGCCGCAGTGAACCCATGGTGGCGCGCCGGGCCGCGTCCCCCAGCTCTCGCACTCGCGCGGCCGGGCCACGGTGACGGCCCAAGGCTCGTAGCGTCGGCACCCCGGCAATGAGGTCCAGCACGCGTGCCCCGAGGTTCTCCATGGCGGCCAGGTGAGCCGCCGAGCGCACGGTGGTCATCATCCCCACCAGCACCATGAACACCGGGATCAGCGGCACCGTGACCGCCACCACCACGGCAGACAACCAGTCCAGACCGAGCACCACCACCAGCATCAGCGGCGTCACCGTGCAGGCCAACACCAACTGCGGCAGGTAGCGCACAAAGTACGGCAGCAGTGC
>Ga0222423_1001513_pt1 | contig 10406 bp, 7 predicted proteins | sample 3A0metagenome_FD_182472 | JGI IMG/M metagenome (GOLD analysis project Ga0222423, IMG submission 182472) | Enriched microbial communities from leaf-cutter ant dump, University of Wisconsin, Madison, United States - 3A0 (version 2) | ecosystem: Environmental > Terrestrial > Nest > Insects nest >...
TCGTGTTTCTCGGCGGGCTGTGCGGCGTGCATCAGTATGTGCGCATCGGGCGCTACAGCTTTGTCGGCGGCGCGGCCATGGTGACCAGGGATGTCATTCCCTATGGTTCTGTGTGGGGCAACCATGCGCGGCTTGAGGGGCTTAATCTGGTCGGTTTAAAACGTCGCGGCTTTTCGCGTGACCTGATCAATGCCATGCGCACCGCCTATCGCATGATGTTCGCTCCCGAAGGCACGTTTCAGGAGCGGCTGGACGATGTGCTGGAAAACTTCTCCGATATTCCGCAGGTCGTAGAGATCGTGCAATATATCCGCGAAGACTCCAACCGTCCGATCTGTTTGCCCGATGCCTGAGAGGCTGCCCAAGCTCGGACTGATCGCCGGTGGCGGTTCGGTGCCGGTTGAGGTTGCGCGCTATCTGCATCAGAGCGGGCGCGACTATTATATTATCCGCCTTGAAGGCATGGCTGAGGCTGAACTGGCGGCCCATCCGGGACGTGAGGTATCTGTCGGTCATTTTGCCGAGATTTTCACGGCGCTGGTAGCGGCGCAGGTGCAGCATGTCTGCATGGTCGGCTATGTCAAACGCCCCGATTTCAGCACCCTGTCGCGCGACAGCGGCGGGGCCAGTCACCTGCCCGCCATCGAGCAGGCAGGCCGTGGCGGTGATGACGGGCTGTTGCGGCAGGTGGCGCGCAGTTTCGAGGCGCAGGGCTTTGTTATCGAAGGGGCGCATGAGGCCAATCCGCAGCTCTTGCTGACCGAGGGCTTACTGGCGGGGCCTGAGCCTGATGAAGCGGGGCGCGCCGATCTTGAGGAGGCCTTTCGGATCGCTACGGCCATCGGGGCGCTGGATATAGGACAGGCGGCTGTGGTGGCCGGCCGGATCACTCTGGCGGTCGAGGCGCAGGAAGGCACGGATGCGATGCTTCGCCGCATTCCCGCCCTGTCCCGGCCTCTGATAGGCAGTGCCGACAACCGTAAGGGCGTTCTGGCCAAGGTTTGCAAACCCATTCAGGATCGGCGGCTGGATATGCCGACCATCGGCGTGGCGACCGTCGAAGCGGCCCATGCGGCCGGTTTGTGTGGCATAGTCGGTCAGGCAGGCTCTATACTGGTGGTCGATAAGGCGCGTACCTTTGCGCGTGCAGCAGAACTGGGGCTTTTTCTCTATGGCCACATTGCCGGATAAACCTGCCGAAACCGCACCCAAAAAACTGATGATCATTGCCGCCGAGGCTTCCGGCGACGTTCTGGGGGCGGGGCTTATGCGGGCGCTTGTGGCGCAGTCATCAACACCCCTGACCTTTTGCGGCGTAGGCGGTCAGCAGATGCGCTCGCTTGGTGTCGAAAGCCCGTTCGATATTGCCCAGCTATCCATTCTGGGGATGAGCGAGGGGCTGAAGGCCTATAAGCGCGTCAAGGCGCGGGTGGCCGATACGGTGGCGCTGGCGCAGGCGGAACGGCCCGACGCCGTGGTGCTGATCGATTCGTGGGGCTTTACGCTACGGGTGGCCAGGGGGATCCGCGCGGTCATGCCTGAGGTGCCCCTGATCAAATATGTCGGGCCGCAGGTGTGGGCGACACGGCCCAAACGGGCGAAGACACTGGCACAAAGCGTTGATTTGCTTCTGGCCTTACACACTATGGATGCGCCCTATTTCGAGGCCGAGGGTCTTGAGACGGTTGTGGTTGGCAATCCGGCCCTGAATGTCGATTTTTCCCGCGCCGACCCTCAGGCCTTTCGTCAGACACATGGCCTGACGGCGGATCAGCGTCTGTTGCTGGTTCTGCCCGGCAGCCGTCCATCGGAAATCAGACGCCTGATGCCGGTGTTTCTTGAGACGATGCGGCGTCTGGCGCGCCTTTATCCCGATCTGCGCTTTGTCATGCCGGTGGCCGATACGGTGCGCGATCTGGTGCAGCCCTATATCCGCGACCTGTCCCTGCCGCTGATCATTACCGAAACCGAAGCCGACAAGCTGAGTGCCATGCAGGCGTCCGATGTGGCGCTGGCCTGTTCGGGAACGGTGACAACGGAGCTGGCCCTGGCCGGTTGTGCGATGGTCATTGCCTATCAGGTCGAGTGGCTGACCTATTTTATTTTCAAACACCTGTCGCCGCTCAAACACATCACCCTGTTCAACATACTGGCGGGTAAGGCGGTGGCGCCGGAATTCGTCCAGAAAAACTGTACGGCGGAAAATCTGGCGCAGGCCGTGAGCGCACGGTTTGAGGATGTGGGTCTGAGGGCGCAGCAGGTGGCCGAACAGTTCAGCGCGCTCGATCTGATGGGGCGCGGGCAAAAACCGCCGGCGGAACTGGCGGCGCAGGCCGTGATCCGGCATCTGAAGCTATAAAAAAAACCGCCGCAGTCATCTGCGGCGGTTTTTTTTGTCGTCTGACCTCAGGATCAGCCGCGTTGCGACAGGGGCACGAAATCGCGCGCACCGGCACCGGTATAGATCTGACGCGGACGACCGATCTTTTGCGATGGGTCTTCGATCATTTCCTTCCATTGGGCGATCCAGCCCACGGTGCGCGCCAGAGCGAACAGCACGGTGAACATGGTGGTCGGGAAGCCCATAGCCGACAGGGTGATGCCGGAGTAGAAGTCGATATTCGGATACAGCTTGCGCGAGATGAAGAAGTCATCGCTCAGGGCGATGCGCTCCAGCTCACGGGCGACCTGAAGCAGCGGATCGTTCGGATCGCCAACCGCCGTCAGAACCTCGTGGCAGGTCGATTGCATGACCTTGGCGCGCGGATCGTAGTTCTTGTAGACGCGGTGACCGAAGCCCATCAGCTTGTATTTGCGGTCTTTGACACCGGCGATGAACTCGGGGATACGCTCAGGCGTACCGATTTCCTTGAGCATGTTCAGGGCTTCTTCGTTGGCCCCGCCGTGGCTCGGCCCCCAGAGGCAGGCAATACCGGCCGCAATACAGGCAAAGGGGTTGGCCCCTGACGAACCGGCCAGACGCACCGTCGAGGTCGAGGCGTTCTGTTCGTGGTCGGCATGGAGGATGAAGATGCGATCCATCGCCTTGGTCAGCACCGGATTGGGCACATAGTCCTCGGCCGGAACGGCAAAGCACATGCGCAGGAAGTTTTCCGAATAGCTGAGGTCGTTTTTCGGATGCACGAAGGGCTGACCCACCGCATATTTGAAGGCGCGCGCGGCAATGGTCGGCATTTTCGCAATCAGGCGATGGGCCGAGATTTCACGCTGCTTGGCGTCATGGATGTCGAGGCTGTCGTGATAGAAGGCCGACAGGGCACCGACGGCGCCGGTCATGATAGCCATCGGGTGCGCGTCACGACGGAAGCCTTCAAAGAAGCGGTCGAACTGCGCGTGCAGCATGGTGTGGCGGGTGATGGTGTTTTCAAACTGCTCAAAGGCAGTGGCGTTCGGCAGCTCACCATGCAGCAGCAGGTAGCAGGTTTCGAGGAAGCTCGACTTTTCGGCCAGCTGATCAATCGGATAACCCCGATGCAGCAGGACGCCCTTGTCGCCGTCAATGAAGGTAATCTTGGATTCGCACGATGCCGTGGAGGTAAACCCCGGATCGTAGGTAAAGACGTCACCCTCGCCATAGAGCTTACGGATGTCCACGACGTCCGGGCCGAGGGTTCCTTTCAGAACCGGTAAATCTATGACCTGTTCACCGATGGTAATCTTGGCCGGATTGGAACCTTGGGTCATTTTGGCTCACCTTTTTCGTTAGTGTGCAATGCAACTATTTTCGCTGCGCCTGCTATATAAACTGCAATTCTAAATGAAAAGGGCCTGCTTGAGGCGGGCCACACTTTCCGATGCCCCCAAAGCCGCCAGCGTGCGGGAAATATCCGGTGCGGGCTGGCCTCCCGAGAGGATTCCGCGCAGGACGGGGCCGATCTTTCCGAAGCTAATGCCTTCATTTTCAACGAATTTCTTGAGTTCAGCATCAAGGGTTTCGCTGTCCCAATTTGTCAGACATAACAACTTTTCGTGAAGCCGTGAAAGTCTTTGCAAATTCTCGTCCGTCAGCAGCTTTTGCGTCTTTTCATCAAGGGTAAAAGGCATTTTCACCAGCGCAAAAGTGACCGCGTCGGCCAAAAGTGGAATCGTCTGGGCGCGTTCGACCACCTGAGGGATGGCCAGACGCAGGCGTTCCTGCACGTTTTCGCGTTCTGATTCATCGGTTCCGCGCCGCCTCAGTTCGAGCCAGACAAGCTCAACCAGACGATCCGTCTCACATTCCCTGATCCAGTGGGCGTTGATGTGACCGAGCTTGGCAAAATCGAGCCGTGCGGGGGCCTTGTTGATGTCTGTGATGTCGAACCATTCGACCGCCTGGGCATCGGTGAAGATTTCATCGTCACCATGCGACCAGCCGAGGCGCGCCAGATAGTTGCGCATGGCTTCGGGCAGGTAGCCGAGCGCCTCATAGTCGCCAACCGCCTGCGCACCGTGGCGTTTGGACAGCTTGGCACCGTCCGGCCCGTGGATCAGCGGAATATGGGCGAAGGTCGGCACGTCCCAGCCAGCGGCCTGATAGATCAGGGTCTGGCGCGCGGCATTGTTCAGATGATCGTCACCGCGAATGATGTGAGTGACGCCCATATCATGATCATCGACGACCACAGCCAGATTATAGGTCGGGGTGCCGTCGGAACGCAGCAGGATCAGATCGTCAAGGTCTTTGGTATTGAAGGTAACGCGGCCCTGCACGGCGTCTTCGATGATCAAAGGCGCATTCAGCGGGCCTTTGAAACGGATGACATGCGGTTGCGCCAGTTGTTCGGCGGTCGGTGTGCGGTCGCGCCAGACCGAGCGCAGGGCGTGGCCATGGGTGCGGGCTTCCTCACGCGCGGCTTCGGTTTCTTCAGGCGTCATGAAACAGGCATAGGCATGGCCTGAGGCGAAAAGGGCCTGAGCGACCGCTTTGTGGCGGTCTTCGCGTGTGCTTTGGTACACCACCGGTTCGTCGCTGTTCAGACCCAGCCAGTCGAGGCCCTTGAAAATGGCGTCCACGGCTTCGGGGGTGGAACGCTCACGATCGGTATCCTCAATGCGGATCAGAAAGCGCCCGCCGGTAGCCTGTGCATAGAGGCGGTTGAACAGGGCGGTACGCGCCCCGCCAATATGCAGATAGCCGGTCGGCGACGGGGCAAAGCGTGTAACAACGGGTTGCGAGGGAGCAGAAGCCATGATGTTAATGGGACTCTCAGGGATAGGATTGGCGTTCTTATACGCTTCTTGAGGCAGCAGAACAGTCTTTTGGGGGAAGGCAGAGGTGAAATCGACATTTTTTTCGTATTTTGCCCGACTGAAAACTGCCGTGATCCAGGCCCCGGATGCTCAGGCCGGACGGCTGATGCTGTGGGTGCCGGTGGCGCTGGGGGCCGGGTGTGCGGCCTATCTCAGCCTGCCGTTTGAACCCCTGTGGATGGTCGTGGGCGGGGCGGCGATTGTCAGCGGCCTGTGTGTCGGCTGGCTGAAGCCGTTTCCGGTTGTACGCAATCTGGCCTGGCTGATGCTGGTGTTTGTTCTGGGGGTGGCGCTGTGCAAGGGGCGGGCGGAGCGGGTGGCTGCACCCGTGCTGTCCGGTACAGAGACTTCGTTCTTCGTTGACGGGCTGGTGCTGGATATCACCAGTCAGGACAGCGAAAGTCCGCGCATTGTCGTTGCGCCCTTGCGTCTGTCGGGTCTATCGGCGCGTCAGACGCCGATCCGGCTGCGGCTGGGGTTGCGTCAATCTGAGCCTGATCTCAGGCCCGGTCAGCGTATCCGGGCTTTTGCCATTCTGCATCCGCCTGCGGGGCCATCCATGCCCGGGGGCTATGATTTCGCCCGCTCAGCCTGGTTCGATGCCTATGGCGGTGTTGGTTTCATTCCCGGAAAGATAGAGGTGTCCGACGCGCCGGAGGTGTCGGGACGGCTTGGACGTCTTATGGCGCTGAACGGGTTTCGCTGGGAGCTGACCCAAACCATTGTCGGCAAGCTGGAGGGGCAATGGGGGCAGGGGACGCGTATCGGCGGATTTGCGGCGGCGCTGGTGACGGGGCATCAGGCCTATCTGGCGCCCGATCTGGTCAGGGACATGCGCGATTCGGGGCTGGCGCATATCCTGTCCATTTCAGGGCTGCATATGGCCATTGTCGGCGGGTTTTCGTTCTTTCTCAGTCGCGCGCTTCTGGCGCTGATACCGTCATTGGCACTCAACTATCCGATTAAGAAATGGGCGGCGGGGATAGGTATCGTAACCGTCGGCGTCTATCTGGCGATTTCCGGCGCACCGGCACCGGCCATACGCGCCGCCGTGGTGGCGATTGTCGCGTTCGGGGCGATACTGATCGACCGGCGGGCCTTGAGTTTGCGCGCACTGGCTCTGGCGGCGATTATTGTGATTGGCCTGACGCCGGAAGCGGTGTTCGAGGTCGGTTTTCAGATGTCTTTCTGCGCCACAGCGGCCTTGCTGGCTCTGGCGGAAACCGTCAGGCCGGTGCCGAAGGCCATCAGCGTGCCGATATGGGTGCGGTTGTGGCAAGGCGGCTGGCGCTGGGTCGGGCTGACCGTTGCAGCCAGTACCGTGGCAGGGCTGGCAACCGCGCCGTTTGGCATATTCTATTTCAATCGGGCACAGATCTACAGCCTGCCGGCCAATATGCTGGAGGCACCGGTAACGGGGTTTATCGTCATGCCGTTTCTGGCGCTGGGGACGGTGCTTGGGCAGACGCCTCTGGGGCCGCCATTATTGTCGGTATCCGGAGCCGGGCTTTATGTCATTGACCGGATCGCAACGACAATTGCCGGTTGGCCCGGTGCGGTGGCCGAGGTCACCAGCCCGCCGGGCATGGCCATGCTGGTGTCCTTTGCGGGGGTATTATGGTTGTGTCTGATCCGGGGATCGGCGCGCTGGGTCGGGATGATCGCCGCCTGTGCGGTGCTGTACTGGCCGAAGGTGACGCCACCGGACATCTGGCTCGACCCGCAAGGGGCCAATGCCGCCATTGTCACCGCTAAGGGGGCCTATGCTCTGCGCCCCAAGGTGCAGCAGTACGGTTATGAAAAATGGAGCGCGCATTATCATCTGGCACGCGATGAGGATTCATTGGCTGAGCAATATGTTTGTAAGGCCTATGTCTGTGTGCCGACGGAAAAAGCCCTTTATGCGGTGGGGTTCGCCTTCGGCAACCAGCCGCCGGATATTCAGCGGCTTGAGGCCCTGTGCCGTCACAGTCAGCTTGTGGTCATCCGCAGCCGGATAGATGTTTGGCCCGTGGCCTGTCAGGGCGTCAATCATATTACCCGCGCCGATTTTCAGCGACTGGGGGCAATGGAGTTAAGACGTCAGAACGGTCAGTGGCAGATAAGGGCCTCAGAGCCGCAAAGGGGGCAGCGGCCGTGGACCGGACGCCTTAGAGCGTATTCCGTTATAATTGAATCGGAACAGCGCTCTCATTTTTTGTTTTGACGCGCTTTTGAATCCGACAAAGTGCGTCACACTTTTCGGAAAGCGCTCTAATGATACCGGCGCATGAGGCCGACCAGCTTGCCCTGAATGGCGACTTCATCATCATTGTAGATGCGCGTCTTATAGGCCGGATTGGCGGCCTCAAGGGCAATGGATGCCCCCTTTTTACGCAGGCGTTTCAGGGTCGCGGTTTCGCCTTCGACCAGCGCCACGATGATTTCACCCGACTGTGCCGTATCGCTTTTTTTGATGATGACATAGTCACCATCGAGGATACCGGCATTGATCATCGAATCGCCTTCGATTTCCAGCAGGTAGTGTTCACCGGAGCCAACGAACATATCCGGCACACGGATGCGGTCGCGCTCCTGACCCATAGCCTCAATGGGCACACCGGCAGCGATCTTACCCAAAAGCGGCAGTTCGCGGCCTTCTTCGATAGCCGGTTGTGCGGCGACAGGCGCGGGTTTCGAGCCTTCGACCACCTGAGGCACAAAGGCCTGACGGCCACGCGGCGGCGCGGCGGTCGTGGCCTGATCCGGCAGTTTGATGACCTCAAGCGCGCGCGCCCTGTGGGCCAGACGGCGGATAAAGCCGCGCTCCTCAAGGGCAGTAATCAGGCGGTGAATGCCGGATTTGGACGCAAGATCCAGCGCTTCCTTCATTTCGTCAAAGGAAGGGGACACGCCCGTTTCCTTGATGCGTTCATGTATGAACATCAGAAGTTCGCGTTGTTTGGTCGTCAGCATGAATCACCCCGTAACCGACTGGTTCCCTATGGGCGACATAATGGCGCTCAAAAAGTGAACAAGTCATGAACCTGTGTTGCATGTTCTGCATGTGTTCACAGGGCTTGTCAAGCGAGGGACAAAATCTTTTTCGCCGCCTGTGTAACATCGGCCTGACGCATCAGGCTTTCGCCGACCAGCATGGCCGTAGCACCGGTGTGTTCAAGGCGCGCCACGTCCTCAGGGGTGAAGATGCCGCTTTCGGCCACCAGCACATGCTCAGGGCCAACCATGCCGGACAGGGTTTCTGTCGTCTTGAGATCGACTTCAAAAGTTTTTAGGTTTCGGTTATTTATACCAATAAGTTTTGAACTGAGTTTAAGGGCGCGTTCCATTTCAGGCGCATCATGCACCTCAACCAGCGCGTCCATACCCAGCTGATGCGCCTCAGCGATCAGGTCGGTCGCCAGAGCGTCGTCGATCATCGCCATGATGACGAGAATGGCATCGGCCCCCAGGGCGCGTGATTCTGCGACCTGCCAGCTATCGACGAGAAACTCCTTGCGGATACAGGGGAGGGTGACCGCTTCGCGGGCGGCCTGAAAATGCGATTCGTGGCCCTGAAAAGAGGGGCCATCCGTCAGGATCGACAGGCAGCTTGCGCCGCCTGACTGATAGGCGCGGGCCAGCATGGGCGGGTCGAAATCTTCGCGGATCAGGCCTTTGGAGGGGCTGGCCTTCTTGATTTCCGCGATCAGGGACAGGCTGTTCGGGCGTTTGTCCCTGATCAGAGCCGCCGCAAAGCCGCGCGGGGCGCTGGCCTGAGCCACCTTGTCCGTCTGTTCGGCCTGACTGACGTGCTGACGGCGATAGGCTACTTCCTCACGCTTATAGGCGGCAATTTTGGCAAGAATATCGGTCATGGGTCGCTTCCGTCAGATAAAACGCAAGCCGTATCTATAGGGGGCTGTCTGAAAATGCCACAGATTTTCCTGTGCGCTTTGCCTGATGACGGAAAACGAGGCTGTTGCTGTCAGTCTGCCGGAAGGAGCCGGGCTGCTTCGGAGTTATCTCCGATTATTTCACTATCCTCGCCTTCTTCAGGGGTATTGCCGCTATAGGCGGCTTTCCCCATCGCCTGTTCGATCAGGCCAAGCAGGCGCTTTTGCCGATCATCCATGAATGCCTCGAACGTGTCGGCACGGAGAAGGGCGGGGTCGATCAGGTGCGATTGCAGATAGCTGTCCAGCTTTTCGCTGGCGATGGGCGGGTTGGAACTGTTCCCGCTTTCGAGCTTCGCCAGATACGCGCTTGGCGCTATGCCGCCGATGATTCTGTTGGTGCGATATGACAGCGGCGTCTTGTTTATGATGGAATCGAACACCGCAGGTTTGATGCCCTTCGTCCGGCACCAGTCCTGTGGGAAGATGTGATGAATATCCACGTTCTCCCCGAAGAACACCGTATGGTCGAACTTCTGGCCCGAGCGGAAATCCTGCGCGCCTTCCTTCATCAGCAGGGCGTTCATGCCCTTATAGGCCGCTGAAAGCCGCATCCGCATGGTTTTCAGGCGGTCGGAGCGGAAGATGGTTTCGCTGACCGTCGAAGGCTCTGGCCCGCCGCTCAGCCAGCGGGGTACTTCCATGAAATCCTTGGCGATGCGCGTTTCTACGGCGGAGCCATACAATTCGCCAAACACGCCGTTCCAATACCACTGAACCAGCTTCGCCCGGTTGGCTTCATGCTCCCACGCGTCGCCAATATCGGCGAGAATCGCTGCCAGCGGCACAATCTGAGACTGATAGGGCAGATCGAAAATGCGGTAGATATGGAGCATATGCAGGAACTTGGCGGCTTGAATAAAGCCGCGTTCCACCTGTGCTTCGTATTTCTTGTAGGCTTCAAGAGGCAGGTCGAGCAGTGCCTGCCGGTTTCCCGAAACCGCAGGCAATTCCTTGCCTTCCTTGCCCGCCTGCTCGGCGGCACGCCGCCGGTCACGGGTGAAAAAGAGTGAAATAGCCTGCAAGAAATCGGTATTGCCGACACTGGCCAGAATACCGGCGTCGGAATCCGCAGGGCGTAGCGTATCGGCAAGCCGTTGATGGCGGCCTTTGACACCCTCAGAGCCATACCAGTCCTTGCGCAACTCGTAGCCCGAAGCTGCATACATCGCCGTGACCAGTTCGAAGGCATCGAGGGGCTTGCCGCCCGTATTTACC
>Ga0222423_1001515_pt1 | contig 10391 bp, 14 predicted proteins | sample 3A0metagenome_FD_182472 | JGI IMG/M metagenome (GOLD analysis project Ga0222423, IMG submission 182472) | Enriched microbial communities from leaf-cutter ant dump, University of Wisconsin, Madison, United States - 3A0 (version 2) | ecosystem: Environmental > Terrestrial > Nest > Insects nest >...
TGGTGCGGCATCTTCAGCCTGAAGCCCAGCCTGGGCCGCATCCCCATCGACCCACCCTACACCGGCCGCGCCGCCGGCCCCATGACGCGCACCGTGGCCGACGCCGCGCTGATGATGCAGGTGCTGAGCCAGCCCGACGCGCGCGACAGCATGAGCCTGCCGTACCAGGACATTGCCTGGGGCAGCTTCGACCAGGGCGTGGAACATCTGCGCGGCCTGAAGATCGGCCTGCTGCTCGACGCGGGCTGCGGATTGAGCGTGGAGCCCGAGGTGCGCGCCGCCGTGGAGCGCGCCGCCCGCCTGCTGGAGAGCGCGGGCGCCACCATCGTGCCCATGCAGCCCTTCATGACCCAGGCCATGCTCGACGGCATGGACCACTTCTGGCGCATGCGCTCGCACATCGACCTGCAGGCCCTGCCCGCTGCGCGGCGCGACAAGGTGCTGCCCTACATCCGCGCCTGGGCCGACAGCGCCGCGGGCCTGAGCGGCACCGAGGTCTTCAACGCCAGCCAGCAGACCCACCTGACCCGCGTGGCCACCGTGCGCGCCTGCAGCGCGTTCGACTACGTGATCTCGCCCGTGGCGCCCAACGTCGCCTTCCAGGCCGAACTGCCCTCGCCCACCAACGACCCGCTGCGCCCGCTGGAGCACATCGGCTTCACCGTGCCGTTCAACATGTCCGAGCAGCCCGCCGCGTCCGTCAACTGCGGCTACACCACGGCGGGCTTGCCCATCGGCCTGCAGATCGCCGGGCCGCGCTTCGACGACCTGGGCGTGCTGCAGGTGGCCCGCGCGTTCGAGCTGATCCGCGAGCCGCAGCGCGCCTGGCCCCAGCCTCCGCAAGGTTGAGCGAGCCATGGACGTCCTGGTCCTAGCGGTCCTCATCGCCACCGGTATCTACCTGCTCAACGCCAAGGAGCAGCGCAAGCGCATCGCGCTGCTGGGCCGCCACCTGGCCCCCTACCAGATCGAAAAGCTCATGGAGACGCTCACCGACGGCTACCTGCGCGCCCTGGGCGAAAGCACGGATGAGCGGCGCGACCAGATCTGGAGCCTGCTGGGCACCACCGAATCGCAGCTGAGCGAGCAGTTCAGCCGCTTCGCCGCCGACTTCGCCAAGGTGGGCGACGCCGACGCGCGGGTCAGCCGGCTCGCCATGGCCCTGCCATTCGCCGAAAAGATCCTGCCCGCCCACACCTTCGACATGCGCCGGGCGCTGGTCATCCACGCGCGCGGCATCGCCCACGTGGCGCAGAACACCGGCCACCTGTCGCCCAAGGAACGCGCCTACATGATGACGGCCGAGCTGTTCCTGATGCAGCACACCTGCCACTGGTTCTGCAAGTCCAAGACCATCGCCACGGCCCGCATGCTGGCCCGGCATCAGACGCCGCACGAACAGCTCGTCGCCTCGGTGTCACCCGAAACGCGCAGCGCCTACCTGGCGCTGATCGAAGGCCGCCAGCGATGATCGCCACCGACAGCCTGGGCAACCCTGCCACGCTGCACGACCCGGCCAGCGCGGCGGCGTTGAACGACTTCGTGGAGGGCTTCATCGCCTGCGAGGCCCGCGCCGTGAACGTGCTGAACGCGGCCGCCGACGAAAGCGCCATCGTGCAGGCCTGCTGCGCCGCGCTGCACATGTTCGCCGAGACCGGCGACGCGCCGCGCAACGCCCGCCCCTTCATCGACCGGGCGCTGGCCCATGCGCCTGGGGCCAGCGAACGCGAGCAGCGCTTCGTGGCCGCCATCGCCGCCTGGGTCGATGGCGACCTGCCCCGCGCCATCGCCCTGCACGAGGAGCAGGCCCGCCTGCACCCGCGCGACCTGGCCTCGCTCAAGCTCGGCCAGTACCACCTGTTCAACCGCGGCGACTCGCCCGGCATGCTGCGCCTGGCCCTGCAGGCCCTGCCCGCCGCTGCCGAGGTGCCCTACCTGCACGGCATGCTGGCCTTCGGCTGGGAGCAATGCCATCTGCTGGCCCAGGCCGAAGCCGCCGCGCGCCACGCCGTCCACCTGTGCCGCAAGGAACCCTGGGCCCACCATGCCCTGGCCCACGTCATGCTCACCCAGGGCCGCATCGCCGAAGGCGCGGACTTCATGGCCGGCGTGAGCGACACCTGGACGGGCCTGAACTCCTTCATGGTCACGCACAACTGGTGGCACCAGGCGCTGTTCCTGCTGGAACAGGACCGCCACGCCGAGGTGCTGGCGCTCTACGACGCGCAGGTGTGGGGCGTGGTCAAGGAATACACGCAGGACCAGATCAACGCCGTCTCCCTGCTCGCCCGGCTGGAGCTGGCGGGCGCCGATGTCGGCCACCGCTGGGCCAACGTGGCGGACTACCTGGCGCAGCGCCTGGCCGACCACGTGCTGCCCTTTCTGGACCTGCAGTACCTCTACGGCCTAGCCCGCGCGGGCCGCACCGACGCCGCCCGCACCCTGCTGCGCAACATCGAGTCCCACGCCGCCACCCGCACCGAGGCGCACGAGCGCACCGTGTGGCAGCAGGTCTGCGTGCCCGCCGCGCACGGCCTGCTGGCCCACGCCCAGAGCGACTGGGCCACGGCGGCGCGGGAGCTGGGCGCGGCGCTGCCGCGCATGGTGGAGATTGGCGGCAGCCATGCGCAGCGCGACCTGTTCCAGCAGGTCTGGCTGGACGCCCTGCAGCGCAGCGGCCAGTGGGCCAGCGTACAGAACCTGCTGCAGCCGCTGGCCAACGCGCAGCCCGAGTCGCTGCGGCTGGCGCGGCAGGCGCATGCGGCAAATCAAGCATTGGGATTGCCTTACGGCCAATCACTTGATTCCTTCATGAACCATCATGTTTGAACGATGCATCCAGCTCGCAATTTCAAAGGCAGCCACGGACGGGGAGTGCGCTGCCTTGCATTCGATGGTCGCCATCGCGTCGGAACTCGACGAACAGGAACGCAGCTTTGAGGCCCGGATCAATGCCAGCAAGGCCGCTCGCGGTGAAGGCCCGACGAAAGTTTCGAAAGCGAAGCGCCAGGAGATAGACCAATATGCAGCCGATGCGACGGAAATAGCGGCAGAGCAATTGAAGGAATTCGCAGCCCTCGACAACGCTTGGACGATCATCTTTGCGCTGCACATAGGACTCGAAAGCGACACCAAGTTCTGGTCGAAAGCGCACCTCAAGGCGCATCCCTCGGATACCGCTATCGTGCAAGCATTCGCGGATGCCAAGACAAGACTCCGTGATGCATTGGCTGCGTATCTTCGGCAGTTTCCAAGCAGTGAAGGTTAAGGAGGTCGAGACGCCAGTCTCGCCATGATGAAAACCCGCATCGCTCACTCGATCATTTAAAGGCCATGGCAGATGCTTGATTCCCTCTGCGAACAAGCCAACCGCGATGACGGACGCTACTTCCAAGTGGGCAACCGTCAGGTTGGCACCTTGGAGGCCATGGGCCTTCTTTCTCTGGTCATGGGCCTTGCCCTGTGGCACTTTCACGAAAAAGCAGGGTTGGATATTTCTTGGGCAATAGGGCTCGGCATCGGCGGCTCACTCATTTACTCCCTGCATGTCCTCCTGACGATTCGCCGCCAACCCGCTGCGGGTGAATCTGCCAAACAGCCCGCCACGCCACGCATCCCCTGAATTTCAAAATGCCGACAGGCCATGACCGCGCCATCCAGGATATTGCGTAACCCCCGCATGCGCCTCGCCTTCGTCTCCGACATCCACGCCTGGAGCGCCGAACTGCTGGCCGTGCCCTACGGCCACGCCGCCATGGCCGCGCTGGCACGCCACAATGGCCGCGAGGACTGGGCCGTGGCGCTGGAGACCGGCTACGCGCTGCGGGCCTGAATCGACGCAAGGAGGCATCCCCCATGGCCGACCCCGTTGCATTCCCCACCGAAGGCGGCTGCGACTGCCGCGCCGTGCGCTACCGCATGGAGACCCCGCCGCTGTTCGTGCACTGCTGCCACTGCCGCTGGTGCCAGCGGGAGTCCGGCGCCTCGTTCGCGCTGAACGCGATGATCGAGGCCGACCGCGTGACCCCGCTGGGCGAGCCGCCCGAGCTGGTGGACACGCCCTCCGAAAGCGGCAACGGCCAGCGCATCGCGCGCTGCCCGCGGTGCCGGGTGGCGGTGTGGAGCCACTATTCCAGCGCGGGCGAGCTGATCACCTTCGTGCGGGTGGGCACGCTGGACAACCCGGACCTGCTGCCGCCGGACATCCACATCTTCACGGCATCGAAGCAGCCCTGGGTGCGCCTGCCCGAGGGCGCGCCTGCCGTGGCCGAATACTATGAGCGCGAGCAGCACTGGCCCGCCGAGAGCATCGCACGCCGGCAGGCGCTGCAGCCGCGCATCGAGGCGTACCAGGCGGCCCGCGCTCAAGGGCTCGCGCCACGGCAGCTGTAACACCCACTACCATCGGCACCATCGCCCCGCCCCCTATTTTTTCCCAAGGCATCCCATGACCATCGAAACCCAGGACGACGTCGTCGCACTCCAACGCATCGGCACCATCGTCTCGTGGGTGCTGCAGCACATGCTCGACGCCGCGGAGCCCGGCATGACCACGCGCGAGCTCGACCAGCTCGGCGGCCGGTGGCTGCAAGAACGCGGCGCCCGGTCTGCGCCGCAGCTGACCTACAACTTCCCCGGCTTTACCTGCATCAGCATCAACGAGGAAGCGGCCCACGGCATCCCCGGGGACCGGGTCATCCGGGCCGGCGACGTGCTGAACGTCGATGTGTCGGCCGAGCTGGGCGGCTACTTCGCCGACACCGGCGGAACGGTGGTGGTGCCGCCCACCACGCCGCAGAAGACCCGCCTGTGCCACGCCACCCGCATGGCGCTCGCCGAGGCCATGAAGGGCGCCCGCGCGGGCCAGCCCATCCACCGGATCGGCGCCGCCATCGAGCGCACGGCCAAGGCCTACGGCTTCAAGATCATCGAGAACCTCGGAAGCCACGGCGTCGGCCGGGCGCTGCACGAGGAGCCCGAGCACATCGCCGGCTATTTCGACCCGTCGGACCGGCGCATCCTGCAGGAGGGCATGGTCATCACCATCGAGCCCTTCCTGTCCACCAAGAGCCGCCGCGTCACCGAAACCTCGGATGGCTGGACGCTGGCGGGCGCCCCGGGCAACCTGTCCGCGCAGTACGAGCACACGATGATCATCACGAAGGGCGCGCCCATCGTGGTCACGCAGCACTGACGCACGGTCGCGCATGAGGCTCTGGTCGCTGCATCCGAGGTACCTCGACCCGCAAGGCATCGTGGCGCTGTGGCGCGAAACGCTGCTGGCCCAGGCCGTGCTGCACGGCGCAACGCGGGGCTACCGCAACCACCCGCAGCTCGATCGCTTTCGGCAGGCGCCTGAGCCACACGCTGCCATCGCGCAATACCTGCAGGCCATCCATGCCGAGGCCGTGGCGCGCGGCTATTCCTTCGACGGCAGCAAGATCCAGCCCGCAGATGGGCCGGTGGCCGCGCTGCAGGTCACCGCCGGCCAGATGCAGTACGAGTGGGCGCACCTGATGGCCAAGCTCCAGGCCAGGAACCCCGCACTGCACCAGCGGTGGCAGGCCACCGCCGCGCCGCAGGCGCATCCCCTGTTCGAAGTCGTTCCCGGCGGCGTGGAGCCGTGGGAGAGGCCCTAACGCACCAGCAGCTTGGCCTGGTCGTAAACCGGCTGCGCCGGCAGGTCCGCCAGGTGCCGCACGTCGGCCCAGTCCAGCACCTCCACCGCGTCGCCGTCGATGCGTACGCGGTTGAGCCCCGCGTTGGGGATGTCGCTCTGGCGCGGGCCGGCCAGGCCCGTGCCGCGCGCCGTGCGCCAAACCATGTCGAGCACGCCCCCGTGGGTGACCACCATGACCTTCTGGCCCTGGTACTGCTGCGCGATGCGGCGCATGGCGTCCATCACACGGGCGTGGAACTGGCGCGTGGTCTCGCCGCCGGGCATGCCGGAATCGGCCTCGAAGCGCAGCCACTGGTTCCACGCCTCGGCATGGCCGGCCTTGATGTCGTCCACGCGCATTCCGTCCACGATGCCGAAGCTCTGCTCGCGCAGGCTGCTGTCGGTCAGGGCCTCGATGCGCAGCTGCGGCAGCAGTGCCTGCAGGCTGGGCGCGGCGGTCTGCTGCGTGCGGATGAGGTCGCTGCAGACCAGGTGGTTCACCACCAGCCGCTCGGCGGCCAGGCGCTCGGCCAATCGGCGGGACTGCTCGTGGCCGGTGGCATTGAGGGGCACGTCCACGTGGCCCTGGAAGCGCAGCTCGCGGTTCCAGTCGGTCTCTCCGTGGCGGATCAGGATCAGTTCAGTCATGCCTGCATTATCGAATGCGCACATATTATTGCAAGCCTTTTTGGCCTCTAGCGCTTATGCAGCAAGCGCTGGCAGCTATGTTTTTTATAACAAAGGCAGGCGCTGGCGAGTTTCAGCGCATGGGCAGGACGTAGACCTTGGGGCGCGGCTGGCAGCCGGCGCCGTCGTAGGCCGGGCTGTCACGCACCCAGCCGTGGCCGGGCGACACCTGGGCGCAGACGCGCGCGCCGTCCACCTTGCTGCGCCAGTAGTACCAGGGCGCGGGCGCGGCCTGCGCCAGGGAGGCCAGCAGCGCGGCGGCCGCCCAAAACAACCCGCGCGCAGTGCGGCGGCGGGCCGGGGGGCTGGAGGGAATATGGCGGGACAACATGCCTTGCGATGGTACGCAGCCGCCGCGCTGCCAATCGCCCGAAAAGCGGGCTCTCGCTACCCGTTCTGCGGTGCCGACACGATCCAGCCCTCCAGCGGGTCCATGTCCACGGGCAGGCCGTAGCGCGGCGCGCCCTGCTGGCGCTGCACCAGCGCCCAGCCGGCCTGCAGCAGGCAGAGCACGGCGTCCAGCGTGTCGCCGCTGGCGTCATCCACCAGGGCATCCCGCTGGGCGTGGCTGAGCTTGAGGTGCAGGCCCAGCCGGGTGCGGCCCGTTTCCAGCGCGGCCACCAGGTCCTTGCGGGCGATGAGCCGTTCGGGCGTGTGCTTGGCGCGGTCGTCGCTCTTGTAGCTGCGCCCACCGCTCAGCACCTCGCGCGCCAGCAGGCCGGGGTAGGCCTCCAGGGCCACGCGGCGCGGGTCGCCGGCGTGCAGGCCGGGCAGGTCCACGCCCGCATCCAGCAGCAGCGGCACGCCCGCGTGCAGCATGAAGGCCACGGGCGGGTTCACCCATTTCATCGACGGGCTGGAGCCCGCGGGCCCGTCCGTGCGGCGGTGCGCAAACTTGCCGCCCGCCGGGCGCGCGTTGCAGAAGGCCGCGAAGGTGTCGCGGATCTGCGCGCGGGTCAGGCCCCGGTAGTGCCGCAGGCAGCCCGGCCAGTCGGTGGGCCAGCCCAGGTGCTCCACCAGTTCGCGCGGCAGGCCGAACGGCAGGTCGAAGCCGCCGACCCAATCGCCCGGCCGGGCCAGCCAGTCGCCGAAGGCGGCCAGGGTGTCGAAGCGCTCGACGGATTCCAGCACCACCTGCGTACTTGCCAGCCGCCCCCGCGCCAGCACGATGGGCTTGCGCCGCGTGGGGCTGCTGGTGAAGTCGCAGCCGAGCAGCATCAGCCCAGCGCCAATGCAGTGACGCCCGCCGCGATGCACAGCGCCCCGCAGATGCGCGCCGCGCGGTCGCCCTCGCCCAGCAGGTGGCCGCCGATGAGGGCCGCGAACAGCATGGAGACCTCGCGCGCCGGGGCCACGTGGGACATGGGCGCCTCGCGCATCGCGTACAGCACCAGCACGTAGGCCACGGGGCTCACCATGGCCACCAGCAGCGCGAAGCGCCACTGCACCCGCCACAGCGCGCGGGCCGTGCGCAGGTCGCGCAGCACCACGGGCGCGAGCAGGCCCACGCGCACGAAGTTGCCCATGTAGTCCACGAGGATGGGCGACATCAGCAAAATCTTGACCGCATAGCCGTCCACCACCGTGTAGCTGGCGATGAAGGCGCCGGTGATCAGCCCGTACAGCATGCCCTTGTGCACCCGCTCCCGCGCCACCGGGTCGTGCGCCGCGCGCAGCAGCCCCGGCCCGCCGGCGATGAGGAACACGCCGCCCACGACGCCCGCGATACCCAGGGCGCCCAGCGCCGAGATGCGCTCGCCCAGCAGCGTGATGGCGACCAGCGACGACAGCAACGGCCCCGAACCGCGCGCCAGCGGGTACACCACCGTGAGGTCCGCCTTGCGGTAGCCGCGCAGCAGGATCACGTAGTAGCCCACGTGCAGCAGCCCGCTGGCCGCGACGAAGCCCCATTCCACCGCGCCCCACAGCGGCACGGCGTCGCGCCCCAGCCACCAGCCCAGCGGCGCCCAGAACAACATCATGAGCACCGAGGTGAAGAACGCGAAGCGCGAATCGCCCCCGGCCTTCTTGGCGGCGATGTTCCAGCAGGCGTGGATCAGGCCCGCGAGGATGATGAGGGCGAAGGCCTGGAGGCTCAATCAGGCCCGGCCGATGATGGAGGCGGTCGCCATCAGCTCTTCCAGCAGCGCGAACGACACCTTGCCCGACACCGAGTACGGGTCCAACTCCGGCCGCTCGGAATACTTGAGCACGATGGAATGGTTGAGCTTGGCCAGGTTCACCTGCCCCATGGACCAGCCGGAGAAGCGCCGCTCCTCGATCTCCTCGAAGTGCAGCAGCTCCACGTCCTTGTGGCGCTTGTCGCGCTGGATGGAGTTGTAGAGGTGGCTGACGGCGGAGCGCCCGCCCTCGATGGCCTGCAGAAAGATGCCGCCGCCGTAGCACAGCACGCCGGTGATGCCGCAGGCAGGGTTGTGTTCGCGCCCCTCGGCCAGGATCGCCTCGATGGCGGCGGGCGAGGTGTCGACGGCGCGGCTGACATAGAGCAGGCGTACGAGCATGGCGTCAGTCCTTTCGCGGAATGAGGGAGAGGAATTCGCGGCGCAATGCGCTGTCCTTGAGGAACACGCCGCGCATCACGGAGTTGATCATCTTGCTGTCCATCTCGCGCACGCCGCGCCAGGACATGCAGAAGTGGCTGGCCTCCATCACCACGGCCAGGCCGTCGGGCTGGGTCTTTTCCATGATGAGGTCGGCCAGCTGCACCACGGCCTCTTCCTGGATCTGCGGGCGGCCCATGACCCAGTCCACCAGCCGCGCGTATTTGCTGAGGCCGATCACGTTGGTGTGCTCGTTGGGCATGATGCCGATCCAGATCTTGCCGATGACCGGGCAGAAGTGGTGGCTGCAGGCGCTGCGCACGGTGATGGGGCCGACGATCATCAGCTCGTTGAGGTGCTCGGCGTTCGGGAACTCGGTGATGGCGGGCGGCGCCACGTAGCGGCCCTTGAACACCTCGTTGATGTACATCTTGGCCACGCGGCGCGCGGTGCTGCGGGTGTTGTGGTCGCCCTCGGTGTTGATGACCATGCTGTCGAGCACACCCTGCATCTTGGCCTCGACCTCGTCGAGCAGTTGCTCCAGCTCGCCGGGCTCGATGAATTCGGCGATGTTGTCGTTGGCGTGGAAGCGCTTGCGCGCGGCGGCAAGGCGCTCGCGGATCTTGACGGAGACGGGCGTGCCTTCGTCCGATGCGTCCGGCGGGATGGGGTGGCTGGTCATGGGCACTGATCGTAACAGCGAAGGCCGGGCGGCAGGTTGTGAAGGTTTTTAGCCTCCGGTGCTTGTTTCACCAGCGCCGACAGCTACATAAACAATAGCACTACCATCACGCGCCGCTGTCTTTTAGACTCGCCCCATGTCCACCCCCGCCGCCATCCAGTACGCGCGCATCACCACGCAGGACCTGCCCGCCAGCGACTACATCCCCGCCGTGCGCGACGTGCTGGGGCGCGACACCATGGGCATCGACCTGCGGCCCATGGACGGCGACATGCGCTCGCTGGAGTCCTTCCACTACCACGCCCACGTCGGCCTGCTCAGCCCGCAAGCGGGCTACCTGCACAGCGAGCACACGCCCATCCACATGCGCCGCACCGCCGCGCTGATGAGCGACGGGCTGGACGACATTTTTCTGACCGCCACCTATGGCGAAACCGGCGGCTGCATCGTGCGCGAAGGCGGGCGCGACGTGGCCGTGCCCGCGGGCGGCATCGTGCTGCTGTCCAAGGCGCGCGTACACGACGGCATCATCCCCTGGGCCGCCACCACCGTCGGCCTGCAGGTGCCGCGCGCCGCCCTGACGCGGCTGCTGCCGGGGCTGGAAGAGGCGCCGATGCACATCCTGCACCCCGGCGCGCCGGGCACTGAAAGCGCGGCGCTGGCCCTGTCCTACGCGGGGCTGCTGGCCCGCCAGGGCAGCCTGTCCGGCGCGCCGCTGGCCAGCGCCGTCGCGCATTTGCACGACCTGATGGCCGCCGCCATCGACGCCCGCTGGGCCGCCGGCCTGCAAGAGCCCGGCCAC
>Ga0222423_1001516_pt1 | contig 10384 bp, 7 predicted proteins | sample 3A0metagenome_FD_182472 | JGI IMG/M metagenome (GOLD analysis project Ga0222423, IMG submission 182472) | Enriched microbial communities from leaf-cutter ant dump, University of Wisconsin, Madison, United States - 3A0 (version 2) | ecosystem: Environmental > Terrestrial > Nest > Insects nest >...
GCGCGCGTCGGCGACCAACGGCTCGCCCGTGGTCAAGCGGTACGTCGCGACGTCCAACGTCGCCGCGGTGCTCGTCGTCGACACGGGACGGCACATGACGGGGCTCGCGGCGCGCGGCGAGCCCAAGTCGCACGTCGCGCAGTACGTCGCGTCGATCGTCGCGGAGCTCGCGCACCAGCGCGGGGACCGGGTCGCGCTCGTCGCGGGCGACGCGGGTCGCGTCGAGCACCTGCCCGCGCGGGCGGGGCGCACGCACGTCGAGGTGGTGCTGCGCCGCCTCGAGCGCACGTTCGACGAGCACGCGCCGCCCGGCGACCTGCCGCTCCTGCTGGACCGGGCGTTCCGGCAGACGCCGCGCCGCTCGCTCGTCGTCGTCATCACCGACGAGGCCCGGCCCGACGACGCCGCCGCGCTGGCCCTGCGGCGGCTGCGGTCGCGGCACGCGGTGCTCGTCGTGCAGGTCGCGGACGCCGACGCGTTCGCGGCGGACGTCGCCGCGGGCCCGCCCGGGCAGCTCGTCGGGGCGTCGTCGGCGCGCGAGCGCGGTCGGCCGACGCGCGTCGAGCGCGGGCCCGTCGCGGACGCCGACTCGGGGAGCCTCGTGCCGGGGTTCCTGCGCGGTCGTCGGCGCGCGGTCGAGGCGGCCCACCGCGCGCGCGTCGCGCGGCACGAGCGCACGGTCGCCGTCATGACGCCGCTCGGGATCCCGTGGGTCGTGGTCGAGGGGACGTACGACGCGCTCGACGAGTTCGTCGCCCTGCTCGAGAGGCAGCGCCGTGCCGGTCTCTGAGATCGCCGACCCCGTGGCGTACGGCTGGTGGTGGCTGCCGCTGGGCATCGTGCTGGTGTCGTCGGTCGTGTGGCTGCCCGTGCTGATCGTCGTGCTGACGCGCCGGAAGAAGGGTTCCGCGCCGCCCGCGCCGCCGCGCGACGTGCCGACCGCGCCCGCGAGCCGGCGTGACCCGTTCGCGGCGGCGCGCGCCGCGCACCTCGCGCGCATCGACACGCTCGAGCACCGGCTCGCCGCGGGCGAGATCGACGTGCGCGGCCTCGCGCTCGGGCTGCGCGACGTGCTGCGCGACTTCGCATCCGTGCGCACGGGGGTGCCGACCGCGGCGATGACGGAGTCCGACGCGCGCGCCGAACCGCAGGTCAGGAAGATCGTGACGCTCCTGGAGCGCACCACCAACCCCGCGTTCGGCCGGTCGCCGCGCGGCACCGGGACGGTCGCGCTGCGCGACGCGCGCAAGGTCGTGAGCACGTGGTGACGCCTCCGACGAGCGTGCTGGTGGCCCTGCCGACGTGGGACACGGTGAGCACGACGACGGTCCGGCCGTGGGTGCTCCCGGCGGTGGGCGCGCTCGTGCTCGTCGCGGTCGTCGTCGGGCTGCTGTGGCGCGGTCGTCGGGCGCTGCGGGTCGCGAACGTCGACGCCCTGCTGCGCGAGCCCGCGCTGCGGCCGTGGCTCGTCGCGCACCGGGTGCTGCGCGTGCTCGTCGTGCTCGTGGTGCTGGGCGGTGCGACGGCCGCCGCCGTGGTCGCGGCGCAGCCGCAGCGCGTCGAGACGCGGCCGCAGGTGCTCGCGAACCGCGACATCGTGCTGTGCCTCGACGTGTCCGGCTCGATGCTCCAGTACGGCGAGCAGGTCGTCGCGACGTTCGAGAAGGCCGTCGAGGAGTTCCGCGGCGAGCGGATCGCGCTCACGGTGTGGAACTCCACGTCCCGCACGGTGTTCCCGCTGACCGACGACTACGACCTGGTGCGCCGCGAGCTCGAGACGGCGCGCGTCGCGATGGGCGGGATCGCGCGCCTGCTCGACGGTGACGACGTCGCGGACCCGCAGGCCGTGCTCGACTTCTTCACGGGTACGGACGGGCTCGAGGGGCAGACGTCGCTCATCGGTGACGGCCTCGCGACGTGCGCGCTGCAACTCGACCAGGTTGCGGTCGACCGGTCCCGCTCGATCCTGCTCGCGACCGACAACGAGCTCGCCGGGACCCCCGTCTACACGCTCGACCAGGCGGCGCAGCTCGCGCGCTCGCGCGGCGCCGAGGTGTACGCGCTGTACCCCGGGGGCACGTGGCGCCAGGGTCCCGGCGCGCAGCTGCGGGTCGTCGCGCAGGACACGGGCGGGCGGCTGTTCGTCGCGGACGACCCGGCGTCGGTCGACGACGTGGTCGCGGACGTCCAGGCGCACCAGCAGGTGCAGATGGATGCGGACCCGCAGCGGTTCGTCGTGGACGACGAGGACGGGTGGGTGCTCGCGCTCGTCGTGCTGGCCACGGTCGTCGTGCTCCTCGCGGTCGTCGCGGGCGGGAGGTCGCGGTCGTGACGTGGCGCCAGGTGGTCCCGCTGTGGCTCGTGCTGCTGGTCGGCGCCCCGCTGCTCGTGGCGTGCGCGGTCCGCGCCGTGCGCGCGGGCGGCTCGGGCGCGTGGGCGTGGGTGCGGCGCGCGCTGCTCGTCGGGGTGGTCGCGGTCGTCGCGCTCACGCCCGCGACGCTCGTCACGCAGCAGGTCGCGGGCTCCGGACCAGACGTCGAGGTCTACCTCGTCGTCGACCGGACCGGGTCCATGGCGGCCGAGGACTGGGGCCCCGGGCCGGAGCTCCCACGCCCGCCCGGCACGCGCGACGTCCCGACGACCCGGCGGCTCGACGGCGCGCGCCTCGACGCCGCGGGGCTCACGCGCGAGGTGCCGGGCGCGGCGTACTCGGTCGTGGGCTTCGCGTCGCAGTCCTCGACCGAGCTGCCGCTCACGACCGACGGCGACGCCGTCGTCGCGTGGGCCGCGACCGTGACGCAGGAGATCACGGCCGGCTCCACGGGGTCGTCGCTCGCGACGCCCGTCGCGGTGCTCGAACGCGTCCTGACGAACGCGCGCGAGCGTTCGCCGCACGCGCGCCGGTACGTCGTGCTGCTGTCCGACGGCGAGAGCACCGACGGTCAGGAGGCCGGCGACTGGTCGACCGTCGCGGGGCTCGTCGACGGCGGCGCGGTGCTTGGCTACGGCACGCCGGGCGGTGCGACCATGCGCCAGTTCGACGGCACCGACGACCCCGACGCGCCGCTCATCGTCGACCCCGCGACGGGTGCGCCTGCGGTGTCGAGGATCGACGAGGACGCGCTGCGCAGCGTCGCGAGCACGCTCGGGGTGCCGTACCAGCACCGCACGGTCGCGACCGACGACGCGATCCTGCCGGGCGTCGTCGCGGGCGGCGCCGTGGCCGACGAGATCACGACGACGCACGACGTCGTCTGGCCGTTCGCGCTCGCCGCGGCCGTGCTGCTCGCGGGCGAGGCGCTCGCGTGGGCGCGCGGCGTGCGGTGGCCGGGCCGACGGACGTCGCACGCGCGGTGGTCCGCGTGGGCCGCGTGGGCCGCACGCGCCGGGCGGCGCCGCACGCGGGGACAGGAGCACGCATGAGCCCGACGAGCACGCGTCCCGGGACCAAGCCGCGCCGTCGGTTGACCCGCCGTCAGGTCGTGCGGCGGGTGCTGCTGTGGTGCTGCCCCGTGCCGATCATCGTCGCGATCGCCTACGGCGCGATGATGATCCAGGTCGGCCCGGTGTTCCGCAGCGGCATGGCCGCCTACGCCGACGAACAGTGGCGCGACTCCTGGTACGCGTTCCGCAGCCTGCGCGGCAACGCGATCGAGGAGTGGAAGGGCGACTTCGCGGCCGGGACCGCGGCGCTGCGCTACGAGCTGTACCTCAGTGCGACGAGCGACCTGGACAGCGCGCTCGCCCGCGTCCCCGACGAGTTCCGCTGCCTGGTCCAGACCAACCGCGCGATCGCGTACGAGGCGCTGGGCGACGAGCGCACCGCGGATGCGCAGGAGGAGCTCGAGGCGGCGCTCGCGCTCGCGGAGGCCGAGGAGGCCCGCGCGGCGGGCGAACCGTACGACGCGACGCTGTTCGAGCCGCCGTACGAGGGTGCGGACGAGCCGACGAGCGCCGACGAGCTGTGGAGCGCCACGTTCCGGATGCAGGACGCGCGGGACGCGTACGCGTTCGCCATCGAGGCGTCGCAGGACGAGGCGTGCGGGTCGAGCTCGTCGGACGGCGACGACGAGTCGGACGACCAGTCCGACCAGCAGTCCGACGACCAGCAGTCCGACGATCAGCAGTCCGACGACCAGCAGTCCGACGATCAGCAGTCCGACGACCAGCAGTCCGACGACCAGCAGTCCGACGATCAGCAGTCCGACGACCAGAGCCCGGACGACCAGAGCCCGGACGACCAGAGCCCGGACGATCAGCAGTCCGACGACCAGCAGAGCCCGGACGACCAGGACGGTCACCAGCAGAAGCCCGACGACCAGCCCGGTGGCCAGGGCGGCGGGCAGGGTCAGCACCAGGGCGAGCAGGGTGACGACGGTCAGCAGGACCAGGCGCCGGGCCCCGGGAGCCTGCGGGAGAAGATGGCGGCAGCCGACCAGCTCGCGCAGCAGACCGAACAGCTCGCGCACCGCGCGGAGGGCGACGGCGACCAGGAGCAGGCGCCGCAGCCGCAGACGGAGGCGGGTCGGCAGGAGGCGCTCGCGGAGCGCAACCGGCAGGCCGGCGGTGGCGGCGGGTCGGGCGACGGCACGGGGGCGGGCTCGGGAGAGGGCGGCGTGCCGGGCTGGGGTCCGGGCGGTCAGGGCTCGGGCGGAGGCATCCGTTCCGGCTGGTGAGCGTGCTCGGGCGGACGGGCGTGCTCCGGCAGGTGAGGTCGCGCCGCGAGGTACGCCTGGGTCGTCGTGACGGCGTCGCGGGACACGACGCTCGCGGTGCGCGTGCGCAGCTCGACGAGCCGCCGCTCACCGGCGTCACCGGCCCGTTCGCCCGCGAGCGACCGCTGCTGACCGAGCTGCAGCGCGACGCTCGCGAGGTTCGCGCCGAGGCGCGTGCCGAGGGCCCACAGCTCGGTCGCGGTCTCGTCGTCCCCGCGCCAGGCCGCGAGCTCCGCGGCGCCGAGCGCGTACGAGCCGATGACGGGCACGTCGTTCGTCTCGGCGACCTCGTCGGCGGCGGACGCGAGCACGTCGACGACGGCGGAGTCGATCGCGGCGCGCCGCGTGCCGTCCGGCTCCTCGAGCCCGGACTGCACGAGCAGGACGGCCGCCGCGACGCGGAACACGATGCGCGCCTGCGGCGGGTCGACGGTCGGCGAGGTCGCGACGGTGCGCACGGCGTCGCGCGCGTGCTGCACGGCCGCGCGCGGGTCGTGGTGCAGCAGCGCGACGAGCCCGAGCCCGAGCTGTGCCTGCGCCCGGTCCATCGACTCGGCCTGCGGCGACGCGACGACGTCGTGCAGCGCGGTGAGCCCGTCGGTGACGCCGTCGACCGCGCGCTGGACGTCGAGCAGCACGCGCAGCGAGCTCGCGTCCTGCGCGGCGCCGACGAGCTCGAGGTGGTGCACGCCGCGCTCGAGCCAGGTCACGGCGTCGGGTGAGCCGTACGTCGCGGACCACTGCGCGACGCCCTGCGCGGCCATGCCCATGCCCCAGTGGTCGCCGATGCGCTCGAACAGCGCGAACGCCTCGCGCGCGTCCTGCGCGGACGTGACGGTCTCGCCGCGGTTCTCGCGCATCGCGGCGCGCATGAAGATGCCGAGCGCGCGCACGTACTCGTCGGGGTGCCGGGCGAGCTCGTCCGACGCGCGTTCGACGGCCTCGGGATCGTCGAACGTCAGCACGGGCAGCGCGGTGGCGAGCGCGGCGTTGCGCGCGCCGACCTCGTCGGCCTGCTCGCGTCGGACGCGCGCGACGACGCGGGTCGCGAGCGCGGGCAGCCGCAGCGACCCGGTGACCCCGCCGGTCACGACGCTGTGCAGCATCACGGCCGTCGTGCTGTCCCCGTCGGGGACCGTTCCGGTGCCCGCGCGGCCCACGTACAGCGGTGAGCGGCGCCGCGCGGCGGGCGTGTCGTCGTGCAGCAGGCGGCCCGCCCAGCCCGCGACCTCGAGGTGCAGGCCGCGCACGGTCCACCACTGGAACAGCGCTGCGGCGATGCGGACCGCGGCGGCCTCGTCGTCGTGCTCGAGCGCCCAGCGCAGCGACGCCACGAGCGTCTCCTGCTCGTCGGCGCACCGCGCGAACGCCGCGAGCTGACCGGCGCCGACCATGCGCGGCGCGAGGTCCGCGCACTCGCGCGCCGCCCACGAGACGAGCCCGGCCATCGCCGCGGCGCGGCCGCCGTCGGCGGTCAGGCGGGCGTCGGCGTACTCGCGGACCGTCTCGAGCATGCGGTAGCGCGCGGTGCCGGCCGCGTCGTCGAGCACGAGCAGCGACTGGTCGACGAGGTCCGCGAGCCCGCGCCGGACCGCCGCGAGGTCCGCTGCGCTCGTCGCCCCCGCGACGCTCGCCGCGAGCGGCCCCGGGAACGAGCCGGGGACCACGGCGAGCCGCTGCAGCAGCGTGCGCTCGTCGGCGGGCAGCAGCTCGCGGCTCCAGTCGACGAGCGCCCACAGGCTCGCGTGCCGGTCCGGCAGCCCGCGCAGCGCGTCGTCGAGCAGCGCGAACCGGTCCGCGAGGCCGTCGAGGAGGTCCTGCACGGGCATGGCGCGCAGGCGCGCGGCGGCGAGCTCGATCGCGAGCGGGAGGTTGTCGAGGCGGTGGCACAGCTCGAGCGCGGGCTCGTCGTCGAGCACGACGCCCGGCCGGGCCGCGTGCGCCCGCGTGCGCAGGAGTGTGAGCGCGTCGGCGTCGGGGAGCGCGTGCAGGCGGTGCACGCGCTCGCCGACGAGCCCGAGCGGGGCGCGCGACGTCGCGAGCACGGTGACGTCGGCGGGGGCCACGTCGAGCAGGTCCGCGACGACCGCGGCGGCGTCCGCGAGCACGTGCTCGCAGTTGTCCAGCACGACGAGCCCGCGCAGCTCGGCCACCGCGGCGCGCACGCGGTCACGGCGCGACAGCCCCGCGCGTTCCGTCGCGAGGTCGAGCGTCGCGTCCGGGCCACCGAGCTCGCCGAGGACCGCCGGGAGCACGTCGTCGCCGGTGCGCAGCCCCGCGAGCTCGACGACGTGCACCGCGGTCCCCGCCTCGACCGCGTGCCGCGCGACCTCCGCGGCGAGGCGCGTCTTGCCCGCACCGCCCGTGGCGACGACCGTGACGACGGGTGCCTCGCGCAGCGCGGCGGTGACCGCGGCGACGTCGTCGTCCCGGCCGAGCAGCGGGGCCGCGGGGCGGCGCCAGGCGGCGGGCAGGCGTGTGGTGGCGGCGGGCCGACGGGCCGTGCGGACCACGAGCTCGTCGCGCAGGGTGCCTGTGCGGTCGGCGCGGTCGGCGCGGGCCGGGTCGTCCGTCGCGCGCGTCGGGTGCGCGGGCGTGCTCGTCGGACCGAGCTCGCCGCGCAGGAGCGCGAGGTGGGCGTCCTGGACGACGGCCGACGGGTCGGTGCCGTAGCGGTCGGCGAGCTCGCGGCGCAGCGCCTCGACGACCTCGTGCGCCTCGGCGTCGCGGCCCTGTGCGGCGAGGACGCGCACGAGGAGGGCGACCGAGGGCTCGTCGGGCGGGGTGCGCGTCGCGAGGCGGCGCAGGTCGGTCTCGTCGTACGGTCCGCCGGTCGCGAGCGCGGCGCGCGCCGCGGCGTCGGCCGCGTCGGCGAGCAGGTGCACGGCCGCGGGGTCGTCCGGGGCGGTCGGCAGGAGCGCGCGGGCGCGTGCGGCGAGGTCGGCCGCGGTCGTCGGGTCGCCGTGGGTGAGCGCGGACCGCGCGGCGCCGACGAGCGTGCGGGCCTCGTCGGCGTCGACCTCGAGCCCGTCGGCGGACAGGCGGTACCCGCCGGGCACGGACCGGACGTCGAGGCCGAGCCGCCGCACGCGCGAGACGAGGGCCTGCACGGCGCCGGTCGCGTCGTCGGGCGGCTCGCCGTCCCACACCGCGTCGACGAGCGCGCCGACGGACACCGCGTGCCCGCGTGCGCCGACGAGCTCGCGGACGACGGCGGCCAGCCGCTCGCCGCGGACGGGCCGACCGTCGATCGCGAGCGGGCCGAGCGTGGTCACGTGCACGCGCCCAGCATTCCCTACCGACCTGTCGGCCGACGCCCCGTCGGCGCCGATCCGGACATCTCGGCACCGATCCGGACAGACCGGCTGTGGACGGTCCTGGGGACGACACGGCCCCGGATGTGGACGGTCTGTGGGTGGCCTGTGGGCCGAACCACACCGGTGTCGTTCGCGCGCCGCAAACCTGCAGGCCAGGGGCTCTGTCAGAGGTCGCAGGTACTGTGGAGAAGTCATGCACCGGGTGAAAAACGACAGGCGTGTAACACAACACCTAGTGGTTGGTTGCGGTGTCGGACACTAGGTGTAGTGTCGTCAGCACGCGGTCGGCCGGGGCGTCGAGCAGTCGCCAGGAGCCCTCAGCGGGGCTCTCGCGGACGCTCGGTCAGGGCGTCCGGGACCTTCGCAGGACCACCGCACAGAACACCGATCTTTGAGCCTCCGGGAGAGCCACGATGTCGATCACGGTCTACAGCAAGCCCGCGTGCGTGCAGTGCAACGCGACGTACCGTGCCCTCGACAAGCTCGGCGCGGAGTACACCGTCGTGGACATCTCCGAGGACGCGGACGCCCGTGACTACGTGATGTCGCTCGGTCACCTCCAGGCCCCGGTGGTCATCGTCGACGGCGAGCACTGGTCGGGCTACCGCCCCGACCGCATCAAGGCGCTCGAGCAGCGCCTGCAGGCCGTCACGGTCGCCTGACCCGCTCCTGATCGCCGCCCGCCAGCCGGGCGGCCACGCGGGTCCGTCAGGACCCGCCACCAGCGTCCGAACCGGTGGGAGGGCAGCGATGAGCGCGCTCGTCTACTTCTCCTCGGTCTCGAACAACACGCACCGCTTCGTGGAGAAGCTGGGCCTGCCGGCCCGGCGGATCCCGCTGCGTCCCACCGAGGCCTTCCTGCACGTCACAGAGCCGTACGTGCTCGTGGTGCCGACGTACGGGGGCGGCAACGAGGGCGGTGCCGTGCCCCGCCAGGTCGTGAAGTTCCTCAACGACGCGGGCAACCGGGCACTCGTCCGCGGCGTCATCGCCGCGGGCAACACGAACTTCGGTGAGGCGTACTGCCTCGCAGGGGCGATCGTGGCGGCCAAGTGCCACGTCCCCTACCTGTACGGCTTCGAGCTCATGGGAACGAACGAGGACGTGCTCCGCGTCCGCGAAGGATTGGAACGGTTTTGGCAGCGACAGTCACTGATTTCCGCGTAGACACGTCGGGGATGGACTACCACGCCCTGAACGCGATGCTGAACCTGTACGGCGCGGACGGGAAGATCCAGTTCGACAAGGACCGCGAGGCGGCCCGTGCGTACTTCCTGCAGCACGTCAACCAGAACACGGTGTTCTTCCACAACCTCGACGAGAAGCTCGACTACCTCATCGAGAACAAGTACTACGACCCGGCGGTGATCGCGCAGTACGACCGCGCGTTCATCAAGTCGCTGTACGACTACGCGTACTCGAAGAAGTTCCGCTTCCAGACGTTCCTCGGCGCGTTCAAGTACTACACGTCGTACACGCTCAAGACGTTCGACGGCAAGCGCTACCTCGAGCGCTTCGAGGACCGCGTGTGCATGGTCGCCCTGGCGCTCGCCGAGGGTGACGAGGACTTCGCGACCTCGCTCGTCGACGAGATCATCTCGGGCCGCTTCCAGCCGGCGACCCCGACGTTCCTCAACCTCGGCAAGGCGCAGCGCGGCGAGCCCGTGTCCTGCTTCCTGCTGCGCATCGAGGACAACATGGAGTCGATCGCGCGCGGCATCAACTCCGCGCTGCAGCTCTCCAAGCGCGGCGGCGGCGTGGCGCTGCTGCTGTCGAACATCCGCGAGCACGGTGCGCCGATCAAGCACATCGAGAACCAGAGCTCGGGCGTCATCCCCGTCATGAAGCTGCTCGAGGACTCGTTCTCCTACGCCAACCAGCTCGGTGCGCGCCAGGGCGCCGGTGCGGTGTACCTGCACGCCCACCACCCGGACATCTACCGGTTCCTCGACACCAAGCGCGAGAACGCGGACGAGAAGATCCGCATCAAGACGCTGTCGCTCGGCGTCGTGATCCCGGACATCACGTTCGAGCTCGCGAAGAAGAACGAGCCGATGTACCTGTTCTCGCCGTACGACGTCGAGCGGGTCTACGGCGTGCCGTTCGCGGACGTCAACGTGACCGAGAAGTACTACGAGATGGTCGACAACGCGTCGATCCGCAAGACCAAGATCAGCGCGCGCGAGTTCTTCCAGACCCTCGCCGAGATCCAGTTCGAGTCCGGCTACCCGTACGTCATGTTCGAGGACACGGTGAACCGGGCCAACCCGATCGAGGGCAAGATCACGCACTCGAACCTGTGCTCGGAGATCCTGCAGGTCTCGACGCCGTCGACGTTCAACGAGGACCTGT
>Ga0222423_1001518_pt1 | contig 10380 bp, 7 predicted proteins | sample 3A0metagenome_FD_182472 | JGI IMG/M metagenome (GOLD analysis project Ga0222423, IMG submission 182472) | Enriched microbial communities from leaf-cutter ant dump, University of Wisconsin, Madison, United States - 3A0 (version 2) | ecosystem: Environmental > Terrestrial > Nest > Insects nest >...
GCCCTTCGAATGGGAGCAGATGCAGGCCGCGATCCGCCGTCTGGACACGCCGCCGCTGCAGGTGCAGATCGAGGCTCGCATTCTCGAGGTGAGTTTGAAAAACCAGCTTCAGTATGGCGTGCAGTGGTGGCTCGGCAACCTGATGACGGGCCCTAACGGCGGCAGCTACGAAAACCCGCATTCGATATATCAATATCCCAACAAGTACGGGCGCTCCGGTAGCACGCTCGGTGCCGCGGGTCCTGATGCGGCCACCTCGAACTTCTTCTATTCGTTCCTGAACAGCAAATTCCAGGCGCAACTCAGTGCGCTGGAATCGTCGGGCGTCGCCAAGACGCTGTCGGCGCCGTCGCTCGTCGTCAACAACAATCAGGAAGCTTCGCTGAGCGTCGGCGACCAGATTCCAGTCGTGCAGACTTACTACAACGGATTGGGTGGCCTTGGCGGCACGACCGGCATCAATGGCTCGAACGGCTATTACGGCGGCGGCCTGACCGGCTCCGTGCAATACCTGAGCACGGGTGTCTCACTCAACGTCATGCCGCGCGTCAATCCGGGTGGCCTTGTCTATCTCGATATCCAGCAGGAAGTGAGCACAATCAGCGCAGATGTGCCGACCAACAATGCGAGCGGAAATCCGCCGATTGCACAGCGACAGTTCCAGACCTCGGTCGCCGTGCAGAGCGGTCAGACATTGCTGTTGGGTGGACTCATCAAGGAGGAAAAGTCGAACGGTGATTCTGGCGTGCCGTTGGTGAACAAGGTGCCGATCTTGCGCGACCTCTTCGGCGTGACCAAGGAGAGCACCAATCGCACCGAGCTCATCGTCCTCATCACCCCGCGCGTCATCAACAACAGCGACGAAGCGCGTCAGGTCACCGAGGACTACGTCAAGCAGTTCGAATCGCTGACGCCGCTGCGCGCCAAGCAGGCGGCATCGCAGCCGTCGCAGTCAACGCCGGCCCCGCAGGAGCCCCCGCAGACCTATCCCGCCCCGGAACCCATGAAATCGCAGGAGCCATCGAGTGAGCACTGAATTGCGGACCCTGGCGTCCATCGCGCTGGGCCTTGGCTTGCTCGCCGTCGGCGGCTGCGTCGACAAGAGCAATCCCGACATGGTCGATACGCGCTCGGTGGAGCGCTGGAACTTCCTCGTCGCGCACGAGGCGGAAAAGGCCTACGACTACCTCACGCCCGGCTACCGCGCGACGCAGACGCGCGAGAACTATGCCGCTTCGATGAATACCCGCCCGGTGCAGTGGACGGGGGTGACCTTCAAGGACAAGACTTGCGACGGTGACCGCTGCAAGGTCAACGTCAACGTGCGCTATTCTGTCGCCATGCCAGGCATGGCGGGACGCAAGATGGACGGCGAGCGGGTGCAGTCCGAAACCTGGATTCGCGTCAACGGGGAATGGTTTTTCCTCCCCAACTGATTGAATCCATTGAACAAGTGCCGCGTTGAGGCGGGGGATTGCGGAACGGCTTTCCTTTGGCTTAACATGGCGCTGCTGTTGCCTGACCTTGTCTTGGCCCGTGGCGGTATTTCCGGCCGGTGCAAGGGAGGGCGGTAAAAGCAAAAAGCCCTGTGGTCAAAAATTTAGGAGTGTTGCGATGAAAAAGAACAGCTTGACGATGGCTGTCGTCGCCGGCATGGCTGGCGTCGCCGGCTTCGCGAGCCTGGCGAGCGCCGTCGAACTCAATCCCGACGGTCTGGGCCAGGTTCTCATCTACCCGTACTTCACGGTCAACAAGAACCAGGACACGCTCGTTTCCGTGGTCAACACGGACAGCGTCAACGCCAAGGTTGTCAAGGTCCGCTTCCTCGAAGGCTACGACAGCCGCGAAGTCCTCGACTTCAACCTGTTCCTGTCGCCGAACGACGTGTGGACCGGCCGCGTGAGCGAGCTCGGCAACGGCGCTGGCGTCAGCACGACGGACCGCAGCTGCACCTACCCGCACCTGTGGAACTCGGCCGGCGCTGCGCAGGCGTTCCGTACGTTCACGTTCGACGGCACGATCAACGTGAAGGACGGCGGTCCGACCGACGTTTCCCGTACGCGTGAAGGCTACCTGGAAATGATCCAGATGGCTGACGTCGCTCCGGGCACCGACCTGTTCGACACGGTCCTGCACGATGATGGTATTCCGGAATGCGATGACAGCCTGATCGGCAACGACATCGTTGGTTCGGCCGAGCTGTCGGCTCCGACCGGCACGCTGTTCGGTGCGGGCTCGATCGTCAACATCGGCGAAGGCACGTTCTTCGGCTACAACGCCGATGCGATCGACGGCTTCTTCACCCAGCAGCACGTCTCGGCTTCGGGCGACACGCGTCCGTCGCTGCAGAACTACGACAACACCGTTGCGTACGTGTTCAACAACGGTGCGCTGCTGTCGCTCGACTATGCTGCGTACGTTGACGGCGCCGATGCGGTCAGCGCGCTGTTCCAGTCCGACGCCCTGTACAACGAGTACCTCGTTGCTTCGGGCCTCGGCGCGAACACCGACTGGGTCATCACGTTCCCGACCAAGCGCTTCTACGTCGATCCGGCTTACGTCGGCGTGAATGGCCCGGCCATCGCGCCGTTCCACGAAGTGTTCGATGGCGCGTCGAACGTCGAAGTCGGCGTGACGCCGTACGACCAGGAAGAGCGCACCGTTGTTCAGCTGGGTTGCGATCCGTCCGACCCGACCCCGGGTAGCGATTGCGACTGGTCGCCGAGCCCGCCGGTCAACGTCGAGCCGTCGTCCCTGCCGTACGAAGTCAACGTGATCAGCATGCTGGACGCGAATGACGACAACGCCGGCGTCGCCTCGGGCGTGCTGGGTTCGGCGCTGACGTTCAACTTCCCGCCGTTTGCTGATGCCGGCTGGATCCGCCTTGACCTCGCTTCCGGCAACGGTGGCTCGCACGTCCTGCGCGCTGCTGCCAACGGCACGCAGCTCCGCGGCCTCCCGGCCACGGGCTTCGAGGTCTACAACGTTGTCAACGACAACGTGAAGGCCGGCGTCATGGCGAACTACGGTGGTCTGTTCCGTCACCGCGCCAGCAAGTCCTGCGCCAGCGCGGCTGCTTGCTCGTAATTCGCAAGCAACAAGCTGCAAGGAAAGGGAGGGCGAAAGCCCTCCCTTTTTTTTGCGTTTTCGGGGTTATGGACAAAGTTGACGCATCGGTGCCCGGTATCGTCTAGAATGCCGCGTCGTAAACCGCTCGCTTGGAAGTGCCCCATGTCACCACGCCTTCTTTCCGCCCTTGTCGTCTCAGGCCTCCTCTCCTGCTCTTTCGCCCAGAACTCGGTAGCCGCCACCACCGCGACCATTGATCTCACGACCGATCAGGGCAAGCCGTGCACGGTCACGACGACCGATCCGCTGGGCTTGCATCTCGAGCAGAACGGCACCCATTTCGTGGCCAATCCCGCCACGTTGACGGGCGAAGGATGCGGCACGGGGACGGGCGGCTCGAATGCCAATCCGCCGACGACACCTTTCATCCTGAGCTCCAATCCGAATCCGCTCGAGATCGGCGTGGGCCAGCAGTTCACCGTGACCTGGACCCTTGCGGGTGGTGCGACGCCCATCACGTGCACCGGCTCGATTTCCGATGCACCTGCCGGTGTGACACTTGCGGCGTGGACGGCAGCGGCGGCCGGAACGGTTGGCCAGAACACGCGTACGATCACGCCGACGGCGGCGGACATCGGCAACAGCACCACGGCAGTCAGTTTCAACTTGAAGATGACCTGCACCAATGCGAGCGGCTCGATCGCCAGCAGCCCGCTGGCAATCAAGATCAGTCCCGTCGCAGTTCCTCCGACCGACAGCTGTCCCGCAGGCCGCCTGACCAAGGCGCCCAGCGTCTACGCGAATTCCTACGGCCTTTGCTACAAGTCGCCCAATGGCGTTTGCACGACTGATGGCGGCGCGGACAATCTGGCGACCTTCCCGATCTGGATCGGCCGTCATCGCGGTTCGACCGGGATTACACCTGCCGCGCCGCCCTACAAAGAGTTCCCGGGCGAAAGCAGCAGCGGTCCGTCGTTCCAGATCAAGGCTGGCCAGTACGTCAGTGCGCTGTTCACGGTGCCCAATGACATCACCGTGCTGAACGGAACCATCGTCAAGGCGGCCGGCAACATCCAGGGCTCGGGCTGGATTGCCAGCAATGCCGACATTTCGATCAGCAAGACCTGCGGTGACTTTTCCGCTGCGGGCATGGTCGGTCAGTGCACGGCCACCAATGTGCCCAATGACGGTACTGCGGTTCGCTGGATCATCGACCAGCCGTCTGCTGGCCGCTGCACACTCGTCCGCGGCCAGCCGTATTACCTGAACGTGCGGACAAATGGTTGCGCCGACAACACGTGGTGCACGCTTCGTATCGACAATTGATCCGGACGGGCCATTGGCCGCAAGGGCTTTGCCGCGACATGCAAAGCCCTTGATGGTCGGCCCCGCTTGGCTGTGTCGGCGTCCACGAGGCCTGCCTTGCAGGGTGACGGAGCGACAAGCGGCCGCGGCTGAACTCGGCAATGGATCCAGTGTCCCAACTGCGAGGCCCGCTATCGGTGGGCCTCGCTTGTTGATGGCCCCCGCAAATCCAGTCCACGACATCCGCGGATGAGCGTGCACATGCAGTCACCGGAGTTTCTTCGCCAATGAACAGACACCTTTTTGCCACCGTCTTCGCCGCGCTGCTCATGGCGCCGGTCGCAAACGCCGCATCGCCCGACGCAGCGGTCGTGGTCGCTTCACAGGGCGGGCAGAACCTGACCTATGGGGATATCGACGAGGCGGTGGACAAGGTGCCCGCAGCCAATCGCGCGCAATTCGTCGACAGTCCGCAGCGCCTGCAGTCGCTGGTCATGAACCTGCTCCTGCAAAAGCAGCTCGCCGCCGACGCGGTGAAGGCCGGCCTCGACAAGACGCCGGAAATCGAAGCCGCTACCGGCGCGGCCAGGACCAAGCTGCTTTCCGACGCTCAAGTCGCGCACTTCCGCGACACGCTGGTCGTTCCGGACCTCTCGGCCCTGGCGCAGGAGGAATACATCGCGCACAAGGAAAAATACGTCGCCGCCGACGTTGTCGAGGTGCAGCAGGTCTTCGTTTCCACGGCCTCGCGCACAAGTGAGGAGGCCAAGGCCCTGGCCACGCAGGTCGAGGACGAGGCCAAGTCCGGCAAGACCGATTTCGATGCGCTGGTGGCCAAGTATTCCGACGAGCCGAGCAAGGCGCAGACGCTGGGCATCATCAAGGGCGCCGACAAGCGCGCCCTGAACCCCGACCTCGCCAAGGCGATCGATGGGCTCGTCGTTCCGGGCACGCTGTCGCCCGTCGTCGAAACCGGCGGCGGCTACTACATCCTCAAGCTGCTGGCACGGACGCCGAAGCGCCAGCTCGCCTTTGACGAGGCGCGCGATCAGATCCTGGAATCGCTCAAGAAGGACTACGTGAAGAAGTCCGTCTCCAATTACATCGATGGTTTGCGCAACAACCCGCTTGACGGGGACGCGGACAAGATCGACGCGATCCGCACGCGCTACGGCAGCATCCCGGCGACGCCGCCGGCGCCTGCGGTTGCCGCCCCGGCGCAGCCCGTCGCCGCCAAGGCAAAAGCCGGCAAGCACTGACCGGCAGGCCGGCTTGCACGCGGCGGCACAGATGCGCCCGACACGGATCTCCCGGTCGTGAATGCGCTCGCATTGACGACCGAGTTCGCCGTCCGCGAACTGCGCGCGCGCTTTTCCGGAAGTTTCGCCGGCATCCTCTGGACGATTTTCCAGCCTGCGCTGCAACTGGCGACGTTCGCCTTCATCTTCACCCAGGTTTTCCACGCCAGGATTCCGGGTTCGGACGCGCCGGGTTACCTGTCGTTCCTCGCCGTCGCGCTGTGGCCGTGGAATGCATTCGCCGACGCGATCCTCAACGCGACGAAGGCGATCCAGGACAACGCTGCCCTGATCGGCAAGGTCGCACTGCCGCGCACGATCCTCGTGCTCGCGCGCGTGTGCGCGAGCTTCGTGATCCACATGCTCGGCTTTGTCGTCATCGTCTGCGTGCTGTCGTTCTACGACGCGCACGTGCGCCTGCTGACCGGCATGCTGCCGGCGCTCCTGCTCTACGTTCCGCTGTTCGCGCTCGCGCTCGGCATTTCGCTGGCCTTCGCCGCGCTGCAGGTCTTCGTGCGTGACCTCATCCAGCTGCTCGGCCAGTCGCTGCCGCTGCTCATGTACTGCGCGCCGGTATTCTTCGACCGCTCGATCGTGCCCGCGGGCATCCAGCCCTGGCTGTCGCTCAATCCCTTCACGTTCTACGCCGAAGCCTTCCACGCGCTCGTGCTCGGCCACGGCACGCTCGCGCTGACGAGCCTGCTCTGGGCGCTCCTCGTCGCCGCCGTCGCGTTGCTTGCGGGATACGGACTGTTCCGGCGCCTTGACCGCCACTTCGAGGACTTCCTGTGAGCGACGTCCTGGTCCAGGCGCAGGGGCTCGGCAAGTCCTATCCGAAGGCGTTCCGCAGCAGTGATCGCGCGCGCGCGCTGTGGCGCTTGCTCTTCACGGGGCGCGACGCCGACAGCGTGCCTGTCCTCGGTGACGTTTCCCTCGAAGTGCGCCGCGGCGAATCGCTGGGCCTGATCGGCGCCAATGGCGCGGGCAAGTCGACCCTGCTCAAGCTCATCACCGGCGTACTTACGCCGACCACGGGCACGGTCGCGGTGCACGGCGAAATCGGCGCGCTGCTCGAACTCGGCGCGGGTTTCCATCCCGAGCACACCGGCCGCGAAAACGTCGTCATGTCCGCGGCGTTGCACGGCCTGACCGGCGCGGAACTGCGCGCCAAGCTGCCGCAGATCATCGAATTCGCCGACATCGGCCGCTACATCGACGAGCCGGTCAAGCACTATTCCTCGGGCATGGTCGTGCGCCTGGGCTTCGCCGTCGTCGCCGTGCTCAAGCCGGACCTGCTCATCACCGACGAAGTCCTCGCCGTCGGCGACGAGGCCTTCCAGAAGAAATGCATCGCCTGGATGCAGGACTACCTCGACGGCGGCGGCACCCTGATCCTCGTCTCGCACAGCATGTACCACATCCAGAAGTTGTGCCGGCACGCCTGCTGGCTGCGCGACGGGCGCGTGGAAATGAGCGGCGACGTGTTCGACGTGACCCAGGCCTATCTCGCGTTCCAGGAACGCAAGACCGCGGCCAGCGCCGCGATCGACCACGCCAGCGCCCACGACACGGAATTCTCCGTGCTCGACGTCGCCATCAACGGCCGTGCCGGCGAACTGCCGGTCGGCATCGACGACGGAGAAGCGCTACGCGTGCGCGCACGCCTGCGTTCGCGCGATGGCCGCGTGCCGGCTGTCGTCGTCGGCATCGTGCGCGCCGACGGCACGCCGGTCTACGGCGTCAGCAGCGACATGGACGGCTTCGTGCCGGCGCGCACGGCGGATGGCGATTTCGCCTGCGAGGTCATCTTCGAGCGCCACGGCCTGCTGCCCGGCAGCTATTCGATCCGCGTCCACCCGATGGACCCGGAAGGCGTGCGCGTATTCGATACCATGGACCGCATCGTCACGGTACGCGGCAACAGCAGGGAACTGGGCATGGTCCGACTGCCACATCGATGGCTCGCCGGCGGGGAAACCGCGCCATGAGCGACACCGACGCGCTGGCCTTCACCGGCGAACGCTTCACGCCCGAGTGCGTGCGCGAGATCTGGTACGAACACTGGCACCGCTACGCGTTCGCGCAACGCTTCGTCGCGGGCAGGCGCGTGCTCGACGCGGCCTGCGGTGAAGGCTACGGCACGGCGATGCTTGCCGGCGTCGCGGCGCAGGCGACCGGTGTCGACATCGACGCGACTTCGGTCGCGCACGCGCGCGCGCGCTACGCGGGTCGTGCGAACCTCCAGTACCAGCAGGCCGACGTCACCCGGCTGCCGTTTGCCGACCGCGCGTTCGATGTCGTGGTGTCCTTCGAGACGCTCGAACACCTCGCCGCGCAGGAGCAGTTGTTGCGCGAGTTCTCGCGCGTGCTGACTGCTGACGGCGTGCTCGTGTTGTCCTCGCCGGACAAGCGCACCTACAGCGACCTCGCCGGGTTCAACAACGAATTCCACGTGCGCGAACTGTATCGCGACGAATTGCTCGCGCTGCTCGCGCCGCATTTCCGCACGACGCGCCTGTTCGGGCAGAAGCTGCTGTTCCAGTCCGCGATCTGGGCGCTGGACAGCGACACCACGACCAGCGAGGCGTTCACCACCGCCGACCAGGCCACCGCGCCGCAACCCGGCCTCGGCTACGACCCGCTCTACTTCATCGCCCTGTGCAGCAATGCGCCGCTGCCGGCCGAGCCGCCTGCGCTGTCGCTGTTCGGCGACCGCGAAGAGTCGGTCTACGCGCATTACAATCACGAGATCCGCAAGAACATGGCCGCCGGCGCGCGCATCGCCGAGCTCGAAGCCGAGGTCGAGCGCCTGCGCGCCGCGGCATCACGACATCACGATGAGGATACGGGCGGCGCGCGTTGAACGCGCGGCGACCATCGCAATGAGCACGCAGTTCGATTACCAGTTCAATCTCGCCGCGAAGACACCGGCGCCGCCGCGCGTGGATCCGAACGCGCCGCTGTACGCCTCCGAGGACGGCGTCGTCGCCTCGCTGTCGAACAACGAGTGCATCTTCCAGGTCAAGCGCAGCGGCGAAACGCACGTGATGACCTACCAGGTGCTGCAGGCGCTCGACCAGACCCGGCAGTTCCGCACGCTCGACGAACACGCCGAGCGCGTGATGGCCTCCGTCGGCGGCCTCGCCATGCAGCGCGAGGCGATCGGCCGCGTGTTCGAGGGCCTGATCCAGCGCGGCGTACTGGTTTCCGGGCAGTCGTTCCTGCAGCGCCTTGGCGACGCGCCCGCGCGCACGATCGCGCCGCTGCGCGGCGTGTTCATCCGCGCCTGCGACCGTCCCGACCAGCTTGCGCACCTGCTCGCCTCGCTGGCCGATTACGAGCGTCGCCACCGCGCCAACCGCAACTACGTGCTCATCGACGATTCGGCCTCGCGCGACGCGGCCAATCGCCACCGCGACCTGCTGCGCGAATTCGCGCGCGCGACCGGCTGCAAGCTCACCTACGTCGGTGCGACCGAAAGCAAGCGCCTGCTCGACAAGCTCGCCCGCGCCGTGCCGACGGCCGCGCCGTTCCTGTCGCGCCTCGTCCTCGGCGAAGGCGACCGCTCGCGTTTCGGTGGCGGCCGCGCCTGGAACCTCGCGCTGCTGCTCAGCGCGGGCGCGCGCTTCATCCTGCTCGACGACGACCATCGCCTGCCGCTGCGTCGTCCCGAGGATGTGCGCACCGGCCTCGACCCCGATCCGTCCAGCGCCGCGATCACGCATTTCTACCGCAATCTCGAAAACGCGCTCGCCGCCGGTGAAGACATCGACGACGACCCGTTCGAGCTGCACCTGGCCGCGCTCGGCCGTCCGCTCGGCACCCTGGTCGACGATCCGCGTTACGCGATCGACGCGGCTTCGCTGCGCGGCCTGGCCATGAACCGCCTCGACCACCTGCGCAGCGACGCGCCCGTGCTCGCCACGCAACACGGTGCCTATGGCAGTTCGCGCACCGATTCGGGCATCTGGCTTTACCAGCTGCCGCCGGAGGCGCGCGCCGAATTCGTGCGCGACCGCGACAGTTACCTGCGCAACATCGAGGCGGGCAGCATCTGGTACGGCCACCGCCAGGCGCGTGTCAGCGAATCGGGCACGTTCTCGCCGTTCGCGATCGACAACAGCGTGCTGCTGCCGTGCACGAATCCGTACGGGCGCGGCGAAGACGCGCTGTTCTCGTGCGTGACCTCGCTGTGCCAGAACGGCGCACTCGCGCTCGAACTGCCCGTCGCGATCGGCCACGTGCAGGAAACCCAGCGCAAGCGCTCGCCGCTCACGCTCGCTGCGCACACGCCCAAGTTCAACTATTTCGTCGTCGAATTCGTGCGCCGCCAGTTGCCCGAGGTCAACGCCAGCGAACCGGCGCAGCGCCTGTCGCTGCTCGCCGCGCACCTGCGTGACATCGCCGGCGCGACGCCGCGCAACGCCGTGCAGCAGCTCAAGGAATATCTGGCATTTACACGCGCCGATCTCATCGAGCGCCTGCAGAACCAGTATGACGTCGCCAGCGACGCGCCGATCTACTGGCAAGCCGACGTGCGTTCGATCATCGAGGCCAATGGCAGGGCGCTGATCGCCAATGGCGCGCCGCGCCTGGGCGATTGGCCAGAGGGCATCGACGATGCCGCTTGCGCAAGACTCTTGCGCGACGAGGCGACCCAGCTGGCCGGAGCCTACGAGGCCTGGCCCGCGCTATGGGCCCATGCCAG
>Ga0222423_1001520_pt1 | contig 10373 bp, 12 predicted proteins | sample 3A0metagenome_FD_182472 | JGI IMG/M metagenome (GOLD analysis project Ga0222423, IMG submission 182472) | Enriched microbial communities from leaf-cutter ant dump, University of Wisconsin, Madison, United States - 3A0 (version 2) | ecosystem: Environmental > Terrestrial > Nest > Insects nest >...
ATGCAGGAGCTGATCGCGAGCGGGACGATACAGGTCCTGAAAACCCGGACGCCCCTTCCCCTGCAGGAAGTGTTCATCGGCACGAACAAAGGCGCGATCGTGCGCGCGCTCCCCCAGGTGACGCAGATGATCCGGAAGGTCAGCGGCAGCGTCGGTTTCTGCGTTTGAGGGATGTCACGCAAACATGCGGCGAACGACATGATCGCGTTGAATGTCGCCCACCGCCGAGACGCCCAGCAAGGCCATGTTCCGGTGGATTTCGGATTGCAGGATTTCGGCGGCTCTCTGGGCCCCATGCGAACCCGCGACGGTTGCGGCATAGAGGAACGGCCGGCCGACGAAGACGAAACGGGCGCCGAGCGCGAGGGCCTTGATGACGTCCGTGCCGCGCCGGAACCCGCCGTCGATCATGACCGTCGTTCTGTCGCCGACCCTTTCGACGATCCCGGGAAGCGCACTCAACGGCGACATCGTGCCGTCCAGCTGGCGCCCGCCGTGGTTCGACACGATCACACCGTCCGCCCCCAGCTCGTGGGCGCGGAGCGCATCGTCCGGATGCATGATGCCCTTGACGACGAGCGTCCGGGGCCAGCGCTTACGGATGCGCTCCAGATGGACCCAGTTCAGATGGTCCCTGCGGCCGAAATCGCGCATGACGCTCGGCGAGATGATGGGTGCGCCGCGGGTCGCATAGGAATTCTCGAAATGCGGCACACCGTGCAGCGCCAGCGTGCGCAGGAAGGTCCCGACGGTCCACCGGGGATGTGTGATGCCTTGCCATGCCAGGCCGAGACTGGGACGCAGGGGCGTCGAGAAGCCGGCGCGGACGTTGTTCTCGCGGTTTGCCAGGATCGCGGTGTCGACCGTGAGCACCAGCGTTGGAAAGCCCGCGCGCTCGGCCCGCTCGACGAGCGCGTCGATCCGGTCCGGCTCCCCCGGAAGGTAGGCCTGGAACCAGGATTGCGGGGCGGCCGCGGCAATCTCTTCCATGCGGATCAGCGACGACCCGCTCACGATCATGGGGACGCGGCATGCCTTCGCGGCCTCGGCGAGGCGGATGTCGCCCCGGTAGGCCATCAGGGCGCTGATGCCCATCGGCGCGATTCCGAACGGCGCATCGTAGGTCTCCCCGAGAAGGGACGTTGCCGTGCTGCGCCCGGAGACGTCGCGAAGCACACGCGGCTGGAAGGCGTAGGCGTCGAAGTCCTGCGCATTGTAGCGCAGCGACGCGTTCGTCTCGCTCGCGCCGGCGATATAGCCGAACAGGGGCCCGGGCAGACGCCGCCTTGCCGCTCGTTCGAAGTCGTCGAGGCACAGAAAGGTCTGGAGACGGGCACTCGTCATCGTATCACCGGAATTGCATCGACCCCGCGACCGGGTCGGAAAAGCGGATAACGGCCGTGCAAGGCAACCGTTTCAGGTTTCGAAGTCATTCCTATACTTCAGGCTTCCTCTTCCTGGAACGCTTCCTCGCGCGTGCTCCGGAAGGACGGCAGCACCATCGGCACCAGCATGCCGACCGTCGCGATGAGCAGGATGAGGCTGACCGGCCGCTCGTAGAAGACGCTCGGGCCGCCATGGGAAATGGTCATCGCCCTGCGGATGTTCGTTTCAAGGAGCGGCCCACGACGAAGATGCGGTTGTTGATACCGTAGACCCCGACACAGCAGAACCGCAGGATCGCGGGATAGAGCAGGCAGCCACGCCCTTCGCGGGTTCCTAGACGACTGATGAAAGAACCACCATCACATGATCAATTGATCACCGCACTCCGTCGCTGTGCCTCACGGGCGAGGATTTCCCGCGCCGCATGGTCGGCGATTGGAATATTGCGATCGGCCGAGATCTCACCTGCAGCGATGAGTGCGTGGTAGCGGGCGCAACACACCCTAAGGAACGAGGTGAAGTTGCCGAGGTCGTGGTCGGCATCCATCGCCTCGTGCCAGAGCCGCGTTATCAGCTGCGCGACGGTCATTCCGTCGCGCTGGCCGATTTCGCCGAGCGTATCCCAGAAATGGTTCTCGATCCGGATCGAGGTGGCGACCCCGTCGATGCGCAGACTGTGGGTACGGCTTTGCCACTGGCTGGCATCGGCCTTGATGAAGAGTTCGCACATCGCCGGGGCCTCCCTTCCCATGAATATCGACGCCATCCAGGCGGTCCGCGAACCGGCCGGGCCCGCTTTCCCTGATCCTATCGCAATCGAAGACCGAGTTACAGGATCGCCATGAACTGCTTGAGCCATGCCGGATGCGCAGGCCATGCCGGCGCCGTCACCAGATTGCCATCGGTAACGGCCTCCGTCACCGCAATATCGGCGAACGTTCCGCCCGATGCGGTCACTTCATATGCGCAGGCCGGATAGGCCGAGCAGGTGCGGCCCTTGAGAACGCCTGCGGCCGCAAGCAGCTGCGCACCGTGGCAGATAGCGGCGACCGGCTTACCTTCATTGAAAAAATGCCTCACCTTGGCAAGCACATCGGGATTCATGCGCAGATATTCGGGCGCGCGGCCGCCTGGAACCAGAAGCGCGTCGTAGCCTGCCGGATCGGCGGTGGCAAAATCGGCGTTCAAAGCGAAGTTGTGGCCGGGCTTTTCCGAATAGGTCTGATCTCCTTCAAAGTCGTGGATCGCGGTCTTCACCGTATCGCCCGCCTTCTTGCCGGGGCAGACGGCATCGACGCTGTGGCCGCAGGCCAGAAGCGTCTGAAACGGGACCATCGTTTCATAGTCCTCGGTGAAATCGCCGGTGATCATCAGAATTCTCGCCATCGTACATCCTCCCTTGCTGCGACGGTTGCGCAGCAGATTAGGCGAGGTGCCTTTGAAGCGGGTGTTATCCTAATACTACCGGGAATGCCTTGGCGCCTCCCCTTCGCCGGACGGCGTCCCGACCTGCCTCGCCGGCAATGCCGGCAAGCGGGAGCCGCGGACACGAGAAGATAGCCATCGGCCCGACAAAGGCGGAGACGGATATCTGGATGCGTGCCCATGGGACAAGGCCGGAAAGCTCGCGCGACCGTTGCCGCCCAATGCGCGCATCAGTTCTTCGCGCGAGCCTTATGGATCGACGATCGCCCGCCCACCGGGGAACCGGCTGGCCAGCGAGACGTTCGCTTCAATCAGTGGCCGTCGAAGTGACCTGCCGAGACGGCGGGCGCCTGGGCAACCCTCACGGCGACGCTCACCCCGCGAACAACGGGCGCTCCCTCGGACTGCGGCACACCCGTGTGAGCGAGCGTGCTCTGGTCCGTGCCCTCGATCGGAGCCACGGTGCGCGCGTCGAGATCGACCATATAGAGCGCCGAATCCCCTTCCATGCCGATGACGACGGAATTTGCCATATGCGTTCCTTCCTTTCCGGGTTAGAAGCCTGCCTGTCGCAGGCCGGTGCGATACATGTCCTTCTGCCAACGCTCCTTGATGGGAATGGCGGAAAGCCAGGTCTCGATGTCGAAATGCGGGTTCGATTGAAGAGCGCGGTCGCGCTCGCGTTCGGCCTCTTCGCGATTGCCCAGCATGCCCCAGGCAGCCGCCGCAAGGCGGGCCGCCGGCGCGGAAACCGTCATCCGGTCGATGAACGCGATTGCCTCCTCGTAGCGTTCGAGGAAGAAGCTCGCACCGGCGGCGCACCACAGGTAAAGGTCCGGCGGAATGAAATTCAGCGCAATGGCACGCCGGATCGCGGCAAGCCCTTCCTTCGGGCGCGATGCGTGAATGAGGGAGTCCGCGAGACTGTATATGCCGTCGGCATAATGGGGGCCGAGCTTGACGGAGCTCGAAAGCGCTTCGACGCTGCGGTCGGCGTCGCCGAGATAGAGCTCGGAAACGCCGAGCTCCCGATGCCCGAACGGCGACAATGGATTGAGATGGATCGCCTCCAGGGCAACGTCCTGGGCGGCGCGCAGCAATTCCTCGTTCTGCCGGGCGCCGAGCAGCCATTCCATCGACAGCGTGCGCGACAGGCCACTGAGCGCCGGCGCAAAAGCCCGATGCTCGGCAAGGGCCTGCTCGAAATCGCGACGCGCCTGAAGAGCGCCAGCCACGGTCGGCACCTTCAAGCGATGAATACCGCGAAGATAGAGATGATAGGCCCGGGCATTGCGCACATAATCGTCGTAGAAGACTTCGTTGCGCTCCATTTCGGCCGCGATATGGGACGTCATCGAGCGGACGATGTCGCGCCGCCGGTCGGGCAGGCTCGCGACTTCAAGGGTATAGCGCGCCGCCCAGACCATCGTATCGGTGGGAAGGAACAGCAACTGAACAAGCAGCCCCTCCGGCGAGATCCTCGTATCGAGAACGTAGTGGACCTCGTTGCGCTCCAGTCGGCCGACCCAGTCGGCATCGCCCCGCAGGCACCTTGCCGTATGCGGCGCGACCACGACGATGCCGCGCATGACCGCAAGGCCCATCGCGATATCTTCGATAAGCCCTTCGGCCAGCATCACATCCGCCGCCTTGGATCGGCGCGCCACGGGCGGCAGGAGCGCTATCCGCGGGTGGCCGCCGTCAAGACATTGCTCGATCCGCCCGGCGGCGGGATCAACTTGCATGACCGATTGTCTTGAATCGCATAATGGCAAGGTGGCCTCCCCTGCGCTTGCCGGCATACGCATGGAGGCTACTCCATGAGCAGGCTTTACTCAACCTAAAACCGCAGAAAATTCACCCGGCACCAACTCCAAGTCACGACTGCGGGCCTTGGGCGGGGAAACCCCCGCTGGCCGTATGTCCTGATACATTCGCTTACATTTCCCGCCCTCGCCGGAAACATGCGGGACACATGGCGAAGCTCTTTAGAGCGGGATTCTCTTGAATTGAATCGGTCTGGGATTCCCAATTTGGCGTATTTGTGATTCAAGATGCTGCTGGAATGGAGGCCAGCATCTTATGGTGAAGGCCTATTCCCTTGATCTTCGTGAACGTGCCGTGTCCCGGGTTTTGGCCGGCGAAAGCGTTCGTTCGGTTGCGGCTGTTTTGAACATCAGCGTGTCCAGCGTGGTGAAGTGGTCGCAGCGCTATCGGGCGACGGGGAGCCCGGCTGCGGGTCGGGCCGTGGGCCGTCCACGCCCGTTGCTTCTCGGGCCGCACCGCACCTTTCTCCTGGAGCGGATCAACAGCGGGGATCACATCACCTTGCGCGGGCTACAAGCCGATCTTGCCGAGTGCGGGACGAAGGTCGACTACCGGACGGTCTGGAACTTCGTCCATGCCGAGGGGCTGAGCTTCAAAAAAAACCGTTCTGCCAAGCGAGCAATATCGTCCTGACATCGCGCGTCGACGGGCCCAGTGGAAGAAATACCAAGGCCGCCTCGATCCGCGACGGCTGGTCTTCATCGATGAAACCTGGGCCAAGACCAACATGGCGCCGTTCCGGGGTTGGGCACCACGCGGTCACAGATTGCAAAGCCGGGTGCCGCATGGCCACTGGAAGACGTTGACCCTGATTGCGGCGTTGCGCTGCGACCGCATCGACGCGCCATGCGTGTTCGACAGCGCTATCAACGGACGCAGCTTCACAGCCTATGTCGAGCAGGTTCTCGTACCGACGTTGCGACCCGGCGACATCGTCATCATGGACAACCTCGGCTCACACAAGGGCCAGCCAGTGCGGACGGCTATCCGCAAGGCAGGGGCAAAGCTCTTCTTCCTGCCCCCATACAGTCCGGACCTGAACCCCATCGAGCAGGTCTTCGCCAAACTCAAGCACCTCATGCGCGCGGCCGCCGAAAGAACCGTCGAGGCAACTTGGAAAGCCGCTGGCAGGCTGCTCCGATGCTTCCCCCCAAACGAATGCCAAAACTATCTCATCAACGCTGGGTACGCTTCAATGTAAGCGCATCAGACTCTAGGCGCCTGGGCATTGACGCGCGAAGGCGAGAACCTGCTTGAACGCGCCGAGGCGGTCGACGACGAGATCCCTTCCTTCCGGCAGGCCGCCTCCGGAACGGCCACCCTGTCCGGCAGGGTGCGCATATCGGCCCGCCCATGCTGCCCAGCCCTCTGCTACTGCCTGCGCTGCACGAGGTATGCGAACGCCATCCCGGCATCCTGTTCGAGCTCGTCGGTGAACGGCGGGAGGCGGATCTGATCCGCGCCGAAGCCGATATCGCCGTCCGGCTCGGACGGCCGGACGAGCAGGATCTCATCATGCAGTCGCTCGGCAACATCGCCTATGGCCTCTACGGGCTTGCGGAGGCTTCGGGCCAACCCGAATCCATGCGGACATTCATCGGCTTCGACGAGACGATGCCGGGACTCCCGCAGAAGACATGGCTGGATGACCATGCCCAGGCGCGTCGTTTCAGCCTCAGGTCCAACGACATGGGAAGCATGCTGCAAGCCGCGCTCGGCGGCTTCGGCATAGCGCTGCTGCCGGAGTTTCTGGCCCGGGCCCATCCGCAACTGGTGCGGCTGGACGCACCAACGCCGCCGCTTCGCCCGCTCTTTCTCATCATGCATCCCGATGTCTGCAGATCGAAGCGTGTCCGGCTGGTCGCGGACCACCTGATCCAGAACCGGAACAGGTTTTTCTCGTTACGGCCCGGCGACTGCCGATGGAACCTCCCTCGGCCCTCGCGCCTTACCGCTCCATCGTCATATCGAGGGAGCAGGCTCATGAAGTGCATTTCTCTCGTCATTCTCGCGGGCGGCCTGGCGCTCACGCAGGCGCCTGGGGCGACAGCCGGCGAAGAGCAGTTCCTGACCTCGCTGAAAGGACAATACGAGGGCAAGGGGCAGGTGAGGCTGCGGACGAACCGCGACCCGATCAACGTGACCTGCAGCTTCGGTTCCACGGCAACCGCGAACACGCTTTCACTGGACGGCAAGTGCCGCAGCCTCGTCGTGGTCTCGCGGTCCATAGGCGCCGAGCTGACCCGCCGCGGCAGTTCCTACAAGGGCTCGTATATCGGCGCGGGCTCCGGGCCGGCAACCCTGTCGGGCAAGCGGAACGGCAATGCCTTGAACCTCACCATCCGGTGGGCCAAGGAAATCAACGGCGACCGCAACGCCCAGCTATCGGTGGCCAAATCCGGGTCCCGCGGCCTCACGCTGACCACGACGGACAGGGATCCCGCGTCAGGCAAGGCCGTCGTCACGAGCAAGATCGTGCTGCATCGAAAGTAGGTTCGGAGGCTGCCATCAGCGCCGCGCTGCCGGAGCGTTCTCCGTGAAGGCCGCCACCTTGTCCAGTTCGACGATAACACCGGCGATGGCGGGCCAGCGCGACAGGTCGAAGCCGAGGCGGCGGGCGCCGACAGCCTGGGGATAGAGGAAGATATCGGCGATCGTCGGCGTGTCGGAGACCGCGAAGCAGCCGGCACGATGCCCGGCGAGCAGGCGGTCCACCGCATCCAGCCCCGTTTCGATCCAGTGCCGGTTCCATGCGCCGAAGGCCTCACCGTCCGCCGCGAACCGCTCCGCCAGATAGAGACCGACACGCGGGGGAACGAGCGCATGGATCTCGGCGGCAATCGCCAGCACGATGGCCCGGGCACGGGCACGGTCTTCGATGCGACGCGGCAGGAGCGGCGGATCGGGGTGCAGTTCGTCGAGATATTCGACGATGGCGAGCGACTGGATGAGCAGCACGCCGCCGTCCGTCAGAAGGGCCGGAACGAGGCCCTGCGGATTGATGTCTCGATAGGCGGCCTGCCGGCTTTCGGCCTCAGCGCCGAAGATATCGACCTGCCGGGTTTCCACCGCCAGCCCCTTGAGGGCAAGCGCGATCCGCACGCGCGCCGAGGCGGAGGAAGCGTCGTTCAGATAAAGCTTCATCGGATTGTCCTCACGATCCGTACAGGGATCGTCCGTTTCAGAGTGCGTGGGCCGCGAGGGCAAAGGCCCCCGCCAGCGGTGAAGGCTCCGTCGAGAAGGCGTCGTAGATGCAGGGCGCCGCAACGACGGCGCCCACGATCAGGAAAAGGACGATCTTCTTCATCGAGGTTCACACCACGGTCAGCACGACGTCGATATTGCCGCGCGACGCCTTGGAATAAGGGCAGGTCTGGTGCGCCTCCCCGACCAGCGCCTCGGCCAGGTCCCTTTCGAGGCCCGGCAGGCTGATGTTCAGGCGGGCCTGGAGGAAATAGCCCTCGCCGGCCATGCCGAGATCGACTTCCGCGTCGACGGCGGTCTCGGCGGGCAGGCGGAGCTTGCGCCTGGCGGCGGCAAGGCCGAGCGCGCCGATGAAGCAGGCCGACCAGCCGGCGGCGAACAGTTGCTCGGGATTGGTGCCGCCCTTGCCGCTGCCGGGCGGAGACAGGCGCACGTCGAGCGCCCCGTCGTCGCTGCGCGCCGCGCCGTCGCGCCCGCCGGTGGTGTAGGTCTTGCCGGTGTAGAGAACCTTTTCGATCCGGGTCATGCTGTCTGCTCCTTCATGCGTCGCCGTTCGCGACATCGTTGACGAGCAGCGTTCTGAGGGATCGCCGTATCCGGCATGTTTTCGAAAAGGGGCAAATTGTATCGCAGCGTAGCAGCACGCCCGGTTGCTACTTTCCCGTACGAAAGGCCCGGAATATCCGGGCCTCGTTCAGGGCAACACGATTTCGGCGGCAAGCCCGCCGCCGGGGCGATTGCAAAGCCGCACCGCTCCTCCGATCGAGGCGGAGAGTTGCTGGGCGATGGCAAGCCCGAGCCCCGCGCCGCCGGTCTCGCGGTTGCGAGACCCCTCCAGCCGGAAGAAGGGCTTCATCGCCGCTTCCAGCCTGTCGTCCGGAATGCCCGGCCCGCGGTCGAGCACGGCGATGACCGTCCTGCCGTCGTCCCCGCGCGCAACGCTTATCTCGGCGCTGCCGGCATATTTCAACGCGTTGTCGACGAAATTGGCGAGGATGCGGCGCAGCGCATGCGGCTTGGTCGCCACCGTGCCGGAAACCACGCCCGACACCTGAACCGCCTTGCCGGTATCCTGGTAGTCGTAGGCGATGCTGTCGATGAAGGAGGAAAGATCGATGCGGGTGGCTTTCTCGCCGCTGCTGTGGGCGCTGCGGGCATAGGCGATGCCGTCCTGCACCAGCCGCTCGATCTCGGCAAGGTCGCGCACCAGCTTGTCGCGCTCGGGCGTATCGTCCGCCATGTCGGCGCGCAGCCGCATGCGGGTGATCGGCGTCTGGAGATCGTGCGAGATGGCGGCAAGGATCTGCACGCGCTCTTCCAGATAATGGGCGATGCGCTCGCCCATGGCATTGAAGGCTGCGGCGGCATGGGCCACTTCGCTCAGCCCGGTTTCGTCGAGGGCCGGACCGCGCCTGTTGGGATCGAGCGTCTCGGCCGCTTCGGCGAGCCGTTCGAGCGGGCGCGTCGCCTGCCGCACCGCATACCAGGCACACAGGATCAGCAGCGCCATCTGCACGATGAAGACATAGGGCAGCCAGTCCGCGACCGGCATGACACCGCGCGGCATGATGTCGATGGTCAGAGGGCTGCCGTCGCTCAGCGACAGATGGGCCTGCAGGCGCTGCACGTCTCCGGGGACCGTCTCGAGGCGCAAGGGAAAGCGATGGCCAGTCGCCTTCTCGATCCGCGCCGCGATCTCGGCGCCGGACCGCGAGGTATCCGGCACGCCGGGCAGGCCTTCGCCGAGCACGAACTGGTAGTTGCCGCGCCCGAGCCGGCCGGCGAAGCGCGGCCGCTCATCGGCAGGCAGCTGGTCGAGTACGGCGATGGAGGTCGCAACGTCATCTTCCAGCGTGCCGAGCATCAGTTCCTTCGCGGTCAGGTAACGCTCAAGGGAAAGCACGGTGAAGGACAAGGCGTAGGCGACGGCCAGCCCGACGAACAGGATGAGGAATATCCGGGCGCGCAGCGTCGCCGGCCAGCGAAGAAACCGTCCCGCATATCGTTTTCCGCTCATCGCTGCTCCATGATCTCGATCGGCACGGAAAAGACGTAGCCCTCGCTGCGCACCGTCTTGATGTAGACGGGCTCGCGCGCGTCGTCGCCGAGACGCTGGCGCAACCGGCTGACGAGAAGATCGATGGAGCGGTCGAACAGGTCCGCATCGCGCCCCTGCGTCAGGTTCAGCAGCTGGTCGCGGTTGAGAACGCGTTGCGGATGGTCGACGAAGACGCGCAGCAGGCGGTATTCCGCGCCGCTGAGGGCGATGGCCGTTCCCTCCCCGTCGAGCAGGTGCCGCCCGACCGTGTCGAGCCGCCAGTCGCCGAAGCTCAGGATCCGGCCCGCCTCGCTGATCTGGAGATTGGGCGGCAGCATGCGCGTGCGCCGGAGCACGGCCTTGATGCGGGCGAGCAGCTCGCGCGCGGCGAAGGGTTTCGCCAGATAGTCGTCGGCCCCCATTTCGAGGCCGAGAACGCGGTCCATCTCGTCGTTGCGCGCCGTCAGCATCAGGATCGGCGTCGCCTTGTGCC
>Ga0222423_1001521_pt1 | contig 10369 bp, 9 predicted proteins | sample 3A0metagenome_FD_182472 | JGI IMG/M metagenome (GOLD analysis project Ga0222423, IMG submission 182472) | Enriched microbial communities from leaf-cutter ant dump, University of Wisconsin, Madison, United States - 3A0 (version 2) | ecosystem: Environmental > Terrestrial > Nest > Insects nest >...
TCAAAGAATGCCACATTTTATTAGTATAAATGTGTAGTGGGTTGACTAAAATCACACGGTATGCTACCAAGAAGATTTGACAACCCCGAAGGTTCGGGGGGGCAAATCTAAAAACAAGAGTGCATTTCAAACCTTCGCACCTATATGCTCCTTCTTGTCGTTCCCGTAGGAATCTAAAGAACGTGTAGGGGGTAATCCGTGGTTATCAATAGGAGTGGGTTTAAACCCACTCCTATTGATGTCTGGAGCATTTGATTTTCGACCGCCTTTTTTGTTTCTTTTTTGGCGGAGCAAAAAAAAGAAAGCATTGTTATTGGTGAAAATGTCAACAGCAGTGGCAATCATGAGTTTAGGCATATTCCGAAGTATGCAGCCCTCTCTATTCATTTCCAACAATCTGTGTTCCAAGGACTGATATTCGTACCAGTCTGTGCATTCGTGAAATTTGTGAAATTCGTGTCCCTATATATCGCGTGAAAGGGTAATGAGGAGGAGCTGTGCCGTGAAGTGAAATTTCCGATTTTTAATCTTTGGTTGGAAATATTTTGTAATTTGTAAATATAGACTCCCCCGAATTTAGTGAATTTAAAATTTGGCTATTCGCAATGCGTTTATAATGAGTTTTTTTGGATATTAAAAAGTCGGGATGACTGGATTCGAACCAGCGGCCTCTTCGTCCCGAACGAAGCGCGCTACCGGGCTGCGCTACATCCCGAAAATTAAATATTATTATAAACTCAAAGAACGCTTAGCATTGTTTTTGTAGGGATTCGAACCAGCGGCATCTCGTCCCGAATCCCGCAAGGGCGGGACTACCGGGCTGCGCTACATCCCGAAAATTAAATATTATTATAAACTCAAAGAACTCTTAGCATTGTTTTTGTAGGGATTCGAACCAGCGGCATCTCGTCCCGAATCCCGCAAGGGCGGGACTACCGGGCTGCGCTACATCCCGAAAATTAAATATTATTATAAACTCAAAGAACGCTTAGCATTGTTTTTGTAGGGATTCGAACCAGCGGCATCTTCGTCCCGAATCCCGCAGGGGCGGGACTACCGGGCTGCGCTACATCCCGAAAATTAAATATTATTATAAACTCAAAGAACGCTTAGCATTGTTTTTGTAGGGATTCGAACCAGCGGCATCTTCGTCCCGAATCCCGCAAGGGCGGGACTACCGGGCTGCGCTACATCCCGAAAATTAAATATTATTATAAACTCAAAGAACGCTTAGCATTGTTTTTGTAGGGATTCGAACCAGCGGCCTCTTCGTCCCGAATCCCGCAAGGGCGGGACTACCGGGCTGCGCTACATCCCGAAAATTAAATATTATTATAAACTCAAAGAACGCTTAGCATTGTTTTTGTAGGGATTCGAACCAGCGGCCTCTCGTCCCGAATCCCGCAAGGGCGGGACTACCGGGCTGCGCTACATCCCGAAAATTAAATATTATTATAAACTCAAAGAACGCTTAGCATTGTTTTTGTAGGGATTCGAAACAGCGGCATCTCGTCCCGAATCCCGCAAGGGCGGGACTACCGGGCTGCGCTACATCCCGAAAATTAAATATTATTATAAACTCAAAGAACTTTTAGCATTGTTTTTGTAGGGATTCAAACCTGCGGCATCTCGTCCCGAATCGGGCTGCGCTACATCCCGAAAAATCTCCGCATTCAGATCATTTAAAAAGACTAAATGCTGCTTCCTGACGAAGCTGTAAAGGTCATTTGGTCGGGATGACAGGATTTGAACCTGCGACCCCACGCCCCCCAGACGTGTGCGCTACCGGGCTGCGCTACATCCCGAAAATTGACCTGAATGCGGAGGGCTGCAAATGTAGGTATTTTTTCTTTTCACAATACGCGAAAAACAAACAATCTTTGCAACCAAAATCAAATTTTTATCGCTCGCTGTATGTCCGACCTCGCTGAACATAGATTTTCCCTGCTTGGGGTCTGCGTGATTATCCCTACATTCAACAACGGGACAACGCTGGCGCAGGTCATTGAAAGCGTATCGGCATACACCCGGCAGATTATTGTGGTGAATGACGGCTCTACGGATCATACCGCGTCCATATTACAGCGCTTTCCTTTCCTTAGCGTGATATTTCATAGTCCTAACCGGGGAAAAGGTTTTGCGTTGAAGGCCGGATTCGGGAAAGCATTGCAGGAGGGCTATAAATATGCGATCACCATTGACAGCGATGGCCAGCATGATGCTCATGATCTGCCGCATTTCTTGGATGCGCTGGAGCAGTTTCCCAGCTCACTTTTTATTGGTGCGCGTAATATGGATCAGGAACATATCCCCGGGAAAAGCAGCTTTGGCAATCGTTTTTCCAATTTCTGGTTTTGGGTGGAAACCGGCATTCATTTGCCCGATACACAATCGGGATATCGGCTTTATCCATTGGAACCGATGCGTAATATGCACTTTTTCACCCGTAAATATGAATTTGAAATTGAAGTGCCCGTACGGCTTGCCTGGAAACATATTCCCGTTCGGAGTGTGCCGGTTTCCGTTTATTATCCGCCGGCCTCGGAACGTATATCGCATTTTCGCCCCTTTAAAGATTTTATGCGCATCAGTGTGTTGAATACATTCCTGACTTTTACGGCATTATTGTGGATACACCCCAGAGATTTTTTGTTGAAGCTTACGAAGCGTGAAGGCTGGAAAGCCATTTTCCGACAGCTATTTATTCATCCGGAAGAAAGCAGTCATCATAAGGCAAAAAGCTTAGCTTTTGGTGTATTTATGGGCATTGTGCCGGTATGGGGCTTTCAATTGTTGATCGGAATTCCCTTGGCGCTATTTTTCAAGATGAATAAAACCCTGTTTCTCCTGGCAGCTAATATCAGTATATTTCCGTTTACGCCCTTTTTCTGGGCATTAAGCCTTTTTTTCGGTAAAATATTATTGGGTTACGATGACTGGTCTTTTCGCAAAAGTGATATTTCATTGGAACAGTTCAAAGAGGCCGGAGCCGCGTTCTTCTTAGGTGGTACGGCATTGGCCTTATGCACTGCATTGTTGACTTATGCTATTGCCCGAATGACATTGGCCTTTTTTCGCACTTCCCGACCATTATAAGTGTTGCACGGGGTACACTTCTGCAATTCCCGGAAAAGTATAATGATGCCCGCTACTTACATCAATACATTTATAACGGGTGCGTCGTTTCTCTAATTTCTGAAATACTCTTCCATCCGGCAATGCAAAATGTTTTCCTTCGGCAATGTCTTCTACAAACATTTTACTATCATCTTTATTTTCATCAAATTTTTTCAAAGTTTTATAGAGCTGAGGATCGGTGCAGGTGGAGGCTTTCATATTGTTGAGATAGCGGTCTAATGCATGTCGTATTGCTTCGGGAAAAATATTGGCTGCTAAAAAATCCGCTAATAATAGGCTAAAGCATTTTTTCCATTCCGATCCATGTGCGGCAATTTTAGGGCCGTACTGAACGAAAGCGTATAAATGAGCCAGCTCATGCAATAGAGTAATGAGAAAGCTGTAGGGATTCAGGTTTCCGTTAACGCTAATGCGGTGTTGTCTGCCGTTGGGCAGCGGAGGGCGGTAATTGCCCTGCACCGTCTTTCGATCCCGCGATACAACAAGATGCAGAGGGTATGCCTTGAGATGCGGCAGTATTTTTTCAAAAGTATGTTCAGGCAGAAATTGTTGAATAGCCTGAAGCGGTTCTTTCCTTAGGGGCATAATGAGGCTTAGGCTTTTCCTTTTACCACACGGGCAAGTTTTACGGTTTCAATTACGGTATAAATCAGATACATTCCCAAAAAGATGAAAATCGTAGGTTTGTTAATGACTCTGTTGTTGATAAAGATATACAATAATAAAGCACCGATAGCCACAAAAAATTTCAGCATGGCACCTGCTGTTTTTGCCCGTACCAATACATTCGGATTGTCATTTTTTGCTGCACGGGTAATAATGAAAAAATTAGCGACAGCAATTAATGCCAAAATAATATTTCCCGCCAGTAGCAAGTTAAAATCAGGCACTAATTCCTGACGGTATAATCCGTAGGTAATTCCAGTGATCAGCAGAAATGCAATGAGCATTAAGAAAAAAAAGGAGCGCATAAAACAAATTATAAACGTTACTTTGCAAAAGTACGAACTCCTGAATCACTGAAACAACATGAAATCCGAAAATAAAATATTCGAATTGGCTGCTTCTTTTATCAGGCAGACCAATCGCCATGTGTTCTTAACCGGAAAGGCTGGAACAGGTAAGACCACTTTCCTGAAACATATTCAACAACACAGCGGTAAGAAAATGGCTGTTGTAGCGCCTACCGGAGTGGCCGCTATCAATGCCGGAGGTGTAACCATACACTCCTTTTTCCAGTTGCCTTTAGGTACTTATATCCATAATTATCGTCCGGATTGGGGCGAGAGTGAAAACCATATCTTCAATAAAAATCAATTGCTGAGTAAAATGCGTTTTCAGCAAAATAAACGCATCCTGCTCAAAGAGCTGGAATTGTTGGTGATTGATGAAGTATCTATGGTACGTGCCGATGTGCTGGATGCAATAGATACCGTATTGCGCTCGGTACGCCGGTGTCAGGATCTGCCCTTTGGCGGAGTGCAACTGCTCTTTATAGGCGATTTGTTTCAATTGCCGCCGGTAGTACGACAGCAGGAGCAGGCTTTGTTGAATCAGGTGTATAAAAGCCCTTTCTTTTTTGATGCTATGGTAATACCGGAATGTGATTTGGTGTATATTGAACTGAAGAAAATTTACCGTCAGCACGATGAGGTATTTATCAATATCCTCAACAATGTTCGCAACTGCAACCTGACGGCGGAAGATATGAATTTGCTGCATCGGCATTATAATCCTCAGTTCGTTTCCGACCCTAAAGAAGGCTATATTACCCTTACCTCACATAATTATCAGGCAGATGCGATCAATAAGCAAGAGTTAGAAAAGCTGAATACTAAAACCTATTTGATTCAAGCGGAAATAGAGAAGGATTTTCCGGAAAATGCTTACCCCGCAGAAAAAGTATTACGTCTGAAAGAGGGGGCGCAAATCATGTTTATCCGTAATGATAAAAATGAAAAACGACGATTTTACAACGGAAAAATAGCAACTGTAGAACGCATTAGCGCGGATGGCAACCAAATATTCGTAAGGTTTAAAGATGAACCGGATTTATTAGAAATGGAAAAAGAAACCTGGCGCAATATCCGTTATAGCTATAATGCGGAAGATGATGATATTGACGAAGAAACCTTAGGCACTTTTACCCAATTCCCCATACGATTGGCATGGGCGGTAACCATCCATAAAAGCCAAGGGCTGACTTTTGACAAGGCTATTGTAGATGCAGGCCGATCGTTTGCGCCCGGTCAGGTGTATGTAGCACTCAGCCGCCTTAGAAGTATGGACGGACTGGTATTACATTCCCGAATTGGAATGGATGCCGTTATGACGGATGAACGGGTGTTGCAATTTTCTCAAAATGAAAAAGATGACAGCCATCTCCAGCAAATATTGCTTCAGGCTCAGGAAGCATTTTTAGCCGATTCTTTATTGCAGGTTTTTAATTTGGATAAGCTTGCTGATTATATCCATATTCATGCGCAACAAACTGGTTTTAACACCTTGCCGGACGGTATTGAAGCGCAACAACTGATTGCCGCATTAGAAGCCGCAACAACTACGCTTCAGGATACGGCCAGAAAATTCCAAGCGCAATTGCAGTATTATTTACAGCAGGAAACTGCGGATTTTCAACAACTGCATGAGCGGGTAAAAGCCGCCGTAACCTGGTTTGATACCAATATCAGCGAGCAGTTGCTGCAACCCCTTCAGCAGCATTTGGACACTATGCGGATAAAGCCGCGTGCAAAGAAATATGTAAGGGAATCTACCGTCTTGCTTCGTGCAATAATGTACCAACATGCCCGAATCAAACAAGCTGCCGTGGTTACGGAAAATAAGCTAACACACGATAACTGGCAAATCGTGATGGACAGTATTTCCGCTATGAACGCACCGGTTATTACTGTTGAAAATAACACGTCAACTGCCGATCCTGTTCCGCCAGCGAAGGGCATGACGAAACAGATATCGCTAGAAATGTTTCAGGAAGGGAAAAGCATTGAAACCATTGCTTCGGAAAGAGGCCTAACGGTCGGTACCATTGCCGGGCATCTTACGGAATGGGTCGAAAAGGGAGCAATTGATATCCGTGTTTTTGTTTCAGCAGAGAAATTGCCGATAATCATCGAAACGATAAAAAATAATCCCGATCCCACTTTGGGTCAAATAAAAACTTTGCTGGGAGATGATTATACTTACCCAGAAATTAAAGCAACTTTTTCTTATCTGAAATTTCTGAACTCAAAAAACACGGAAACAGCTTCTGCCGAAACGGAAGAAAATCAGCCGTAATAAGGCTGAATCATCCAATATACCAATACGCCGCTGATCGAAACATAAAGCCAAAGCGGCCAGGTATAACGTGCTATTTTCTTATGTTTTTGCCATTCACCGGTAAGCGCACGGTAAGCGGTAAATAATATAAAGGGCAAAATTAGTGCCGCAAGTACAATATGCGTGATGAGTATGCCATAATATACCGGGCGAATCCATCCTTCGCCGCCAAAGGTAGTATCGCCTGCATACAGATGGTGGGCAATGTAGGATATCAAAAATAAAACGGATAACAGTATCGCGCTCAGCATCAGATTACGATGCAGGAGCAATTGCTTTCTTTTTACTGCAATCAAAGCAGCAATGAGTATCAATGATACGGCAGAATTAATTATAGCATTAGCCAAGGCAAAATAATGCACATCGAAGCTGAACGGAAATTCGGGTTGAATAATATGCCGATCTAAGGCCACAACAGCCAGGAAAATCACAACAGACACTGCAATAATGAGGCGCTTTGCCAGTTTATCTTTCTTTGGAAGGAGTGGTTTCAGCATAACGGAATGAGTTGCGAATCGTTTATTTTTTTGGTTTTTTCTCTAAGTACAATATGGCAATATCATCGGCGAGTTGCCGCATAGCCATCGTGTCCAATCCGTCATAATATCCGCGGATATAGCGGGAAGAATCTATCAGTACCAATTTGTTGGAATGCATCATGGCATCGGGCTCATCAGCCTCGCTCAGTATTAACCCCAGTTCGTTTTTCGCATAGTTGAATATCGAATCCCGGTTGCCGGTCATGAACCACCATTTATCGTGCTCCTTCGTATATTGATTGGCATAAGCTCTCAGCGCCGGAACGCTGTCTCGTCCGGGATCTACGCTGATACTTACAAACTGCACCCATTCCGGGAGTTTTTTTGCATAGGATTTCTGAAGCATTTGCATGGAGGCACTCAGCATAGGGCAGGTAGAGCGGCAGGTGGTAAATATAAAATCCACGACTAAGGCTTTTCCCTTCAGATCCTGATTCAGCGAAACATGTTCTCCTAATTGATTTTGACCTTTCAGATCACGCACCTGATGGTACGTCGTATCATACACCTTTGTACCACCTTCTTCCATGCTGTCTATCCGGTCAATACGATAGTAATGCGGCAACAGTATTTTGCCGCTGGAGTAATGTCTTGCTATAAAATATAAAGATAACGGTAGCAAACATGCTACCGTTAACCCTAAAATATATCGGATGATTTTCTTCATTCTTTAGCGGATGCTATTGCTTCCGGCATCAAGAGGCCGTATTGCAATCAGGAAAAGAAATCTTTAATGGTATGAGCGAAAGTGAAATTCATATTCAGCCAATGCTGTCCGTCTGCTAAAAAGGCTACGATAACCCAGAAGAACAGTAATAGCGGAATCAGTACAAAATATACAAAGTTTTTCTTTTCATCTCCCAAATGCATAAATACCCGTACGATATAGAATGCTTTGAAGATCGTTAGGATCAAAAATATTGCGGCAATAACACCGAAGGGGTGGAAGCCGTGGCCTACTAATCCTAAAACTACCTCTACAATAGTTACCAAAGTAAGGATTCCGGTTACTTTCCAGATACGTTTTACCTGATCTTTACTGGCTTGGGACTGAATATCCGAATGATGAGATAATGCTCCTGAATACAATTTCGACTGGTCGCCTTCATACAGATTCCGGAGGTCATGATTGTTATACTGAGATGACATAAAATTTCGTAGTATTATTATTTTAAAGGAATAAAGAAATTGAATGAATATGCGGTTACAGCAGATAGAAACAAGTGAATACGAATACCCATACTAAATCCACAAAGTGCCAGTAAAGCCCCACTTTTTCTACCATTTCATAATGGCCGCGTTTTTGGTAAGTACCGTTAATGGTATTGATTAATATCATGATATTCAGGAATACGCCGCTGGTTACGTGTGCACCGTGAAAACCGGTAATACTGAAGAAATAATTATAAAAATTGTGCGTGGCATCCATAGCCAGCTTAGGATTGGTCTCAAAGACCTGTTTGACAATGTCCTTATTATGATTGAATAAGTGGGTAAAGGCTTCTACCGGAGTATTCAGATCAGTATAAGACCCCCACCATCCGCCGGAATGGTATAGGTGCGTCCATTCCCAAGCCTGACAGCTTAAGAAGGCAACGCCGCCGATAATAGTCCATAACAGCCATTTAATCACACCCTCGCGGTTGTTGTGATGTCCGGCATGAACCGCCAATACCATCGTTACGGAACTGAGGATGAGGATAAAGGTCATTAGACTCACGAACATGAGCGGCAAATAACGTTCTCCAAAGAAGGGGAAGGTGTGAAATACATGGTTGGGATCCGGCCATACTTTACTGAAAAAGCGTGTAGTGCCGTAAGAAGTTAAGAACGCCCCGAAGGTAAACGCATCAGACAATAGGAAAAACCACATCATGATCTTGCCGTAGCTCACATTGAAGGGAGAGCGGCCGCCGCCCCATTTGGATAGTTTTTCGATGTCGTAAGTTTGTGTAGCCATTGATGCCTGTGCCATAATAGATTATAAGTATTGTTACGATACGCTATGGAAATAAATTTTTACAGTTGTATAAAAATCCGGTGCAAGTTAAACGCTAAAGTTTAATTATGCAAGCCAACTTTTACATTTTTATGACATCTATATTTTTTATTGATTCAATAAGAAAAATACAAAGAGATAAAGCCATAAAATATCTACAAAATGCCAGTAGGTTGCCACCATATCAATACCGGTGGCGCTATAAATCTTTACCCTACGCCCGAAGGTGCGTAAAAACAAGATGATCAGTGCTACCATCCCTCCGGCAATATGCAAAGCATGAACCAATACAATTACCGTAATGAACTGTAGCGATACATTATTATTCCAAACAAACTGTGCATACAGATCTTTGAAACCGAAATATTGCAGTACTACGAAAGCCAAGCCCAACAAAAGTGATACCGCCACCATGTTTTTATGAAAAGCCATCTTCCGCGCTTTAAAACTTCGTACAGCCAAATGAATGGTCAAACTGCTGAGTATCACCACCACCGTAGAAATATAAAACTCCACCGGAACTTTATAATGCAGCCAGTTGCCCTGCGATTTACGCACGATAAATCCACTCGTAAAACCTCCAAACATCATAATGATGCTGCCGATCGCAACCCACAGCGCAAATTTCTGCGGATGAATCTTCTTCGGCTCTTTCTGAATTTCCTGTTGCATCGGTATCATTTTCATTTTTACGTATTACTTACTCCTTATTACTTACTCCTTATTACTTACTCCTTATTACTTTTTCATATCCGGTCTATCAGTAATGCCAATAATACTGCGGGCAAATACAAAAACGAAGAATACAGCAAACTTTTAGCGGATTTTTTGTCATTTTTACGATAAAATCTCCAAGACATGATAAAGTAAAAAACACCCACCAATACCGCTATCCAGGTTCCTGTTATTCCTGTTATCTCCATAGTATAAGGCCACATTGCCATCGGGATCAGCGGAAGACTGTAAAACATACATTGTAATCCGGTAAAATTGGTTTTTCCCTGAGCAGAGGGAAGCATCATAATGCCCGCTTTCAGATAATCATCATAACCCAGCCAGGCTATAGCCCAAAAATGCGGAAACTGCCACAGAAACTGAATGATAAATAATATCCAACCGCCGGTATCAGCCGCGCTCGTAAAAGAATTGGTAGCAGCTACCCAACCGATAAGTGGTGGTAATGCGCCCGGAATAGCACCGATAAAGGTAGCGATGGAATGGATTTTCTTCATAGGTGTATAGGCAAAACCATACAACAATAAAGAAATGAAACTTAAAATACCGGTTAGCGGATTGAAATAAAACGACAATAACGCCACTCCGGTAACAGCAGAAATTACGGTGAGAATCCATG
>Ga0222423_1001524_pt1 | contig 10361 bp, 8 predicted proteins | sample 3A0metagenome_FD_182472 | JGI IMG/M metagenome (GOLD analysis project Ga0222423, IMG submission 182472) | Enriched microbial communities from leaf-cutter ant dump, University of Wisconsin, Madison, United States - 3A0 (version 2) | ecosystem: Environmental > Terrestrial > Nest > Insects nest >...
GGAACTGGGCCGCGGCCATGGCGGCCTCCAGGTCGCGGTGCGTGGCGCTGATGATGCGCACGTCCACGGGGATGGCCTGGCTCGCGCCCACGGGCCGCACGGCGCGCTCCTGCAGCACGCGCAGCAGCTTGACCTGCAGGGCGGGCGGCATGTCGCCGATCTCGTCGAGCAGCAGGGTGCCGCCCTCGGCCGCCTGGAACAGGCCCTTGCGGTGGCTCACCGCGTCGGTGAAGGCGCCCTTGACGTGGCCGAACAGCTCGGATTCGAGCAGCGCCTCGGGGATGGCGCCGCAGTTGACGGCCACGAACGGGCGACCGGCGCGCGGGCTGGCGCGGTGGATGGCGCGGGCCAGCAGCTCCTTGCCCGCGCCGCTGTCGCCCAGCAGCAGCACGCTGGCGTCCGACTGGGCCACCATGTGGGCCTCGGCGAGCAGGTCGGTCATGCGGTTGGAGCGGCTCACGATCTCGGAGCGCCAGGCTTCGTTGGCGTGCGCGTGCGCCACCACGGGCGCGCTGAGCGCCAGGGCCTCGCCGATCTTCTCCAACAGCTCCTTGCCGTCGTAGGGCTTGGTGAGGTAGGTGAACACGCCGCGCGACGTGGCCTCCACCGCGTCGGGGATGGTGCCGTGCGCGGTGAGCAGGATGACAGGCAGCGACGGATGCCGCGCGCGCACTTCGTCGAACAGCGCCAGGCCGTCGCGGCCCGGCAGGCGCACGTCGCTGAGCACGAGCTGGGGGCGCGCCACGTCGAGCTGCGCCAGCGCGGCCTCGGCCGAGCCCACGGCCACCACCTCATGGCCCGCGGCGGCCAGGCGCAGGGACAGCAGCCGCAGCAGGTCGGCATCGTCGTCCACCACCAGGATGCGGGCGGGCGGGGTGGCGCGGGGGGCGCTGGGCGGGGCGGTGGCGGGCATGGCGGGTCTTCTCAGGGCGCGGGCCGCTGCGGGCTGCTGCCCGGCGCGGAGGCGGGGGGCGCGGGCGGTGGTGCCGGGCGCGTGGTCAGGCTGCGCTCGATGGCGCGCACGGCTTCGAGCCGTTCGTTGAGCTGGTCGTTGCGGCGCTGCAGGTCGCGCAGCTGCTGGTTCTGCTTGTCGAGCTGGTCTTCGAGCCGGCGCTGCTGCATCAGCCGCGCTTCGAGCAGGCGCGCCAGCGGGTGCAGCGGCTGCGCCGCGGCTGCGTTGTTGGCTAGCAGGCGCTGCACCAGCCCGAGAGCGCGGGCGGTGTCCACGGCCTGGCGCGTCTGGGCCAGGGCCATGGCCAGCAGGAAGGGGTTTTCCACCGCCGCGTCCTCGCTGTCGCCCAGGCGTGCGATCTCCTTGCCCAGTTCGGGCGGCGCCAGGCGTAGGAGTGCGTCGGTGCGGGCCAGCACCTGGAGCACGGGGTCGGTGTCCGGCGGCGTTTCGCGCGGCGGCGTGGCGGCGGGGGTTTCCGCCGGAACCGGGATTGCGATGACCACGGGCGGCGGCGGAGGTGCCGTCTGCCTGGACGGCGGGGCCTGGCAGCCCGTCAGCAGGAAGGCTGCCGCGCCGCACACCATGGCGAGGCGCCGGTGGGAGGAGGAGAAGAAGTGGCAACTAGGCTGCATTCGGCAGTTCCATGCGAAAGAGGGAGCGGGTGCCATCGTCCACGAGCCGCACCCGCCCGCCATGGGCGACGACGTACTCCTGCACGATGGAAAGGCCGATGCCCGTGCCGCGCACCGCGTCCTGGGGCTGGCGCTCGCCGCGGTAAAAGGGCTCGAACACGCGCTCCCGGTCCGCCGGCGCCACGCCGGGGCCCTGGTCCGAGATGTCGACGCGCACCACGCCGGCGCGGTGCGAGAGCGCGATGCGCACCGTACCACCTTTCGGCGAAAAGCGGATGGCATTGGACAGCAGGTTGCTGACGGCCGAGGCGATCTTGTCTGGGTCGATCTGCAGCGTCACCGCAGGCCCGTCCACCAGCACCTGCAGGCCGCGGGCCTGCCATTGCAGGCGCTGGGCCTCCACCTGGGCCTCCAGCAGCGCCAGCAGGTCGGTATCGCGCCGGTTCAGCTGCCGCGCTTCGAAGGCGGCGGCGTTGAAGCGCAGCAGGGCCTCGATCTCGCCCTGCAGCACCAGCGTGTTGTGGTGCAGGATCTGCGCGACCTCGCGCTGGCCGGGGTTGAGCTCGCCCGTCACGCCGTCCTGCAGCAGCGCCACGCCTTCGCGCAGGGCGGCCAGCGGGGTCTTGAGCTCGTGCGAGACGTGGCGCAGGAAGCGCGCCTTGTCCGCGTCCAGCTCCGACAGGCGCAGGCGCAGCCATTCGAGCTGCTGGCCCACGCGGCGCACGTCATTGGGGCCCGAGATGGCGACGGGCTCGTCCAGCCGGTTCTCGCCGAGCCGCCGGATCGTGCCCTCCAGGCGCTTGAACGGGCGCGCCAGCCAGATGCCCAGCGCCAGCGCGAGCACCAGGGCCAGCACGATCACCCCCACCACCTGGTGCGTGACGTTGCGGCGGCTGTCCTCCACCCGGTCCTGCAGCTCCTGGTTGCGCCGGGTGTTGATGTCCTGCACCGACTGCACGATGGCCGAGTGCAGCGCGTCCAGGCCGACGAACTCCTCCGCCACCCGGCGCTCGTTGTCCAGCGCGCGTTCCGGCGGGGCATCGAGCAGGGTGTGGACGGCATCGAGGTGCTTGCGCCACTGAGCGGCCTGCTCTTCGGGGAGCCCGCTCTGGTGCAACTGGCCGAGAATGTCCAGCGCCTCGACCGACATGTCGTCGAAGCTGCGGCGCAGCGTCGCGTCGCGCAGCACCAGCGACTGCCGGGCCGCGCGCTCCAGCGCCTGGCCGCGCTGGTTGAGCGCCTGCGCGGCGGTGTTGAGCGCGGTGGCCTGGGCGGCGCCGTGGCGGCTTTGCACCATGAGCTGCTCCAGCGTGTAGAGCGCCCGCAGCGAGCTCACGCCCAGCAGCCCGGCGATGAGCAGGAAGGCCAGCAGCAGCAACTGCTGGAAGGAAAAGCTGTTCAGCGGGGAGCTGCTGCCTGGCGGCGCCATCTCATGCCACCATCTCACGCCATTTCGTGCACGCACACCTCGCCGCGCAGCGTGTAGGCCTTGGCTTCGGTGATGGTCACGTCGACCATCTGCCCCACCAGCCGGGGCTGGCCCGCGAAGTTGACCACGCGGTTGCATTCGGTGCGGCCCATCAGCTCGCCCGCGTCGCGCTTGGACGTGCCTTCGACCAGGATGCGCTGCACCGTGCCCACGCGGCTCTGGCTGATGGACAGGATGTTGGCGTTGATGACAGATTGCAGGTGCTGCAGGCGGCGCAGCTTCACGTCGTGCGGCGTGTCGTCGTGCAGGCCGGCGGCGGGCGTGCCGGGGCGGGGGCTGAAGATGAAGCTGAAGCTGTTGTCGAAGTGCACGTCGTCGATGAGCTTCATCATTTTGTTGAAGTCATCCTCCGTCTCACCGGGGAAGCCCACGATGAAGTCGCTGCTCATCGCCAGGTCGGGGCGGATGGCGCGCAGCTTGCGGATGGTGCTCTTGTATTCCATGGCGGTGTAGCCGCGCTTCATGGCCATCAGGATGCGGTCGCTGCCATGCTGCACGGGCAGGTGCAGGTGGCTGGCCAGCTTGGGGATCTTGGCGTAGGCCTCGATCAGCCGGGGCGTGAATTCGTTGGGGTGGCTGGTGGTGTAGCGGATGCGCTCGATGCCCGGGATGTCGGCCACGTATTCGAGCAGCAGCGCGAAGTCGGCCACCTCGGCCGTGCCGCCCATCTTGCCCAGGTAGGCGTTCACGTTCTGGCCCAGGAGCGTGACTTCCTTGACGCCCTGGTCCGCGAGGCCCGCCACTTCCACCAGCACGTCGTCGAAGGGGCGGCTGACCTCCTCGCCACGCGTGTAGGGCACCACGCAGTAGCTGCAGTATTTGCTGCAGCCTTCCATGATGGAGACGAAGGCGCTCGCGCCCTCCACGCGCGCGGGTGGCAGGTGGTCGAACTTCTCGATTTCGGGGAAGGAAATGTCCACCTGCGGGCGGTTCTGCCGCTCGCGTTGCGATAGCAGCTCGGGCAGGCGGTGCAAGGTCTGGGGGCCAAAAACCACATCGACGTAGGGCGCGCGCTTGATGATCTCCGCGCCCTCCTGGCTGGCCACGCAGCCGCCCACGCCGATCTTCACGCCGCGTGCCTTCAGGTGCTTGATGCGGCCCAGGTCGCTGAACACTTTCTCCTGCGCCTTCTCGCGCACCGAGCAGGTGTTGAACAGGATCAGGTCGGCCTCATCCACGTTCTGCGTGGGCTCATAGCCCTGGGCGGCGTTCAGCACATCGGCCATCTTGTCCGAGTCGTACTCGTTCATCTGGCAGCCGAAGGTTTTGATGAAGACTTTCTTGGCCATGGCGGGCTCTCTCTCAGGAAAACGGAAACGGCGGCGCACCCCGGGGCGCCGCAGGTGTTCGGGCGGGGACGGGCCCTACTTGGCGTCCGACTCGGTGCGGAAGTTGAACTGCACCGAATCGCCGCTGCTCTTGCGGGGCTGCGCGGCCTCGCCCTCGGTCAGGATCCAGGCCGTGATCAGCATGCCCGTGCTGGCTTCGATGACGTAGTTCACCTTGAAGCTCTGGCCGATGACGGTGTGCGCCATCACCAGCGTGTTCTGCGGGCTGAACAGCCGCATGCCCGGCGCCATGCGGATGGCGCGGCCGTTGAGTGCGGCTTCGTGCGTGGACTGCACGGTGAGCGTGCCGCGCAGCGCGGCATCCGGGAAGTTGCGTACCGCACCCAGTCCCGGGACCACCTGGGCCGTGGCGGGCAGGGCGCCAAGGGCCAGCGCGGCGGCGAGAAAAAGCGGAGAAAACGTCATCGTGGTGCAGCGGGTCATGGTGTACATCCAGGGGCTGAAACCGGGCCATTCTATAGAGGGCCGCAGGCAGAATTTGAGGGTTTTTGGCCTCCAGCGCTTGATGGGCAAGCGCTGATAGCTATCAAAAAACTAGCAAATCCAAGAAAAAACCCGCAGTGCCTGGGGCGCTGCGGGTTTTTACGTTTGGTGGTGGTACCGGGACTTGAACCTGGGACATCAGCATTATGAATGCTGCGCTCTAACCAACTGAGCTATACCACCGAAGCCGCGCATTATATACTGGTTTTCACTGGTGCGTGAAGTTCGCCGCGCGCTTGTTCATGAAGGCGTCCATGCCCTCCTTCTGGTCTTGCGTGGCGAACAGCGCGTGGAACAGGCGGCGCTCAAACATCACGCCGTCGGAGAGGGTGCCTTCGAAGGCGCGGTTGACCGATTCCTTGGCGGCCATCACGGCGATCTGCGAGAACCCGGCGATGACGATGGCCGCGCCCAGCGCCTCGTCCATGAGCTTGTCGTAGGGCACGACGCGGCTGACCAGCCCGGCGCGCTCGGCCTCGGCGGCATCCATCATGCGGCCCGTGAGCGCCATGTCCATGGCCTTGGACTTGCCCACGGCGCGCGGCAGGCGCTGCGTGCCGCCCGCGCCGGGGATCACGCCGAGCTTGATCTCGGGCTGGCCGAATTTCGCGTTGTCGGCCGCGATGATGAAGTCGCACATCATCGCCAGCTCGCAGCCGCCGCCCAGGGCGAAGCCGCTCACGGCTGCGATCACCGGTTTGCGGATGGAGCGGATGGATTCCCAGTTGCGGGTGATGTAGTCGCCCTTGTAGGTGTCGGCGAAGCTGTACTTGGCCATGGCGCCGATGTCGGCCCCGGCCGCAAAGGCCTTTTCGCTGCCGGTGATGATGGTGCAGCCGATCTTCTCGTCGGCATCGAAGGCCTTCAGGGCCTCGCCCAGCTCGTTCATGAGCTGGTCGTTCAGCGCATTGAGCTGCTTGGGGCGGTTGAGCGTGATGACGCCGACCTTGTCCGCTTCGACGCGGACCTCGATGGTTTCATAGGCCATGGAATCTCCTGGATATGTAGGGGTTGTTATGAACAGCGGAAGGAATATACCGACAAGCAAGCCGGCGGCCGTCAGCCCAGCCAGCGCCCCACGGCCGCCGCGTCGGTGACCGAGAGGCTGACCGTGTCCACGCTGGCGGCGGCATGTCTGGCCTTGGCGCGGGCCGGCAGCTCCAGCGGCAGGCGCAACAGGCGGCCGTCGCGCGCCACCAGGGCAGTCAGGGTGGTCTCGGCGCCGGCGTAGAAGGCCACGTCGTCCAGCCGGCTGATGCGCCAGCCCTGGTCCTGCACCTCCACGCCCAGCCATTCGTCGCCCGCGGCCATGCCGGCCTGCTCGGCCGGGCCGCCGCGCAGCACGGTCTTGACCTGCACGCTGTGGTTCTCCGCCACGCGCAGCCCGAGCCGCTGCGCCAATTGGGGCGTCTCGGCCTGCAGGTGCACGCCGTGGGCGGCCAGCAGCTCCTGCAGCGGCAGCTCGGCCGTACCGTGCACCCACTGCGCCAGCTCGGCGTCGAACGCGCGGCCAGCGAGGTCGTGCAGCACCGCGCGCAGGTCGTCCTCGGTCATGGGGCCGCCCTCGCTACGCTGCCACAGGGCGCGCATCACGTCGTCCAGGGTGCTTTTACCTTCGCGGCGCAGCGCGAGGTCCAGGCACAGCGCGACCAGGGAGCCCTTGGTGTAGTAGCTGACCGTGGCGTTGGGCGTGTTCTCGTCCTGGCGGTAGTACTTGACCCAGGCGTCGAAGCTGGCCTGCGCCACCGTCTGCACCGTGCGGCCGGGGGTCTGCAGCACCTGGTTGACGGTCTTGGTGATGAGCTTGAGGTAGGTGGCGTCGTCGATCAGCCCGGCGCGGCGCAGCAGCAGGTCGTCGTAGTAGCTGGTGAAGCCCTCGAAGAACCACAGCAGCTGCGTGTAGTTCTCGCGTGCGTAGTCGAGCTGCGCGAACTCGGCGGGGCGCAGTCGCTTCACGTTCCAGGTGTGGAAGTACTCGTGGCTCACCAGCCCCAGCAGGGTGGTGTAGCCCTCGGCCGCGCGGGCCTCGCCCAGGCGGGGCAGATCGCGGCGGCCGCAGATCAGCGCGGTGGAGTTGCGGTGCTCCAGGCCGCCGTAGCCGTCGCCCACGGCATTGAGCAGGAAGAGATAGCTCTTGAACGGCGCCTTGCCTTGTACGTGCTTGGACTCATGCCAGAAGCGGATGGCGGTCTCGCAGATCTTCTGCGCGTCGGCCAGCAGCCGCTGGCCGTCGAAGGAGGGCGCTGCGCCGGCCACCACGAAGCGGTGCGGCACGCCGCAGGCGGTGAAGTGGCCGATCCAGAACGCGCCCATCTCGACCGGCGAGTCCACCAGCTCGTCGTAGTCGGCGGCGGCGTAGAGGCCGAAGCCCTTCTTATCCGTGTGCAGCGCTTCGAGCCCCGTGGCCACCGACCAGCCTGCCGTGGCGGGCGTGCCGGCGATCTCCAGCGTGTGGCGCTGCATCTCCTGCCCCTGCACCTGCAGGCACAGGCTGGTGCCGTTGAAGAAGCCGCGCGACGCGTCCAGCCACGCGGTGCGCACCGAGCTGTCGTAGGCGCAGACCTCGTAGCTCAGCACCAGGGGCTTGTCGGGGCTGCAGCTCGCCTGCCAGCGGCACTTGTCCAGCTGGGCCAGCGCCACCTCGCGCTTGCCCTGGTGGGCCGTGAGGGACTGCAGGTTCTTGGAGAACTCGCGCACCAGGTAGCTCCCCGGAATCCACACCGGCAGCGCCACCTCCTGCAGCGCCCGGGGGTGGGCGATGGTCAGCGTGACGCGGTAGAGGTGGGCATGCAGGTCCGCGGGCTCGACCCGGTAGTGAATGGCGGCGGGCTCGTGGTGGCGGGAGGAAGGCATGGGCGTCAGTTCGTCCCCGTGGGTTCGCTGCCGGCGTCGGCCAGGCGCTTTTCCACCTCCTGGGCGCCGATGGCGCCGGGCACGCGCGTGCCGTTGGCGAAGATCAGCGTGGGCGTGCCGGTGATCTTGTACTTGCGGCCGAACGCCAGGTTGCGCTGGATGGCGGCGGTGTCGCAGCTGGCGGACGGCACGGGCTTGTCGCGCACCATCAGGTCCTGCCAGGCAGCGGGCTTGTCCTTGGCGCACCAGATGTTGCGCGACTTCTCGGCCGAATCGGGGCTCAGGATGGGGTACAGGAACAGGTACACCGTCACGTTGTCCACGTTCTGCAGGTCGCGCTCGAAGCGCTTGCAGTAGCCGCAGTTGGGGTCTTCGAAGACCGCCACCTTGCGCTTGCCGTTGCCCCGCACGATCGTGAACGCATCCTGCAGCGGCAGCGCCGCGAAATCGACCGCCGTGAGTTTGTTGATGCGGTCTTCGGTGAGGTTGCGGCGCACCTTGGTGTCGATCAGCTCGCCCTGGATCACGTAGTTGCCCTTGGCGTCGGTGTAGAACAGGTCGGTGCCGATGCGCACCTCGTACAGCCCCTGCATGGGCGTGGGTCGCACTTCGTCGATCTTGCCCATCTGCGGAATGCGCTCGGCCAGCGCCTTGCGGATGTCGGCTTCCTGGGCGGAGGCCGCGGCGCTCGCGGCGAGGGCCAGGGTGGTGAGCAGGGCGGGGATCAATTTCATGGTGTTCTCGGTGGTGTCAGTCGTCAATGCATTCCCATGGCCTGGTGGGCCACGAAATCCTTCAGCGGGCCGCTCAGCTCGAAGCCCTTCATGCCCCAGTTGCGCAGCGCCTGCCAGGGGCCTTCCGGGCGGGCGAACAGCTGCTGCAGCCCGTCCGTGGTCCAGCGCATGGGCACCAGGGCCGCCTTGCGCTCGCGTTCGTAGCGCCGCAGCAGCCGCAGGTCGGCCACGCTGCGCCAGGCGTCGCGTTCGTGCAGCACCCGGGCCAGCGCCTGCGCGTCCGCCAGCCCCAGGTTCAGGCCCTGGCCGGCCAGCGGGTGCACGTTGTGCGCCGCGTCGCCCGCCAGGACCCAGCCGGTGCCGCACCAGCGGTCGGCCTGGGCCAGCTGCAGCGGCCAGGCCGCGCGCTCGGCGATCAGTTCCAGCGAGCCCAGGGCGTCCTGGCTGGCCGCCTGCAGTTTTCGCGCGAATTCCTCGGGTGGCAGGGCCATCAGCGGTGCCGCCTGCTCCTGGGAGACGGACCACACGACCGCCACGGAGTTCCCCTGCGGCCCGCCCAGGGGCAGAAAAGCCAGGACTCCGCCGGGCAGGAACCACTGCCGTGCCACCTGTCCGTGCGGCCGCTCGCAGCGCAGGCGGGTGGCGATGGCATGCTGGGCGTAGGGCGTGACCTGGAAGTCCACGCCGAACTCCTGCCGGGTGCTGCTGGAGCGGCCCTCGCAGACCACGGTCAGCGCGGCGGGCACGGGGGCGTCGACCACGTCCACCTGGGGCTGGTAGCGCACGGCCTCGGTCAGGCGCGCCTCCAGGGCGGGCACGTCCACGATCCAGGCCATGGCTTCCACGCCCTGGGCGCCGGCATCGAAGTGCACGGCCCCGCCTTGGTCGCCCTGCACCTGCATGTGCCGCACGGCGGTGGCGTGCTCCTCGTCGGGCCAACTGCGCAGGGACTCCAGCAGGCGGCGCGAGGCCTGGTTGAGCGCGTAGGCCCGCACGTCGGACGCGGCCGGGCTGCGGGGGCCTGCGGCCGGCAGCAGGGCCACTTTCAGCCGGTCCCGCGCCAGCAGCAGCGCCAGCGTGCTGCCCACGATGCCGGTGCCGCGAATACAGATGTCATAGGTGGGGGCCATGAGGGGCATTGTAGGAGCCGCCCCGAAGCCCCTGGTTGCGGTGCACAATCGCTGCCCCCGTCATAGGAGCAGCCCGCGTGAGCTTCCATCCCGATTCCGACCTGTCCGGCACCATCGCGCGCCTGTTCGTCTATCCCGTCAAGTCGTGCGCGGGCATTGAGGTGCAGGAGGCCCTGCTCACGGAGACCGGGCTGGACCTGGACCGCGCCTGGATGGTGGTCGATGCCGACGGCATGTTCCTCACCCAGCGCAGCCTGCCCCGCATGGCCCTGATACGCCCGCAGCTCAAGAGCGAGGAACTGGTGCTGCGCGCCCCCGGCATGCTGGCCCTGCACGTGGCGATCGACGCGGTGGAGGCGCCCGCCACCGTGACGGTCTGGCGCGACACCGTGCCCGCCTGGGACCTGGGCGCCGTGGCCGCGCAGTGGTTCACCGACTTCCTGGGCCAGCCCTGCCGGCTGGTGCGCTTCGACCCCGATTACCGTCGCCTGTCCAGCCTGGACTGGACGGGCGGCATCGAGGCCCCCAACCAGTTCGCCGACGGCTTTCCCGTGCTGGTGGCCAGCGAGGCCTCCCTGCACGAACTGAACGGGCGCCTGGAGGCGGCGGGCCACGGGGCCGTGGGCATCGAGCGCTTCCGGCCCAACGTGGTGCTGGGCGGCGTCGATGCGCACGACGAGGACCGGGTGGACCTGGTGCGCGTGGAGGGCGGCGACGGAGAGATCCACCTGCAACCCGT
>Ga0222423_1001525_pt1 | contig 10354 bp, 9 predicted proteins | sample 3A0metagenome_FD_182472 | JGI IMG/M metagenome (GOLD analysis project Ga0222423, IMG submission 182472) | Enriched microbial communities from leaf-cutter ant dump, University of Wisconsin, Madison, United States - 3A0 (version 2) | ecosystem: Environmental > Terrestrial > Nest > Insects nest >...
GTTCACGCCGTGGCAGCCCTGGCAGGGCACGATGCCGCGCGCGGCATCGCCCTCGAGGTACAGGCGTGCGCCGTCCGCGAAAGCGTTGGCGTTGGCGTTGCCGCTGGCTGGCACGGCTGCTTGCGCGGAGAAATACGCGGCGAGGTCGCGCAGGTCGGCGTCCGCCAGTGGCGCGAGAAGCGGCGTCATCGGTGAGTTCGAGTCGTTGCGGTGCTGGAGTTCGACCAGTCGCCAATACAGATAATCGAACTTCTGCCCGGCGAGGTTCGGGAAATTCGGCACCGGCGAGACGCCGGTCGGGCCGTGGCAGGCGATGCAAACGGTGGCCTTTTGCGCGCCGGCGTCGGCACTGCCGGCGGCGATGGCCGGCGGTGCGCGCAAGTCGAGGAAGCCCGGTGTCGCGCAGCCGGCAAGGATGGCCAGTACGGCGGCACCGAGGACGGAAAGTCGAAGCGTCGTTTTCATGCGGGCGCCCCTCACAGTTTCACGTTGAGCAGCACGCCGATCAGATTGGCGCTGTAGCTGACCGGGCCGCCGTCGGTGTAGACGCGGTTGCCGAGAACGTAGCCGGCGTCGAAGCCGAGGTAGTGCCAGTCGCTGACGTGGCCGCGCTCGTACTGGTCGAACACGCGCAGAGAGACGCGCGGCGAGAGCGGCACGGTGGCACCGACGCTGATGGAATTGACGCGGTAGACCATCGCCGGGAACGCGCCGCCGCCGGGGCCGGCATTCGGCGCCGTGTCGGGATAGGCGAGCGCACTCGAACCCGCATAGTCGTAGTCGTCGGTGCCGCGCGAATACAGGTAGTTCCACGCCGCGTCGAACTTGACCTTGCGCCAGACGTGGTTGAGCGTGAGGCCGCCGTACCAGTCGCGCTGGTGGTCGCGCAGCCACCACATGCCGTCGAAGGTGTAGTTCTCGCCGCCGAGCGTCGGATCGGTCCCCGCGCCGCTTTGCTGATCCTGCACGTTGGCCAGTTTCAGGTGCGAACGGTCGACCGCCGCGAATACGCTGAGGCTGGTCGAGGTGGCAGGCTGCCACTCCCATTGCAGCGTCGCCGAGTACGTGTCGTAGTCCTGGCGGCCGACCTGCGCATCGTAGGAATTGCGGTCGCCGCGCAGCGAAGCGGAGACGGTCATGTCGTCGCGCGGCATGAAGGTCGCCATCACGTCGAGCTTGTTCTCGTCGCGGCTGGACATGTCGTACTTGCGCATGGCTTCGACCGTATGCGCCGGCGGCTCGCCGCCGGAGTAGCCGGGCAGGCTGTCGGAATAGGTGAAGTCGTAGGGATCGTAGTTGTAGCGGTCGCCGTTTTGCTTGAGGTACGTGTAGTTGAGGCGCAGCGTGAGCCAGTCGAGCGAGCGGTTGACCCAGGTCAGCTTGAGACTGCTGTCGTCGATCTGGCGGCGTTCGCGGTTGGTCGGCTCGTAGCGGTTGAAGTCGAACGTGGCGCCGAGCGTGTTCTTGTCGGTGAGTCGCCAGTCGGCGCCGATGTTGGCATCGATGGTCTGGATGTCGAGCGGCAGGCTGGCGATGCGCACCGGTCCGCCGGCATTGTTGAGCGGATCGATGAAGCCGACCTCGCCGGGCACGATGCTGCCCTGCGAGCCGTTTTCGCTGGGGTAGCCGTACTGGCCCGTGAGCGGGTTGTAGGCCATGTAGACGTTGCGGTAGTCCTGCCGGTCGAACTTGAAACCGCCGCGCAGGGTCACGTTGGACAGCGGATGCAGGGTCATGCGCGCATCGAACATCGAGGTGTCGATGCGCATGTCGGCATTCTGGCGCGACAGTGCGGCCGTCGTGTTCCAGTTGCTGCACGCGAACAGGTACGGGTTCTGCGGGCCGAGTTCGAGGCTGCCACCCAGTCCGATGCCGAATACGCCCTGGCAGTCGATCGGCGCGATGAGCTTGTCGTTCTGCGTCATGCGCCCGGCCGCGGCCGACAGCGACACCTCGCCGTCAAGCGCGATCTTGCGCGTCAGCGTCAGCTGCAGGTTGTGGTAGTTGTTGTCGGGCTCGGTCGACATCTGGCCCTGGTAGAGCGGCGCCGATACCGCGCCGGGGATCAGCGGCGTCATCAGCGTGAACGGCGACTGGAACGTGTAGCGCGTGTTCGCGTCGCGATAGAACGAGCCCTGGTAACCGATGTCCATGCGCCAGACGGGTCCGGCGTAGCGCAGGCCGACGTTGACGTTGACCGTGGAGTCGTCGATCGGCTTGGCGGTTTCGTTGACGCCGCCGGTATCGGCGAAGAACGGCGCGCCGGCAAAGGCGAAGGCGAAGAAGAACGGGCCGCCATATGGTCGCGCGCCCTTGCGTTCCTCGTCGCTGAGGTTGGCGTAGGCGGTCCATTCCGGCGTGAGGAAGGTGCTGTAGGACAGGCCCTGCTTGCTGCGCTTCACCGACAGCGTGCGCTCGGGCGTGGCCGCGGACACGGCGGCGACCTGGTCGATCGTGTTGCCGTTGGGCGTGAGCGGGGCGGGCAGCGTGAGATGGTTGCTGCCGACGCCATTCCAGATCGGCCGCGCGTTGGAAGACACGATGTTCGGCATGTCGCGCACGAAAGCCTGGACCTTGTACGCGCCGGCGCGGCCGAACACGGCCTGGTAGTACTGGTCGTCGTCGCTGATGCGGCTGGCGCGCACATTGGCGTAGGTGCCGTCGGACGGGCGCTGCCAGGTGTAGTCGAGCAGGCCGAGGACGATGCCGCTGTCCCAGTCGGCGTAGCGGTTCCACAGCGCGTTGTCGTGATCGCCGCCGGCGGCGATGCCGCCGATCTGGATCGAGCCGTAGCCGATCCAGTTGCCGAAGTCGTCGACGTCGGGCGAATCGGCCGGGCACATGTAGAGGTTGCCGGTCGGCGAGCGACGCTGGCCGTCGACGAGCCAGCTCGTGCCGCGCTCGTCAGGCAGCTGGCCTTGCGCACCGGCCGTGGGGTCGAGCTTGTTGCCACGCCAGGTATCGACGCCGACGCCCGTGTCGGCGAGGGCATGGACCGAACCGATCGCCAGCGCCAGCGGCAACAGGCGCAATGAACGCAGCGTACGCATGGTCGTCCTCCCGTCCTACTCGTGGAACTTCGGACCCGACGGCGCGTTCGAGCCGTGGATGTTGGCGTGGCAGGTGACGCAGCCGCGACCCATGATGCGTTCGTCGGGATGCGCGCCGCTGTGCAGCGATTGCGGCGTCTGCAGGTCGTTGGGATGGCGCTGGTTGACGTGGCACTGCTCGCACAGGAACGGAATCGGCGCAACCAGCAGCGTGTTCTGGTTGGAGCCGTGTGGCGTGTGGCAGTTGAGGCAGCTCTCGCGCACCGGCGCGTGTTCGAACAGGAACGGGCCGCGCTTTTCGGCGTGGCACTGGTAGCAGGTCTCGTTGACGCTGTTGGTCTTGAGCAGCGGGCTGGTCAGCGAACCGTGCGGGTTGTGGCAGTCGTCGCAGCTCATCTGGCCTTCCGGCAGCGGCATGTGCGAGCGGCGGTTGAACTGCATGCGCACGTCCTGATGGCATTGCGCGCAGGTGTCGTTGATCGACTGCTTGGCCATCAGGCCTTCGCTCGAGAAATTCGCCATCGGGTTGTGGCAGTCGCTGCACGACAGGCCGTTGCGCTCGTGCACCGAGCCGGTCCAGTGGTCGCGCGGGCCGCCCTGGTGGCAGGTCAGGCAGGTCTTGGTCTGCACGTCGATCGGCGTGCCGGAATGCTTGGTGTAGCCGATGATGAGGCCACGCGTCAGCGGGGCCTGCGCGTGCGCGGAGCCGGGGCCGTGGCAGGTCTCGCAGACCGGGATCGAGGCGTCGGCCTTGTTCGCCGCATGCAGGCCGAGCGAATGCAGCGTGTGCGTGAAGTGGTCGGCTTCGAGCTGGTGGCAGCCGATGCAGGTCTTCTCGCCGACCGGCGTCGCGTCGGGCGCGCCGGGGTTCGTAGCCACGCGCGCCTTGGCGAAGCCGGGCGCGGCGAGCAGGTTGGCCTGCGTGGCCTTGACCTCGTCGCCGGACAGCCCGGACGACGGCAGGTTGCGCGCCAGATCCTCGCGCGTCTGCTGCGCGTGCAGCGGCGCATGAAGAAGGCCGAAGAACGCTCCGGCGAGCAGCAAGGGCGCGCAGTGGCGCAGTATTTTCATGGTTGCTTCCCCGTTGGCTGGCACATGGCCGGCAACGTCGATCCGTCGACCCTGATCGTCGTCGCCGAGGCTGGCTGCAACACGTTGACGTCCCCAACGTCTGCCCCCGAGTGTCCATCACCTCGCCGCGATTGCCTAGGCTGTTTCGCGGAAAAGATTGTTTGGTTATCCGAACAAAGGCGCCGGATCGGAATGTTGCGGCGAACAAAAGGCGCTGCCGCGAATCGGCATAATGCAGTGCGTGTCGACATCGAAGGAGCCGCGATGAGCAACGACCTCAACGACATCCTGCATTTCGCGCGGATCGTCGAGCACGGCAGCCTCAGCGCGGCGAGCGAGGCGCTGGGCGTGGCCAAGTCGGTGCTCAGCCAGCATCTGGCGCGATTGGAAGAACGCCTCGGCGTGCGCCTCATCCATCGCACCACGCGCAAGCTGCAAGTCACCGAGATCGGCATGCGCTACTACGAGCGCTGCCGCATCGTGCTTGAGGAGGTGGCCCGCTCCGAGGAGATCATCGAGGACGCGCGCGGCGTGCCGCGCGGTGTGGTGCGCGTATCCAGCCCGGTCAATTTCGCCCATGCCGTGCTTGCCCCGGTGCTTGCCGACTTCATGCTCGAATATCCGGAGATCGAGATCGTCCTCGACGTCACCAACCGCGAGGTCGACCTCGTTGCCGAAGGCTATGACGTCGCGCTGCGCATCGCCCCCGCGGTGCGCGCGTCGAACTACGTCGTGCGCAGCTTCAGCGTGGCGCGGCACCTGCTCGTGGCCAGCCCGGATTTCGTCGCCACGCACGGCATGCCGCTGGCGCCGGAAGCGCTGCGTGGCCTGCCCAGCATCGCCGGCCTGCGCGGACGCGGCGACCGTCACGTCTGGCGGCTCAGCAACGAACAGGGCGACACGCGGGCGATTGCGCATTCGCCGCGTCTCGTCGCCGAAGACCTCATCGTGCTGCGCCACGCGGCGCTGAGCGGCTGCGGCATCGCCGAACTGCCACCGATCTGCTGCCGCGACGACCTCGCCGAAGGCGCGCTCGTGCGCGTGCTGCCGCAGTGGTCGCTGCCGGAAATGCACCTCTACGCGATGTTCCCGTCACGCAACAGCCTGAGCCTGGCCGTGCGCAGCTTCATCGACTACCTGTCCTCGCGCATGCACGGCGCGCTCGACACCGCGATCGAAGGCACGATGCGTTTCAGCGTCGTCGGCGGCACCGACGCCAAGGCGGCGTCACTGCGCCGCGTCTGCTGAGCCGGCCTTTCCTTCGGCGGCCTTGGCCTTTTCGATCGCGTCGCGCACTTCGCGCGGCATGTAGGTCTCGTCGTGCTTGGCGAGCACCTGCGTGGCGACGAAATGGCCGCCATTGATCCTACCCGTCGCGATGATGCTCTGCCCCTCGCGGAACAGGTCGGGCAGGATGCCGGTGTATTGGACCGGCATTTCCTTGAAGCGGTCGGTGACGATGAAGTCGACCTTGAGCGAATCGCTGGCGCGATGCACGGACTGTTCGAGCACGACGCCGCCGAGGCGGAAGGTCGCACCGGCGGGCACGTTGCCGGCGGCAACTTCGCTCGGCGAGTACAGGTAATTGGTGTTCTGGCCGAGGGTGACGACGATCAGCGCCGTCGCCACCGCGACCGCGGCGACGACGAGGCTGACCACGATGAGGCGGCGCTTGCGGGTCGGCGTCATCGCGTGGCGTCCACGCGCGCGGCGGTGCGCTTGATGCGTCCGCGCACCTGCGCGAGCTGGCGCAGGCGCTGCGCGCGCGCCGCGAGCGCCTCGAGCGCGAGCACGATGAAGAACACCGCGTACGAGGCCCAGACGTAACTGCCGTAGCCGCCCATGTCGATGAAATCGTGCATCTTTCCGGATCCGTCGAAACGGCGGGAACCGCATCGGCTCCCGCAAACAGTCAGCCTATCAAATCCGCGTGCGAAAGACGCCGCGGCGCATCGGCATGTCATGCCGCGTCGGCCAGCGCCAGCTTGCGCACCCAGTCCTTGCCGGCGTCGAGTTCGACGAGGCCGGCGCGGGTGCGCGCGAGCACGCTGCCGAAGAACCACAGGTGCGTGGCCAGCGCCATCAGCAGCAGCGGCCACGCCATCGAGGCGTCGATCTTCGACGGCCCGAGCAGGCGCACCGTCGAGCCCTGGTGCAGCGTGTTCCACCAGTTCACCGAGAAATGCACGATGGGCAGGTTGACCACGCCGACCAGCGCAAGGAACGACGCCGCGCGCGCGGCCTGGCGGCGGTCTTCGATCGCGTGGTACAGGCCGATCACGCCGAAATACAGGAACAGCAGGAACAGTTCGGACGTGAGCCGCGCGTCCCACGTCCACCAGGTGCCCCACATCGGCTTGCCCCACAGCGAGCCGGTGACCAGCGTGACGAAGGTGAACGCCGCGCCGACCGGCGCGCTCGCCATCGCCAGCACTTCGCTGAGCTTGATGCGCCAGACCAGCGCGACGAACGCGTTGGCGGCCATGAACGCGTAGGCGAACAGGCCCATCCATGCGCAGGGCACGTGGATGAAGATGATGCGGTAGGCGTCGCCCTGCTGGTAATCGCGCGGCGCGACGACGAGGCCGCCGTAGAGCGCGACCAGTCCGAGCACGAGTCCGACCGCGTAGCACCACGGCTGCGCGACGGTGGCGATGCGATGGAAGGTCGGCGGCGAGCCGATCTTGTGGAACCACAGCGTCAGTGCATTCATGAGATCGAGATCCGCAAGGCCGCGGCGCAGGCCAGCGGCGCGAGTACGAGGGCGAGGACGAGTCCGGCGGCGAGCCACAGCAGCGGCGCGAGGAACGGCAGGCCCATTTGCGCGGCATTGCACGCGCCCGCGCCGAAGATCAGCACCGGCACGTACAACGGTAGCACGAGCAATGCGAGCAGCATGCCGGAGCGCTGCATGCCGACCGTGAGCGCGACGCAGACCGCGCCGATCAGGCTCAGCAGCGGCGTCGTCAGCAGCAGCGCCAGCGGCAGCAGCGCGCGCAGCGCCGGGTCGAGGAACAGCAGTTCGCCCAGCAGCGGCGAGATCGCGATCAGCGGCAGCGCCGTGGTCAGCCAGTGCACGGCGATCTTGCAGGCGAGCAGCAGCGAAAGCGGATGCGGTGACAGCACGAGCTGTTCGAGCGAACCGTCCTCGTAGTCGCCGCGGAACAGGGTATCGAGCGCGAGCAGCCCGGCGAGCAGGGTGGCGACGAAGACGACGCCGACGGCGACGTGGCGCAAGGTGTCTTGCTGCGCGCCGATCGCCAACGGAAACAGCGCGACGACGATCAGCGCGAACAGCAGCGGCGTCAGCGCATCGCCGCGGCGGCGCCAGACGAGGACGAGGTCGCGGCGCAGCAGCGCGGCGCAGGCGGCGGCGGTCGAGCCGGGCTTCATGCGCGGTCCTCCGCAGCGGTTCCGATTCCTGATTCCCGATTTCCGATTCCCGGTCGCAAGGCGACCTTGCGCGGCGCGCCGGACGTGTACGCATACGCGCCGTGCGAGGTGATCAGCGCGGCGCCGCCGCGATGCGCATGCGTTTCGAGCAGGCGGTTGACCAGTTCGATGCCGCCGCGGTCGAGGTTGGCGTAGGGTTCGTCGAGCAGCCACAGGCCGACCGGCGCGAGCAGCACGCGGGCCAGCGCGACGCGTTTTTTCTGGCCCGCCGACAGTTGCCGCGTCGGCACGTCGCCGAACGCGTCCAGCCCCACCGCGGCAAGCGCCGAGATGGGCGACAGGCCCTGGCGCACGCCGAGCAGGCCGGCGGCGAAGCGCAGGTTCTCGACCGCGGTGAGGTCGAGCTTGAGGCCGTTGTGGTGCGAGAGCAGGGCGACCTGCGGCGACAGGTTGGCCAGCGTCAGCACCTCGCCATGCAGGCGCACCTCGCCGTCCGTCGGCGCGAGCAGGCCGGCGAGCACGCGCAGCAGCGTGGATTTTCCGGCGCCGTTGTCGCCCTCGACGAGCACGGTTTCGCCTTCGTGCAGCGCAAAGTCGAGCGGCCCGAAGATCGGCTCGTCATTGCGCGAGAAGGAAAGGCCGCGTGCTTCGAGCAGGGCGGGGCGGTCGTGGAGATCGGGTGTCGGCATGCCGCGCGAATCCTAGCGGCATGCGCGCGGCGACACCATGCGCCAGATCAATGCTGCTGGAAACCGTCGAAGAAGATCAGGTCCGACTGCCGGCGCGTGACCACGACGTCGAGATCGTTCGCCGATGTGGTGCTGTCCGAGGCCGAGCCCATCAACACCGTGCGATTGTGGTCGAACAACACGCCCTTGAACTCGGAGTAGTAACTGGTTTGCGTGCCGCCCAACGTCGGCGCGGGAATCGCGTAGGTGCCATGGGTGCTGTAGCCCTCGTCGGCGCTGCCGTCGGCCATCAGGCGCGTGGTCGTGCCGTACTGCGCGCCGCCGGAGTCGCTCCAGCGCCCGGCGATCAGGATGCGGCCGTCGCTGCGCACGCCGACGGCCTGGGGATGGTCATTGTCGTAGGCGCCGACGAAACGATGCAGGTAGACGCTGTTCGCGCTGCCCGCAAATCCCGGATCAACATTCAGGTCGACGTACTGACCCACTCCGTTCTTGCTCGCGACCAGACGCACTGCCGCCAATCGCTTGCTGCTCGTGCCGGCCAGCACCACGCTCGTCGGGCTGGCGACGGCGGTGGCGGTGACCGTGTCGTACAAGGAGCCGCCCGGACCCGGTTCATCGACCGCGACTTCGATGGTGCCGGCGAAACCGGACCAGGGGCTGCCGTTGGGAGTCAGGATGGCCGCGCCGAAATCGGTATCGGTGCCGGACAGCACGCTGGTTCCGGTGAGCACGAAATAGCCGCCGTCGATATGCACGATCTGGCTCGCGTAGGCCGCATGGCCGTCGCCGAAGCTGCCGTCTGTGCCAAGGTGACCGCCGTGGCCGTCGCCGATATTGCCGAACGTGGTGTCGAGCGAGCCGTCGACGTTCAGGCGAACCACGCCGAAGCGGCTCGGCAGGCTCGCGTACTGGACGTTGCCGGCGACGACGATCTTGCCGTCGGCCTCGGCGAGTACCGAGGTCGGCGCGTCGTCCGAGTTGGGCGATGGGGCGACGTCGAAGCCGAACGAAGTGCCGCCGTCGCCCGCGAAGCTGGTGTCGTCGCTGCCGTCCGCGTTGAAGCGCACCACGCCGAAGTCGCTCAATCCGCCCGGCCCAGGCGTGGCGCCGACGACGATGATGCGGCCCTGCGCGTCGATCGTCATCGCGGTGACGCTGGTCAGCCAGGCGTCCTTGTAGGCGCGGCCGTCGACGCCGAAGCCGCTCGCCACGTAGTCGCCATCGCGATCCAGGCGAAACAGGCCGATGCGCTTGCCATTGCCGCCGTTGGCGCCGCCGTTGGGCAACTCGGCGACGATGACGTAGCCGCCATCCGCGGTGCGCGCAAAGGCCACGCCCTTGTCGTCCTGCGAGCCGCCACCGGTTTCGTACATGCGCTTCCAGCCATTGGAGCCGAAGCTCGTGTCGATGTCGTAATCGGCAGCCTGGGCGAACGGCATGAAGGCGCAAGGCACGACGAAAACGAGACGACGCAACGACATGGCAGGTACTCCGGGCAGGTTTGAGCATGAAGTACGCAGTCTGACCACCGATCGGGACATGCCGCGCGCGCGAAGCGCACATTCGCGGCGCGTCGGGGGCGAGCCGGCGGCTCAGTCGAAACCGTTGGCGAAGATCAGGTCCGACTGCAGGCGCGCCATCACGAGGTCGTAGTCGGTCGCGGCCGTGTTGGAGTCCGGCGCCTCGCCTGCCAGCACGGGCCGGCCGCCGGCGTCGAGGAACACGCGCTTGAACGAGGTCGTGTACGCCGACTGCAACGAACTGGTCCTGGCGAAATAGGCGCTCGGCGAGGTCGTGCCGTTGAAGCTCGCGTCGATGGCGCCATCGGGCCCCAGCCGCGCGGCGATGCCGGCCTTGAACGGCGCGTATTCGCCCGCGAGCAGGATGCGGCCGCGGCTGTCGAACGCGAGGCCGTTGAGAACCGAATCGGTCCACGGCCACAACACCGCCAATCCGCGTCCGGCGATGTTGCCGAAGGTCGTGGTGTCTTCCGCGGCGGTAGCTTCGCGCCGGCGCAGCAGCACCGGCACGGGTTTCAGGCTCCCATCATGGTTGGCCCAGCCCAGTGCCACGGGCTTGCCGTCGACCTGCACCGCGAGGTCGGTCATGAAGGCGAGCTGGATGCCGCTGGTGCCGCCCAGGTCGATC
>Ga0222423_1001528_pt1 | contig 10332 bp, 9 predicted proteins | sample 3A0metagenome_FD_182472 | JGI IMG/M metagenome (GOLD analysis project Ga0222423, IMG submission 182472) | Enriched microbial communities from leaf-cutter ant dump, University of Wisconsin, Madison, United States - 3A0 (version 2) | ecosystem: Environmental > Terrestrial > Nest > Insects nest >...
ATCAATATCTATTATTCTTATTTTCCTGGCTGTAGTACAATCTGACATCTACGCTCAAAAACAAGGACAAGCCCTTATAGACAGCCTGCAGAATACCCTTCTCCAACTAAAAGAAAATCGGGCTAAGGCAGATGTACTCAACAGTCTGAGCTGGCAATATTATAGCAAAGGCAGTCGCGATTCGGCTCTTTCGTATGCACAACAAGCCCTGAAACTTTCCGAAAAACTACACTTCAAAAAAGGACAAGCAACAGCTTTAAGATACATCGGAAATCATTACTCGGATATAGGAGCAGCCGATAAATCCACAGAATGCTATCAGAAAGCTCTGGATATCTCCGAAGAAATAGACGATAAACAAGGAGCGGTTTATAATCTGCGAAATTTAGGACACCGCTATGCCGAACATTCCGATCTTTCACAAGCAATGGAGCATTACCAGCAAGCTTTGCAAACAGCTAAAACTATAAATGACCAAACACAAATTTGTGAAATTTACAAAGACATAGGAAACCTTGAAGCAAAATTCTCTAACTATCCCCTGGCTTTGGAAAATTATCAACAAGCACTGAAAATAAGCGAAAAATCAGGCGACAAGAGAAATTCAGCAAATATATTAGTCCAAATTAGCTGGCTTTACAGAAATATTGATGATAAAGATAAAACGATTGACTTCCTGAACAGATCCCTCAAAATTTATTTAGAATTGAAGGACAAGCAAGGCGCTTCAACCGTATTTTCCCACATAGGTAATTTTTACATGAACTTGCCGGATTACGAAAAATCTATTACCTACTATACTCGGTCTATTGAACTAAAAAAAGAATTAAACGACGAGTCGGGGCTGACAAGTGATTATTTCAATATGGCCGGATTATATCAATTTATCGCTGATTATCCCACTGCATTAAAATACCTGAAGGAAGCATCAGACCTTAACCTTAAACTCAAAAGTCCGGTTTTTAAATTGTTTTATTTGTTAAACATGGGCTTACTCTTACAAAATGCTCCTGACAGCATCCTGGTAAGCATAGGCATTAAACCGCAACTTCGGTATCAAACGATGGTGCACCAACAAAAGGAAGCTTTAACACTGGCCAAAGAGATCGGAGATGGCAATCTGTTAGGACAGGCATTGAACTTTCTTACAAGTGCTTATGTAGGGAACAAAGATTTTAAATCTGCTTATTACAGCCTTCAATTCAACAATACTTTAAGAGATAGCATTCAAGGGCAAAACGTAAAAGAAGAAATTGTCCGGAAGGAAGTACAGTCTGCTTTTGAAAAAAAAGCAGACGCTATAAAAGCCGAACAAGAGAAAAAAGATATTCGGCAGCGTAATATCCGCAATACCTCATTCGCTGCACTGGCAGTATTGCTAATTTTCTCCATAGTGTCCATTCGGCAGCGTAATAAAATTTTAAAAGAGAAAAAAACATCAGAAGCATTAAGAATTCAATCGGACAATCTGCTGCATAACATCCTCCCCTCAGAAGTAGCCGAAGAACTCAAAGCCAAAGGCAATACCCAAGCAAAATTTTTCGACGAAGCCTCCGTTTTGTTTACCGATTTTGTCAATTTTACACAAACCGTCGAACATCTTTCTCCTCAACAATTAGTGGAGGAACTCAATGAATGTTTTACCGCATTCGACAATATTATTGAAAGCAATGGTTTGGAGAAAATAAAAACCATAGGCGATGCTTATTTAGCCGTTTGCGGACTACCGGTTGCTAACCCGCAACACGCAAAAAAAACAGTGCAGGCAGCATTGGAAATACGGAATTTTATGGCAGCGCGAAAACGTAAGGAGAACACCTTTGATATCCGCATCGGCATCCACAGCGGCTCCGTTGTAGCAGGCATTGTAGGGGTGAAAAAATTCGCCTACGACATTTGGGGAGATACTGTAAATACAGCAGCCCGCATGGAACAAAACGGTGAAGCCGGGAAGGTGAACATTTCAGAAACAACTTATCAGTTAGTGAAAAAAGATTTTGAATGTGCATACAGAGGAAAAATAGATGCCAAAGGAAAAGGAGAAATTGATATGTACTTTGTCAATTGACAATGGACGATGGGCAATGGACGATGGACAATGGACAATGGACGATGGACGATGGACAATGGACAATGGGCAATGGGCAATGGGCAATGGGCAATGGGCGATGGACAATGGACGATGGACAATTCAATTCAAAATTTCTTCATAACATTTTCCCCGTTTTGACATTTCCACACTATATTTTACTTTCGTTCTGATATTTTACATTATAAAACTAATTGTATTCCCGGAATGCAAAATGCATAACGGAATTAACAGACATTTTTTCAATGAAACATTTCTTCCTTCCATTTCTTGCCGCCACAGCATTCGGATCGGCTGCGCTGGCTCAGGTGCATCAGGATAAAGCACAATACGCACCTCCTGTAAAAAACGATTTTTGGGAAACCCTCAAAAAAGAATCCGACTCTTTCCGACATGATCAAAAAAAATCGGAATACCGTACCCTGCAAATGGATTTTAAGGGAATGGACATTCCGACTTCGGCTAAAGAATTTACTACCATAGCGGCAGAGCAACCCGTTTCGCAAGGCATCACCGGCACCTGCTGGGCTTTTAGCACCACCTCTTTTTATGAAGCCGAAATTTACAGAAAGGATCATAAAAAAGTGGTACTGTCCAAGCCTTTTACCGTGTACTGGCAATACGTCGAAAAAGCGCGTGAATATGTAAGAACGCGGGGAAAATCTTTATTTGATGAAGGCTCGGAAACAAATGCCGTTCAGGAAATGATGAAGCGTTATGGCGCAGTTACCGAAGCCGACTACAGCGGACTGATGAGCGGACAGCCTTTTCATGATCATCGCGCTATGGTGCAGGAAATGCAATCGTATTTAAAAAGTGTCAAAACGCAAAATGCATGGAATGAAACAGCCGTTCTGGCCACCATTCGTTCTATCATGGATCATTATATGGGCGCACCGCCAACAGAAATCAAAGAAGATGGCCGCAGCTATACTCCGCAACAATATGTGCAACAAGTACTCCGGCTGAACCCAGACGATTATGTAACCTTCATGTCGCTAAAAAGCGAACCTTATTGGGAAAAAGCCGAATATAAAGTGCCGGATAACTGGTGGCATTCTACCAATTATTACAACGTACCGCTGCCGGAATTTATGCAAGCCATCAAAAATGCTATCAAAAACGGATACAGCATTTCCTTAGGCGGCGACGTCAGCGAAAGCGGCAAAAACTCAAAATTAGGCGTCATGATGATTCCTTCCTACGATATCCCTTCTGCCTATATCAACGAAGATGCCCGACTGCTGCGCTTCCTGAATGGCGCCACTACTGATGACCATGCCATGCACATCGTGGGCTATACCGAACGTAAAAACGGATTTTGGTTTCTGGTAAAAGATTCCGGAGCCGGAGGTTTCAACAACGACAATGCTCCCGGCTATTGGTTCATCCACGAAGATTATATCAAACTGAAAATGATGACCGCCACCATGCATAAAGATGCGGTCAAGGATATTTTGGAAAAATTCAACAGTAAATAAGCCCGGCTGCGGGTAAAATAACCTATCCGGATATCGTGCCGGATAGGTTATTTTTTTTCCCCGCAAAGACACACAGCCAACAGTCGCTACAAACGGAAACGACATTGCAGGTTCAGTCACCAACCGATAGCAACAACAAGAGCGTTGATCTATAACATACGAAGAGCCGCCCTTAGACAAAGGCGGCTCCCATTAATGAGAAGACAGAATTGCGGTTTATCTAATAATCAACCCTTTACCGTATTGCTATAATTAATGTTTTACCACAAATATTTTCGCCCCGGTCTGATTCCCGCTTTGAATCTGAAGTAAATAAATACCGTCTTTCAGTTGGCTCGTCGGGAGAGTAACTTCCGAAGCATGGGCATTTCCTTTGGTTTGAAATACCAATCTTCCACTCATATCCACCACACGAATGTGATTGATGCTGTTTTTATTGATTTGAACGGTGATTTGATCCTGAGCAGGATTAGGGTACAATTTGAAATCTTCATCCGCCAAAAGCGTATTAATACCGGAGTCGTCAAATTCTTCGTAGATAAAAGTATATCTTCCGTCAGTATTTGGAATTGGCGTAAACGCGCTGCCGTCCCAATTGGCAGATTTCAACATCGTACATTGATTATAGTCGTTATAGGCATAAGCGTATTGAAATGCGTACTGAAATGCACTATCTGCCGGATTCCAGAAGGAATAATTGACCTCTTTCAACAAATCTCCTTCATATACATTATCCTGTTTGGTAGAATCTATCCATTGGCTGCCATCCCAACCCTGATAAATTTGCTCCGTAAAATGTCCATCGGCATCATAAGCATATTGATACCTTGTGGTGAGGTTCCATGCAGTGCCGTCCCAAACGGAATGCGTGGCAGAGGTCAACTGGTTATTATCATCATAAGTATATTCATCTCTGAAATCAGAGAGAAATTGTGTACCATCCCAGCCTTGCCGTTCTTCAGCCATTCTCAGACCGTTATCATCCAATGTTTCTATATATTGAGAATAAGTATCCCAACTGGAAGTGGTGGCATTCCAAACATCCGTTACCTGTCCGGTGAAATTATTGTTTGCATCATAATCAAATGTCCATCTCATCACACTATCCCAGCCGGAGCCAGAGCCGGAGAGATGGGTTCTACCGATTATTTTTCCTGCACTATTATAAGTAAATAAATACAGAAGGCTATTGACCCATTCCGTACCCGACCACAGCTGCTCCTCTTGCGACAAAAAATGCGCCTGAGCATCGTAAGTATATTGATAATAGGCGGTATTTACCCAACCGTTGCCGGAGTTCGAAAGATCCTGTACCGTAAGCATATTCCCGTTAGCATCATAGGTCATCATTTGTTTCGTCATTGTTCCGGACGTATTATAATTGACATTGGAATCACATGCTAACCCCGTATAAAAAACATTAGGATCAGTCAAAGCCGTACTGGGAAACGGAATGCCTAGTTGCCTCAATATAATAGAATCTGTTTCCAACTGACTTTTATTTTCCGGCCAATACAATTCTAAAGAATCCGTTAGGGTATAATCCGTACCATTATAATATCCTATTAAGCCCGTTTTCCACCGGGACTGCATCTCGGTAGGTTTTAGCGCTCCCTGTTGACCTTCCGGCGCAGCATATCCCTGATTGGGAAACAGGGCATTGATCTGCCTGATACGATCCCATGCCGGAAGTGTGGAGTTGCGAAGAGACGGAGTCGCTCTGTCCGTCATCGTATTTTGCTGGGCAAAGCCCGTTGCAGCAAGCGCCATAGCTAAGGCGCTGACAAATAATTGTTTTCTCATAAGACATGAATTTAGATATGCCTACTCTTTTAATACAGTTTTCGGCCTCGCTGTTTGTATTGATATGATTGATTGGCACTGTTAGAAGATTTGACAACCCCGAAACATTCGGGGTTGTCAAATCGAGGAACAATAGAAATGTATATTTTTAATTTTACCATAAAAATGGAAGGTGTTTTATTTTAAAAAAAATAATATATTAGTAAAAAAATACGCTCTTGTATTTTGCCTGAATATGAACATTGCTCATTATGCCTTTATCATTATTAAAATGACCATATTCCCCGGTTAATACTGCCGCATTTTAATTGAAAACACATTTTAATGAACCACTCTTCTGTGCCTGCTTCGAGGTGTTCCGCGGAGCAATACCCTTATTTTTATTGGTAATGCGAATGTAGTTTCCGGCACAATATTTATCCAAATTTCCCCCGTAACAAAAACGTAACAATTCTCAAACAGCGATATTATCAATTGACAATGAAATAATTGCACTGAAGCAATCTTATACGACATTTTTCTGATTCGGGAAATGGGACATAGGCAAACAAGAATATCGTTAGCAATATTCCGCAAGTATCTTCCGGTTGATAGTTCAAATGAAGTACAGCCACACCAAAAAACGAAGCGGGTATTATGAAGCCGATCCGTTTTTCAGCTTCATAATACCCGCTCAACGAGTAGTTTAAAATATACTAACTCAAAGTTATCTTTTTCATCATTCAATAGTGTAACTCATATTGCCGTCCTTTTCATCTTTCAGATGAATACCCGCCTCTGCCAATGCATTCCGGATTTGATCCGATATAGCAAAATCTTTCCGGGCTTTTGCATCTTTCCGCATAGCAATAATAAGTTGCAACACTTTATCCAATTTATCATTTCCCTCATCTTTCATGGATTGCATACCCAGCACCTCAATCAGATAAGTCTGAAAAGTATCACGAAGCAATTGCATCGTTTCGCTACTTAATGCATCTTCGGCAATTTGTCCGCCTTTGATTCCGTTAATGACCGGCGTCAGTTCAAACAAATTGGCGATCACCTTCGCAGTGTTGAAATCATCATTCATATCATCGGCGCAGGCCAGGCAAAACTGTCTTACCTTGTTTTCCAGTTCTGCATCATGAGCAGCGTGCTGTTCTTTTTGTGGTAAATGCTGCAATACTTCGTATGCTTCCCATAATCTTTTAAGAGCACGACCGGAAGCCTGCAAGGCCTCATTGGAAAAATCCAGAGTACTGCGGTAATGCGTTTGCAGAATATAAAAACGAATCACCATAGGATGGTAAGCCTGCTCTAACAAAGGATGATTACCACTGAATAATTCGGTGAGTTTAATCACATTGTTATAGCTCTTGCCCATCTTTTTACCATTGATGGTAATCATATTATTGTGCATCCAATAGCGCACCGGCATACAACCGTGTGCAATATGCGACTGAGCAATCTCACTTTCATGATGCGGAAATTGCAAATCCATTCCTCCGCCATGTATATCGAAAGTGGTACCGAGATATTTGCTGCTCATAGCCGAGCATTCTATATGCCATCCGGGAAAACCTTCTCCCCAAGGGCTTTTCCAGCGCATAATATGCTCCGGCGGTGCTTTCTTCCACAGCGCAAAATCGGTTTTATTCCGTTTTTCATCCTGACCGTCCAGCTCCCGCGTAGTCTCCAGCAAATCGTCAATTACCCTTCCGGACAATTTTCCATAGGGATAATGTTCCGCATATTTTTTCACATCAAAATATACCGACCCATTCACTTCATAAGCATAACCTTTGGCAATAATAGTTTCGATCATGCTGATCTGCTCTATAATATGGCCGGTTGCTGTGGGTTCAATAGAGGGTTCCAAACAGTTAAAACGCAGCATTCCCCAATGATACAGATTGGTATATTTCTGCACCAGCTCCATCGGCTCTAATTTTTCCAAAACCGCTTTACTGCTAACTTTATCTTCCGCCTCGCGGCCTTCTTCTTCAAAATGGCCGGCATCGGTAATATTGCGCACATAACGCACTTTATAGCCAAGATGACGCAAATAGCGATTCACCACATCAAAAGTAACGTACGGTCGCGCATGACCAAGATGCGACTCTCCGCTAACCGTGGGGCCACATACATATAAACCCACATGACCGGGCGTAAGCGGTTCGAACTTTTCCTTTTGACGGGTATATGAATTGTATAAATGAAGTACTGACATAAAAAACAATGAATGCAAAGATACACGGAAAAGATGGCTTTGCACGGAGCATTTCCCGCTTGGGTGCATTTCAAACCTTCGCAGCCATATACATCTTCTTGGAATCTAAAGGACGTGTATAGGGATACCCGTGGCATCAATAGGAGTGGGTTTAAAACCACTCCTATTGATGCCACTATTAATGCTTTCAGCATGACATGAAGATTATGGGGATATTCTGTTATCGAAAAAATGAAAAGCACCGCCAGATTAAGGTCAGCTGATAAAATCACAGGAAATCCTATAAATGCAGGTTGTGTTGCCTGTTAGCTTTGGATAATTTTGAAAAAATTTTCCAAATCCAGCTCAACATAACAATACCCTAATTTTATACGATCTTTACCGGAGTTATGTACACTTTACTGAGAGAAAATATCAAGAGAACATTAGGACGCCCTGTTCCGGAAGATGAATTGGAGGCTTTCTGCAATTTGTTTTTCTACAAATCCGTTGATAAAAAAACCGCTTTGATCGAAGAACATATCGTGTGCAAATATCTTTACTTCGTCAATAAAGGCGCTTGTTATTCCGGCTATACTAACGAAGAAGGCGATCGCTTTGCCGTTCAGTTTGCCGTAGAAGATTACTGGATTACGGATCAGTACAGTTTTTTCACCGGACAAAAATCCATTTATCGCATAGAAACCTTAGAGCCTTGTGAGCTGCTGTATTTTAACCGATCACATTTTGATGAGGCCTGCGATCGCTTCTCTTTTGCTGACCGCTATTTCAGGATATTGATGCAAAACGCTTATATTTCTATGCAATACCGACTGGCTACTACCAATAGCAAAGAGGCGGAATTGCGATACATAGAATTTAACGAACGCTTCCCGCGCTTTGCCCAGCGCATTCCGCAATATCTGATTGCTTCTTACTTAGGCATTAAACCGCCGTCGTTGAGTCGTATCCGGCAAAAGTTGGCTCAGCAGGGCTGCTGAATTTTTCTTAACCTATGTTAATGCTCACTCCGTTTTTACACAAGACCTTTGCATCATCATTAAAAACGTAAAAATCACATAAAATGGAGAACACAACAAAATGGGTTTTGGATCCCGCACACAGCGAACTGCTTTTTAAAGTAAAGCACATGATGATCACTAACATCAAGGGTGAATTCAGAAATTTTGAAGCTCAGATAACTACCTCAGGAAACGATTTCAACAGCGCTAAAGTACAGGCAACTATTGAATCCGGATCCGTTTTCACCAATAGCACCGATCGGGATAACCACCTCAAAAAAGATGACTTTTTCGATGTAGAACATTTTCCGGCGCTCACTTTTGAGGGTACGCAATTTGAAAAATTAGATGATGAAAATTACAAGCTGAAAGGCATGTTGACCATAAAAGGCATTTCAAAAGAAGTGGTATTAGATGTGGAGCATGGTGGCGTACAAAAAGATCCTTGGGGCAATACTAAAGCCGGCTTTTCTTTTACGGGAAAAATTAACCGAAAAGACTGGGGTCTTAACTGGAATGCTGCATTAGAAGCAGGTGGCGTAATGGTAAGTGAAGAAGTAAAACTTCAGGGCGAAGTTCAATTTACACAACAAGCCTAAACAGTAGGAGTTTTTTTTTAAAAAAGCCTGATGAATCCCTGTTCATCAGGCTTTTCCGGCTTGTAAAGTGAAGCCGAAAGAAGTGCCTACTCCAGGTTTGCTCCGTACATTTACAGACTGTCCATGTGCTTCCACAATATGTTTAACAATGGCCAGGCCTAAACCCGTTCCGCCTACATCACGGCTGCGGCTGCGATCGGCACGGTAAAAGCGCTCAAACAAACGAGGAAGATGCTCCTCTCCGATTCCAGGTCCTTCATCGCTGATTTCCACATACACATGATTGTCGTCCATCTCATAACAGCCGGTAGTTACGGTACTTTTCGGATTGCTGTATTTAATGGCGTTCTCAATAATATTCACCAATACCTGCCTTATTTTTTGTCGGTCGGCACGAACGAGTAAGGGCGCTTCCGTACCACGTTTGAAAATCAATTCCAATTGTTTTTCTTTAGCTTTCAGCATCAATTCCTCATACACATCTTTCACAAGATCCTGAACGGGAAATATGCTTTCCTGCAAAGGAACGCGACCGGACTCCAAGCGGGATATCTGATCCAGATCCGCAGCTAATTGTACTAATCGTTCAATACCTTTTGTAGCGCCTTTTAAAAATTTCCGGTTGACACGCGCATCTTCAATAGCGCCATCCAGCAAGGTATGAATATATCCCTGAACGGTAAAAATAGGCGTACGCAACTCATGGGCAAGATTGGTCAAAAACTCTTTCCGAAACTGTTCATTTTGTTGTAATAAAGCAATTTCCTGTTTCTTTTCAGTGGCCCAAAGCTGCACATCATGGCTTACTTCTTCAATAGATTTTTGTGGTAAGATTTTTTCATTAAAAAATCGCTCTTTGCGTGTAGCTTTTGTTTGATAAATAATTTTATAAATCAGTTTGATCTTTCGGTAAATAAAAAATTTCAGGGTATAAAAAAACAACAGATAGCTCAGGATAAAGGTGAATAAACCGGCTATGAGGGGCACATACCAATCGTTATCCAACAATAAGCTCATCAGGCCGGTAATGCAGGATAGAATCAGGGCATTAAACAGCGCCAGCTTTTGCGGCGATATATTTTTCGATTTGAACATGATTCGTATTGTTTTTATTAAATAAAAAGTCCGTTGCCGTTTTACAATGACA
>Ga0222423_1001529_pt1 | contig 10314 bp, 9 predicted proteins | sample 3A0metagenome_FD_182472 | JGI IMG/M metagenome (GOLD analysis project Ga0222423, IMG submission 182472) | Enriched microbial communities from leaf-cutter ant dump, University of Wisconsin, Madison, United States - 3A0 (version 2) | ecosystem: Environmental > Terrestrial > Nest > Insects nest >...
TATGATATGTGTTCAAAAATAGTCAATCTTATCTTCGCCGATGACGGTGTTTTTTGCAACAAGATTTTTGTCAAAGGCAATGCCTTAATTTTTAGTCAAAGGCAATGCCTTTGGCCTACAGGGTATGACGGGTGTTCAAAAATATTCAATCCTCTTCTTCTGTTTATTCAAAAAACAAATCGGCGGCAATAGCATCCGCAAAGAGTTTTCCATTTTTGGTAAGGAGTATATGTTCGTCTTGTAAAACGAGTTGATTGTTTAAAATAAAATCCTGCGCCTGCAACAGCAGCACACGCTTTGCTTCCATTCCGAATTGCGCTGCAACATACTGTAAATCCAATCCCCACATTGTGCGCAGGGAAGTCATGATATACTCATTCATGCGGTTGGTTTCGGTCAGTATTTCCTGTTCAAAATTCAATAAATGCTCCGAAAGGCTTTTCATATACAGGGCATTGTTGGCAATATTCCATTGTCGGCTGTATCCGTTAAAGGAATGTGCAGAGGGGCCGATACCGAGATAAGATTTGCCACGCCAATAATTAGTATTATGCAAGGCAAATTTTCCATCTTTGGCAAAATTGGAGATTTCATAATGCGCATAACCTCCGGCTTCCATTTCCTCCATAAGTATCACAAACTGCTCAGCGGCCTGCTGTGCATCCGGCTGTGCCACCTTTCCTGTTTTTATCGCATGCGCTAAAGCCGTACGCGGCTCTACGGTAAGCGCATAGGAAGAAATATGTGGTATCTGCAATTCCTGCGCATAAGCAATATGCCGTTTCCAGTTGTCGTTACTCAAGCCGGGCGTTCCATAAATCAGGTCAATGCTGATATTGTCAAAGCCCGCATCCTGAACGGCTTTAATGGCATAATCCGCCTGCCGTACATTATGAGCACGATGCATAAACTGCAAATCTTCTTCCCGAAACGACTGCACTCCTAAGCTGAAACGGTTTACCGGCGTAGATTTCAGCGACTGCAAATATTTTTGGTCAATATCATCCGGATTAGCTTCCAAGGTAATTTCCAGAAGTTGCAACCGGGGGAAAGCCTGCGTTACAGCATCAAAAAGGCGATTCAATTCTTCCGCATTCAACAAAGAAGGTGTACCTCCGCCAAAATAGATCGTCTCCACTACGGCATCATCAAGATAATTTTTGTTTAATGCTACTTCATTCAACATGGCTACAATCATGTTTTCCTTTTGGCTAAGTATAGTAGAAAAATGAAAGTTGCAATAATGACAAGCTTGTTTGCAAAAAGGAATATGGAAATAAATACCGGCCATGAATTTTTTAAAGGCTAAAAATACGGCATCTGTTTATCTTTGAAATAAGAAACAATGAATACGCTCATAAATTACAATGGCATACTGATGCCTAAAGAACATTTTTCCCTGCCGGAGCATCAGACCGGCTTGATAGAAACGATGTTATGGCAACAAGGGCAGATTGCGCTTTGGCCGTATCATTCCCGGCGCTGGCGTGAAGGCTGCAAACGCTTGGGGTATTCTTCCTCCCGGCTATCAGATGCTATTTTGTCCAACGCTGTTTCCGAAACTGTTGCTTCACTTCATCTTTCCACCACGGCAAGAATCCGTATGTGTATTTTTCCTTTTGAGGAAGATCTGCATTTTACGATTGAAGCATTTCCCTTTCAAATTACGGAACAGATTTTCCGGATTGGGTGGACACAGCAGCGGGTAAATACAAGGGCTATTTTTTCAGGATTAAAAGCATTTCCCCGCAACCATTATGATCAGGCTTTTATAGAAGCACAAAGCAACAATTGGGATGACGGCCTTTTGCTGAATGAGGCCGGGCGCGTGGCGGAAAGCGCTATTGCCAATATTTTTTATCTTAAAAAAAACATCTTATACACGCCGCCGCTGACGGAAGGTTGTGTGGAGGGGGTGTACCGGAGCTATTTTATGGAAAAACATGATGTTGTTGAAAAAGCTGTTACGCCTGAGGAATTATTAGCCGCCGATGCTGTTTTTCTCACCAATGCATTACGGGGTAAAATTAAAGTGGCCGCTATTGGTAATACTCATTTTCCCGTTTAATAATATTTTACCCGATTTGAATTTCTACAGGCAACTTTATTGGTACATTCGCATATCAGAATTTCGGAATTTCGGGAATATAAACCAGAAATTCACCTCATATTATCAGCATAGATTTTTATGTATCAGACAGATTTTTTAGTGATCGGATCAGGTATTGCGGGCCTTACTTTCGCAGTTAAAACAGCAGAAAAATTTCCGGATAAAACCATTACCGTACTGACCAAAGTGCATACGGATGAAACCAATACCAAATATGCGCAGGGCGGCATAGCCGTTGTGAACGACAAAGCGGATACTTTTGAAAAACATATTGAAGACACGCTGATTGCAGGCGATGGTCTTTGTAATGAAGCGGTAGTGCAGGCCGTGGTTACCGAGGGACCGCAACGGGTGAATGAAATCATCAGTTGGGGTACTAATTTTGACAAAGATGCTTCGGGAGAATACCTGCGTGGCAAGGAAGGCGGCCATTCCGAATTTCGTATTTTGCACCATAAAGATGTTACCGGCAATGAAATTGAGCGGGCATTGGTTGCCAAAGCCGCAACTTATTCCAATATCGTTTTTCACAACCATTGGTTTGTGGTGGATATTATCACGCAGCACCATTTAGGTTTTCTGATTACTAAATCTACACCCGATATTGCATGTTACGGCGTGTATGCGCTTAACATGCATACCGGAGCGGTAGAAAAGATACTGGCACCGATTACGCTGATGGCCAGTGGCGGAACAGGACAAGTATATCGCAGCACTACGAATCCTAAAATTGCTACCGGCGATGGCATTGCCATGATTTATCGGGCTAAGGGACGTATTGAGAATATGGAGTTTATTCAGTTTCATCCAACGGCATTATACGAACCGGGAGTCAGTCCTTCTTTTCTGATTACGGAAGCGGTGCGTGGCGATGGCGGAATTTTACGCAATAAGGATGGCGAGGCTTTTATGGAGCGCTACGATTCCCGAAAGGATCTGGCGCCGCGGGATGTGGTAGCACGAGCTATTGACAGCGAGATGAAGCGTACCGGCGTGGAGCATGTATATTTGGATTGCCGGCACATGGATCAGGAGAAATTTCTGCACCATTTCCCCAATATTTACGAAAAATGCAAAAGCTTAGGAATTGATGTATTTGAGCAAATGATACCGGTAGCACCGGCAGCGCATTACTGCTGCGGCGGTATTAAAACCGACATGCATGGCCGAACTTCCATCAGGAATCTTTATGCCTGCGGCGAATGTGCCAGTACGGGATTGCACGGCGCCAACCGATTGGCAAGCAATTCTCTGCTGGAGGCTTTAGTATTTGCCCATCGCTGTTTTGAAGATGCTGCGGCAGCTATTGAATTGCTGCACATCCCGGATAATATACCCGAATGGGATGCTGCCGGCACTGTAGCGCCAAAGGAAATGATCCTTATTACACAAAGCCAGAAAGAGCTCCGGTCTATTATGAGCGATTATGTGGGTATTGTACGAAATAATATTCGCTTAGAGCGAGCCATGCGCCGGTTGGATCTTTTGCATGAAGAAACCGAGCGGCTTTACGAGCAGGCGATCATTTCACCGCAATTGTCCGAGCTCCGTAATCTGATTACTATCGGCTTTCTGATTGTAAAAAGCGCACAATTTCGCAAAGAAAGCCGGGGTCTGCATTATAATACGGATTATCCGAATCAGTTATCCCGAAAGGAAAATATTGTATTGTAAGTTGAAGATACAGCAGTTTTTTATACATTGGAAAATTCATACCGTATAGTTATTGCACCTGATATCCATTCATGTACTTTGGTCAAGGATGACGATGGAAATGAAAATTTTCAACAACATATTTGCCCGAGCCATACTATTTCCGTATTTAAAAAAAAGATAAAATCATTTCGGCAATTGTGTCCGATTATCTTTCAGAACTACCTTTGCTATTGCTATTGCAACATTTGATTTATAGTATGATGACCTACAGACATGTTTTTGATTAATACCAATCTGTAAAAGGATCAGAAACCATAAATTTGATGTTGTATCCATTCATTTCGTAAAACAATCAAATACTTTCAGATGAAAAAAATGATCTTAGGCATGTTGATCACAGGTACAGCCCTGATGACTACGCCAACGTACGCACAATTACAAAAAGGCAATCTGATGATAGGTGCAGATCTTGCCAATATCGAGCTGAATTTACAATCGGGCAATACGAAGTTCGGTTTTGAACTTAATCCCAAGGTGGGTTATTTCGTAGATGACAATATTGCTGTGGGCGGCATGCTCAATATCGGCATAGAAAGCAGCAAAGGTTATTTCGATTTTGAATACGGCATTGGTGCATTCGGCCGTTATTACGTCAGCGATCCCCGAACCATTCTGCTGAAGCATGCCCGTTTCTTTGCTGAAGCCGGCGTAGGTATTAACGGTTACAATACCAGAACAGAGACTGCGGCCGGTACGGTATCTACATCTACCAATGGGTTGGGTATCAGTGCAGGGCCTGGTGTAGCGTATTTTCTCTCTCCGAACATCAGTTTGGAAGCGCTGCTCAAATATGATCTGGCTGTAGGTTTCGGCAATTCTACTACGAATAATAAGTTTTCGATAAATGTAGGTTTCCAGATTTATCTGCCTACCAATAAGGCGCGGGCTATTTACAACGAAGTAAAAAACGAAACCGATAGTGCCAGAGAATAGTGATATTTAAAGGAGGAAATGTATGTTCCCGAGTTGGCGGGGAAGTCGTAAATGCTATAACGACTTCCCCGTTTTTTTATGCCGGGCTATTTAGGAAATACTATACGGTTTTTGAAATATTAAGATGGCATTCCGGCTGCATTTTACCCAATAAAAAAGCCGATCTTTTCAGATCGGCTGTAATCCGTGCCCCAGGCGGGACTTGAACCCGCACGAACATTGCTGCTCACAGGATTTTAAGTCCTGCGTGTCTACCAATTCCACCACCAGGGCAATGCTTTTACGCATTCGGTGCATGGCAAAAAAAATCCAAACCGAAGTTTGGATTCAAGGCCAAAGAGCAGAAGACGAGACTCGAACCCGCGACCCCAACCTTGGCAAGGTTGTGCTCTACCAACTGAGCTACTTCTGCATTTTTAAAAAAGAACTCTTGCTTTTGGGAGTGCAAAGATAAAAACCATTCTCCATAAAACAAAAACTTTTTAAAAATTATATCCCCCTCAGCTCTTATTTTTTTTCTTTTCATTAAACTCAAGCACCTGTAGGATATTACTATGATCCAAACCTTTTCCGATGATGGTTTTATTTTCATCTAATAAATAAATCTTCGGCGTACTATATACATCATATTTAGCACGGTAGGTACTAGCATTAGGCTCTACGGCATGTTTCCATCCGTTGAGATGATGATCTTTGATAAAAGTTTTGATTTCGTCTAATGTACCATCCGTAGGCACCGACAGCACTTTCACACCACGAGTTTTCAAAACTGCTTCATAAACGGAATCCACCATTGGCACTTCCTTTTTACAATGGCCACATTCCGGCGACCAAAACACAATCAACGTATAAGGCGATTGTATATTATCAAGCGTTACGTCTTCGAGGGTATAAACATCTTTCAGATTTAAAGCCGGCGCAGGATTGCCGATAACATTCGGAGCTATTTTTTTTGCACGATCTATATATTTTTCCAATTGTTCGGAATCTAACCAATAGGCATCGCCTTTCATATAATAATTCTCTACCAAATGCACAAATACTTCGTCCATGCCCATAACTTTACTGCGTTCTGCATAGCCTGCGAGGAAGTGGAGGGTATATTTGAATAATTCCTTTGCGCCACGGGTTTTAGCCAGTAAGGAATCGGCCTGCTGATTAAAGCTGTCCGGCACCGGAAATACATAATTGGTGAAATAATCATTCAGCTTTCCGTCATAAACAGGCGTATGAATCAGACGATTATCACTGAAATCGAATTTATCCCAATAATGATGACGCACATAATTAAATGCATATAAGGAATCAATTGTTTTACCGTCGGGCAGATAATGATCGCCTGCCGGCGGTTCGGGCGTTTCGATGGCATTAAACACATGCGCTACAAAGGAGTTGGGATATTTATCTGCATACTGCTGGCGCAGGGCATTAAATTTTCCCTGCAAAGCCTTATAATCCTCGCGGATACGCATAGAATCGGCATTTGTTTTAGCAGAATCAAACAATTGAGTAAGTGCCTGAAACTGCCGTCCGTATTGCTCTGCCTCAATCTGATAGGCTGCATAATGCGTATTTTCTGGACTGTTGGAAAAGGTCATGCCAATGGGCGTTTTTCCCGCATCAATCGTTACCGCAGTATTCAGACCATTCTCCATAATAATTTCGGCATATTTTGCATTTTTCTCAAACAATACCATATATATCCCGCCTAATATGCTGTCAGAAGTTTTAAATTCGGCCGTACGTTTATCACGCACTACCGCCGAATCAATCTTATAGATGGTTGGAGGCGGTTTGGCATAATATTTAGCCAGATAAATAATACTGTCCGGAATGTCTTGTTGGAACGTAACCTGAATGGTATAACCCTCTTTTGCCCTTGCTGTAAAACCTAAACTAAACAGCAAAACGATAATCAGTAATTTTCTCATATCATGTTTTTAAAAAAAATTTACAATATTAGAATGTGCGATGTGCAATAAGCAATAAGCAATGTGCAATTTGCAATGTGCAATAAGCAATTTGCAATAAGCAATGTGCAATAAGCAATGTGCAATAAGCAATGTGCGATTTGCAATGTGCGATAAGCAATTTGCAATGTGCAAAATAATAAAAGTTGATATTCAACACAACAAAATCCCGAGTGTACAGACAACTTCTTCTTGACAAGGGTACTCAACTCTATTGCACACTATGCAAAACTATCAAACGGGATCGCATCACATTGAAATAGCGCGTAACTTTGCAAACGATTAACAATGCATTAATTGTGGCACGCAAAAATAAAAAGACAGTAATAAATAATATCAGGTTGGAACGATATGCCGCTGAAGGCAAGTCTGTAGCCCATTTTAACGAAGGAAAAACAATTTTTGTGGAAGGAGCCGTGCCTGGTGATGTGGCCGATATTCTCGTTCTGAAAAATAAAAAAAGCTATGCAGAGGGCAAGGTGCTGCAGATTACGGAATACTCTGAAGATCGCGTAAAGCCCTTCTGTAGCCATTTTGGTATATGCGGCGGATGTAAATGGCAAATGCTGCCTTATGAAAAACAATTAGTGTATAAACAGCAGCAGGTAGCCGATCAGCTTTCTCGTATCGGGCAAATTGCCCTACCGGAACTGGAACCGATTATCGGAAGCCAGGAACAACAATATTATCGCAATAAATTAGAATTTACCTTTTCCACCCGACAATACCTCAGTCAGCAGGAGCTGGCACAGGCAGAAGGCGAGCCTATAGTCCAAAAGCCGGTATTGGGTTTTCATGCGCCGGGACTGTTTGATAAAATAGTGGATATTGACACCTGCTATCTTCAGCCCGAACCGACCAATACCATCAAAAATCTGCTGCGGAGTCTGGCTTTAGAGCATCAGTTTGAATTTTATGATCACCGCAGTAAGGAAGGATGGCTGCGTAATGTCATCATCCGGGTGGCTTCTACCGGCGAGGTTATGGTCAATCTGATTGTGCATCATGATGCGGAATCGCTGAAATTTATCTTAGATACTTTGTTAGCAGCCGTTCCCGAAATCACCTCCTTACATTATACCATCAATCCCAAGCTGAACGATACGATTTATGATTTGCCGGTAACCACTTATTTTGGCAAGGGTTTTATTGAAGAACATTTAGAACATTTCCGTTTCAAGATTTCTCCGAAATCATTCTTTCAGACCAATAGCCGCCAAGCGGAAAGGCTGTACCAAGTGGTTCGTTCTTTTGCCGGGCTTAGCGGCAAGGAAACCGTATATGATTTGTATTGCGGCACCGGCAGTATCGGCATTTTTCTGTCCGAGGGTGCGCAGAAAATTATCGGCATTGAAACGGTAGCCGATGCGGTAGCAGACGCTAAGGAAAATGCCGCATGGAACGGCTTATCACATTGTCATTTTTTTGCGGGAGACGTGAGCCAGGTGGCCACCGATGATTTTTTCCGGGAGCATGGTTATCCCGATGTAATCATTACGGATCCGCCGCGGGCGGGCATGCATGAAAAGCTGATTGCGCAAATTTTACAAATCCGTGCGCCGCGCGTGGTGTACGTGAGCTGCAATCCGGCTACCCAGGCACGCGATTTGCAATTATTAGATGCGGCATACCGGGTCAGCCGACTACAACCGGTAGATATGTTTCCGCATACGCATCATATTGAAAATGTGGCTTTGTTGGAACTGCGGGATGAGGCAGAAAACCCTTAACGGGTCAATCTGAAAGTAACCGGAAGTTTAGCCATAGCGGCTACTTTTTTCCCTTGCAAATCCTCAGCAGGAATCCATTTCGGCATCAGTTTGACCACCCGGATGGCTTCTTTGGTAAGGATGGGATCGGGAGAACGCAGCGTTTGCACCACCGTAATTGCTCCTGTACTATCTATCACACAACTCAAAAACACCAGGCCTTGAATTCCGGCCTTTGCGGCAAAATTCGGATAAGTTATATACTTCTTCGAAAATGCTTCATACGCTTCTGTTCCTCCGGGAAATTCAGGAAATTTGCTCAGCATAGCTTTTGGAGTTACTTCAATACCTCCGCTGGCATATTTTAATTGAAAGATAATGGGTATGCGGTATTGCGCTGCCACTTTTTCTCCTTGTATATTTTCTGCGGGTATCCAGTGAGGCATAGCCTCTACGACACGAACGGCTTCCTCGGTGCAGCCCCCGTTCAATTGGTTTAATGCAGCTACATCGCTGATACTGCCATCTGCATTCACTGTAAAGGCCACCATTACCGTACCCTGAATATCCTCATCAATAGCCACCAAAGGATAATGTACCGCATCTTCCAAATATTCCGCCAATGCCGCTATTCCTCCCGGAAACGAAGGTTGTTTAGACCATATTGCTGCCGAATCCTGAGCTATACCCGTTTGTTCGGCAGCATCCTGCAATCGAAATGCCACGGGCATTTTATAGTAAGTACTTACCGCTTTTCCGTCAATTTCGCCCGGTATCCAACGCGGCATATTGCGGACAACTCGCTCCGCTTCTGCGGCCAGAATTGGATCAGGAGATGACAGGGCATGAACATCGGCTATAACACCATCCTTCCTGATGACAAATTCCACCATAACATCTCCCTGTATATTCTGCTCCATAGCGCTTTGCGGATAGGTCAGGTTTTTACTCAGATATTGTCGTAAAGCATCATGCCCTCCTATAAATTTCGGCATTGTGCTTACCGTACGATAGGGCTTATCCGCTGCTGTTACCGCCGAAGCTTCTGTGGTTTCAGTAGTATCCGACTGCGCCCATAAATCCGTAGTATATCCCCCAAATAGCAGGCCGAACAGCAGGAGGCAATAAAGTTTGTACATTATTCCGTTTATTATTTTTAAAAAAATGAAAGCATTTGCAAAGGCAAGACGGCACAAAAAAACGCAGCATCTTTTTGGCAAAACTAAATAATTCTGGTGTTCTTGCATTTTTGTTGAACGAAACCTACCGCAGCCTCATGCGGGGAAACTGCCACCGTCCGAGCAGCGATGGTTTTTTAATCTTATTGCTCTCTTATTGCATACAGCCAGAACGACTGTTTTTTATGGCTGGTGGCAAAACACGCTATTGCAGGGTGTTTGAGCTGGATAGTTTTTGGCGTAAATGCATAAGTTTGAGAGGGCGTTTTACTGCGCTGTTACAATTCGTAGAGATAGCCCTGTTTTCCCTTAATGCTTCCGACGATTTTTTTTCGTTGTCATAAATAAATTGTTTTGTGAACTACAAACCTACGGTTTAGCGCGGAAGGCTACCGTAGGTTTCGTTCAATATAAGTTTACCTTCGGTGCTGCTTCGCGGTGGCGTCAGGCGGGGCGAACGGGAGCGTTCGACAGTTTTCCTTAAATTTGGGTTTTGTCGATCGCTCGAAATTTTCTGCTGAAAATCCCGCCCGAACGCCAAGTCCCGAGACGTTAGCGGCAAGCTGATTAGCTGTCCCGTCCTAAAATAGGTTGACCAAAAATTAAACAACTACGGTCAACAATGGACACCCAACATTTAACAGACTGCCGAAAAAAGAACGGCAAACAAACCTCGTTCGAGTTCAAGATTTTCGTTA
>Ga0222423_1001535_pt1 | contig 10297 bp, 7 predicted proteins | sample 3A0metagenome_FD_182472 | JGI IMG/M metagenome (GOLD analysis project Ga0222423, IMG submission 182472) | Enriched microbial communities from leaf-cutter ant dump, University of Wisconsin, Madison, United States - 3A0 (version 2) | ecosystem: Environmental > Terrestrial > Nest > Insects nest >...
GCGCGCAGCCCATTACGATGCCCGCCACATCCAGTTCGCGTTGCGCAGGGAATTCCGGGGAGGAGTCGCGCCGTGCAGTCGTACAGCGAGCGATTTGGAGCGGGCGAACTGATCTTTTCCGAGGGCGATACGCCGACCGGCGCTTTCCTCATTGAATCCGGTCGCATCGAGATCAGCACGACCCAGTTCGGTGAGCGCCGTGTACTGGGCGAGCTGGGTCCGGGCATGCTGCTCGGCGAGATGGCGGTCATCGACGATTCCTCGCGCACGGCCACGGCGCGCGCGATCACGTCGTGCCAGCTCACCCGCATCGACGCCACCCAGTTCGCCGAACGCCTCGCCACCGCCGATCCGGTGGTGCGCGCGCTGCTGCTCAGCCAGCTCACGCGCTATCGCTCCGCACTCGCCAAGCTCACCGGCAGCATCGACGCGGTGCCGGGAGACCTGCTTGGGACGCACGATGACGCCCATGCGATCGACAAGATCCGCCTCGAAAGCGAGTTGCGCACTGCGATCGAACGCAAGGAGCTGGAAGTACGGCTGCAGCCGATCGAGGAAATCGAAACCGGCCACATCGCCGGCTACGAGGCACTCGTGCGCTGGACGCATCCGCGGCGGGGCGATGTCTCGCCGGCCGAATTCATCCGCCTCGCCGAGGAGACCTCGCTGATCGTGCCGATCGGCAATTACGTGCTTGAACGCGTCTGCGACATGCTCGTCGAGCTGCGCAACCGCGGTCGCAAGCCGCTGCCCTTCATCGCGCTCAACGTCTCCGCGCGCCAGCTCGACGATGCCGGCCTCGTCGATCGCATCATCGAACACCTGCGCGCGCGCCAGTTGCCGCCGAGCCGGCTCAAGCTGGAAATCACCGAGAGCCTCGTCCTCGACCAAGCGCGCATTTCCGACCTGCTTGCGCGCTGCCACGCAGTCGGCATGCCGGTCGCGCTCGACGATTTCGGCACGGGTTTCTCCAATCTCGGCCCGCTGCTGACGCTCGATTTCGACCAGATCAAGCTCGACGCGAGCTTCGTGCGCGCCCTCGACCGCCCGCGCGGCGTCGCCGTGGTCGGCGTCGTCGTGGCGATGGCGCGCGCACTCAATTGCGATCTCGTCGCCGAGGGCGTGGAGACGCGCGAACAACGCGAGATCCTGCATCGACTCGGCTGCCGTTACGCGCAAGGCTGGCTCGTCGGCCGTCCCGTGACCTTCGAACAGGCGCTCGTTGGCTGAGCGGGTCGTGCGCTCCGCGCCGCGGGATGCGGCCGCGCTCACACAATTTCCCCGATGCGCGGAAAACTTCCGCGCCCGCGCGTTGTCCATAGCCACGCGCCAGCGTGCGATCATTTGCGACTTCCCGGAAAAACCTCGATGGACATGCCAGATACTGTCAGGGCGCTGGACGCCTTTTCCCGCCTGCGTGACGAGCTCGGCCACAGCATCATTGGCCAGGAAGGGCTCATCGACCGCCTGCTCATCGCGCTGCTCGCCGACGGACACCTGCTCGTCGAAGGCGCGCCAGGCCTGGCCAAGACCACCGCGATCAAGGAACTGGCCTCGCGCATCGAAGCCGATTTCCATCGCGTGCAGTTCACGCCCGACCTGCTGCCCGCCGACCTCACCGGCACCGAAATCTATCGTCCGCAGACCGGCGCCTTCGAATTCCAGCGCGGCCCGATCTTCCACAACGTGATCCTCGCCGACGAAGTGAACCGCGCACCGGCCAAGGTGCAGTCGGCGCTGCTCGAAGCGATGGGCGAACGCCAGGTCACGGTCGGCCGGGATACCTACGCGTTGCCGGACCTGTTCCTGGTCATGGCCACGCAAAACCCGATCGAGCAGGAAGGCACCTATCCGCTGCCCGAGGCACAGCTCGACCGCTTCCTGCTGCACGTGCGCGTCGACTATCCGAACGCCGCCGCCGAAGCGGCCATCCTCAAGTTCGCGCGTGATCGTGCGCGGCAGGCGATGACGCAGGCGCCGGCCGCGGCGCAGCGGCTCACCCAGTCACAGGTGTTTGCCGCGCGCGGCGAAGTGCTCGACCTGCACCTCGCCCCGCAGCTGGAGGAATACATCGTCCAACTCGTGCTGGCCACGCGTGATCCATCCGTGTACGGCGCGGAACTGGCGCGCTACGTCGCCTTCGGCGCGAGTCCGCGCGGCACGATCGCGCTCGACCGCTGCACGCGCGCGCATGCGTGGCTGCACGGCCGCGACTACGCCACGCCGGAGGACGTGCACGCGATCGCCGCCGACGTGCTGCGCCATCGCGTCCTGCTCAGCTACGAGGCCGAAGCCGAAGGCGTCGACGCGGACAAGGTCATCGCGCTGCTGCTCGAGCGCGTGCCGTTGCCGTGATGGAGCCGGGATTGGTGATTCGTGATTCGTGAAGCGCCGCGCGCATGCTTCCGGCCTTTCCCTTGAAGGGGATGCTTCGAAAGCAAAATCGCGACTTGATTGGAGCCATCCGCCAAACCCGCTGAATATGCCGATATCCGATTCCGCCAAGCACAACGGCGTGCGCGTCGCGCTCGACGAACTGATCGCGTTGTCCGCGCTCGCGCACGGCGCGTCGCTCGCGCGCCAGCGCCGCGCGGTGGCATTGCGTTCCGGCACCAGCAGTTCGCGCTGGCGCGGCCGCGGCGTGGATTTTCGCGAATCACGCATCTACCAGCCCGGCGACGAAATTCGCCATATGGACTGGCGCGTCACCGCGCGCAGCGGCAAGCCGCACACCAAGTTGTTCGAGGAAGAACGCGAGCAAGCCCTGCTGCTTGCGCTCGACCTCAATCCGTCGATGCATTTCGGCACCCGCGCACGCTTCAAGAGCGTGCAGGCTGCGCGCGCCGCGGCCTTGCTCGCGTGGATGGCGAGTGCCGCCGGCGATCGCGTCGGTGCGCTCGGTTTCGGCGCGGGCGTGGATGGCGAGATCAAGCCGGCCGGCGGACGCCGCGGCGTGTTGCGCGTGCTGCGTGCGATGCGCGACTGGGACCACGCCGTCGATCTCGCGCGCAGCGAACCGCTGTCGCGCGCGGTCTTGCGCATGCGCCGCCTGCTGCGTCCCGGCATGCGCGTCGTCCTGTTCAGCGACGGCTTCAGCGCCGATGCCGACGCGGTGTTGCCATTGCCGCAACTGGCCGCGCGCCACGAAATCGCCGTCGTGCTGTTGCGCGACGCGCTCGAACTCGCCGCGCCGCCGCCGGGCCGTTACGCCGTGCATTTGGGCGATGCGCGCCGCATCGTCGACTTCGGCGACTCGCGCGTGCGCGATGCGTGGATCGAACGCTTCGCCGCTTCGCGCGCGCGCCTGCTCGGCGAGTGTCGCAGGCTCGGCATCCGCGTCATCGAGCTCGATACCGACGCCGACCTGCGCCGCGCGCTCGCGCCGCTGCTCGCGCGTGCACGCCCCTCGACGGTGGTCGCATGAGCGCTGCGCCTGCCACGCCGGCGCAGGCGGCCACGCTGCCGCTGCAGGACATCCATCTGCCGCCGGCGCCGGGCTGGTGGCCGCCGGCGCCGGGTTGGTGGCTGCTCGCCGCGCTGCTCATCGCCGCCATCTTCTTCGCCGTGCGCTACGCGCGTCGCCGCCTGCGCGCGAAGCGCTGGCGTACGCGCGTGCAGGCCGAACTCGATCGCATCGCCGCGAGCCATGCCACGCAACCCGATCCGGTGCGCGTCGCCACCGACGTCTCGCGCCTGTTGCGTCGCGCCGCCTTGCTGGTCGCGCCGGACGCCGCCGCGCTGCACGGCGATGCCTGGCTCGACTTCCTCGATGCACAGTTTCCCGAGGCCGAAGCGCAGCGCGCGCCGTTTCGCGGCGGCGGCGCGGGGCGTGCGCTGCTCGATCTGCAATATCGCCGCAACGACGCGGCAGCCGATGGCGACGCGCGGGCCTTGCTCGAACTCGCGCGCCGCTGGCTCGACCGCGTCCTGAAGACGAGGCCCGCGCATGTTTGAACTGGCCTGGCCGTGGCTGCTTGCGCTGTTGCCGCTGCCGTTCGTCGCGGCGTGGCTGCTGCCCCGCGCGCGCGGCTGGTCCGGTGCGATGCTGCATCTTCCGCATCTGGGTTTCGCCTTGCCGCAGCAGCACGACGCCTCGCCCGTGCCGTGGACGCGCCGCGCGCTCGCGCTGCTCGCATGGGCGTTGCTCGTCTTCGCGCTGGCGCGGCCGCAATGGCTCGGCCCGGCAGAAGACGTCGCGCGTTCCGGCCGCGACCTGCTGCTCGCCATCGACACCTCGGGCAGCATGAGCATCGAGGACATGCAGCTCGGCGGCAATCCGGCGCCGCGCTTCGCCGCGATCCAGGCCATCGCCGGCGACTTCGTGCATCGCCGCGCTGGCGATCGCGTCGGTCTCATCCTGTTCGGCACGCGTGCCTACCTGCTCGTGCCGCTCACGTTCGACCTCAAGACCGTCGGCCAGCAGCTCATCGAATCGACGATCGGCCTGGCCGGCCGCGAGACCGCGATCGGCGACGCGGTCGGCCTTGCCGTCAAGCGCCTGCGCGACCGTCCGCAGGACCAGCGCGTGCTCGTGCTGCTCACCGATGGCGTCAACAATTCCGGCGAGCTGGCGCCGCAGAAGGCCATCGAACTGGCCGCCGCCAATCACGTGCGCATCTACACGATCGGCATCGGCGCCGACAGCATGCGCGTGGATTCGCTGTTCGGCAGCCGCCTCGTCAATCCGTCGGAGGATCTCGACGAGGCGATGCTGACGAAGATGGCGCAGAGCACCGGCGGCCGCTATTTCCGCGCGCGCAACAGCGAGGAACTCGCCGACATCTACCGCGAGATCGACAAGCTCGAACCCGCTGCGGACGCCAAGCAGAGCCTGCGTCCGGTCGATGAGTGGTACTGGATGCCGCTCGCCGCATCGTTGCTCGCCGCGGCGTTCGCCTTCGGCGCGCCGCTCGTGCGCACCTCGCCGCGTCGGGGCGCGCTCGCATGATGGCCGCGCTTGCCGACTTCCATTTCCTGCGTCCGTGGGCGCTGCTCGCGCTGGCCGCATTGCCGCTGCTGTGGCTGGCCGTGCGCCGTTCGGGCGCCGACGCAGGCGGCTGGCGCGCGGCGGTCGATGCGCACCTGCTGCCGCATCTCATCGAGCGCAGCGACGGCAAGGCCTCGCGCACGCCGCGCGTGCTCGCCGCGCTGGGCTGGATCATCGCCTGCGTCGCACTCGCCGGCCCGGCCTGGGAACGCGAGCCGATGCCGCTGCTGCGCAACGAGGCCGCGCGCGTGTTCGCGCTCGAACTGGCGCCGACCATGCTCGCCCAGGACGTCAAGCCGAGCCGCCTCGATCGCGCGCGCTTCAAGCTCGACGACCTGCTCGTGCGCAGCCGCGACTACCAGACCGCGCTGATCGGCTACGCGGGCGAAGCCTTCGTCGCCGCGCCGCTCACCGACGATGCCGGCACCGTGCGCCATCTCGTCGAATCGCTCGATCCCTCGACGATGCCCGTGCCCGGCAACGCGACCGGCCGCGCCATCGACAAGGCCGTCGCGCTGATCGAGCAGGCCGGACTGCATCATGGCGAGGTCGTGCTCGTCGCCGACAGCGCCGACGGCGCTGCGCTTGCCGCCGCGCGCCGCGCGCATGCGAAGGGCTTCGACGTGTCCGTGCTCGGCGTCGGCACCTCGTCCGGCGCGCCGGTCGCGCTGGCGCAGGGCGACTTCCTCAAGGATGCCGGCGGCAATGTCGTGCTCGCGCGCATGGACGAAGCCGCGCTGCGCGAGCTTGCCGCAGCCGGTGGCGGACGTTACGCGACGCTGGCCGCCGATCGCAGCGACGTCGACGCCTTGTTGCCCGACGCCGCGCGTGTCGATGCGGCAAAGGCGACTGACGCGAACGACGACGCACTCGGCAACCGCTGGCGCGATCGCGGGCCATGGTTGCTGCTCGTGCTGGTGCCGATCGCGCTGCTCGGTTTCCGCCGCGGCTGGCTCATGCTTGTCGCGCTTGCCTTGTACGCGCCGCTGCAACCGGCACGTGCGGCGAGCTTCTCCGACCTGTGGCAGCGCCGCGACCAGCAGGCCGCCGCCGCGCTCGCGCGTGGCGATGCCAAGGACGCCGCCGCCGTCGCGCCCGACGCGGCATGGCGCGCCGGCGCGGCGTATCGCGATGGCGACTACGCGAAGGCCGCGGACGACTACGCCCACGTCGACAGCGCCGACGGCGCCTACAACCGCGGCAACGCGCTCGCCCAGCTCGGTCGCTACGAAGAAGCACTTGCCGCCTACGACGACGCGCTCAAGCGCGATCCCGGCATGCAGGACGCGACGACGAACCGCAAGATCGTCGAGGATGCGCTCAAGCGCCAGCAGCAACAGCAGCAGGATCAGAACAACCAGCAAAAAGGCGGCGACGACAAGAAGCAGGACGGCCAGCAGCAGAAGTCGGGCGACGGCGATTCGCACAAGCAGCAAGGTCAGGATTCGCAGCAGCAGGACGGCGACAAGTCGAAGCAGGGCGAGGGCCAGGACGGGCAGCAGGACAAGGATTCGTCTTCGCAGTCGCAGGACGGCCAGCCGCAGCAGGATCAAGCGCAGCAAAGTCCGTCGCAGCAGGGCGAGCAGAAGCAGGACGATGCGTCCGCGTCGGGCGACAAGTCGTCGCAGTCGCAGGATGGCGAATCGAAGCCGCAGCAAAAAGGCGACGACCCGCAATCCGCGTCGCCCTCGCCGCAGGCCGCGCAGCAGGCGCAGGCCAGCGAGCAACAGCGCGAAGCCCTGTCGCAAGCGGTGGATCAGGCGCTCGCCAACCAGGACGCCGGCAAGGACGGCGAACACAAGGCGCCGGCAGCCGTGCCTGCGGAAGACGCGGCGACGCGCGAAAAGCGCCAGGCGCTCGACCAATGGCTGCAGCGCGTGCCCGACGATCCGGGCGGCCTGCTGCGCCGCAAGTTCATGCTCGAATACCAGCGCCGCCAGCAGGGCGGAGGAGATGGCCCATGAAGCGCCTCGTCGCGCACGCCACGATATTCGCGCTCGCCGCGCTGCTCGCCGTCGCCGCGCATGCGGCCGATGCGCCGCGCGCGTGGCTCGATCGCACCAGCATGCACGTCGGCGAGACCGTCACGCTCAACGTCGAAAGCAACGACACCGGTGCGAGTGCGCCGGATTTCTCCGCGCTGGCCAGGGACTTCGACGTCGGCGCCACGCAGTCGAGTCAGCAGGTCAGCATCGTCAACGGCGTGCGCGACGCCAGGATGCTGTGGGCGGTTTCGCTGCAGCCCAAACACGAAGGCCACATTTCGATCGCGCCGCTCGCCGTCGGCAACGCGCAAACGGCGCCGATCGAACTCGACGTGCAGGCCGCGGCGCCGCCGGCGCAGGCGGGCGGCGACCTGTTCTTCGAGATCGACGCGCAGCCGAAGAATCCCTATGTGCAGCAGGAAGTGCGCTACACGGTCAAGCTCTACTACGCGATCGACCTCACCGGCGGCAACATCGGCGAGCCGAAGGCCGACGGCGTTTCCGCCAAGCACCTGGGCCAGGACAAGCAATACGCGGCCAACGTCGGCGGGCGCAATTACCACGTCGTCGAGCAGCATTACGCGCTCACGCCCGAGCGCAGCGGCAAGATCGCGATCACCTCGCTGACGTTCCGCGGCACGACGCTGGACATGCGCGATCCGACCTCGTTCTTCAGCCGCGGCCGCGAAGTCGTCGCGCGCTCCGAAGCGGTCACGCTCGACGTGCGCGAGCAGCCGGCGACGTGGCCGTCCGGTCAGTCGTGGCTGCCGGCCGCCTCGCTGTTGCTGCAGGACCAGAGCGATCTGCCCGACGAAGTCCACGTCGGCGACGCGGTCACGCGCACGGTGCGCCTGCAGGCGCAGGGCGCCGCGTTCGAACAACTGCCAGAACTGCAGATGCAGGCGCCCGCCGGCGCCGACATCTACCCGGACAAGAGCGACACGCGCACGCGCGACGACGGCGACTGGCTCTACGGCGAGCGCGTGCGCAAGTTCGCGATCGTGCCGAACCAGCCCGGCACGCTGACCGTGCCCGGCGTCAGCGTCGATTGGTGGAACACGCAGACCGACCATCTGGAAACCGCGCAGCTGCCGCCGCGCACGATCCACGTGCTGCCGGCAGCGGGCGCGGCGACGCCGTCTTCGCCATCGACCGCGGCGCCGTCTGCATCGAACGCGCCGGTGCCTGCCGCGCCCGGCACGCCGCAGCCGGCCAGCACTGCGAATCCGTATGCGCCACTCCTCGCCGACAGCCAGGCGCGCTTCTGGCGTCTGGCCACGCTGGTAATGCTCATCGGCTGGCTGGCGACCGCGCTGGCGTGGTGGCTGCAGTCGCGGCGCACGCCGAACGCGCGCGTGGCCGTGGATGACGCGTCCGCGTCGAAAGCGTCGACGCATCGCACGGCCTTCCTGCGCGCCTGTTCGCTCGGCGAATTCGCCGCGGCCGAACGTGCGCTGGTCGCATGGGCGCGCGCCGAACGCAGCGAGGTGCGCAACCTCGGCGAACTCGCCCGTCGTCTCGCCGACGAGCGTCAACGCAACGCGCTCGCACGCTTGCAGGCGGCGCGTTACGCGGGCGCGTCGAGCGATGGCCTCGGCTCGCTGCTCAACGACGCATTCAAGGGCGGCCTCGCCTGGGCAAGCGCAGCATCGACGCGCGCCGCCGCCGAGCCCTTGCCGGCGCTGTATCCCGGGCGCGATTGACGCCGATGCGCGCGCGCCGTCACCCGCGTCGCGCGTGTCTGCTGCTTCTTTGCAGTGTCGGCGTCGTGCGCGCCGACAGCCTGCCGTGGCAGGTCTGGCAAGCGCCCGAGGTGCTGGCGCGGCTGGATGCGAACGATCTCGTCGTCGAGACGTCGAGCCGTTGTCCCGGCGGTTGTCGCTACGATCGCAGCAATCCCGGCGCGGAAAATCCCGCCGACAATCCGTATCCGCTGCGCTGGCTGCATGCCGACGGTGATGAGGTGACCGTGCTCGACGAGAACGGCCCCGGTGCGTTGACGCGCCTGTGGTTGACGACGGGCTTCGGCACGTCCTCGTGCATCGATCCGGCCACGCGCATCCGCTTCTACATCGACGGCGCGCTGGTGCCGACGCTCGACCGGCCGCTCGCGTCGCTGTTCGATGGTTCGACGGCGCCGTTCACCGCGCCGCTCGTCGCCGACCGCGCGCAGTCGAGCGGCGGCTACGTCAGCCGCGTGCCGATCGCCTGGGTGCAATCGCTGCGCATCGCGCTGGTGAACGCGCAGGGCATGGGCAATCCCTGCAGCGCCGATGGCCGGCGCCTGCTCTGGTATCAGCTCCAGCATCATCGCCTCGCCCCCGGCGCGGCAATCGCGAGCTTCGACGCAAGCCACGACGAACCGGCATGGCGCGCTTTCCTCGCGCATGCCGGCGATGATCCGTGGAACGGCTTGCTCGCGCCGACGAACACGACGGCGACGCTCGCCGCCAACACGTCGGCGACGCTGGCGACGCGCAGCGGCAGCGGCTGGCTGCGCGGCATCCGCCTGCATCTGCCGCGCACGGCGTACGCAGCGGTGTCGCTGCGCGTGCGCATCGATGGCGAGGCGACACTTGATCTGCCGCTTGCGGATTTCTTCGCGACGGCGGCGGACGCGCAAAGCCCCGCGCGCGGCGTGCTCGTCGGCGAGGACGCCGCGGGTTGGTTGTATGCGTGGTTCCCGATGCCGTTCGCGACGACGGCTTCGATCGAATTGCATGCCGATGCCTCGCTGCCGGCGCCGGTCGCGGTCGCGGCGAGCCTCGCCTTCGATGGCGCGAACGTGCCTGCGCAAGCGGGGCGGTTCAGCGCGACGCTGGCCGACGATTGCGTCGCCGCCGGCTCGTTCCTGTTCGATGACGCGCATGGCGCCGGCAAGATCGTCGGCATCGCCGCGCGCTATCGCGCCGACGGCAGCGTCGATCGCGGCTATCTCGAAGGCGACGAACGCGCCTTCGTTGACGGTGCCGCGGCGCCAGCTTGGTACGGCACGGGCGTCGAGGATTTCTTCGACGGCGGTTTCTATTTCGACCACGGCGCGTTCTCCGGGCCGCTGTCGGGCGCAACGCGCGTCGATGCGGACGGTAGCAGCATCACCGCGGCGTATCGACTCATGCTCACCGACGCGTTGCCGTACGCAAGTTCTCTGCGCCTCACGCAGGAAGCCGGTTTCGCGCCGGCGCAGCCGGTTGCCGCATGCGCGCGCCGCGTCGTGTACGCGTACCGGCAATCAATGCCATTGCAGGTCGGCTACGACGCGTTCGAGATCGGCGATGCCGCGGCGGCGAATGCGCACGACCATGTCGGTGCGGGCGGCGAGGCC
>Ga0222423_1001536_pt1 | contig 10296 bp, 9 predicted proteins | sample 3A0metagenome_FD_182472 | JGI IMG/M metagenome (GOLD analysis project Ga0222423, IMG submission 182472) | Enriched microbial communities from leaf-cutter ant dump, University of Wisconsin, Madison, United States - 3A0 (version 2) | ecosystem: Environmental > Terrestrial > Nest > Insects nest >...
ATTTACTGGTTTGATTGTTATGATGCTTCTCGATCTTGGAAAGTAGAACATTATGCATCAAGCCTTACCGATTCCGGTGTTTATTTGTCCGACAGAGAAAATACATTAATAGCTGATTTGGCTGATATTGAAAATATCGAAAAAATAACAGTGTCCATAAGCGATTTTAAGGCGTTTGAACCTATAGTCTCAACGGAGCAAATGGGCAGAATATATCTATGCGATGATAACGGATTAGTAAAGGATTATACTATTCCCTATGATTTTAAGGAGGGCGATATTACCATATCTGTTTCCGGTAAAAAGATAAAGCACCTGAATATCAGTGCAATATTTGGTGCATTAATCAGGAAAATAAAGATAGAGTGAGGGGAGCTATTCTTTATGTGTAAAAGTGAATATTTAATCCAGGGTTGATATTATTAATCGTTAAAACAGGTAAAAAATGAAAATAAAATTATTTTTCTTCTATTTGCTTACCTCAATTATTTCGGTTTTCTCTATTTCCGCCTCCGCCCAGATTGCAGAACCGCTCTTAGGCAAATGGCAGGGCGATATCGTACTGTCTGATGGCGGCATTAAAGGAAAAGGAGATGCAGGCCTGATGTTACAGCATAAAAAAGACGAAGACAAGGTCACCTTATTTCTGTCGAAGTTTGGCGCTGCCAACAAATCATGGGTAATAACCTTCACCGATCAAGGCATTAATTATGACGAATCGGCTGAAACACTTAGACTTATTGGCGATGGCGTTACCGATCCTTCCGGAAACTTAGCGAGGGGGATGTATCATTTGACCATTTTAAAAGGTCTGTTCAGTTTTCCGGTATTGTATGGCACTTTTAACCATGGGGAAGAACAGAAGCAGTATTATACCGAGCTAATATTATTTCCGCCAGAAGAATACAAAAAGCTCAAGAAAGATGGCTACTCCGAAGCAGTTACAAAGGTGCATAACCACATGGCGGAGGAGATAGCGGCATACAGGAAGCAGGAGGAAGAACTGGCTTTGCAAAAGAAACAGGAAGAAGAAAGGAAACGGAAAGAGGAGGAGGAAGAACGTTTGGCAAAAGAAAGAGCAGAGGAAGAGGCCGCCTTTGAAAACGCACTTAAAGACAATACTAAGATTGATCCTATTCTGGTAACGATGCAGAGTGATAAAAACTTTAAATGGATAGAGTGGGAGAAAGTTCCTGTAGGTGTGAAAGAAAATCTAAAAAAAATACCCTACTATAACAATGAAAACTTTCACGACCACGTAATGGGATTAATAAAAGAAGATTGTTTGATACAAGTGGCTATAACAGACTTAAATAATAATGGTATATACGGTGTCGTAATAGTCTGTGAAGGGCTATATTGTTGTGGTAGTCACGGCTGCAGCCATTATTTTTTTGAAGATGGAGGTGTGTTAACATGCGAATTGGGTACAGATTATGTAGGAATGGTCTCCCCTGCTAATAATGCAGTCTTCTCAAGTGCCGGATTGAGATTTCCAATGATACCCAATAAAAATATTACTACAACAAAAGCTGAAGAACTTAAAAAACTATTTAAATACAAGTAATTATGAGCTGGTTCAAAACTATCAGCGAGCAAAGGGCGTATGACGATGCGCTAAATGGCATTAATAATGTACATTATACGCTCGAAGAGATGGATGCAGCCCGCCATGGAAGGCAAGATAAGATGATTCAGGAGGATTTTGCTGTATTGGGGTTGGCATTAAGAGCCTTGTACAAATTTGTACTGCGCTACGTGGCTTTCCTGTATTTAGGCATGTATATCCCCTTTCAGTATTTCGACAGGAAGCATTTCACTTTCACTGAATTGTTTGTTCTTATTGGGATTGGAGGGGTTATAACTTATTTTATTTATTGTATTTATGTCTATATTGTACGCACTCCCTTACTCATAAATAAACGGCTTGGTATAGACAATAAGCTATATGATTTTATCTTTTTTATTTTGGAATTGCTGCTTCCAAGCCTTGCATTTTCATTTACTTTCCTATATGCAACTAAGGGTATTGATAATATGTTGATTAATCTTTTCAGAGTAGTTGTAGCAATTGGCCTATTTTTCTTTCTATACAGAAAATTAAAAAAACAAATAGTTATACATAGAGAAGATGCCGTCCCTTTAATGGTGAAATGGGTGTATAATATCAGTAAGAAAAATAATGCTCGTTATAATAAGCTCACCGATTCGGAAAGGCGGCAAAAAGGATTGAAGTAGTATAACTTTTATAAATTATTTTATTTTAAACATATGAAGAAACGAATATCCTGCAAAGCCAGCCTGCTTCTTTACCTTGCTCTTTCTATAGTGTCAATGAGCGCTTACGGGCAATACAAGATGGGCAGTTATTCATCATCAAAAAACAAGTTTACGGTTGTGGAAAGCGATTCTGCTTTAACTCACCAATGGTACAGACCGAAGTCAAACAAGCAAATTTACTATAACGGATATTCAGGGGAAAAGAATTACCTGTCGCGCCGGGATGCGATTTATGTAAGAGCTATTGAGAAAGGGTCATGGGCAGGTAAGACGGGAAAGTGGGCAAAATTTAATGACTATGATTTTGTTTGGTTTAATGATTTGGAAAATTATAATCAAGAATACATTGCCAATATTGAACACGAGAAGAATATGGCATTGTGGGCAATGCAAGAAAGATGGGATCGGGAGTTTGCAGAATTTTTAAAAATAGTAGCAATAGGAGTAGCGGTAATAGCTATTACCATAATCCTGATTGTTTGGTTATATAGAAGGAGACGTCGATGCCCGAACTGTAAAGCACCATCGGCACGTGTAAAATTAGGTGATCAATTTTTGGGTAAGAAATCTCATCTCACTCAAATGGAAGAGGAGCGGTACGTGTCCGGCAGATGGAATTCTTATTTAGGGCGAAATGAAGGCGGTTATGTAAAAGTTCCCGTACTCAAGAAAAGAACTACCAGATATTACACAAGGCATTATAAGTGTAAGTATTGCAAGCATACATGGACAAAAGACTATACCAAAGTTGGTTATTCGGATGTGGGTGATATAGAGATTAAATAAAAGCAAAATAATCATTCTTTAATAAACATAATCAATAAAAATTAATAATCATGAACCACACAAAAAAACTATTATTAGCACTCGTTTTTATTCCGTTTGCTTTTTCCTGCAAGAAATCGGAGAATGATCAGTGTGAAAGCGGACCTGGTTTTGGAATCCCTACAAGTGTAACCTTGTGGATTAGTAAAGATAAAGGCTGGGGACAACTTACCCTGCAAGAGCTGTATTATTATAAGGATGATGGAACAAAATACGAAGGTTCAATATGGTACGGAACAATAGATCGTTATTTTAATTCAGAACCGGAATGTGAAGCGCAAGGAACTATTTATTTCAGCATTAATCCCGGGCAAAAAGCGGAATACAAGCTGATTGCCGATGATGGAAAAATATTTGAAGGCTGGATTCGGGCAGATTGTGAAGGTGGTTGCCAATTTCAGGATATTTCCCAATACTAAAAACCGCTTAATCATACTATAACTAAAATTATTACATTAAAAATGCGTCAATCCATTCTTACAATCTTGTTATTAGCCGCTATTTCAGGTATGTATTCCTGCGGCTCCAATGGCGATTTTACCAGCCCTTTTATTAAAACCTATGAGATGGTATATGGAAAAGATACCGCCGTTCTTTTCCTGCAAAGAACCATTGCGGAAGCTACGGAGTATGATTCCAATGTGTATAGCACCTACAAAGGCACAATAAGCCTGCCGGAAATGAACAACAGATTGACTAATTTTTATGGAGAAACGGCGAAAGGCGGCAGCGAGGTAAGGCTGTTGTTTAATCCCGGTAAAGGAGGAGATACTATGGGCTTTCTGCAGTTGAGCATCAGTGGCGATGGTACATCTTTGAAAGGCTGGAAAGGCTTGCAGGTAGGTTATCAGGCAGACAAGGGGCTGCCGGATTCCGTACAGATAAAAGCAACTGTAAAGACAACTGAGGGTGCAAAAATCAACTTCGGCCTGAAGCCGAAAACGATCACTAAAGAGTATCCCAATTATCATTACGGAGCAAATGCAGACTATGACATGGAGGCGGATACCATTCCGCGTATAGATACGGTGATGGAGTTGGATATTGTCCGGGGCAGCATGGATTCCGCAGCTTTTCAACGCATGTCGGATGGTATTGACAAGAGTAAGGAGTCGGGTGATTTATCGCTGTATTTTGCGTCGGAAAATCTGTTGAGCCTAAAGCGTTATTTATGGGAAGAAGGTGGAGCGCATCCTTTGGATTACACCTATTATTACAGCTATGACTTAAATACCGGAAAACGTCTTAAATTGCTGGACGTGTTTCAACCTTACACGCTGTCCTATGTGGCGGATGCTATCAATGATAATCTGAAAAAACAATTAGGGTTAACTCCGAATCAGTCGCTTAGAGATGATGCTTTTTATAACAGTAATTATATCGGGGTAAGTAAGAATTTTTTCGTTACCGATAAAGGAATAGGCTTTCAGTATAATATTTATGAAATTGCCTCTTATGCCAGCGGCGAAACAATGGTTTTTGTGCCTTTTGAAGATGTGCGGGATTACCTTAACCCGGATTTTGAACACCTTATCCGTAAGCCGGTTGATCACGAAGAAAAAACAGCCGAAAACACATCGTCTCCAAAGGGAAGTGCAAAATTTGTAGGCAAATGGATTCCGGTGGGATTTAATCAATCTTTTTCAAAAAGCGAATATTTAGTCATAAAGAAGGATGCTGAAAAGTTCAGATTATATAGAAACACTAACGGCAGACTTGTTGAAAACACCGATTTTTTTCTTCGTTATGACGAAAAAGAGGACTGCTTATACTTGTCGGAACAAGGAGTAAAACTCCGTATTGTTTATGATAATCAAACTAAGAATATCACAGTAAAAATGCCTGCAACACGGTTTGATAAAGCATCTAATGCAGAATTTAAAAAGGCGGAATAGGGCAGCGAACCTTAAATTCCCAGTTCAATAAAAATCTATAATTCAAAATTCAATTCAAAATTCAAAATTATGAAAAACACAATTCTAATGTTGTTCATGGCAGTAGCCATATTATTCAGTTCTTGCAGCGGCGGCAGCAGTAAGTTTGAGGGAGAATGGATTCCTAAAAAGCAGGCGGAACAAGCTATGGCATCCGGGATAAGAATGCTTATTAAAAAAGAAGGTGAGCAGTTTAAGCTATATCAGGTAAAAGATGGGAAAGAGCTTGATGTAGATCCCTCATTATTCTTCTACTATGATAAAGGTAAAGATATACTTACCAATACCGTAGGAAACGAGACCGTTGATGTAGTCTATGACAAACAAAATAAAAGCATCAAATTCATATCCAAAGGAGGCTCTTCCATGTATGGTGATGATACCATGGAGATGATAAGACCGAAATAAGAGTATGCTTCGGAATGGATATTCCGGAGCATGCTGCCCCATACAAGAGTATTGATTTATCGGAAATGTCAATAAGAAAATGATGAGCAGAATACTATAATAACAAATGAATATAGCTGGAAATCCTGTTTAATAAATCATCAAAATCGGGTTATCCTTTGGAGTAACCGTATCAAGACAAAACCGACTTCAAGTAAAATACCATCTTTCACGCCCTCATGTTTGTACCGATTGCTGAGTCTATGTGGAAGATCTGGAGTATGCGGGAGGCTGGACTGAAAATGAACAGAGAAAAATAAAAAGAGAAATACCTGCGCGACTTAGTCCGAGATGAAATCCAACACCCGCTTGAACTCTACGGTGAACTGGGTGGAAATAAATATAAAAGCCCGAAAACTATACGGCAGATCAATCCTGCGCCGGTGTTGTAGTTACCCTTACCGGCTGCTGGCGGGAACATGCTACGCAATAATGATTTCCGGGATCATGAACCGTCTTATACTCCATAGTCCATACCGGTGCAACATGGTTTTGCAGCTCCGGCAGAATTAAACGATAAGGCTCAAATTCCCGGTTGAAATCTGCGATTTTAACCGGGAATCCGTTTTTATGTAATGCGGCTTCTATTAAAGGAATACTTTGTGATATTGCAGCAGAATAGTCCGTTTCAATCTCTTTATACAAAGATTTTTGCGCTGCCGTTATACCGCTTTTGGGTGCATAAATCAGAAAGTCCACATCTTGCTGTAAAGGGGAAAAATAGACACAACCCACAAAATAATCCGCGGATATAGCCTTATGCGGCTTAAATGTGATCAAGCCGAAATCCTCGTCTTGCATTTGCCTGGCCGCGTATTTGTTAAAAAAACTACTGATGATTCCCATATATGGTTGAAGTGGAGATCGTAAGGATATAATTAAAAATTCAAAATCAAATTCAACTCATCACCCTTAGACGAGGCTCAGGTTGACACCAAGATTATTTATGCAGATTTTTTTACAGTCAATTCCTTACTCCAACTACCGATATTCGCTCCGCCCCAATGATCCATACTTGCAAATGCAAAATCAGCCTGATATTTTTCGGGAATAATACCTTCTATCATTGACCCTTCTTTTATAGACGGGAAAATTTCTTCATAAGTAAGCATAGAATTCAGTGAAATCCGGCGGTAAATATGAGAACGGGTAATCTGATTCATATTTTCCAATCCTGCAGCTCCCAACAATTCCACAAAGGTTTTAATGGTATAACGATGGAAATTGGCCACCCGTACTTTCTTATCTTCTACTACAAGGCCTTTGGTCAGTTTGGGATCTTGAGTAGCTACTCCGGTCGGGCATCTGTTGGTATTACATTGCAATGCCTGAATGCAACCTACGGCCAGCATCATAGCGCGGGCACAGTTACAGGTATCGGCGCCGAGCGCTAAAGCACGGGCAATATGGAAGCCGCTGGTAATTTTTCCCGAAGCAATAATTTTAATATGCTGCCGGATACCCATACCGTTCAGGATATTATTTACAAAGTCCAATCCGTCTAAAAGCGGCGCACCCACATAATTGGAAAATTCCTGCGGTGCAGCACCGGTTCCACCTTCACCTCCATCCACGGTAATAAAATCAGGGTAGGTATCAAGTGCAATCATGGCTTTGCAAATGCCGATAAATTCGCTTTTATGTCCGATACACAGTTTAAAACCAATAGGTTTTCCTCCACTCAAATCGCGCAGTTTTTTAATAAACTGCACCATTTCTTTTGGAGTGGAAAATGCCGTATGATATGGAGGAGATTCCACAACGGTATGCGGTTTAATATGGCGGATGCGGGCAATTTCCTCCGTGTTTTTGGAAGCCGGTAAAATACCGCCGTGTCCGGGTTTGGCACCCTGAGAAATTTTAATCTCAATCATCTTCACATTAGGCAATCCGGCTTTTTTCTCAAATAGTTCGGGAGAAAAAGCCCCTTCTTCATCACGACAACCAAAATAGCCGGTACCGATTTGCCAAATGATATCACCACCATGCTTCAGGTGGTAATCACTTAATCCACCTTCACCGGTATTATGGGCAAAATTTCCGATTTTAGCGCCGGCGTTCATAGCTTCAACGGCGTTGGAGCTCAGCGAACCGTAACTCATAGCGGAGATATTCAGAATACTGGCACTGTAAGGTTGTTTACAGTCTTTATTGCCAAATACTACACGCGGATCATGTTCCAAGGTATTGAAATTTCGGGGAGAAATGGAATGGCACATCCATTCATAACCCTCGGCGTACACATCAAGTTGTGTACCGAAAGGCATGGTGTCATTTTCTACTTTTGCCCGCTGATAAACGGTAGAGCGGTCAATACGATTGATGGGGCGACCATCAATATCCGACTCGATGAAGTACTGATAAATTTTAGGTCGCAGATCTTCCATAACATAGCGCAACCGCCCGAAAAGCGGATAAATGCGTCGAATGGCATGTTTCGACTGGATCATATCGTAAAAACCCATTACGGAGAAAATCAGCACTAAGCCGAAAATAACATACCAGCTTTTACTGATGTAAAATGAGAGTAAAAACGTGATGCCTAATAATACAATGGATGAAATGACAAAAAGACGTCTCATTACAGAAAGTTTTGTATTGGAATATGGAATTGTTTTGTATAAAAAAAGAAAAATAACGGCGAAAAAACCGACGTTATAAATTATTCATTAAAGGTACGTAAAACGCAAATTAAAAAAGCCTGTAGGAATAAGAATTGCTACAGGCTAAATCGTTAATTACAATATTCTTATAACTCCTTAGCCGCATCACCGCTAAAAACGGATCGGATATATTCGGCATTGAGCATACGGATATTCTCTACCGATATGCCTTTAGGGCATTCTGCCTCACAGGCCTGAGTGTTGGAGCAACTGCCGAAGCCTTCTTTGTCATGTTGATCCACCATATTCAGTACCCGTATTTTACGTTCTGTATCGCCTTGGGGCAATTGGGCAAGATGAGCTACTTTAGCTGACATAAACAGCATAGCCGAGGAATTTTTACAGGCAGCTACACAAGCACCGCAACCGATACAGGCAGCAGCAGCAAAAGCGGCGTCGGCTTTTTGTTTTTCGACTGGAATAGCATTAGCATCAACGGCATTTCCCGTATTAACAGAAACATAGCCTCCAGCCTGAATGATTCTATCGAATGCTGAACGATCTACCATCAAATCCTTAATTACCGGAAATGCTTTTGCACGCCAAGGCTCCACGATAATAGTGTCTCCGCTTTTAAATGCACGCATGTGAAGCTGGCAGGTAGTGGTTTGATGCCATGGGCCGTGCGGCTGGCCGTTTATATACATAGAGCAGGCTCCGCAGATACCTTCCCGGCAATCATGATCAAAAGTTATTGGCTCTTTGCCTTCATGGATTAACTGTTCATTCAGCACATCAAACATTTCCAGAAAAGACATCTCCGATGAAATATCTTTTACCTGATATGTTTCGAAATGACCCTTTGAATCTTTGTTTTTCTGACGCCATACTTTCAGCGTGAGATTCATATTATAATGTTCCATCTTACTGATTTGATAGATTGATTGTTAGCTGATTATTTATAGCTTCTTTGTGTAGGATGCACTACTTCATAATCGAGACTTTCTTTGTGCAATTCCCAATTATTATCTCCTTTATATTCCCAACAGGAAACGTACATGAATTCATCATCGTTACGCAAAGCTTCTCCTTCTTCGGTTTGTGATTCTTCCCGGAAATGGCCGCCGCAGCTTTCTGCTCGGTTTAAGGCATCCATGCACATCAATTCGCCTAATTCCATAAAATCGGCAACGCGATTGGCTTTATCCAATTCGGTATTCATCTCTTCAATCTCTCCGGGTATTTTCAGGTCTTTCCAAAATTCCGCACGTAAAGCTCTGATTTCCTGAATAGCTTCTTTAAGTCCTTTTTCATTACGCGCCATTCCGCATTTATCCCACATAATCTTACCAAGACGCTTATGGAAGCTTTCCACAGACTGCGTACCTTTAATACTCATGAGTTTGTTGATCCGGTCGGCAACAGCTTTTTCGGCTTTTTCAAATTCCGGATGATCGGTAGGAATAGCTTTGGTACGAATTTCCTCCGCCATATAATTACCAATAGTATAAGGAATGACGAAATAGCCATCGGCCAATCCCTGCATCAGCGCAGAAGCTCCTAAACGGTTAGCTCCGTGATCACTGAAATTGGCTTCACCCAATGCATACAATCCCGGCACGGTAGTCATCAGCTCATAGTCCACCCATATTCCGCCCATAGTATAGTGAACGGCAGGATAAATACGCATCGGCACTTCGTAAGGATTTTCACCGGTAATCTTTTCGTACATATCAAACAGATTACCGTATTTTTCCCTTACTACATTCATGCCATGATGCCGGATTTCTTCCGCAGTAGGATTTTCGATAGCATGTTTATTGCATTCTACTTTTCCGTAGCGTTCAATAGCTGAGGCAAAATCTAAATAAACCGCTTGTTTGGATGTACCCACACCGTAGCCTGCATCACAGCGCTCTTTGGCAGCGCGGCTGGCCACGTCACGGGGTACCAGATTACCGAATGCCGGATATCTTCTTTCCAAATAATAATCTCTTTCCGCTTCGGGAATATCTTTAGCCTTACGGCTGTCGTTTTTTTGTTTGGGCACCCATATTCTGCCGTCATTTCTGAGTGATTCGGACATCAGCGTCAGTTTAGACTGATGATCACCGCTCACGGGAATACAGGTTGGGTGAATTTGCGTATAACAGGGATTACCGAAATAAGCACCCTTTTTATGGGCTTTCCAAGCTGCGGTTACGTTG
>Ga0222423_1001541_pt1 | contig 10270 bp, 3 predicted proteins | sample 3A0metagenome_FD_182472 | JGI IMG/M metagenome (GOLD analysis project Ga0222423, IMG submission 182472) | Enriched microbial communities from leaf-cutter ant dump, University of Wisconsin, Madison, United States - 3A0 (version 2) | ecosystem: Environmental > Terrestrial > Nest > Insects nest >...
CACATCATCCAGTCCAAGATCGCGGTCGGCTCGGGCGGCGTCTGGGGCAAGGGCTGGCACCACGGCACGCAATCGCGGCTGGAATTCCTGCCCGAGCACACGACCGACTTCATCTTCTCCGTGTTCGCCGAGGAATGGGGCCTGGTCGGCGTGCTGCTCCTGCTTGCGCTGTACGTGTTCATCATCGCGCGCTGCCTGTGGATCGCCGCGAACGCGAAGGACACCTACGCGCGCCTGCTCGCCGGCGCGATCAGCATGTCGCTGTTCGTCTACGTGATGGTCAACGGCGGCATGATCACCGGCATGCTGCCCGTGGTCGGCGTGCCGCTGCCGCTGGTCAGCTACGGCGGCACGTCGGCGGTGTCGTTGCTCGCGGGATTCGGCGTGCTCATGTCGATCCACGCGCATCGCAAGTCGATCGTGGCGCCTTGAGGCGCCGCTGTCGGCAGCGTCGCGCCCCGACAGGCTCGACCGGTCCATGTCGATCCTGGCCCGTCGCCAGATGCTCGCCACGCCGCGGCAAGACCGCCGCGGCGCCTTGCGTGATGCGGTCGCGGCTTACTCGAAGCCCGACGCAAAGATCTCGTCGGTGATGCCCAGGCACTCCAGCGGAACGTCATCGCGCGTCCACGCGGTCCGCGCCGCGCCGCTGCCGCCTTCGGTGACGACGTAATCGACGGCATAGCTGTCGTGCGCGTAACCGGTATTCGAGCGATCCACGAGCCGATACGCGTACGGACGCGCGTTGTACTTGCATCCCGACACGAGCGAAGCATCGTTGAAGCCACCGATTTCCCCGCCGATCTGCAAGCCGGTGCCCCAGTAGGTCGTCGTCGTGTTCTCCTCGGTGACGCCCGAGGAGAACTCGTAGGCGGAGCCCGCCGCGACCGTGGCGATGAAACCGGCCTCGACGTCGAGCTCGGCGCCGACACGATAGGAACTGTCGAACGATGTCGTGTTGCCGACGGCTGTCTGGCTGTTCGAACCCAGGTCCCAGGTCGTCACGGCCGAGCCACCGATCAGCTGGTTCGCCCAGATCGACAGCTTCGGCAGGCCGGTGAAGTTGCCGCAACCCGGGAAACCCGATCCGGTGTCGGTGGCGGTGCCGTCCCAGAGGAGATCGCCATGCTGCTCGATCGAGCGGAACTCGCGATCGACCGCATCCCAGACCCGGACATTGAAGAAGCCGTCGTTCGCCACGGGATCGCACACGGCCGCCGGATAGGCGGGCGGCTCGACGTGCACGTCGCCGAACACCTGGATCTCGGCGACGTTCAGCGTCGCCGGTCCCGGATGCTGCAGGCGGATGAAGCGCGCGCGCAGCGGCGCGAGCGTATTGCGGTCGCGCGTCCAGATGTTCCAGCGATCGAAGGCCATGTCGTCGCCGGTGCCGGGCTCGAACTGGCTGACGCCCGCGCCGGAAGGCACGCCGGCACCGGCGAACGGCGCTGCCGACACATACAGGCGATAGCCTTTCAGATCGCTCGCAAAACCCGGCGGCGGCGAGATGCGGACATCGGTGATGTCGCGCACGCTGCCGAGATCGACCTCCAGGTACGGATTGTCCACCACGGCGCCGCCGTTGGAGGCGCTCGACGCGCTGAAGAGGCCGTCGGTCGCCGCCGAAGCCGGCGTCGCGGAGGGCAAGTCGACATTGCTCGTGACCGGCAGGAACAGCGCGAGGTTCGCCCAGTCGCGGTGCAGCGGGAACCATTGCGCCGGCACGCCACCGGGCCCGGTGCCGCGCGCGATCAGCGTGTCCCAGTTCTCCGCGTCGTCGCTGGTGACGCCATCGGCGTGGTCGAATTCGCACATGCGCGCGCGGCTGTCGGGCAGCGGGCCTTCGGCGCTGGAGAGATCGTAGGTGTAGCAGTTGAACGTGTTCTCGTCGAACACGACGAGCGCTTCGCCGCTGGACTGCACCGCGCCCTCGGACAGATCCTGCGAATTCTCGGTGCCATGGCTCGCGCCGGTTGCGACCTGGTAGTTGTAGCCCGCGGTCGCCTTGGCGGAAACCTGGCCGCCGATGCCGTCGAGGCCGATGTTGACGCCGATGTAGGCCGAGATGTCGTGCGAGGTGTAGCTGCCCCAGGCCTGCTCGCTGCTGGTTCCGCCGGAAATCGACCGGCCGAACGATGCGGCCTTGTCGGCATCGGCCTGGAGCGCGTGGAAATACGGCGGCAGCCATGCGACCTGGCGCACCTTCGGCTCGGTGACCTGCAGGCAACCGTCGGTCGAGAGGGTCGCCTTGACCGAATCGCCATCGAAATCGCTCGCGACGAGATCGGCCGCGGTGACGTTGCCGAAGCTGCCCTCCTCGACGAAATGCCGGCCGGTGAACGAAGCGGGATTGCCGGCATCCTCCAGGTGCCAGATCGAGCGCACCCAGCGCTCGGTCGTGTTTCTCATCGAGGTCATGATCTCGGCGACGCCGTCCTTGTCCATGTCGGCCGTGGCGACGTTGAGAAAGGCAACGTCACTGAGCGATGACGCCGGGTACGAACCCGAATACGCCGGCTCCAGGATCGTGCGGTACAGGTAGCCGTGCGGCGACGCATCGTGGCTCGTGCTGGTGCCCGTACTGATGTTCCACGAATAGGACGCGCTCTCGCCACGCGAACCGTGCACCGTCAATTTGACATTGAAATTGCCGCCCGTGGCATAACGATGCGTTGGACTCTGCTCATGCGACGACGCCCCGGCGGAAGGCGCCTCGTCCCCGAAAAACCAGTCGTAGCCCGTGATTTCGCCGGTCGACTGGTTGATGAAATGAAGGGTCTGGCTGGGCGTCGGCGGAGTGAAAGCCGGAAGGTATTCGAAGTCGAAACGCGCGGTGACGTCGACCTTCGCCTTGTAGACCTCGACATCCACGCGCTCGTTCGGATCGGAGCGCACCAGCACGATCTCGGCCGGCGAGACGCGATCGACGTCGGCGATCGTCGCTTCCAGGGTTGGAATGCCGTTCTGGTTCTGGCCCTGCACGATGTGGCTCCAGTCGTAATCCTTGCCGTCGTTGCGCGTGGCGAACGCGATCGACGTGATCTCTCCGTTCGTGCGCGTCGGAATGAAATGGTGCAGGCGCTGACCGATGTAATTGTTCGCATCGCCTCCGGAGTTGTCCGCGAACAGCGCGTGCACGACGAGCTCCGCCGCGGCGGTGTCGACGACATCGCCGGCATCGGCGTCGATCTTGAGAAAGCGATTGATCGGCGGTGACGTCGTGGTCTCGTCGGCCAGGTAGGTGAAGCCGACGATGCTCTGGAACGCCTGGCTGCCGATCGCCGTGTCGCCGGATACGACCGGCAGCGCAGCGCTGGTCGGCTGGTATTCGAGGAGGTTGTAGTTCAGCGCGAGACTGGCGTTCGAGCCGGAATCGTTGACGACCACGATCTGCGCGCGCCCGTCGAGCAACATGTCGCCTGCGGTCACGCTGGCGTTCTGGACGCCGCTGAGCGCACGGTTCCAGGTGCCGGCCGCCACCTGGTCCGGCTGCGCGATCACGCCGCCGGCGGCGCCGGTCAACACGAACACGCGCATGCCGAACGGACTCGTCGTGCGCAGCAGCACCGCGAGCTCCTGCTGGCGGTCGTTCGAGCCGTCGAGATCGCCTGCGGCGAGATCAACCGTGCTGAACGTCTGCGACGACTCCCACGTGTCGATCAGCTCGGCCGAGGGCGCGCCGGTGCGGCGGAACACGCCGAGCCTGAGCGCGCCGGTCGCGGTGACGCGGTTCGCGGTCACGACCTCCTCGCGGCCATCGCCGTCGAGATCGAGGCTGATCGCCTTCAGGAACGTCGTGCCGGCGAGCGCGCCGGGGTAGAGGCCGGCGCGATAAGCGCGTTCGAGCGGCGGCGAACCCGGCAAGGGCACGTATTCGTCGAAGGCATTCAGGCTGCCCGACGTCGCCATCATCTCCATGTATTCGGCATCGATGCCGAACGTCACGCTGCGCCCGAACGGCGTGCCATCGCAGCTGATCGGATCCGATGGATGCGTCACGAAACCGGGCAATGACCCGGAGGTTGCCGACGCGGCAATGGAAACGGTGATTGCGCTGCTTGCGACAAGCGCGCGTGCAAAACCGGATGAAAACGAATTACGACGCATGACAAAATCCCCCGATGTCACGCCCCGCGCAAGGGCCAAGTCTTGATGAACGCGAATACCCATCATCGGGCCATCAATGGACAAGCGCAAATGAAAAACACGCGTGATAGTCCGGCGCACTGTTTTACGCTTGATGGTCGATGGCTGTATTTTTCACGAATGCCGCCAACGGCCGGCAGTCGCCTGCACCAGAGCGACGGCGATCCCATCGCGTGCCGAATTCGGCACTTGACCTGGATAATATGCATAGAAAATCAGGACATATTTCAGTTGCCCATGAAATCCATGATGAAAGACACGACGGATTTCTATTTTTTTTGCGCGCACATAAATATTTTCAGGCCCGCCGAATCCGCGACAACGATCTGGATATCCGAGTGCCCATGCCAGCTTGCCGTGCCGCACCCCTTTCAGGATTTTTCGGGCGTCATGCCTTCTGCCCGAAAATCCGGCATCATGAATCCTGATTCATGTCCCGAAGGATCGACGTGGCGCAACGATCGAAATGCACGAAACCCGACAGCCGTTCCCGAGTGGTGCGCGCACTGACGGCAGTCACGGCATTACTGGCTGCGACCACGCTTGTCGCCATCGCGATGCAACCCGACGGGCACGCCGAAATTTCAGGCATGCCCGCATTTCTGGGAGGTATCACCCTTCTCTCAAGTGCCGCGCTTTTCGTTCTTTCAGGAAGCGTCTACACAAGACACGGGGCCGAAATCGGAAAGTCGAGCCATCCCGTCATGTTCCGGATATTGACCGCGCTCTTCGTGATCGCCGGCGTCCGCGTCCTGCTCCTGATCTAGCCAGCGCCGGGCACCTCAGCCCTCATCCCCATCCTCGAAGCGCAGATGCTTCACGCTGCGACCGTTGCGGCGCACGAGCTTGAGCGCCTCGATGCCGACCTTGATGTGCGCTTCGACGAAGTTGGCGGTGATGATCTTGTCGCTGGCTTCGGTCTTGACGCCCTCGGGGATCATCGGCTGGTCGGAGACGAGCAGCAGCGCGCCGGCGGGGATGTGGTTGGCGAAGCCGGCGGCGAAGATCGTCGCGGTTTCCATGTCGATGGCCATGCTGCGCGTGCGGCGCAGGTAGTCCTTGAAGGCGACGTCGTGTTCCCAGACGCGGCGGTTGGTGGTGTAGACGGTGCCGGTCCAGTAGTCGTGGCCAAGGTCGCGGATCATCGTCGACACCGCGCGCTGCAACTGGAACGCGGGCAGCGCGGGCACTTCCGGCAGCAGGTAATCGCTGGACGTGCCTTCGCCGCGGATCGCCGCAATCGGCAGGATCAGGTCGCCGAGCTGGTTTTTCTTCTTCAGGCCGCCGCACTTGCCGAGGAACAGCGCAGCCTGCGGCGAGATCGCTGAAAGCAGGTCCATCATGGTCGCCGCATTCGGGCTGCCCATGCCGAAGTTGATCATGGTGATGCCGTCGGCGGTCGCGTTCGGCATCGGCCGGTCGCGGCCCTGCACTTCGACGCCGTGCCACTGCGCGAACAGGTCGACGTAATGGCCGAAATTGGTCAGGAGGATGTGCTGGCCGAAGCCATCCAGCGGAGTTCCGGTATAGCGCGGCAACCAGTTGTTGACGATGTCGGTCTTGTTTTTCATGCATCGAGTCTAACAGCGCGCATCGCCGCGCCAATGCGTCCGGCGACGTTTACACATGCAAGCTGCGGTGGCGGCGCCTGCGGCTGGTACGATGCCGGGGTTGTGTTCCAACCGCTTTGCACGAATCGGGTTTGCGAGTGACTCATCGGGACGGAATCTGGCGCGCACTGCTCGCTTTGTGTGCTTTGTCCGCGAGCCTGCCGGCTGCGGCGCTCGATGCCGCGCGTCCGATCGGCCAGCTCAGTCACGCCTGGTACGAAAACCAGTTGCCGCAGGGCACGGTGCTGTCGATCGCGCAGCTCGACGACGGCTCGATGTGGCTGGCGACCTATGGCGGCCTCATCCACTACAGCGGCGCCGGGTTCGATGCCATCGACGAGCGCGCCGAGCCGGTGCTGAAAAGTTCGGCGATCACCTCGATCGAGGCCGACAGCGACAATACGCTTTGGGTCGGCACGCTCAACGGCGGCCTGTACCGGCGCAGCGCGCGCAAGCTCGAACCGGTGGCGCTGCCCGCGTCGATCGAAAGCGTGTTCGGCATGACCCGCGACCGCGTCGGCGCGCTGTGGCTGACCACCAATGCCGGCATCGTGCGCATGCAGGAGGATGGCGCGCACCTGCTCGGCGCGCAGGACGGACTGCCGCCGCGCGGCTTCTATCACGCGATCATCGCCGACGCGGCGGGCGGCGTGTGGATCGCCGCGGATGGCAACGGCGTCATCCACTGGCACGACGGCCACGCCGAGACGCTGGACACCACGCGTGGACTGCCCACCAATGCCGTCTACTGCCTGGCCGTCGATTCCGCCGGCACGCTGTGGGCCGGCACGCAAGACGGCGTCGTGCGCTACCGCGATGGCCGCTTCGAGCGCGAGCCGCGCCTGGCCGCGCTCGATGGCAAGCGCATCCACGCCATGCTCGGCGACCGCGACGGCAACCTCTGGCTGGCCCTGCTCGATGCCGGCCTGTGCCGGCTCGATGCCCATCAATTCGAATGCGACGAAACCCTGCCCGGCATTGCCGGCGAGACCGTGCGCTCGATGTTCGAAGACCGCGAAGGCAGCCTGTGGCTGGGCACGACCACCAGTGGCATCCACCGCTTCAGCAATTCCAAGCTCGTCACCGTGACCGGCGCGATGGCGTCCAACGCGATCCGCGCCGCGCACGAGGATCGCGCCGGCACGCTGTGGATCGGCACCGACGGCGCCGGCATCGCGCGCTACGAAAACCGCCGGCTCGAAGCGGCCACCGCAATCAACGCGGAGCTGTCCGGCCTGTCCATTCGCGCGATCGCCTCCGATGCGGCCGGCAACCTCTGGGTCGGCGGCGTCAAGGGCGCGAGCCGCATCGCAGCCGACGGCAGCGTGCGCAACTTCGGCATCGACGACGGCGTGCCCGGCACCGTGGTGTTCGCCTTCGCGCCGAGCCGCGCCGGTGGCATGTGGGTCGCCGCACTGCAGGGCGTGGCCCACGTCGACGGCGACACGGTGACGGCGGTCGAAGGCACGCGCGGCGACGACGTGCGCGCGCTGTACGAAGACGGCGGCGGACGCCTGTGGATCGGCGAACGCAGCGGTCTGCGCTGCCTGCACGACGGCACGCTCGACCAGTGCGGCACCAACGGCCTGCCCGGCATGAGCGTGTTCGCGTTCCACCCGGAGGCCGACGGCGACCTCTGGCTCGGCACCAGCATCGGCCTCATGCGCGTGCGCGACGGCAATGTGCGCGCCTACACGCAGCGTGCCGGCTTCTACGGCGATCCGGTCTTCGAGATCCTCGACGACGACGACGGCCACTTCTGGATGAGTTCCAACCGCGGCATCGCGCGCCTGGCCCGCGCCGATCTCGACGCGCTCGACAGCGGTGCCGTCGCCCAGGTCGAGCCGACCTGGTACGGCAAGAACGACGGCATGCTGTCCTCGCAGGCCAATGGCGCCTCGCAGACGCCGGCCGTGCGCACCCGCGACGGCCGGCTGTGGTTCGGCACCGCCAACGGCGTGGTCGTCGCCGATCCGGCGCAACCCCTGCTCAACACGCTGGCCCCCAAGGTCGCCATCGAGCGCGTGCTCGTCGACGGCAAGGACATCGACCCCGACCGGGCCAACCGCATCGGCCCCGGCGCCGGGCGCATCGAATTGCGTTACGCCGGCATGAGCTATGTCGCGCCGGCCGCGGTCCAGTACCGCTACCAGCTCGAAGGCTTCGACAAGGACTGGATCGACGCCGGTGACGACCGCTCCGCGTACTACATGAACCTGCCCGGCGGCGACTACGTGTTCCACGTGGTCGCCAGCAACAACGACGGCGTGTGGAACACGCAGGGCGCGAGCACGCGCTTCACCATCGTGCCGCCGTGGTATGCAACGTGGTGGTTCCGCAGCGTCGCCGCCTGCGCCGTGCTCGCGCTGCTGCTCGCGGCCTATCGCCTGCGCGTGTGGCGCCTGCACGAGCGCCAGCACCAGCTGACCCGCGAGATCGCCCAGCACACCGAAGCCCTGCGCGAGGCAAACGCGAAACTGCAGCGCCTGGTCGCACTGGACGGACTCACCCGCATCGCCAACCGCGGCGCCTTCGACCGCCACCTGCGCCAGGCCTGGCTCAGCCACGCCGCGTCCGGCAAGCCGCTGTCCGTCCTGCTTTGCGACATCGACGCGTTCAAGGCCTACAACGACACCTACGGCCACCTCGCCGGCGACGCCGCACTGACCGCCGTCGCCCATGCGCTGTCGCAGGTGATGCGCTCGGGTGACGACCTCGCCGCGCGCTACGGCGGCGAGGAATTCGCGATCCTGCTCGCCGGCTGCGACAGCGATGGCGCCTGCGCGATGGCGCGCCGCGCGCTCGAAGCGGTGCGCGCGCTGGCCATCGACCACGAAGCCTCGGACACCGCCGCGCACGTGACCATCAGCGTCGGCGTGGCCACCGCGCATCCGGTCGACACGCAAACGATCGACGAGCTGTTGCAACGTGCCGATGCCGCGCTCTACCGCGCCAAGGCGCAGGGGCGCGACCGCGTGGTCGCCGACGAGGACACGGCCCCGCCCGCGGCAGCGCCCTGACGTCGCCGACGCGCATCGGCGCGCCACGCGCCGCCACGCGCCACGTGCAGCGACGCGACAGGTAGCGCCTTGCATAATCCACCGATCGCGCCCCGAGGAAACGCCATGTCCTGGATCACCCTCATCGTCGCCCTCGCGGTGCTGTCGGCACTCGCGTTCATCGGTCGCGGCTTCCTGGCCTGGATCGCCGCGGTCGCCGTCGCGCTGCTCGGCTGGCGCATCGCCGGCGTGCAGCATCACGCGCTGTTTTCGGCCTGCGTGATCGCCGCCCTCGTGCTCGCCGTCCTGTTCGGCCTGCCGCTGTTGCGCCGCCAGCTGGTCACGCGCTTCGTCATGCCGGTATTCGCCAAGGTCCTGCCCAAACTCGGCGCCACCGAACGCATCGCGCTCGAAGCCGGCACGGTGTGGTGGGACGGCGATCTTTTCGGCGGCATGCCGGACTGGAACAAGCTGCTCGCCTTCGCGCCCGCGCCGCTGCGCGAGGACGAGCAGGCCTTCCTCGACGGTCCCACGCTGGAACTGTGCCGCCGCCTCGACGACTGGGCCGTCTACCAGCAGCGCGACCTGCCGCCGGAGATCTGGCAGTACATCAAGGAGCAGCGCTTCCTCGGCATGGTCATCCCGCAGGAATACGGCGGACTCGGCTTCTCGGCGATCGCGCATTCGCGCGTCGTCACGCGCATCGCCAGCCGCTCGGTGACGGCCGCGGTCACGGTGATGGTGCCGAACTCGCTCGGCCCCGGCGAACTGCTGCTGCACTACGGCACCGACGATCAGAAGCAGAAATACCTCGGCCGCCTCGCCCGCGGCGAGGACATCCCCTGCTTCGCGCTGACCGGCCCGGAAGCCGGCTCCGACGCCGCCGCGACGCAATCGGAAGGCATCGTCGAAAGGCGCGTCATCGACGGCGTCGAAGTGCTCGGCCTGCGCCTGAACTGGAAGAAGCGCTACATCACGCTGGCGCCGGTGGCGACGCTGATCGGCCTCGCCTTCCGCCTGAAGGACCCGAACAGGCTCATCGGCGACGTCGAGGATCGCGGCATCACCTGCGCGCTGATCCCGCGCGCCACGCCCGGCATCGACATCGGCCTGCGCCACGACCCGATGGGCGTGCCCTTCATGAACGGCCCGATCGTCGGCAAGGACGTGTTCGTGCCACTCGACGAGGCCGTCATCGGCGGCCGCGAGCAGATCGGCAACGGCTGGCGCATGCTCATGGAATCGCTCGCCGCAGGCCGCTCGATCTCGCTGCCCGCGCTGTCGATCGGCGCCTCGCAGCTGTGCACGCGCATCTGCGGCGCCTACGCCACCGTGCGCGAGCAGTTCGACACGCCGATCGGCCGCTTCGAAGGCATCGAGGAGCCGCTCGCGCGCATCGCCGGCCTCACCTACCTCATGACCGCCGCGCGCACGCTCACCTGCGGCGCGCTCGACGCCGGCGAAAAGCCCGCCGTGATCGGCAACATCTGCAAGGCCTATCTCACCGACAGCATG
>Ga0222423_1001542_pt1 | contig 10268 bp, 11 predicted proteins | sample 3A0metagenome_FD_182472 | JGI IMG/M metagenome (GOLD analysis project Ga0222423, IMG submission 182472) | Enriched microbial communities from leaf-cutter ant dump, University of Wisconsin, Madison, United States - 3A0 (version 2) | ecosystem: Environmental > Terrestrial > Nest > Insects nest >...
ATGGCGCCGGAGCTGATGCTGCGCAAGAAGATTCTCGAAGCCCTGCTCAAGACCGGCTGGCCCAACGGCCCCTATCAACTGCCCGATTCGCTGCAAGGCTGGCGCCGCGAGCTGATGGGGCAGGCCTTGCTGGACAGCCTGGCTGCCCAGACTCCCGAATAACGCGGCCCACTTCATAACGCGGCCCACTCAATAACGCGGAAAGCAACGACATGAAACGCATCTGCTCCATCTACAAGAGTCCGCGCAAGAACGAGATGTACCTGTACGTCGACAAGCGCGAAGCCCTCAGCCGCGTGCCCGAGGCGCTGCTGGCCGCGTTCGGCGCGCCGCAACACACCTTCGACCTGGTCCTGAGCCCCGAACGCCAGTTGGCCCGCGAAGACATCAACGTGGTGCTGGAAAACATCGAGAAACAAGGTTTCCACCTGCAGATGCCCCCGGCCGAAGACGAGTACATCGAGCACCTGCCCGAGGAGTTGCTGCGTCGAAACGATCCCGTCTGATCCCGACTGCTTCGTCACTGCGCTCAGGCCGCGGATTTGCCCAGTGCTGGCACTGTGCAAGTGCGCGGCTTGAGCGCATTATGCGCGGAGAAATAAGGTTCAACGGAGCGGAACGCTTGGTCTCTGGCTGTGTCTATAGCCGCCTGACTTCCCTAGAACTGACCCCGTTTATCCCAGGGAAGCTCCCTTGAAGCGAGTCCAGATGCGCCAGCCGGATATGCTCCACCGCTCGAAGCGAAAGGCCTGACCATGCGCCTGCTCGTACTCGATCGTGAACACGCCCTCTATGCCGCCCTGCTGATGGCGGCTGAACCCCGTTTGACGGTGATCTCCGGCAACAACCCCGACTCCCTGGTGGAAGCGGCGGCGGAGTGCCCGGTTTGGCTCGGCGAGCCGACCCTGGCCGCGCAACTGCTGCGCCAGGGCGTGCACCCGGTGTGGATTCAGTCCAGCTGGGCGGGCATCACCCCGCTGCTGGCCGACGATCTCCCCAAGGATTACGCCCTGACCCGCGCCGTCGGCATCTTCGGTCAGGTCATGACCGAATACCTGCTCACCTACATGCTCGCCCATGAGCGCCAGTTCCTCGGTCGCCTGGCCAGCCAGGTCGGCGTGCAGTGGGACGACCGCGCGCCGGGCAGCCTGAGTGGCCGGCAGATCCTCATCGTCGGCACCGGCGAGATCGGCCAGGCCGTGGCGCACATGCTGGCGCCGTTCGGCGTGGATCTGGTTGGCGTGGCCAAGAACCCGCGTGCGCTGGTGCCCTTCGGGCGCATGGGTGGGCTGGACGACCTGCCGCGCCTGGCAGAAACCGCCGACTACGTGATCAACCTGCTGCCCGACACGCCGGAAACCGCGGATATCTATAACCTCGCGCTGTTCCAGCGGATGAAGCCCACCGCGCTGTTCCTCAACGCCGGGCGCGGTACTTCGGTGGTGGACGAGGACCTGGTCGCGGCACTGGAGGCCAACCAGTTGGCCGGTGCGGTAATCGACGTCTGCCGCCAGGAGCCGCTGCCGACGTCGCACCCGTTCTGGCACACGCCACGCCTGCTGCTGACCGGGCATACCGCCGCACCGACGCTGCCGAGCCTGCTGATCGACCTGTTCCGCGACAACCTCACGCGCTTCTGGGCGGGGCAGGCGATGCGCGGCGAGGTGGATTTCTCCCGCGGTTACTGACGGCTGTCGCACCCATGAAAAAGGCCCCGATCGGGGCCTTTTCTTTTGCTCCTACGGGTAGCATCAGAGCGAGAAATCGCCCTCGGCGACAATCTCCGCCAGCGGGCGGCGAGCATTGGGCACTTCGCGGGCCTGCAGGCTCTCGGAGAGGATCGACTTGTCGCCCAGCTTACCGATGGCGATCACCGCGTGGATCTCGTGGTCCGCCGGGACCTTCAGCTCGCTGCGTGCCAGTTCGCGGTCGAAGCCGGCCATGCCGTGGGTGTGCCAGCCTGCCAGGCTTGCCTGCAGGGCGAGGAAGCCCCACGCCGAACCGGTGTCGAAACTGTGCCACAGGGCGGGCTTTTCCTCGCTGGAACCGGGTGGGGCGAAGGTGGTCTTGGACAGCACGACGACCAGCGCTGAAGCATGCTGCGCCCAGCCGCGGTTGAACTCGCCCAGCAGGTTCAGGTAGCGCTGCCAGTTTGGCGTGTCGCGCAGGGCGAAGAGGAAACGCCAGGGCTGCGAGTTGAACGAGGAGGGCGCCCAGCGCGCGGCCTCGATGAAGCTCAGCAGGGTCTCCTGGGGAATGGCTTCGCCGCTGAAGGCGCGGGGCGACCAGCGATTGATGAACTGCGGATCGATGGGGTGCTCGGAAACGCGAGGGTTGGCGCTCATGGTGGCTCCTTGAAGGGCGTGGAATCTGCCGATGGTGCCGTGGTCGGCCGGGCATCGCGGTGGGAACGGGCGCCTGGTGTGGCGTGCGGCACTGGTAGAAGGCACCCGTGGGGCGCTCAAACTAACCAGCGCGGCCCGCTCTGGCAAGCGTTGCGCGGTCAATGGTCGCCTGCGCTTGGCCTGCGAGCGCGACGGGCTTAGACTTTGCGCCCCGTGAAATTGCCCCTGTACAAAAAATGGCCGCCAAAGTCGAACCCTTCTGGAAACGCAAGACCCTCGATCAGCTCGACCAGGAAGAGTGGGAGTCGCTGTGCGACGGCTGTGGCCTTTGCTGCTTGCAGAAGCTGGAAGACGAGGACGACGGCACCGTCTACTACACGCGCATCGCGTGCAAACTGCTGGACCTGAAGACCTGCCGCTGCACCGACTACGCCAACCGACGCGCCAGCGTGCCCGACTGCATCCAGCTCACTCCGGCGCAGGCCGACGAGTTCCGCTGGCTGCCGCCGACTTGCGGCTACCGCCTGGTCTCCGAGGGCAAGGACCTGCCGCTGTGGCACCACCTGGTCTGTGGCGATCCGGAGGCGGTGCACCATGAGCGCATCTCGCAGTCCGGCCGCATGCTTGCAGAGGGTTCGGTGCCCGAGGACGACTGGGAAGAGCACCTGATCTTCCGCGCCGGCTGAGTCAGCCCGGCGCCGGCGTGCGCAACCAGTAGCAGGCTTCCTCACCGGTCAGCGGGGCCTCGCCATCCGGCAGCTCCACGCGCTTTTCCCAGAGCGGAAACCAGCGCTCGTCCTTCTCGTCGTCGATGGTCGCCGGGCGCACCTGCGCTTGGAAGCGCCGCTCGCACGCGCCCCATTGCACGAAGTTGACCTGTGCTTCGATCAGGCTCACGGCGTTGGCCCCGCCGCGGGCGTCGGGGAAGCAGAGTTGCAGGTGATCGTCTTCCCAGAAGCAGATCTCGCAGATTTCGTACGACCCCGGAGGGTCGCCGAAGCTGAAATAGCCGCAGCACGGGCAGGTGTAGAGCATCAGGCGTTGCCTTCGATGCCCAGCACCTTGAACAGGAAGGCGTATTCCAGCGCTACGTCCTTCAGTCCCTGGTAGCGGCCGCTCATGCCGCCGTGGCCGGCGCCCAGGTCGGTCTTGAGCAGCAGCAGGCGGTCGTCGGTCTTGCTGACGCGCAGCTTGGCCACCCACTTGGCGGCTTCCCAGTACTGCACGCGGCTGTCGTTGTAGCCGGCCACCACCAGCAGGGCAGGGTAGTCCTGCGCGCTGACGTTCTCGTAGGGCGCATAGGCGCGGATGCGCTCGTAGACGTCCGGCTCCTGCGGGTTGCCCCATTCGTCATACTCGGTGACGGTCAGCGGCAGGTCAGGGTTGAGCATGCTGTTGAGCACATCGACGAAGGGCACTTCGGCTATGGCCGCGGCGAACAGCTGCGGGCGCTGGTTGAGTACCGCGCCGATCAGCAGGCCGCCGGCGCTGCCGCCGCTGATGGCCAGTTGCGCCGGGGTGCTGTAGCCGTGGCCCAGCAAATGTTCGGCGCAGGCGATGAAGTCGCTGAAGGTGTTCTGCTTGTGCGCCAGCTTGCCGGCGCGGTACCAGGCTTCGCCCAGCTCGCCGCCGCCGCGTACGTGGGCGATGGCGAAGACGAAGCCGCGCTCCAGCAGGCTCAGGCGGGCGTGGGAGAACCAGGGGTCGAGGCTCTCGCCGTAGGCGCCATAGCCATAGAGGTAGAGCGGCGCCGGCTTGCCTCGCGCGATGTCTTCCAGCACCTCGCGGCGGCCGACCAGGCTGATCGGCACCTGCACGCCGTCAGCGGCGTCGGCCCAGAGGCGGCGGCTTTCGTAGGCGTCGGCGTCGAACGGGCCTTCCACCGGAGTCTGCTTGAGGACTTTCTGTTCGCCACTGGCAAGGTCCAGCTGGCGGATCTGCGCCGGACGGTTGAGGGCTTCGTAACGCAGGCGGATCACCGCGCTGTCGAATTCCAGGCTGTCCTGCACGTAGAGGTTGTAGGCGGCGTCCGGCAGGTCGACACGGTACGAGGGCTGGCCATGCGGGTGGACTTCGACGATCGGCAGGCCACCTTCGCGCAGGCTCAGGGTCAGGGCACTGGCGCTCAGGGTCAGGCCCTCGAGCATCACATCGTCACGGTGCGCCACCCGTACCTGCCAGTGGGCACGGGTCGGCTGCGCCTCGCTGGCGTGGTAGAGCGCGAAGTTGATGCCGGTCTGGTTGCTGCGGATCAGCCAGGCCCAGTCACCCTTGAAACGGCCGTGGTCCGGGTAGTACTCGTGGCCTTCCTCACGCGGTGCCAGGCAGACGAACTCGCTTTCGGGCGTGCTGGCGTCCAGCACCCAGGCTTCGCTGGTGGTCTTGCTGTTCAGCAGCAGCACCAGCTGGCGCTCGGAGCTGGCGCGGTAGCAGTTGAGGAAGAAGCGCCCGTCGGGCTCCTCGAAGATCAGCTGCGCATCGCTGTCGCCCAAGCGGTGGCGATAGAGCTTGTGCGGGCGGTGGGTGGCGTCCAGCTCGCCGAAGAACAGGGTGCGGTTGTCGTTGGCCCAGGTCAGACTGCCATCGCAGTCGTCGAAGGGTAGGGTGGTGACGCTGCCGTCAGCCAGTTCCTTCACGTAGAGGGTGTAGATCTCGTCGCCGCTGGTATCCAGGCTGTAGGCCAGCTTCGAATGATCGGGGCTGATGCTGAAGGCGCCGACCGACAGGAAGCCGTCGCCAGCCAGGGCGTTAGGGTCCAGTAGCAGTTGCTCGGCGCTCTCGTCGACACTCAGCGAGCCATCGGCCGGGCGCGGGCTGCGGTAGTGGCGTGGGTACTCGTCGCCCGCGGTGGTGCGCTGGTAGTAGAGCCAGGGGCCCCAGGGCGTGGGCAGCGACAGGTCGGTCTCACGGATGCGCCCCTTGATCTCCTGGAACAGGGTTTCGCGCAGTTTCGTCTGAGGAAGGAGTCTGTCTTCCAGGTAGGCATTTTCTGCTTTCAGGTAGTCGAGGACCTCCTCTGAGTCGCGGTTTTCCAGCCAGGCGTAGGGATCGGCGGCGGCCTCGCGGCGGGCGATGGGGGGCTGGCGGTCGGTCATGGCGAATCCTCGGCGGCGGCGTGGATGACGCCTGGCTGCGCACCCACGGGGAAAAGGAGCTATCATACGCACCCCTCTGTCGACACCGCACGTACGCACGCGCATGAACGAACACGATTACACGCTTGCCTGGGGCGCCTACATCGCCGCCGGCCTTGGCCTGACCCTGGTCTGGTTCCTGATGACCGGCTGGATGTGGCGCTGGCTGCGCGAACCCCTGCGGGTGATCGTCATCGTCCTGTTGTTCACCCCGACCCCGGTGGACCCGTCGAACAACCTGTACGCCCCGGCGATCGCCATCACCGCGCTGGACGTGGTGTTCAAGGTCGGCAACAACGCCTGGCGCGCCGTCTCCGACCTCGCCCTGGTGCTGCTCGCTGCCTTCGGCCTGTACCTGCTGTTCGTGCTGATCCGCTGGCCGCTGGAGCGTTCGCTGAAGAAGCGCCGCCAGGATAAGGAAGCGGAAGACGAGCCGACCCTGCGCCAATTGATGCAGCCGGAACTGATGCCTGACGTCGACAGCCGCACCGACGATCACGGCGAGCGCCGCATGCGGATTGAGCCGCGCCTGTAGTCCAGCCTTGCGTCCTGCCCCGCACGCGTCCAGCATGAACTGAACGGTCTCTCGAGGAGTTCCCATGGACTGCGTGTTCTGTGCCATCGAGGCCGGTCGCGTGCCGGCCCGCATCCTCTACGAAGACGATCATTTCATCGTGCTGCTGGACATCTACCCGCTGCGCCCCGCGCACCTGCTGCTGGTGGCTCGCGAGCACGCGACCTTCCTGCACCAGCTTTCCGAGGCGGCGCAGCAGGACCTGATTCCGCTGGCCGAGCGTATGCAGCGCGTGCTGCGCCGAGCCGGCTACGGGCGGGTCGGCATCAACCTGCTGGTCAACGACGGCCCCGCCGCCAACCAGCACGTCCCACATTTTCATCTGCACCTTATCCCGCGTGAACTGAGCGACCTGCCGGCCCTGCTGCTGCGCGCGCTCACGCGGTTCCTGCCGCTGGGGCGGAAAAGGATGCAGAATCGCCTGGAACGCGAGCTGCATCAGCTGCGCGAGGCACTGATGGAGGAGAACTGATTCATGTGCGAGTTGCTCGGCATGAGCGCCAACGTCCCGACGGACATCGTCTTCAGCTTTACCGGGCTGATGCAGCGTGGCGGCGGCACTGGCCCGCACCGTGACGGCTGGGGTATCGCCTTCTACGAGGGACGTGGCGTGCGGCTGTTCCAGGACCCGTCCGCCAGCGTCGACTCGGAAGTCGCACGGCTGGTGCAGCGCTACCCGATCAAGAGCGAAGCGGTGATCGGCCACATCCGCCAGGCCAACGTCGGCAAGGTCTGCCTGTCCAACACACATCCCTTCGTGCGCGAGATGGGCGGTCGCTACTGGACCTTTGCCCACAACGGTCAGCTGGCCGACTTCCATCCCGAACCCGGGCAGTATCGCGCGGTGGGTGACACCGACAGTGAAGCGGCCTTTTGCGACCTGCTCAATCGCGTGCGCCGCGCCTTCCCCGAGCCCGTGCCGGTGGAGGTGCTGCTGCCTACGCTGGTCACCGCCTGCGCCTCCTACCGCGAGAAAGGCGTGTTCAACTGCCTGCTCAGCGATGGCGACTGGCTGTTCACTTTCTGCACTACCAAGCTGGCCTGGATTACCCGCCGCGCACCATTCGGCCCGGCACGCCTGCGGGATGCCGACCTGACGGTGGACTTCCAGTCCGAAACCACACCCAACGACGTGGTCACGGTGATCGCCACCGAGCCGCTGACCGACAACGAGAACTGGACCCTGATGCAGGGCGGCGAATGGATGCTCTGGTGGCGTGGCGAGATCGTTACCCAGGGCCGCATCTGATCGGGACGTGAGGCAGTCCCGGAACGCAGCGGCGGCATCGGGGAGAATCTGCTGGCGCCTTGCACATCATAAGAACGAGAGGGGAAAGAATGCTGCGCAGCTACATACGCATGGTGCTGTTCGCACTGGGGCTGATGGTCGCGGTCCAGGTGCCGGGCTTCATCAAGGATTACGCGCAACGCGTCGACGCCCACCGCATCGAGGCGGCCCAGGCGCTGGAAGGCTTCAAGGGGACTTCCGGACAGTTCTTCCAGGGCGACCTGAATGCCCTGGTGGCGCACTACCGTGGTAGCCCTGACCCGGTGTTCCAGCGCGACGCCGACAACATCGAGCGCCTGATGCGCCGTGCCCAGCTGTTCGAGAACGAATGGCAGGCCCTTCAGGGCAACTGGTACCAGCGCGCACTGCACATGGTGACGGCGCCGAACCACGAGTTGCTGCAGGAGACCTACGCGAACTACCGCTATCAGGTACTGCTGGAGCCCGAGGCCATCGGCTGGGCGCTGGCTGGCGGCCTGCTGCTGGCGTGGATCGCAGAAGTGTTGATGGCGTCGGTGGCGGCCCTGGTCGGCCTGGGCGACAACCGTCGCGCTTCGCGGCGGCACTGGAACTGACGTCCGGCCTCTCCGGCCAGGAGCGAGCAGGCCCGCTCCTGGCCGGTCATGCCTGACCGCTACCGCGCCAGCGCTTCCTCCGGCGACTCGTGCCGGCGATAGGGGAACACATCGATCACCTTCCCCGCGCGAATCTGCTCCTGCAGCCCTTTCCAGTAATCGGCATCGAACAGATTGCCGTGCAGCTTGGCAAACTGCCGGCGTAGCTTCAGGTCGACGAACAGGAAACGCGGGAACTCCTCCGGGAATACGTCCATCGGGCCCACCGAATACCAGGGTTCGGAGGACAGCTCGTCTTCCTCGTAACGCGCCGGCGGGATATGGCGGAAATGCACTTCGGTGAGGTAGCAGATCTCGTCGTAGTCATAGAACACCACTCGGCCGTGGCGGGTGACGCCGAAGTTCTTCAGCAGCATGTCGCCGGGGAAGATGTTCGCCGCCGCCAGTTGCTTGATCGCCAGGCCGTAGTCGTAGAGCGCCTCATGTACCTGGGCCTCGGTGGCGTGCTCCAGATAAAGGTTCAGCGGGGTCATGCGGCGCTCGGTCCAGCAGTGGCGGATCAGTACCACTTCGCCTTCCAGCATCACGGTGGAGGGCGCGACGTCCAGCAGTTCGGCGAGGCAGTCCGGGTCGAATTTGCGTACCGGGAAACGGAAGTCGGCGAACTGCTGGGTATCGGCCAGGCGCCCGACGCGGTCGTGGTTCTTCACCAACTGGTACTTCTGGATCACCGTGGCGTGGTCCACGGTCTTGGCCGGGTTGAAGTTGTCCTTGATGATCTTGAACACGGTATTGAAGCCCGGCAGGGTGAACACGCTCATGACCATGCCGCGCACGCCGGGGGCCATCACGAAGCGGTCGTCGGTGGTCGCCAGGTGGTTGATCAGCGCGCGGTAGAACTCGCTCTTGCCCTGCTTGTAGAAACCGATGGAGGTGTACAGCTCGGCGATGTGCTTGCCCGGCAGCAGGCGCTTGAGGAAGGCGACCATCTCCGCCGGCACCGGCGCATCGACCATGAAGTAGGAGCGGGTGAAGGAGAAGATGATCGAGACCTCTGCCTCGTCGGTGATCACCGTGTCGAACTGGATACCGCGCCCCTCGTGGTGCACCAGCGGGAACACCAGCGGCCACTGCTCCTCCGGGGTGAACAGGCGGCCCACCAGGTAGGCGCCCTTGTTGCGGTAGAACACCGAGCCGATCAGCTCGATGGTCAGGGTCGGGTCCTTGCACACCCAGTCCGGCAGGTTGGCGTGCAGCAGGCTGTCCATGCGTTCCAGGTCGCGTTCGCGGTCGTCGTAGTCCACCGCGAAGCGGTAGTCGTCGAATATGCTTTCCAGTGCCTGGCGCAGCTTGCCGCCGGGGCGGTAGATGCGCGTGTGCGGATCGCGCGAATGGGCGCGCAGCGAGGGCCGGGTGGTGTGTACGAACATCGTGCCGTCGCTGATGTTGTCGTGGCTGAACAGGCCGCAGAAGATCGAGTTGAACCAGGTTTCCGCCAGTTCGTCGTCCAGCCGTGGGTCGATCAGGCTGATGTAGGCGCTCTTGGCGATGGGCCAGCGCTCCACGTCCACCAGGTCGATGCCGGCCATGGCGCGGGTCAGGCGGCCTACGGTTTCGGCGACCATTTCCTCGTAGAGCTCGATGCGCTCGGCTGAGGCGCGCTGGGCCTCCTGCCAGAGCGCCTGTTCGAAGCGCGCGGGCGCCCCGGCGGTAATCTGGTGGAACCTCGCGCGGTAATCGTCGAAGCCTTCGAGGATCAGGGTCGCGATCTCGCTTGCCGGCCAGTGCTGAGCCATGGGTGCGCCTCTGCTGAGTTCTGGTGCAGCGAGCTTAGCCATGGGCGTGGGGGAGGGAAAGGGCGATTCAGCCGGAGGATCGTGAGACTTACTGGCAACTTTAACGCGTATGCTGGTCGGCCCCTCTCCTGGGCACAGACCCTTCGGCAAGGAGCCGGCACGCAATGGAAGATTTTCGCATCGAGCGCTGCACGGAGCAGCACATCAGTGGCCTCGCGGCTCTCTACAACGATCCGGCGGTGGCACGTCAGGTGCTGCAGATGCCGTACCAGGCGCCGGAGCTGTGGCGCAAGCGACTGGTGCTGGACGACGAGCGCCGTGTCACGCTGATGGCAATGCACCAGGACCAGGTGATCGGCAGCGCCAGCCTTGAGCAGTACCCGCGCGTGCGCCGTAGCCAATGCGGCAGCATCGGCATGGGCGTCGCCGTGGCTTGGCAGGGGCGCGGAGTCGGCACGCGGCTGTTGGCTGAACTGATGGAGGTGGCCGATAACTGGATGGGCCTGCGTCGCGTCGAGCTGACCGTCTACACCGACAATGCGCCGGCCATCGCGCT
>Ga0222423_1001543_pt1 | contig 10266 bp, 17 predicted proteins | sample 3A0metagenome_FD_182472 | JGI IMG/M metagenome (GOLD analysis project Ga0222423, IMG submission 182472) | Enriched microbial communities from leaf-cutter ant dump, University of Wisconsin, Madison, United States - 3A0 (version 2) | ecosystem: Environmental > Terrestrial > Nest > Insects nest >...
ACGCCGCTCTCGATGTAGTAGCCGAGCGGTCGCGGTGGCAAATCACCGCCGAGATTCGCGTAGACGCCAGTTTGACCTCTGTAACCTCCCTGGTAGACGCCAGGCGGCGGGCTCCCAGTTGTTCGCAGCGACGCAAGCACATTATCGATCTGCTGCCAGAGGGTCGGAGCCTGAGTGTCAACTATTGTGCCGTCGGATACTGCGACAAACCTTGGCCCAACGCTGTTTGCAGCTTCGTCGGCTTTGCCTCCGAGGCTGACGGCCCCGGTATCGTCCGTGAGGTAGAGCTTCCGCAAGGTATTGCTGACATCGTCGATCAGACCACCGAGCCATGTTGTACCACTGGAACCACTGGCCTTGATCGTGTCAATCAATGCAGGCACAGCTGTCGTGCCCCACGAGATCAACGACTTCGCAAGATTCCACCCGGAGGCTTCCACCAACGCAGTCGATGCTTTCACCGGTGCAAACGACACGCCCCGAGCAGCACCACCCACCCCCGACTCACCGGATCAAACGTGCGGGACGCAAGCTCCACGAAATTCTCCGTTGACACCGACCGCCAGACCAAGACCAAAAGGAAGGTGCCGACGCTGGGGTCAAGCCTCCCCAGCCCCGTCGGTAGGCGCGTCGAGGCGTTCCTTCACGTCAATTGGCTCCCCAGGAAACCAAGGACCGTCTCCGATCGCGTCAAATCCACGTACTAGGGCAGAGCCTGGAGTTCCTTACAGACCGACCGGGGGATGTCGAAGCTTGCCACCGGGCCTCCATCTCGACCCGAGCGGACCTCGTCTTCAAGGATGTTGTCGCTCCAAAAGACGGGTTCTGCATCTCGACCGTCATCGAGGGCCACCCACAGTCGAACAATCGGATCCTCACCATCGGGTACAACCCCGGCCACGCCTTGTTCGTCCTGTTCGAGCAATAGCCACTTGTCGGTTGACCAAGTGGAAGGAGACTCCGCGCCCGTAGCAACCACTCGGACCGAAGCGTCACACCTATTGACGACTTCAATGCGGTGCCAATCCGGGAACGCGTCGCAAGCCGTCGCGATCCCCAGTCCAGTACACAGCAAGATAGAGGACGCCACGCGCCCCACCGCCAGACCTCGCATCACCATCGCAGTTGCCTCCTCTCTCGCACCGCGATCATGGAGCCTCACCAGGAGAGAAATCTGATCCCGTAGGCGGACCCGGTGAAACTAAGGCCACAAGTCCGCGGCTCCTCCGTGGGATCCGCCCGACCTCAAAGTTCGCTCCGTATCGCTTCCTCTTGCGAGCGGAAGAACGCCAGCGCAACCGCCACCTGCTCCCCCACCCAGCGCTCGCGATTGGCTTCAGGTCCCTCAGATGCGCTTGGTCCATCCGCTACCAACTGGCCATCTGCGCGAGCCACATCGCTGGTAAATATCAGACGCGTCCCGTCAGCCTTGAAACTCAATGACATGACAACCTCTTCCTCACCAGGTACACCGCTCCCCCCGAAAGACGCGTATGCCCAGAACGGAAAGGCGTCGTTGGATTGGTGACCGCAAGACCACCAGAGATTTGGTTTGACCCTTAGCAGACGTTGCGCGAGACTCGAGAACTCTTGATTGATTGACTTCCACGCGAAGTCCCAATGTGTGCTCATGGCCGAGGTATCCGAATTTCGTCGACGATTGCGTCGAGGATATCCTGCGTCAACGCATGAACCTCATCTGTGCCGCGCGTCGCGGCCCAACCGGTAAGGTCTTGAAGCTCCGCCGGCTGGATTGAGATATGGCCTGCAGGAGGCGCGTCAGGGCAGGCGACGGCACACCTGAGCCTAGAGGTGTCGATTACCTGAACCTTGCCACCGTTGGGCGCGGCTGCTGCCGCATTGTCAAATACTGAAAGACCAGTGTTATCCACCCCCGGCCGGGGTGTCATGTTCGATGGCGTCCGGGACCCACCGCGATATACGAGGCCAACACCGCCATTTGTGCCCTCGTCGGCTTTGCCGCCGATGGTGATTGCCCCAGTATCGTCGGCGAGGTAGAGCTTCCGCAATGTGTTGCTCGCGTCGTCGATCACACCGCCGAGCCACGCCTGAGCACTGGAACCACCGGTCTTGACAGCCTCAATGACGCCACCAACACGCTCAAGCGCCCGGGTCGCACCCGTTTTCACCGTGCCCACCAGCGCAGGCACAGCGTTCTTGCCCTACGAGATCGTCGACTTCGCAAGATTCCACCAACGCAGTCGACGCTTTCACCGACCCGTAGGTGACACCCTCTCCCACACCAAACCCGCCGTCGACACCGGGCGCATGAAGAACACCACGATCAACCACCACGCCAAACCCTCGAAAGAGTCCGACGCTGGGGCTGCGCGATCAAGAACGTTGCAGTTCCGTCCGGGCCGGGTCGTATCGGGATTGCTTCACCTCAAGGCGTAGCCGCACGTAGACGACCACACGCCTCCCCCTCGATCGTGTACTCATCCCCCGTCGGACTGCCCTCACCCTCCAACGCAACCAAAGCAACCCACTCACCCCCCTCGGCCCGAGCCAAAAGAAAACCGCCGTCAACGAGCGGCGGCTCCACTCGACGCTGCCCCTGTGGCGCGATCGATGTGGCAACCCTGTCGAGACCAGAGGTCTCGTAACGCTCTTCGGGCAAGATGCCCGAGTACGTCACAAGAATTGTCCCGTCGCACGCATTCTCAACTTCAAGCACTGGGCCGCCGGAATCGCATGCCGTCAGTGCTGAGGCAGCAATGACGGTAAGAACAGCGGGGCGCGACACCTGAAGACGTGCCCACGCAGAACCCCCCCGGTCATTGGTTCACCGCCGACGCCCTCGTCTTCGACAACGACGAACGCGGCCCCGACAACCTCGTCCTCCGCCTGCACCTCGAAGCCCTCAACTACCTCGACCCCGATGAGCAAACCACCATCATCAACCTCATCGAATCCATCCTCCTGCGCCACCAAGCCCGCAAACTCACCCGAAGCAGCAAGGAAGAACGGCCGGGCGTCAAGTTAAGGCTCGGCCGTCGAGGCTGAGCGTTCGGGCTTCGTCGTCGACGAGGCCAGCCCGGGTCAAGACTCGAAGTGCCCCGGCCAGGGGCCCGTGTACTCTTCGGGGCCGCCATTCCGGAACTCATCCAGACACACCCTAGGCCTGACCTGATCCTTTAAAGCAGTGATCGGAACCAAACTCAGCACTGATCAGCCATTCATGCCAGCGCGGTTGGCACGTCGACGGTCATCAACGTCTCACCGTCGAGAGAGAGGAAACAACGCAGCAAGTGGTCCCTCGACACGATCTCAATCGTGCGACGTTCCGCCTCAAGCACCCGAACCCGGTCGCACTTGTCCACGACAAGGGACGTGCTAGCAGTTTCTCCGTAGTCAACGCCGACGATTGCGCGGCATTCAAAAGCGTTGACCATGAGTTGAACGGCGACACCATCAGTTCGACGGTAGTCAAACCAATAGTCGTGGCGATCGGGATGGGAGCGACGCTCGTTGGGTTCTCCGAACACCTCAACCATGGCGTCGAAGTCGAATTCCATTTCCACTTGCCCTCCTATCCAGTTGGCCAGACTGTGACGACATCGCCGTTGGCGTTCGTGATCACCCTGACCCCGGTCGTACCGGGATCGGCGATCTCGGCCTCGACCACACTCGGGAGAACGCCGCGCGCCTTCGGGCCGTCGGCCCACCATATGGCGAATTCGCGGGTACCTGGCGCAAGGCCTTCGGCTTGAGCCCTCGCTACGGCGCGCGTCTCAAGCCGCGCCATCACTTCAGGAGTGTTCGGCGCCATCCGTTCGAGAGCGTGCTCGGTGTACCAACGCCCACCAATGTTGAGGCCTCCACCCTCTGAAGGAAGCGACCACACTCCGGTATTTGTGGCTTCGTCGGCTTTGCCGCCGAAGCTGATTGCCCCAGTATCGTCGGCGAAGTTCACACCCCGCAAGCGGGTGCCGATGTCGTCGACAACGCCACCAACACGCTCAAGCGCCCGGGTCGCACCGGTGTTGACCGCGCCCACCAGTGCAGGCACAGCGGTCTTGCCCCACGAGATCGTTGACTTCGCAAGATTCCACCCGGAGGCTTCCACCAACGCAGTCGACGGTTTGACCGCCGCCGTGATCCCGTTAACCAGCGACGACGCACTATTGACGATCCCACTACCGAAGTTCATCACCCCGTACCAGGCCTCATCGAGCCGCTCCAGCAGTCCGGCTGAATCGAATCCCTACTTCGAAATCGACACCTCGGCCGTCTACGAACTCACCACCGTCCCCAAGAACGACGCTGAGGAGGTGGATGCCGGGGCCCATCGCTCTCGACGCCTAACGAAGGTCCAAGTCACACCACTCCACAGAACTTGACCGTCGGTGTCGCCAAAAACGAGGACGATCGCCGCGAGGAGGGTGCTGACCACCGCAGTCAGTCGCGCCTCGAGTAGCCTGCCTGGAAGTCTAGCCGAAGCATGCTGCGCGATCCGGGCCGTGGTCGGGCTCGGTCAGGGTTCATCAGGCAACTGCTCCGTCATGCCATGCGCATCCAGGTCAGCAGGAAACAGCTCGTCATCAACCAGCCCCGCTACGTGCACGCGAATCGCCTCAATCCGATCACGCGGGACTTGGACACTTTCCTTCACGACGATCCACGCGAGAGACAGAATCCCCTCCGCGGGCTCCCCGCGCTCAACAAGGTGCTGCACTCGACCGATCCCCTCCTTGGAGACGTAGGCTGTCGCTCTCCAGACAATCGCCTGCACGCGGTCCGCACACTCGTCCAGGTCGCTCATGGGTTCCTCAGGAAGTTCGACGGGTAGCCGGTCCAAATCTCGTTGTCGCGAATGAGCACTTCGATGTCAACGCCATCTCGCGTCCCGTTGACCCAGAAGTCGCCGGGCATGTCGCTCGCTCGCCAAGCCAAGGACGGGTCGGTGGCGACGTCCGAGATGTTGTGCGTGACTTGCTCATCGGACCAACTTACGGAGAACTCGGACTTCTTCGGAAAACCTGTGCCCGCTAGGTGCCCACCACCGAAGGCGCCGTTCGGACTTACCTCCCCGTTGAGAATGTGTGTTGTTCGCGCCTCATGGGCCGGGGTGACGACCGCACCACCATCACCAACGTCATCGATGCCCTCATCACCAAGAACAAACTCCGCCTCATCACCACAGGAGCGAGTTGACGCCTTAGGGCGCCGGAGTGAGGGCTCCCGCCGTCTGCGCAGTGTGCCGGTCGACTTGGAGGGGCGCACCGCAGGTGCGCTCTACGGCGCGTCCCGCTGGAGAACCGGCCCCGACAAGGCCCGTTCCTTGACCTCCGCGACGCACGCGAGCCAGTCCTCCCACGCCGCAGGATCGGTCGTGCTACTGCGCCGAACCGAGATGTCGCCCATGAGCGTGAGGAGGTCATCCCCTGCGCGTTTGGCAAACTGATCAATGAAGAGGCTCATAGCGGCGAAGGCTTCGCCCGCCGACAGGCATTCCGGAGGCGGGCTAGGAGGCTGGGGTTGCGACATCGACCCCTCCGTTCGTGATGGCTGTTCCGTTCCGAACCTCGACCCCCACGACATCGCCGTTCTCCAACGTCCGCTCGAATATCTGGAGAGTTCCGCTCGGGGAAAGCAGTCGGATACCGACAAGATTCTCCGGCGAGACAGTCTCCTGGAGCAAGGCCCTATTCGCAGCCGTGTCCTCAGCCAAGTGACCCGTGGCCGTCCGGAAAGTGTTTGCCGCGTTGTCCTCGGCGATCGGGATCACGGTGTCTGCGGCGACAGATACGCGGGTGGCAATGGGCAAGGAACCCGTGATGGGCGCAATGGTCGCGAGGCCAACTTGTGATGCCCCGAGCGGGGAGACAACCGCAAAGCCGCTGGTGCGCGCGGTAACACCGTGGAGAGCATCGTCGTACAGCGGTGCGCGAATGCGCTATGCGCGTTGGCCGAACTGGGCGCCGCTATGGATCCGGTGAACACCAGGAGCACCGAGAGGAGAGCAAAAACGCGTCAGAACCGAGCGAAGATCACGATAAGTCGCCATCCCCGAAGAGGAGCGCCCGAGCGTCTCGTCGGACGGCTCCACCTACCTGGCCGTCCGTAGCCAACTGGCGCAGATCAGCAAGGGTAGTAGTGCTCCGCGCCCTCTCAGCGATTGCCTGGACGATCCGCTCAACCGCTTTCGTCCGTGCCTCATCCGGCAAATCACTCGAGGTGTCGAGAGTTTGCCAGACTTCCCAGTGGTCGAGACCAAACGGCGCCCTCCCGCTCTCGGGAACGAAGACAATCGGGCAGTCATTCGCGCGTGTTGGTGGCCCGGCTGATGCGAGGGCATCGGGCGAGACGCCAATGTAGATTCCGGCTCGCGACGTCCGAGGTATGGACTCAAGTCGGACCATCCATGTCAGTTCGGGCCAGCGCATTCGAAAGTTCCGTCCGCTCCCTTCAAACCCTTCAATCACGAGCGCACGCGCAAGCGCCTTGAACACATCTTCTCGAGTCCTCATGGCGTGTACACGTCCACCTGGGCGGTCCACGACTCCCCTGTATAGGCCTCTAAGAGGTCCTTGTACGCATTCACTTGCCTCCAACCAGCCAAAATTGTAGACGGGTTCGCGGGCTTCAGCTCCCCCACTATCCGCAGAGTCCAGTTGATGGTATCGGGCCGTAGGTTAGTCCCAGGAATGGCGCGGTTGAACCAAACGTCATCGCCGCTCCAACCAAGTGTGTTGGGATAGCTCGCGTGCGCTGACCGCCCGGCGGCAGCGGCTGCAGAATCGCCGCCCGCACCGGACGTAAACTGCCCCAACGCATTTCGCGGAAGGCCCGCTGCGCTGTTTGTGGCTTCGTCGGCTTTGCCGCCGAAGCTGATTGCCCCAGTATCGTCGGCGAAGTTCCACACCCCGCAAGCGGGTGCCGATGTCGTCGATGACGCCACCAACACGCTCCAGCGCCCGGGTCGCACCAGTTTTGACCGTGCCCACCAGTGCAGGCACAGCGGTCTTGCCCCACGAGATCGTTGACTTCGCAAGATTCCACCCGGAGGCTTCCACCAACGCAGTCGACGCTTTCACCGACGCAAACGACACACTTCGAGCAGCACTACCCGCACCAGCTGTTGCAACAGCAGACACCGCCGCCGCCCTGAAAACCCCCACCGATCAACAAACGACTCCGGAGCCCCCTCCACATACGCGTACCGATTCAAAGACGACGCACTCGTCACCGAACCCGCGTACGCATCCTTCTCCAACCACACCCGACCGACGGCAACAGCCGCAGCCGACCACGACGCGAAGTCCAAACGGCAAGGGTCGACGCTGAGGTTGTGATGGACGCAACTCTGCCGTTCTCAACGGAATGGAACTTCGACAACACCGCGCCTGAAGGGAACTTCGAGATTATTCGGAGCGCCTGGCTGAATGCCGGTGCAGTCGTCGAAGGCGCCGACCATGTTGCGAGCGTAACGCGACACCTTGAGCACACAATACGGACAGTGCCACGCCAGTGATGGCGGTTCAGGTCATGCGCGCATTGCGTGCGTGCACCCCGCCTCAGTTTGCACCTTGGCAACTACGTCATCGAGCAGCCTGCACCTGGCCACGAAACGCTTGCCAGGCGCCTCGGCTGACGCACGTGGCCTCGATCGCATCCAAGCGACCGGCAATAAACTCAAGCTCCGAAAAAAGGTCAGTACCCCCGAGCGCGTCACGCGCGTCTGTGGCGATCGCGAATTCTTCGATCGTGGAAGCCTCCTTCTCCGTACCGAACGCACTTGGCCAGAACCTCAGGTGCATGGGGCCCACCTCAATGGAGACATGACCGTAGGTGGCGACTGCATGCCCGTCCCGTACCTCCGGGAGTGAGACGATGTCGACGCCCGGGAAGGACTCGAGGATTGCAACATAGTCCGCCGATGGATGCCGAGCCCGGACTCGCCGGCGGACTGGATGATGCCGACCGGTCGGCAGACGAGAGCAAAATTCCTGCCAGGCGGCCTCTGATGAGCAGATCTGACGGACGGTCTCCAGGTGACTCAGCACGAACCGAGCTTCGCCGACCAGGTCCCCGCTCGCTGACTCCACGCGCTGATTGAGATACGTCCGCAGACCGTTGGCCGTAGTCAAGTAATCGAGACCGTGACCCCAGCGAGGGCGTATCGATAGCCGCTCCTCCGTACCCCGGCGAACTACAGCGATAACCGCCTCGCCGGTTTCGAGCAATATCCATCCGCCCGAATCACTTCCGCGGTCAACGAGCCTCACCTCGGGATCAGCAAGCAGTACGTCCGCAACGGGTTGAAGTTCTGCAGACCGGTCCATCATGAACCTCCTCGGGGCGGCACGAGTGTATGGGAATCCTCCCATGTGTATCCGGCTTCTCTCAGTCTCTGCCATTCCGTCAACAATGAGTCCCCTATCGGAGTCTCGCCGCGCGCCCGTGTCGCTTCGTGAAGAGCCCACAGCTCGGGCACAGACACCGTGGAGTGAACAGGCGATCCCCTGTCGATAGCAGCCTGGACCGCGAGACCGTTATTGACCGGCCTATTGATCGGCGTCCACGCTTCCCCGAGATTGATATTCTTCGCGCCCGGGCATCGGCCACGTCTATGTACTGGACGATCCAGCGGGCCGCTTTGCGATGCGACGCTTCGTCCGCGTCGCGGATCCCACGCGAGCACGTGGGAGACGCGGGTGAACGCGTCCCGTGTATGGACGAACGCTACGGGCAAACCGGGCCGGCCACGTCAAAACCCGAACGCGGGCCACCCACAGCACGTCGTCCCTGAACTCCTTTGAAAGCGCCTTCGGATTGAGGAACATCCCTCGAGAAGTGCCCTTCGTCACCGCAAGTCAGGAGTCACCGCAACCCTCAGCCAATCCAGGCCCGGGCGGCACGCATCGAAGACGAAAAGTGGTCACCAAATCGCAGTGAGGTCTGCGAAGCCGAGCTCTGGCTCAGTCGGAGTTAGGACCCGCCTGCGCACCACCCATAGCAGTACCGCACCCGCCCGGGCAAAGGCGTGGGAAGACGAGTTCTCTTCGTCGTAGCCAGCCGCATAGACGTTCAAGGTACCCGCGGGCAGTTCGACCTTGCTAGCCATTTCGCGACAGACGTCTATGATCGACGGGACGAACTCCGTTGGGAGCCCGGCGACGAAGGGGCTCCCCAAGAGGCTTGGACATTCGCGCGGAACTCCGAGAGTCATCGGTCCACTTGAGTGCACCTCGAGGACGAGTTCGCAGCCCCCGGGTACGAAGTTGGCACCGATGAGCGCCCGAGGCGTGAGTCCGCCACCGAACTGAAGCACCTCGATGCTCACGGAAACCTCCGCTGCTCCGGCTACGCGCACTCCGGAAAGCCCGACCTCTCGCCACGACTCACGAGCGTCAAAAATCGCTGAAGAATCCACGTCACCCAAGGCAATGCGCCAATTATCGTGACGCTCAATGAGAGAGTTCACCCGATTCCCCACGCATTCCGCCAATTCGAGTTGAAATACTCGGGGAAATCCCGGATCACTTCAGGCGTGTAGTTCATGAACGTCGGATGCGTTTCGAGAGTCAACGCGTGCGCCGCGTCCTGAGACAACCCGTTTGCCATAGCCTCTGCCTCCGTCAGTTCATGTGTCATGAAGAACCGCTCGCCCGGCGTGAGCGGTCGACTGCTCGCGATTGCGTCTTGTATCCTGTCGATCATTGCTGCGTTCGGCGGATGGGATGCCAGCGCATCGATGCTATCCAGATGGGTCGCCACTGCGCCAAGCTCGTCAGCAATGTCGGCTATTTCAACAGTATTGCCGCCGATGGCGATTGCCCCAGTATCGTCGGCGAGGTAGAACTTCCGCAATGTGTTGCTCGCGTCGTCGATCACACCGCCGAGCCACGCCTTAGCACTAGAACCATCGGTCTTGACAGCCTCGATGACACCACCAACACGCTCAAAAGCCCCGGCCGCACCAGTCTTAATCGTGTTGACCAGCGCTGGCACAGCGGTCTTGCCCCACGAGATCGTTGACTTCGCAAGATTCCACCCGGAAGCTTCCACCAACGCAGTCGATGCTTTCACCGACGCAAACGACACGCCCCGTGCAGCACTACCCGCACCAGCTGTTGCAACAGCAGACACCGCCCCAAACGTGACCTGACCAGACAATTGCGACCCGCCATACAGGTCCGCATCACCCCACACCCCGATCTGTGGGATTGCTGGCACCTCAGGAATGTCCACACACACCGACACCCGAGCACATGCGTTGTTGCCCCAGTTCACCGCCGC
>Ga0222423_1001544_pt1 | contig 10260 bp, 5 predicted proteins | sample 3A0metagenome_FD_182472 | JGI IMG/M metagenome (GOLD analysis project Ga0222423, IMG submission 182472) | Enriched microbial communities from leaf-cutter ant dump, University of Wisconsin, Madison, United States - 3A0 (version 2) | ecosystem: Environmental > Terrestrial > Nest > Insects nest >...
CCAGTGGAGCCCGAGCTTCAAGAGCATGGGGCTGGGTAGCGCGATGCGGCTGCGCGGTGCTGAGAGCGAGAACAGCGTGGGCCTGGGTATCCGGCGCGACGAGATGGTCGAATCCGCCCGCCTGCATTTGCGTTTCACGATGTCGCCATCGTTGCTGCCCGAGCTGTCGCACATCAAAGTGCTGCTCAACGATCAACTCGTACAGACCCTGGCGCTGCCCAAGGAGCGCTTGGGCCAGCCGCAGGCAGTCGATGTGGAGATCCCGCCCGGCTACTTCGCTGACTACAACCAGTTACGCTTCCAGTTCATCGGCCACTACACGCTCGACTGCGAGGATCCCAGCCATTCGAGCCTGTGGGCGGAGATCAGCAATGAGAGTTCGCTGGAGCTGTCGCTGCGTCCGCTGCCGCTGCGCAGCGACCTTGCGTTGCTGCCCGCACCGTTCTTCGACATGCGTGACAACCGCATCGTGGACGTGCCTTTCGTGTACGCGGGTCAGCCCAGCCTGGGCGAACTCAAGGCGGCGGGATCCGTCGCGGGCTGGCTGGGCATGCAGGCGGCCTACCGCGGCAACCGTTTCCCGGTGTTCGAGAACCAGCTCCCGCCGCGCCATGCGGTGGTGATTGCCACCAACGACCGGCGGCCGGATTTTCTCAAGAACCTGGCGCCGGTGGAGCACCCCACGCTGACCATGATGGCCCACCCCAGCGTTCCGGACGCGCAACTGCTGCTGGTGCTCGGCAAGGATGACGCACAGGTGCAGATTGCCGCCGATGCACTTGCGCTTGGCAAGGCGGCGCTGTCGGGCCAAAGCATTCGCGTGACGGGTCTTGAATACCCGGCGCCGCGCAAGGCTTACGACGCGCCGCGCTGGATCACCAGCGAGCGCCCGGTGCAACTGGGTGAACTGGTGACGCGTCCTGATGAGTTGCAACTTCGCGGCACGGTGCTCTACAGCGCGATTCACGTCAACGCCCGCATGGCGCCCGACCTGTTCACCTGGAACGCGGGTGGTGCGCCACTGCACCTGCTCTACCGCTATACGCCCACGAGCTTGTCGGATCGGGGTGCGCTCAACGTGTCCATCAACGACCAGTTCGTCAAGTCATACCCGCTCAAGGCGAGTGGTAGCAGCGACGGCACCAAGAGCACCGTTCTGCTGCCCCTGCTTGAAGACACTGGCGGGCAGGTGCGTTCAGACATGAAGATTCCCGCTTTCATGGTGGGTGGCGACAACCGACTCGAATTCGCCTTCCAGATCCCGCCGGCCGATGTGGGGCGCTGTCGCTCTGCGCAGCCGACCGAATTGCGCGCGGCGCTCGACCCGCAATCGAGCCTGGATCTGACGGGCCTCGACCATTACATTGCCATGCCGAACCTGGCGGCCTTCGCCAACAGTGGCTTCCCATTCACCAAGTACGCCGACCTGGCGCAGACCTCGGTGGTGCTGCCCGACAAGCCCACGACTGCCGACGTGGAGGCCTACCTCAGCGCCCTGGGGCGCATGGCTGCCGCCACGGGCTACGCTGGCACGCGCTACAAGCTGCTGCGCGCATCCCAGGTCGATCAGGCCAACGATACCGACATCCTCTTCGTCTCGCAGGGCGACCGCGATGGCGTGCTGGCGCGCTGGAACAGCCACCTGCCGGCGCTGGTGGAGGCGGGCAAGCGCTCGGTGCAGCCGCTGGAGCGCGGCGTGAACGCGTTTCTGGAACTGTTCCGCATGGGCGTGAGCCCTGCGGTGCGCAGCGACGGCCGCGCCACGCTGGAGGGCGACGGGCCGCTCGGTGCCGTGCTGGGCATGGAATCGCCGTTCAAGGAAGGCCGCAGCCTCGTGGCGCTGATGGCCAGCGACGCGCAGAGCATGGGACTGGTGGGCCAGGCGCTCAACGATTCCGGCAAGGTGCAACTGCTGCACGGCGACCTGGGGCTGCTGCGCGGCGATGCGATGGAGAGTTTCCGTATCAATCCCGTCTACTACGTGGGCGACCTGCCGTGGTGGAAGCGCTTGTGGTTCCACCTGCACAGCCACCCGGTGTGGCTGGCATTGCTGGGCGTGGCGGCGGGATTGGTCCTCACGCTGTTGGTGTATGGCGCGCTGCGTTCCCTGGCCCGCCGCCGGCTGGAGGGGGACGATGACTGATCCCGTGCGGCGTGCTCTTTTGCAAGGGGCTGCGGGGTGGGCTGCAGTCGGCTGGGCACGGGCGCAGGCCGTGGACGATGTCAGCGCCTGGGCCGCGTGGGACGCTTTCCGCCGCCAGTTCGTGGGGGAGGGCGGTCGCGTCACTTCCGACGCGCAGGGCCGCACTTACTCCGAGGCGCAGTCCTATGCGCTTTTCTTCGCGCTGGCGGCGAATGACCGCGTGCGTTTCGAGCAATTGCTCCGCTGGACGGAGGACAACCTCTGCGCAGGTGACCTCACCGCGCGGTTGCCCGCCTGGCTCTGGGGCAAGCGTGACGACGGCACCTGGGGCGTCATCGACGACAACGCGGCTTCCGATGCCGATCTGTGGATCGCCTACGCGCTGGCCGAGGCCGGTCGGCTCTGGAACGAACGGCGCTACCGCGCGCTTTCGTCCGTGCTGGCCGCCCGCATCGTGCGCGAGGCAACGGCCGAACTGCCCGGCCTGGGGCCCACGCTGCTGCCCGCGCCGCGCGGCTTCGTCGAGGAAGGCGACCGCTGGCGCCTGAACCCGAGCTATACCCCCCTGCAGGTCATGCATCGGCTCGCTGTCACCACGGAGCAGCCGGTTTGGACGCGGCTCGCCGCCAGCGCGCTGCGCGTGATGCAGGAATCCGCGTCCAAGGGCTTCAGCCCCGACTGGACGGTGTACGACGCTAACCGCCAGGTCTTTCTGCCCGACACCAAAGGCAAGGAAAAAGGCCAGGGCGGCTACAACGCCATCCGCGTCTATCTATGGACGGGCCTGCTGCATCCGCAAGCCCAGGGCCGCGCGATGCTGCTGCGGGCCTTCGCGCCCATGGCGCGCTTCGTGCGTGAGCGCGGCTACCCGCCCGAATTCATCGACACCCAGACCGGCGAGGCCACGGGCCCGGCGCCTTCGGGCTTCTCTGCCGCGCTGCTGCCTTTCCTGCACGCCAGCGGCGAGGTTGAGGCCCTGCGCCTGCAGCAGGCGCGCCTGCAGGCGCGCGAGCCGCGCCCCGATGCTTACTACGATCAATGCCTCGCCCTGTTCGGCCAGGGCTGGATGGATGGCGCCTATCGTTTCGCCGCCGACGGCAGGCTGCTGCCGCGCTGGAGACCCGTGCCATGATGTCGCGCGCTCTCGGCGCGGAGCTGTCCTGCGCGCTGATGCTCGCGGGCACCCTGTGCGCCATGCCAGCTTTCGCGCAGACCAGCCTGCAGGCGGCGCAGGCCGACCTGCTGCGCAACGCCGAGATGTGGGCCGCCAGGCAGCGCTTCGACCTTGCGCGCCAGAGTATCGACAAGCTGTTGGCGCTGCAGCCCGATTCCCCCCAGGCGCTAGCGGTGCTGGGCGACATCGCCCTGCGCGAGAACCAGCCCGCGGAGGCGCAGCGCATCTTGCGGCAACTGCGCGAGCGCCATCCGCGCGATGCCGCCACCGCCGACCTCGCCACGCTGATCCGCGTAAACGGCCCCGACCAGGAAAAGCTCGCGCGCATGCGCCTGCTGGCCCGTGCGGGCCGCAAGCCCGAGGCGGCTGAGGTGGCGCGCGAGCTGTTTCCTGACGGCCCGCCCGTGCTGGGCGGGCTGGCGCTGGAGTACTACCAGATCGTCGGCGGCGCCCCGCGCAGCGGCGCGCAGGCGGCGCAGGCGCTGGATCGTCTGTACGAACGCACGGGCGACGCCGGCTACCGCCTCGCCCAGCTCGAACTGCGCATGGGGCAGGGCGCGAACGCCAACGCGCTCGCACGCGAATTCGAATCCCTGGCCGCCGAGCCTACGGTCGATGCGTACCGCCTGCGCGACCTCTGGCGCCGCACGCTCGACCGCATGGATGCGGGCGCCGCCGCCGAGCCGCGCCTGCGCGCCTACTTGCGGCGCTACCCCGACGACAAGGCCGTGACCGATCTGCTGACCGTGAGCCGCGAAGCCGTCGCGCGCGCCGAGCGCTGGGCGCGCGACCCTGCGCGGCTGGCCCAGGTGGCGGCCGACAAGGCGCTCGATGCGGGCGACCTCGCACGTGCCGAGCAGGAGCTGAACACCGCCCTGGCACTGCGCCCGCGCGATGCCGACAGCCTCGGTAACCTGGGCCGTGTGCGCCTGCGCCAAGGCCGGCACGAGGACGCGCAACGGCTCTTCGCCGAGGCCCACCGCATTTCGGGAGATCACAAGTGGAGCGACCTGCAGGGCACGGCGCGGTTCTGGGGTCTGCTCCAGCAATCCGACGAGGCCGCGGAGCAGGGCCGCATCACCGAAGCCGACAGATTCGCCGCACAGGCTCTGGCCCTCCAGCCCCAGAATGCTGAGGCGCTGGCCACGCTCGCCGGCCTGCGCGCCCGCCAGGGCGACCCCTCTGCCGCGCAAGCCCTTTACGAGCAGGCGCTGCAGGCCGACCCCGCGCACCGCGGTGCGTGGCGGGGGCTGGCTGCGGCGCTCGTCGCGGCTGGGCGGCCTGAAGAGGCTATGACCCGGCTTGAAGACGCCGCCCGCCAGGTGCCCGGCCAGGCCGAGGCGTTCAACGCCATCCGGGCATCGCTGCTCTCGGATCAGGCCGAGGCGCAACTGGCTGCCCAGCACACCGGCCCTGCGCTGCGATTGTTGGAATCCGCTGTGCCGCTGGCCCCGCGCGATGCCTGGCTGCGCCATCGGCTGGCGCGCGCCTATCTGCAACTGGGCCAGCCGCGCGAGGCTCTGGTGGTCATGGACGAGGGCATCGCCGTGGGCGGTGACCAGGTGGACATGCGCTATGCACGCGCGCTCATCCGCAGCGCGGCGGGCGACGATGCGGGTGCCCTGGCGGATCTTGAGTACATCTCTCCCGAACAGCGCAGCGATTCCATGCGTGCGCTGCTGCGAACCGCCACCGTGTACAGCACCGTGGCCCGGGCCGAGGCGTCGGGGGCCGATGCCGCCGCGCTGCTGGCGCGCGCGGAGCGCGAGGCCGGCGACGACGCCGACCTGCTCTACGCGGTGGCCAACGCCTGGTTCCGGCGCGGCGAGCCCGCGCGCGGCGTGGCGGTGTTCGACCGCTTTGCCGAGCGTTCCAAGGCACAGGAGCCCGCCGTGCGCCTGGAGCACGCGGCGCTGCTGGGCCGCGCCGCCGCCGACGTGCGGCTCGAAGCCTTGTTGCCCGCCCTGATCGCCGAGCCCGGCTGGACACCCGAGCAGGCGGAGCGCCTGCTGGCTGTGCAGACCGCCCACCTCGAACGCCGTGCCGAGGCCGCTGTGGCGGCGGGCGACCGCGCCGAGGCCCGGCGCGTGGCGCTCTCACCGCTGCTGCCAAACGATGTGCTGCCCCCGGCCCGGATGGCCTACGCGCGCGGCCGCCTGCTGCTGGCGGCCCAGGACTGGGTGGGGGCGTCGCGTGAACTGGAACAGGCCCTGCCCGGCATGAACGACAACGCCGAGGCGCACCTCGCCCTGGGCGACGCCTACGCGCGCCAAGGCCGCGAGGCGCAGGCACGCGAGCAGGCTCTGTGGCTGCAAGGCCACCTGCCCGCCGATGGCGTGGGTGACCAACTCGCGCTGCTGCGCCTGTGGCAGCGCATCCCCGCGATGGATGAAGCGCGCACGCTTTCCCAGCGCCTGCTGGGCCTCTACCCGCGCGACACCGACGTGCTGCTGCACACCGCGCGGTTGGAGCGCGCGGACGACCGCTATGCGCAGTCGCTCGCCTACTTCCGCGAGGCGCTGGACACCGAGACCGGCCCGCCGCAGGATCGCGCCAAGATCGAGCAGGACATTGCCGCCATCGAGGCGCGCCGCCAGGCGTGGGTGGAATTCGGCATGGAGCGACTGCAGAAGCATTCCACCTCGGGCATCTCCACGCTGCGCGGCTGGGAGCGCCCGGCCGTGGCCTGGATGCCCAAGGGCTACGATGGCCACCACTTCCTGCACGTCGATCAGGTGCAGCTTGACGCGGGCGCGCTGCCCGCATCGGCGGCCGATGCCAGAGACTACGGCCAGGTGGCGGCCTGGCCCGCCAGCGCCTACCCTGCCGACCCGGGCAGGCCGCGCGGCAACGGCTTCAACGTGGGCTTCGGCTATCAGGGGCGTGGTGTGGAGTGGGACATCGGCGCCACCGGCATCGGCCTGCCCGTGACCAACCTCGTGGGCGGCATCTCGCGCAGCGAGTGGAGCGAGGACTTCAGCTACCGCATCGAAATCTCGCGCCGGCCGCTCACGGGCAGCTTGCTGTCCTACGCTGGGGCGCATGACCCCATCACCGGGCAGGTCTGGGGCGGCGTGGTCGCCACGGGCGTGTCGGGCCGCGTTTCGCGTCCCGTGGGCGGCTACAGTGCCTCGTTCAGCGCGGGCTATGCGCTGCTGCAGGGCCGCAACGTACAGGACAACACACGGCTGCAACTGCGTGCTGCCATCGACAGCGATGTGCTGAGCACTGCGCATTCCACGCTGAACGTGGGCGCCGCGCTGGCCGCCTGGAGCTATGCGCGCGACCTGTCGGAATTCACCTGGAGCCACGGCGGCTACTACAGCCCGCGCCGCTATATCTCGCTCGCCCTGCCCGTGGAATGGGGAGGGCGCCAGGGTGCGTTCACGTGGCTGGTGCGCGGCTCGGTCTCCGTCTCGCAGAGCTCCAGCCACGCGTCGGACTATTACCCCGGCCGCCCCGACCTGCAGGCGCAGGCTCGAGCGCTGGGGAACGGGCCCGTGTTCGCGGGCGGCGGCAGCTCGGGCTTCGGGCGTTCGCTGCGCGCGGCCGTGGAATACCAAGCCACGCGCAACCTGGCGTTGGGTGCGCAACTGTCGATCGAGCGGGCGGACTACTACGCGCCCACCACGGCACTGTTCTATCTGCGCTACCTGCTGGATCCCGTGCGCGCGCCGCAGCCCGACCGGCCGCGCCCCGTGCAAACCTATTCGAGTTTCTGAGCATGTCACACATCCCTTCCGTCCGCGGCATGTTGCGCTCCTGGTGGCGCGGCACGCCCCGGCGCGCGGCCTCGGTCGCCGGGTTCGGCGTGGACGGCTTGCCGCACGGTGTGGGCCGCTTGCCCGATGCCGCGCCTGCCGCGCTGCTGGCGCAGGACGATGCCAGCCACCGCGCCTGGGCGCCAGCGGTCGTGGCCGACCTGCTGGCCACCGGGCCAGTGCTGGCGCTGGCCGACGACGCGGCCGATTTCGAAGCGCTGCTGTGCGTGCCTGCGCTGCGCGAGGCGCACGGTGCCGGGCGACTGCGCACCTGGCTGCTGCCCGCCGAGGCCCAGCAGCGGCTGCGCCGCGACGGCCTGGCGGGGCTGCTGCGCGACTGTCGGCAGGCGGGCCTGCACGGCGGCGCCAGCCTCTGCGTGCTCGACGCCAACGCCATGCTGGAGGAAGCCACCGTGGCCGAATTGCAGCGCCTGGGCACCCAGTGGCGCCGCTTCGCGCGTGTGGTGGGCCGCCCGGCGGCGCTGCTGTTCCCGCTGGGCCGCGCGCAGGGTGGGGCCGAGGGCGGTATCGCGGGCATGGTTCGCTCGATGAGCGGCGCCTTCACCCACGCGGCCGAGCTGGGCGGTATTCCGGAACTGCCGGTGCTCACGCTGCACCGCTGGGACGGCGAGCGGGGTGCCGTGTTCCATGCGCGCTATGGCCTGGAGCCGGACGGGCAGGGGGCGCTGCGCTACGGCGGCAGCTTCTCGCAGGGCGAGGTACCCGTGATGGTCGAGGCGCCCGACCAGTTCGCCGTCTATGCCACGCAGGCCAGCGTGGCACGCCAGCGCGGCGTACCCGCGTCCTGGCGCATCGTGCCCACGCTCGACGCGCTGGAAGAAGCCGCGCGCCACGCCGTGGGTGCCACCGTGGTGGTGGACGCGGGTGGGCCGCAGCAGTTCGAGGCCGTGGCGTTGCTGGTGCACCGTCTTCGCTTCTCGCGCCCCACCAGCCTCAAGATCATCGTGCGCGAGACGGAAGCCAAGGTGCGCGCGAACAGCGAGCAGGCGCTGCTGCGCCTGGGGGCAACCGCCGTGGTGTACCGCGAGGTGGGCTTCTCGCGCCTGCTTCAGCTCATCGATGATTGCCGCCACCAAGTGCATACGCGCACGGTCGAGCGCGACTACGAGCAGGCGCTCGCCGCCTTCATGCCCGTCGCTGAATGCGGCTATCGGCCGCCCGTGCGCTTCGTGCAGCTCGTGCGCGACATGTTGGAGCGCTCGTCCGCCGTGGGCCTGGAGCACCGCCTCGTGCATCTGCAGCTTTTGCCCAATGTGGCCCATCTGGACGCATTGCGCGCCTGCCTTCCGCAGCGCGACGGCGACTTTGTGACTGCCGATGCGCACGGGCTGTACGTCTTCTTGTTCGCCTGCCGCGAGCCGGATCTGGAGGCCGCGCTCATGCACCTGTTCAAGCTGCCGCTGGGCCAGCTCTTTGCCGTGCAGTCAAGTGACGGCACGGTCGTCGGCATGGGCGCGCAACTCGACAGCCTGGCTGCGCGTGCGCAGGGCCTGCCCGACTATGGGCCTCTGCTGGAGCCAGTGCCCCGTGTTGCCCGCACGGTGCCCGCGCCAGCGCACGGTGTCGAGGCCGAGCCTGCGCCGCAGCTGCCCGTGGCGGCTGTCGGTGGCGCCACACCCGTCCAGGCATTGACTTTCTGGCCACGCCCCGTAGGCCGGCGCGCAGCATCGGAGGTGACCGCATGAGCTGGATCGAATGGCTGCTGTGCTGGGTTGCGGGCGCCGCCTGCGCCGTGGTGCTGTGGCGCCTGCGTCATATGCTGGCGCTGCGCGTCCGCATGCGTTATCTGCGCGCCTGGCGCCCCGGGCTGCGGCAGGGGGAATGAGCTTGCACCGCATCGCCTTCATCTCCCCGCTGGGCGGCTCGGGCCGCACCACATTGGCCGCGCACACGGCGGCGCTGCTCGCGCAGCGCGGCGTACAGACGCTCGCGATCGACCTTTGCCCGCAGAACGCGCTGGGCCTGCACCTGGGCCTGCGCGAATTGCCTGCGAGTGGCTGGCACGGCCTGGCCGCGCAAGGCGCGTGGTGGGGTGACGCCGCACTCGAGAATTCCGCGGGCGTCCGCCTGATGCCACATGGCCCGTCGAGCGGCGCCTTGCCGGCGTTCGATGAGCCAGGGTCGCTTGGCGCGCAACTGGACGGGCTCGATATGCCTGCGGGCAGCGTGATCGTGCTCGATACGCCCGCGCTGCCCGCGCCGCTGGCGCTGCAGGCGGCGCGCTGTGCCGATCTGGCGGTGCTGGTGCTCGATGCCTCGGTGCGCTCGTTGCGCATGCAGGGCGTGCTGCAGGATTTTCTCTCCGGGCTGCCGCGCAGCGTGCGCCGCGCCGTGGCCCTGACGGGCGCGGACCCGCGCAGCGCCACGCGCCGCGACGCGCTGCAGGCGCTGCGCCAGCAGTGGCAGGACGTGCTCATTCCCTATACGTTGCATGCCGACGAGCACGTGCAGCAGGCGCTGGTGCAAGCGCTGTGCGTGCACCAGCACGCGCCCCAGGCGCAGGCCGCGCACGACCTGCAGGGCATGGCCGAATGGATCGCCCGTGCCTGCGCGCTGGAAGAGGGGGCCGCGTGAGCCTGCACGTCGCGCTGATTTGGCTGGCAAACCTGCTGCAGGTGCCGCAGCCCCGGCGCTGGTCGTCGTGGCTGCTGCGGCTGTTCGTGAAGCCGCCGCCGGGCGCTGCGCGCGTGGCCCTCGCGCCGGAGCAGGTGCCTGATCCGGCAGCCCTCGCGGGCTGGGCCGCCCGCGCGCTGGGGGTGCCGCCCCAGGCACGGTGGTGGCTCTGGCCTTGGCGTCTGCTGGTACTGCCGCCTGCGCCCTGGGCCTGGCCCGCGTGGCTGGTGGTGCTGGGCCGGGGGCTGCGGCGCGTGCTGGTGCTGGCCACGCAGGCGGTGGGGGTGTTGGCGTGGGTGGCGTTCTGGCCACTGCGTCTGCTGATGCGCGCGCTGGAGCGGCTGGCCACGCGCCTGGAAGCGAGTGGCGCGGGTGCCGCTTTCGGGCACGCCACCGACCGCGCACTTGCGCCCGTGCTGGCCGTGCCGGGCATGCGCTGGTTCGTACTGGGCGTGGCGCTGATGGCCGCGGCGGTGGTGATGACCACGCCGTTCAATTGGTTCGGCCAGTTCCTCTTTCTGGCCCTGGCATGGGTGCTGTCGATGGTG
>Ga0222423_1001548_pt1 | contig 10226 bp, 7 predicted proteins | sample 3A0metagenome_FD_182472 | JGI IMG/M metagenome (GOLD analysis project Ga0222423, IMG submission 182472) | Enriched microbial communities from leaf-cutter ant dump, University of Wisconsin, Madison, United States - 3A0 (version 2) | ecosystem: Environmental > Terrestrial > Nest > Insects nest >...
AGGGACAGGTGCCCGGTCCGCTCGATCTCCCGGACGATCAGCCCGGTGATGAGGAAGCCGGAGATCACGAAGAACACGTCCACGCCGACGTACCCGCCCGGCAGACCGGGCATCCCCGCGTGGTACAGCAGGACCAGGACCACGGCGACCGCACGCAGGCCCTGGATGTCCCGGCGGAACCCGCGCGGGGCAGCGGGCTGCTCGGAGGCCGCGGCCCCGCGCCCGCCCCGACGGCGAGGGACCGCGATCGTCGCTGACGTCACCTGCTGGCACTCCTCTTGCGGCGGGCGAGGGCGATCCGCTCGAGCTCGGCGAGGAACGCTGCGCTCTGCACGGTCCAGTCGAACTCGTCGACGGCGGTGGCCCGTCCCGCGGCGGCCATGCTCGCGCGAAGCTCCGGGTCGTCGCGGAGCTGCAGCACGGCGTCGACCGCGACGGACGGAGTGGCGTAGGGGACGACGAACCCGCACCCGGCTCGTTCGACGAGCGCCTTCGCGAGCGGGAGCGGAGTCGTGACGACGGGCACGCCGTGCGCCATGTACTCGACGACCTTGGTCGGCAGGCTGGCGCGGTAGTTCGGGGTGTCGTGCAGGAGGCTCAGCCCGGCGAGGGCACCGCCGAGCGCCTTCATGGCGAGCTCGGAGGGCAGCCGCCCGTCCCAGAGCAGGTCGCCGGCCTGCACGGCGGACTCGAGCGCGATCGTCGTCGGCTCGTCGGCGGGGCCGATGAGCCGGAGCCGGACGGCGCCGTCGGTCCGGGTGCGGAGCTGACGGCCGACCTCGATGAGGTCGAGCGCCCCGCGCACGAGCGTCAGGGAGCCGACGTAGACGACCTCGCAGTCGCCGCTCGGCTCGACCTCGTCGGGCACGCGGACGGTGTTGGGGACCACGGTGTGCTGGACGGCGAACCGCTCCTGGTAGGCGTGCTCGGCGAGGATGAGGTCGAACCGGCGCTCGGACCAGCGCTCGAACCAGCGCGCCGAGGCAGCGGCGGCGCGGCGCGCGTGCCGCGGCAGCCAGCTCTTGTGCTCGATCGCCCCCGCGGTGTCCTCGTGCACGTCCCACACGACGGCCCGCGCACGACGCGAGGCGGTGGCGGGCACGAGCTCGGGATCGTGGAGCAGCACGAGGTCGTGCTCCGGTCCGTGCGTGCGCACGGTGCGGCGGGCGGCCCGCCACGCGGTGGCGCGACGACGACCGTGCGCACGGGGGAGGTCGAGCACGCGCAGCCCCGGGCGCTCGGGGACCGGGGCGCCCGTCGCCGAGAACGGCGCCGCGAACGTGACGCGCCAACCGGCGTCGAGCATCGCGCCGATCTGCCGGGCGAAGATCCGTGAGTCACGAGGGTCGTGGACGATCGTGACTACGAGCACGCGCACGTGGTCACCCCTTCGCCCGCTTGGCGCGCCGTGCAGCATCGACCGCGGTCTCGTATGCGTCGCATACGTCGTCGGTGTCGCCGTCCATCTCGACGACGCCCTTCTCTATCCATATGGCGCGGTCGCACATCTGGCGGACCGTCGTCGCGGAGTGACTCACGAGAAATACGGTGCCGGCCGCCCGGCGAATCTCCTCGACGCGCGCGGAACTCTTCGCCTTGAATTCCTTGTCGCCAGTCGAGAGCGCCTCGTCGATGATCAAGATGTCAGGTGTCGTCGCGGCCGAGATCGCGAAGCGAAGTCGAGCGCCCATCCCCGAGGAGTACGAACGCATTGGGAGGTGGACAAAGTCGCCGATTCCTGCAAACTCGACAATCCAGGGATAAAGTTCCCTGACCTGCTTTCGTGTGAGCCCCTGCGCCAGGCCGCCCAGCATGATGTTGCGGTCGCCGGACAGTGCGCTCGATAGGGCCGCAGTAACACCGAGCAAGGCGATGTTCCCGCGGGCCCAAACCTCGCCCCCGGCGGTCGGGATGAGACCAGCGATCGCGCGTAGCAGCGTGCTCTTGCCGGAGCCGTTGCGACCGATAATGCCGACGGACTCGCCTTCGAATGTCATGAAACTGACGCCCCGAAGCGCGGGTACCTCGCTGGTTGTCCCCACATGCCGGGTGAAGCGGTCCAGTAGGCCGCTCAACCGGCTCTCGTCGCTCGCGCCAGCCAAGGCGTTGCGCTTGCCTCCGTATGCCTTGTATGTCACGTGAAGATCGCGCACTACGACCGTGGGAACGGCACCAGCCGGGAGGGCGAATGTCCTCGATTCCACTGCACGGTCAGCCGCGTCCATATCGACCTTCCGCCTTCCAGAATGCGAGCGCGCCGACCGTCGTAAAGACCAGCGCCCAAGCTGCTGCCCAGAGCCAGAGGACGGGGTTCTGTGGGACTTCGGTAAGCAGGCACGATCTGATCAGGTGCAGGAACAGCCCAACCGGCTGAAACTGCATGATCAAGCCGACGAGGCTATCTCCTGCATACGCCTCGATCGAGAAGAACACTCCCGAAACGTATCGCAGCAGACGCACTGAGACAGGAATCAGGTTCGCGGCATCACGGACGTCGAGCACGACTCGAGCGCAGACCATTGCGAGCCCGGCGCAGAAGCAGAAGAGCAAGATCATCGCGGCAGGGACGAGCAGCCACTTCCACTGCGGTGGTTCGCCCACGATGGGCAGCAGAATGGCCAGTACCGCGATCGCCGGTAGGAGCATGAGAAACTCTGCGAGCACGGCCGAGATCGGCAGGGCTGCCCGAGGGAACCGGAGGCTACGGACCATCGCAAGATTGCTGGATACGGACTTCGCGCCTCGTGTCGCACTCGACGCGATGAACATGAAGATGAAGATTCCGACGCAAAGGAATCCGGCGAAGTTCGTGACGCCCTTTGAGGTGTCGAGCAGGACGCCAAAGATCAGGAAATATGAACCGGCGAGCAATAACGGGTCGAGCGCCGCCCACAATTGGCCGAGGAACGTATTCTGGTTTCGCTCGTACGCCTTCGCGCTCGCCAGTTCGGCGATGAAGGCCCTCCGCGTCCAAACCTGACGCAGGTAGCGCGCGAACCCCGGAGGGATGTCTACGCGCTTGAGGTCGAATCTCGCGGCGAGCGCCGACACCTCTGCTGCTGACCAGGGCGGTTCGACTTCTGGCGCGGGTCGCCGGACTCCGGTCACAGACGATGTGCCTTCTCGGGGCTCACGACGCCTCGGGTGTCGAAGAAGCGCTTGGCGCCCGCGACGAGTGCGTCGATGTCGTACACCCTGTGGTTCTGGACGAGGACGACGAGGTCGGCCTCGGCGAGCGCGGCGTCGAGGTCCTCCTCGCGCGCCATGGTCGAGCCGTTGACGCCCCAGTTGGTGACGTAGGGGTCGTGGAACCGCACGTCGGCGCCGAGCTCGGCGAGGGACTTGGCGAGGTCGACGGCGGGCGACTCGCGCTGGTCGGCGATGTCCGGCTTGTAGGTCACGCCGAGCAGCAGGACGCGCGCACCCTTGGTGGCCAGGCCGTCGTCGTTGAGGATGTTCTGCGCCCGCGACGCGACGTAACGCGGCATCGTCGCGTTGATCTCCTGCGCGAGCTCGACGAACCGGAACGGGTAGCCGAGGCGGCTGCGCACGTTGTAGCTGAGGTAGTTCGGGTCGATCGGGATGCAGTGACCCCCGACGCCGGGGCCGGGGTAGAACGCCTGGAAGCCGAACGGCTTGGTCTTCGCCAGGCGGATGACGTCCCACAGGTCGATGCCGAGCTCGTGGCAGAACCGCGCCATCTCGTTGACGAGCGCGATGTTGATGTGCCGGAACGTGTTCTCGAGCAACTTGGCCGTCTCGGCCTCACGCGTGCCCGACGCCGGCACGACCGTGTCGATGAACCGCGAGTAGAACGTCACGGCGCGCTCGGTGCACTGCGGCGTGCAGCCGCCCACGACCTTCGGCGTGTTCTTGATGCCGTACACCGGGTTGCCCGGGTCGACGCGCTCGGGGGAGAACGCCAGGTGCACATCCTTGCCGACCTCGAGACCGCCGGCCTCGAGCGCCGGACGCACCAGTTCCTCGGTGGTCCCCGGGTACGTCGTGGACTCCAGCACGACGAGCGTGCCCGGCTGCAGGTTGCGCGCGACCGTCGCCGTCGCCGACCGCACCGGACCGAGGTCCGGACCGCCGTCCTCCGACAGCGGCGTGGGCACGCAGATCACGACCGTCTGCGCACCGGCGAGCTCGGTCTCGTCCGTCGTCGCCCGGAACCCCGACGCCCGCATGGCCGCGACGTCGGCGTCCGACAGGTCGTCCACGTGCGACACACCCGAGTTCAGACCGTCGACCACGGCCTGGTTCACGTCGAACCCGGTGACCGAGAGACCCGCTCGAGCGGCTTCCTGCGCGAGCGGCAGCCCGACGTAGCCCAATCCGACGATGACGAGGTCTGCTGGCATGGTGAGAGAACTTCCCATCGAAGCGAGATTGATGGCGTCACGGGAACGGCTGGCGCCGACGACGAATGCTACCTGAGGCCGTTCGAGGGATCGCCCTCAGAGCGCAGGGCGATGGCATGTCGCCGTGCTCGCCGCCGCACGGCCGTCCTGGTGCGCCATCACGGGTTCGTTCCCCGACATGTCGAGACGGTGCACACCGTCGATGGTCCTCGGAGGTGCTACCGAGCGTCGCGGCACCGCGGATCTGTCAGGCACCGCGGATCACGAGAGGTTACGACGTCGGTCGTCTGCCACTGCGGCCCGGTAGGCTCACAGCCGTGCGACGACGACATCTGCTGACCGCGGCGTGTGGGCTTCTCGTCATGATCGGGCTGGTCGGGGCGTGCGCTCGGTGGGACGCCGTCGTGTCGGCGACACTGACGCTTCTTGGCGGACTGGCCGTCGTGCTCGTCATCGACCTACGCAGGCGCGCAGGAGAGCTTGCCGACTCGATGCGGCGCGCGGTGGATCGCGACCGAGCGCTGAGTGGCGCACTAACGCGTCTCGAGCGTGAGGTGTCCGGTGACGGCGACGGGGCGCTGCTCGGAGCTCTCGATCGACACATTTCAGAGCTGCGCGATCGGATCGAGCAACCCATCGATCGAGCTCTGGGTGTCGGCGGGCAGATCGAACAGATGGAGCGAAGAGTGTTCGCGTCGTTCGAGGCCGAGCGTCTGCGTGCGGAGGACCGTCATCGCGAGCTTGAGGACGACCTCAACGCACTTGACGCTGGCCTTGCCGCAACCCGGGTCGACCTTGCGACGTTCGGGAAGAGCGTGTCGGACGTCCGAGCGGCGGTGGCCGCTGCCGAGTCGACTCTCACGCGCAGCACCAGGCGCGCAGTGACGGACCTCACCTCGGTCGCACGAGACGAGACGCAACAGGTAGAGGCGCTCCTGCAACTCCTTCCCGGCCACTCCCGACGACGCGCCCTCATGCCACCTAGCGGTCAGTGGGCGCTCGATGCACGGTCCTTGGCGCACCTCCTCGACATCGTCCGCGTGAATGGTCCGCGAATGGTCGTCGAGTTGGGATCCGGAACGTCGTCGATCTGGCTCGGATACGCGCTCCAGCAGACAGGCGGGAAGCTCGTGACCGTTGACCACACGGAGAACTATGGCGAGCTCACGCGAGCGGCCGTGAAGCGGCATGGTCTCGACGACACGGTCGAAGTACTGATAGCGCCGATCGTGTCCAGCGGGGAGGGCGCGCCGTGGTACGACCGGGGAGTCCTGTCCGGCCTACGGGGCATCGATCTGCTCTTGGTAGATGGCCCGCCCAAGGCGGTAGCCGAACGAGTGCGTCAACCTGCGCTGCCCTACTTTGCCGACAGGTTGGAGGCGAACGCCCTCGTCCTGCTCGATGACGCTCACCGCCCGGACGAGTCCGCGATCGCTGACGAATGGGCGGACCACTACGACCTCGAGCGAATCGATGTGGGGGTCTCGCGGCTCGCAGTCCTCCGGAAGCGCCCCTGACGGCGACAGGGTTGGGCTACTGGCTACTCGGCTCTCGAAGGAGCGACTCAACGCGTGCTGCGAAGCTGTCGCGGCTAAACCACTCCGAGACCCGCCGCACGGCAAGGTCCGACTGCGCCTGGTAGAGCCCGGGGTTGGAGTAGTACTGCGTGACTACGGCGCGAGTCTCCTCCGGTGTCGCATACAGTGCTGCGTCACCGAAGGTCGGACGCATATGACCTGGAAGAATGGCGACACAACCCGTGGCAAGTGCTTCTAGCACTGCACGCCCAAATGCGTCGTACGCGTGCGGGTGCTGGTGGTAGACGAAAAAATCTATCGAATTGAGGAATGTTCTCACGTCGAGCTCGTCTGCGGCGAATGAGATCCAGCGAACTGGCGATGGTCGGCCGAGCACCTCGGTGGCGGCCAGAGTTCCGCCCATCACCCGAACCTCGATGTCGTCGGCATCTGGGTAGGCGGCGAGCAGTGTGGCCGGGTCGTCGGGCCACTTCATCGAGTTATCCCGCGAGTGTCGACCGATGATCGGTCGATCCGACCGGAAGGACTTGCGCGTGCATCGCCACTCATTGATATCGAGTATGCCTGGCATGTCATAGTCCGCCAGCTCGCCAGAGCGAACAAGGCTCTCGATGGCGGACCGCACTGTCGGACCCTGCGGGACCCACAGCGCACGAGTGCCAAACACTCGCTCGGCGTTCGTGGAGACGTCGGTGACGTCGTATCGGATGTCGGAACCATCCCGCTCGCTAGGCGCCTGATTCGCGACGATGATGAGCTGATCTGCTCGAATGCTCGAGGGTTCCGCAGCAGGGAACTGAAGAATCGGCGGGTAACGCAGGATCAGGAGCCGTGCCGTCGCGACGTCATCTTCAATGACACGCTCAGCGACGTGATCATGAATTAGCTGCGACGCGGGGCTGCATAGGCGCGGGGGGTCGTTACTCATGAACCGCATTGCATCCAGGTGCATGATCCCGATTCGGAGACCGCGGCCGTCAAGCGCAGATATCTCCTCGTACATCGAACGCTGCGGGCCGCCAAACTGGTGCCAGTCTCCCGCAAAGATGACATCGAACTTGCGTGCGCGCGGTCCTTCGACCCTGAATCGTTCGGGTACGGGTATGGGCATCGGATCCGTGTCGCTCAGTGCGAGCTCTTCACGATCAGAATTCCGGTGCCAGTACGTGTAGGCGTCGCGGAATGCGCGCCGGGACTCGTGCTGCCACCCGCCGGCACGGAAGTCTGAGCGAGAGAGCGAGTCCCGCCTGATTCGTACCACTGCGAGCGGGTCAGCGAGCGTCCGCGACGGTTTGCCGGTCCACGCGGCGAGCCTGAGGTGGAACTCAGTGTCGGCAGCGCGACGAGAAGGCAGGAAGCCTCCGATTGCGAGCGCGTCGTCCCGGCGATACATCATCGATGACGTGTTGGGACTGGCAGGGCCGTATCCCGGCCTCTGGACGACGAGATCGTCATCCGCGGTCAGGGCACGCGACATCGTAGCGGAAACGTCTACGTCGCGAAGGAGGGAGTCGGCCTGACGGGCGATTCGCTCGGGAAGGGACCAATCGTCGTCGTCCTGCCCTGTGACGAGTACACCTGCCGCGGCGCGGAGTCCGGCGTTCCTCGCGAGGTAGGTCCCGCCGTTACTTGCCAGCCGTACGACCCTCACGCGAGGGTCGAGTGCGGCGATTTCGTCGATCACCGGTCCGAACTCAGGGCCTGACGCATCGTCAACGACGATCAGCTCGAGATTGCTCCAGGTCTGGGCGAGGATCGACCGCGCTGAGTGCAATGTGGTCTGCCGTGACGGCCGGAATGTCGTCATGACGACTGAGATCAGTGGGCCATCGACGCTGGCGAGTCCCTGAGGAACTCGTAGATCGCGCAGCCTTCGGCCAGCCCCTTCGAACTCTGGTGGCTGGACTTCCGCGCGCTCGAACCACCGTCGAAAGCGCCGCGTCCACTCGTCCTTGTCGGCGAAGGGACTCCCGATGTTCGGGTTGAGTACATCGGTTCGCAGGTACCCACGTCCCGTTGCGGAAAGGTAGCGGCTCTGTTCGACGGTGTCGCGGGCTCGTTCGAAATCACGCCCGTCGAAGTGTAGTTCCGCAAGGAGCTTGAGATACGGGCGGACCTGCGGGTCTGGCAGATTGTCGACCGCGCGAGCAAGGAGAGCTATGCCGACCGCACGGTCGTTGCTCGTGAGGTTCTGGAGGGCAACGACTCGTCCGAGGCTCGCAGCCCAGCGCGGATCGAGCTCGGGAAGGTCGGCTGCGGCGTCGGCGAGGTCCCGGTACCTGTGCTTGCCGGAGGAGGCGAGGTGGGCTATTAGGTCACGAACGACGAACGACCTTGTCCGTATGGCTGTCCGCTCGAGCGCGTTCTCGCTACGCCGAAGTGCGACTGCCGCGTAATCGTCGAGGAGCCGTGCGCTGGGATGCGGCCAGCCTGTTGCCGGGTTTCGCTCAGAACGCGAGATGTTCACTTCGTCGGTTCTCTCCTGCGTGGATGCGCTTTCAGGTGGCGGCACGGAACGTCAACGGCGACGCCCGACCATCTCGGGGGACGGGGTCTCGAGTCCAAACAGCGCGAGAACGCTGCGATCGAACTCTACGAGCAATGCTCGGTCCGCGTTCGACACGTTCCGTTCGTGGACGTTCTCGAGCCACATCGGCTGCGATGTCAGGGGCCGATACACGGTCCGGTTCGGATCCTTCGAGACGTTGGCGTGCTCCACGCCCATGACGTCCGCGAGTGGGTCGTCTGGTAGTGGTGTGCGCCTGACCCGCGTGAGGAAGTGTGGCGAGTGGTGGATGTAACTGTAGAGATGTTGATCGACGAGCTGCGCGCCAGACGTGAACGCGATCCAGAAGTCGCTGGCGTCGGGGGTCGCGTTGAATACCGCGGTCGAGTATCGATGCACGTCAGAGATGTAGGTGAGTGCCAGCGCGTCGTCGTTGTCGACGCGAGTGGTAGCCACTGCGTCCCACCGGTCCGCTAGGTCGGCGAGCCTCCGCTGGAAGGGCAGACGCCATCCGAGATCGTCGCCGTCATCTTCAGCGTGCTGCCACACCGGCTCGATCCATGGATACGGAGCGACGAGGTCGACGAGATCCTCGAGGTCATCGGCATGTGCATGATCGAGGCCCAGGAGCCAGCGGTCTGGTCGCTTCTTCTGCCCCGTCACGCTCGGCAGGCAGACCTGCTCGAAGACCGTCAGCCGGTGCTTCAGCCATGCGACGTACTCTCCCCGATCCGTGAGACCGGCCCGATCTCGGTATACCCGCATCGCGTACCGAGTGACGACGACATGCCCGAGCCGCGGTGCGTGCGCACCGGTTGGTGTTCCCGGGAACACGGAGTCTCTAAGCAGCATCGGCCAAGCCTATGGTGTCGCGCGCTGCGTGCGTCACGCGTGTCCGGCGGCGGCGTATGCAGCTTCGACGCGCACCTTGGCCGGACGCCACCACACTTCGTGTGTGCGGTACCAGTCGACGGTCGCCTCGAGGCCAGTGCGGAAGTCGGTGTAGGAGGGCGTCCATCCGAGCTCTGTGCGGACGAGAGTGGAGTCGATCGCATAGCGCAGGTCGTGGCCGGGGCGATCGGCGACGTGGTCGAAGTCGTCGGTGGGTCGGCCGAAGATCTCGAGGAGCGCCTGCACGACGTCGAGGTTGCTGCGCTCGCCGTCGGCTCCGATGAGGTAGGTCTGGCCGATCCGGCCGTCCTCGAGGATGCGCCAGACGGCGGCGTTGTGGTCGTCGACGTGGATCCAGTCGCGGACGTTCGCACCGGTGCCGTAGAGCTTGGGTCGGACGCCGTCGATGAGGTTGGTGATCTGGCGCGGGATGAACTTCTCGACGTGCTGGTAGGGGCCGTAGTTGTTCGAGCAGTTCGAGATGGTCGCGCGGACGCCGAACGAGCGCACCCAGGCCCGGACCAGGAGGTCGGAGCCGGCCTTGGTCGAGGAGTACGGGGACGACGGGTTGTAGGGCGTGGTCTCGGTGAAGCGTGCGGGGTCGTCGAGCTCGAGGTCGCCGTAGACCTCATCTGTCGAGACGTGGTGGTATCGGACGTCGTGGCGCCGGACGGCCTCGAGGAGCGTGTAGGTGCCAATGAGGTTGGTCTGGACGAACGGCCACGGGTTCGCCAGTGAGTTGTCGTTGTGCGACTCGGCGGCGAAGTGGACGACGGCGTCGCTCTGCTTGACGAGCTCGTCGACGAGCTCCGCGTCAGCGACGTCGCCGACGCGGACGTCGATCTGATCGGCGACCGGCTCGAGCGAGCGGAGATCGCCCGCGTAGGTGAGCTTGTCGAGCACCGTGACCCGGACGTCAGGTCGGGT
>Ga0222423_1001549_pt1 | contig 10226 bp, 8 predicted proteins | sample 3A0metagenome_FD_182472 | JGI IMG/M metagenome (GOLD analysis project Ga0222423, IMG submission 182472) | Enriched microbial communities from leaf-cutter ant dump, University of Wisconsin, Madison, United States - 3A0 (version 2) | ecosystem: Environmental > Terrestrial > Nest > Insects nest >...
AGGTTGGTTTGGTGTTGAGTGATGTGGTGTATCAGCGTCGGGATCAGTTGTGTGGGGGTGTTGTGCGTGTGGGTGATGCGTTGGATTGTGCGATTGAGGCGTTGGAGACGTTTCGGCCGCGGGGGTGTGAGGGTAGTGATGATTTTGCGGTGAATCCTCGGTTTGTTGATGGGGTTGAGGATGGTGAGGTGGTTAGTACTCAGTTTCTGGTGGGTGATTGTGCTGGTGATCCGGCTGTGCCTGCGGTGGTGGTGACGTTGAAGGATTTTGCTGCGTTGGATCTTGCTGGGTCGGGGATTACTGTGGAGCCGGATCTGCCTGGTGGGGTGACGCAGGGGATTATTAATTTGCCGGTGAATGTTTTTACTAGTGATGAGCCGCAGTTTTTGCGGGCAATGGTTTTAGGGCGCAGTGTTCGGGTGCGTGCTGTGCCTGTTTCGTATGTTGTTGATTGGGGTGATGGTGAGATAACGGGTCCGGTGAGGGATCCGGGTTCGTCGGGGTTTGATGAGGGTAGTCTTCAGCATGTGTATTCGATGCCGGGTAGTTATCGGATTACGTTGATTACGTCGTGGCGGGGTTCGTGGAGTGTTGATGGTGTGGTGTGGACTCGGATTGTTGGTGAGGTGGAGACGAGGGATGTGACGGGGGAGTTCACGCAGGAAGAACGCAAACCCGTCCTCATCAACTGATCTCGCCTGGTGATGGGAAATTGGCAGCTGGGAATGTTGATGTCAAGCCATCCGTGGCACACCCCAAAACGGTTCGGCTACCCCCAGTTTTAGGGGATAACCGAACCATTTTGGGGTAAATGGCAGGCCGACGACATGCCAGACTACACAGGCACAGCCAGCACAGAACTACACGTGGTCTCGCCAACTGTGCTTGGGTTCAAACCCGAGGATATTGCGAGCCTTTGAGATATCAAACAGGGATTCGTGCGGTTCAACCTCGCGAGTTACCTCAGTGTCAGGGAATACCTGCGCAATGAGGTCTGCGTTGGGCTGGCTCATCACATTGTCTGAGTTTGCAATTAGGAAGTGATCAAACCCCGGCTCGGTAAACTCAAGTGCCTTCTGCACAGCCTGAGCGCCGTCACGGCCATCAATGTAAGACCACAGGTTCCACTTGCGCTGCAGTGGATCGGCATCAAAGGACGGGAACTCTGCGTAATCCTCAACCCACATCACATTAGAGAACCGCAGTGCGGTCACCGAGAGTTCTGGGTTCCACCGCACAAGTTCTTGGCACAGGCGCTCCTCGAGTACCTTGACCAGTGAGTAAACCGATTCCGGGCGTGGAGGGTATGCCTCGTCCACTGGGATATACGGCGGCGGAACATCAAACGGCAGGCCCTGAACTGTCTCGCTTGAAGCTGTCACAATTTTCTTAATGCCAAGGCGAGTGGCCGCCCACAAAACGTTGAACGTAGCGTTCATGTTGTTGTGGAACGTGGCCACATCGCTCACGACCCCTGGTGCGGGCACAGCGGCAAGGTGTACTACCGCGTCGATTCCATCATGGCGGTCTCCCACAGAGGTGAACGCGTCGATCACCTGGCCGTAGTCGGTGAAATCCACCTGCACAAAGTCGGGTCCACGCTGACCCACTCGATCCATGCCGATCACGTCAAGGCCTGCGGCCTTGAGCTCGCGCATAACAACGGTTCCTAGTTTTCCGGACGATCCGGTCACAGCAATCTTCATGACAAGATCATGTCACGCCGGCACGGCAAAATCCTTGCCGGCGGACCACAAGTTGTGAATCGATTTACAAGACATCGGACCCAAGCGACCAAAACCGCCGCCCGACGACTAATTCAGGCGGTCGATTTCTTCCCAGAACGCGCGACGCAGTGCCTGCCGGATCGACTTCAGGTAAGTGTCGTGCTCACCGATCTCGCGAGCGCAGTCCTTAATCAGGATCCGGTCGATCATGGCCGGGATCTGCGGCCTGTCAGAAACCACCTCGGTCAGCTCAGCCTGCGTAGTGGACGCATACCAGTTGCCTGCCACCTTCGCGCCGATTTGTTCGGCGGTTTCCACCAGCTTTAACTCATGGGCGGTCAGCGAGTTCGGGTTATATCCGGCGTCTTCAGTGTCGTTTCCAGGTTCTCCTGTGCGGCTTGAGTACACCACCGTGGACGTTGGAGTCTCTCTCGTTGCAGATTTTGCTTCGCCGCTGACCTGCTTGGCCAGCGCCGATGGGGTGGGTACTTTGACTCCACCGATGATGATGCCTGGTACGTCGTCATCGTCGGCTGTAGTTGGTACGCCCGATTTTCCGGTTCCCCCTGCGCCGATAGCGCCACCAACAGCACTACCAGCAGCACCGCCAATGCCGTCCCGCTCAACACCAGCACCAATAACAGCGTCTCCATCGGCGCCCTCGGGCCTGGTTCCGTGACCAGCTTCTGCGATAGTGGATGCCACGTGCGCGAGTTCTTGGTTATGGCTCAGTGAGCGGGTAAATGACCGCTTAAGTAGATCTTCTGGCAGGTGTTCGATTGCGTCTACTGAATAAGCCAGGTTGTCCGCTACGGAAGTGACGCCGATACGTGAGGTTTCGTCGGAAATCCCAAGCAGGACCACCCTGATACCGAGGCTTTGAGCTTCTTCTACGGCTTCTGTGAGATCGTCATCACCGGACACGAGATACGCCACCGAGGCCGCACCTGTGCGGGCGAGCCCCACAAGATCTAGCGCGAGCCGCAGGTCCACGCCCTTTTGCTCGCCAAAGTAATTCAGCCGGCCGAGCCGCACCTTCAGGCCGGTAATCATGGCGATCTTCTTGTGTTCGTCAGTAAGTAGGCCGTCGCGCGAGGCGTCATACCAGTAGGTGCGTAGATTTGGCACGCCACTGTGCGCGCGAACAGTATTTACTATGCCCTGTACCAGCGTTGAATATTGCACCTTGACGGCGTCTCGGTAGCTTGTGGATGCCACGCGTTGGGCTCCCACTGAGTGTAAAAATCCGGCATCTACAAATATCGCGCTCTGGTTGGTCATGCCCCGATAATACGCAGGTCATCTTGCGGTTTGCGCGACCAACTCACGGTGTGCCATCACCATATTTGTTGTGGTGCGTTGGCGTGTCGGGTGGGACTTACGTCCTACTGATTTTCGACGACACCCACCTCCCAGCCCAACTGTGTGTTACGTCCTACGTGATTCTTGCCGCACTGAATGTTGCCGCGGTAGCGCCCGCAAAAGCACCTAAACCGCCATAAACCCGACGCGGGATTATTGCCAACACCACGGCAACGTGACACGCGGGGGAGTTGTATAGGACTGTTTGCAGCGCGCCAGCAACAATCCGGGCCTAAGGTAAAGAAATGTCCACTAGTGAACCAAGCACAGCAGTAGCCGAGCCCCACTCTGACCGGGGTTTCTTTGGGCACCCCAGCTCGCTCGCCACACTTTTTGGCGTGGAGATGTGGGAGCGATTCTCGTTTTATGGCATGCAGGGAATCCTGGCGATCTACCTGTATTACACGGCCGCCGAGGGCGGGTTAGGGATTTCTAAGACCGCTGCCACTGGAATTGTTGGCGCTTATGGCGGCGCCGTTTATTTGTCTGCGATTCTTGGCGCGTGGGTTGCGGATCGACTTTTTGGCCCGGAGCGCACCCTGTATTACTCGGCTGTTGGCATCATGCTGGGGCATATTGCTTTGGCTGTTATTCCGGGGCTGGGTGGCGTTGGCGTGGGCTTGGTGCTGGTGGCGCTGGGTTCGGGTGGTTTGAAGGCGAATGCTACGGCAATCGTCGGTACTTTGTATGACAAGAGCGATACGCGGCGTGATGCTGGTTTTTCCCTGTTTTATTTGGGCGTGAATTTGGGCGCGTTGATTGGTCCGTTGCTTACTGGTTTGCTGCAAAAGGAGATCGGGTTCCACTGGGGCTTTGGCCTTGCCGCAGTGGGTATGGCGGCTGGGTTGTTCCAGTATCGCCTTGGACGTAAACGGCTTCCTGCGGCGGCTTCGCATGTGTCTAATCCACTGCCCGCTAATGAGCGCGGCCGGTGGATTGTGATTGCGGTTGTTGCTATTGCTGTGATTGCGGGTGCGGTTGCGCTTGGTTGGATCACCGTGGATAACCTGTCAAACATTGTGATTGTGGTGGCGGTGATCGCTGTGATTGCGCTGTTCACGATTATTTTGAAGGACCGTGAAATTACTTCCGACGAACGCTCCCGAGTTGTGTCCTTCATCCCACTGTTTCTCGGTTCTGTTGCGTTTTGGTCTCTGTATCAGCAGCAGTTCACGGTGCTGACGATTTATTCGGATGAGCAGTTGAATCGGTCAATTTTTGGCTGGGAGATGCCGGTTTCTTGGGTGAATTCGATTAATCCGGTGTTCATCATCATTTTGTCTGGTGTGTTTGCGGCAATGTGGACCAAGCTGGGGAACCGTCAGCCTCCTGCGCCGGTGAAGTTTGCGCTGGCGTGTTTGGGTATGGGTGTGGCATTTTTGCTGTTCTTGGTGACTGCGGGTGGCGGTAAGAACTCCACGCCGCTCATGTGGATGGTCCTTATCCTGTTTATCTTTACGCTTGCGGAATTGTGCTTGTCACCTGTTGGCATGTCACTGTCCACTAAGTTGGCGCCGGAGAAATTTTCGACGCAGATGATCGCTTTGTTCTATCTTTCGGTGTCGTTGGGCTCAACTATTGCTGGTGAGCTTGCTGGTTTGTACACCACATGGCCGGAGACGCGGTACTTCTCGATGCTGGGATTGATCTCGATTGTTCTTGGTGTGGTGTTGTGGGTTGCGGCTAAGCCGATTCTGAAGCTTATGCGTGGTGTGCGGTAAGGGAGTTTCCAATGACAGGTCCCCGCCAAGAAAAAGACCTTCTCGGTTACCGGGATATTCCTTCGGGCGCGTATTGGGGCGTGCAAACTTTGCGCGCGGTGGAGAACTTTCCCATTACGGGGTTGACCATTGCGAGCCATCCTAACCTCATTAAGGGGCTTGCGGCGGTCAAGCGGGCCTGCGCGGAAGCTAACGTTGAGTTGGGTATGCTGGCACCCACTAAAGCCAGTGCCATTGTTGAGGCGTGCACTCGCATCATGAATGGTGAACTGCATAATCAGTTCATTGTGGATGTGATTCAGGGTGGTGCTGGAACGTCTACCAACATGAACGCTAACGAGGTAATCGCCAACCTAGCGTTGGAAACTTTGGGGCACGCGCACGGCAGTTACTCGGTGATTAATCCGAACGATCATGTGAACCGGTCACAGTCCACTAATGATGTGTATCCCACTGCGTTAAAGATTGCGTTGCTGTATTCACTGGAGGATTTGGACCGCGCACTGGCTTATTTGCATGATGCGTTTGAGGCAAAGGCAAACGAGTTTTATCACGTGCTCAAGATGGGGCGCACTCAGTTGCAGGATGCTGTGCCTATGACGCTGGGCCAGGAGTTTGGTGCCTTTGCCATGATGATCACTGAGGATCGCATGCGCCTTGCGGAGGTTTCCAAGCTGCTGACTGAGATCAACTTGGGTGCCACTGCTATTGGTACGGGCATTAATGCTCCCCAGGGTTATGCGGCTTTGGCAGCCGCAAAATTGAGCGCAATCACAGGATTTCAGGTGAGTACTGCGGAGGACCTTGTAGAGGCTACGCAGGATGTGGGCTCGCTTGTGCAGATGTCTGGAACGCTTAAGAGGGTAGCAGTGAAGCTATCCAAGATGTGTAATGATTTGCGGCTGCTTAGTTCTGGCCCGCGCGCTGGCCTTGGGGAGATTAACTTGCCGGCTATGCAGGCGGGGTCATCCATTATGCCGGGCAAGGTGAATCCGGTGATCCCTGAGGTTGTGTCCCAGGTGTCGTATGAGGTCATTGGTAATGACGTAGCAATCACGATGGCGGCTGAGGCTGGCCAGTTGCAGCTCAACGCGTTCGAACCGTTGATCTTCCATAAGTTGGATTCCGGAATCAACCATTTGGCTGCGGCGTGTATGACACTTGCTGATCGTTGCGTTAGTGGCATCACCGCAAACGTGGATCGGATGCGGGATCTGGTGGAGCATTCGATTGGCTTGGCCACCGCACTTAACCCGATCCTTGGCTATTCGGTTGCTTCCGGTATTGCCTCGGAAGCACTTGTTAGTGGCAGGGGAGTGGCCGATATTGTGCTCGAGCGCGGTTTGATGACCGCCGAGCAGTTGGCTGAAGTGCTCAGCCCCACTAAGCTCGCTAACCTGCGCCCGCTTCCGGGGGATCCGCGCTCAACGGCCGGCGCGTAAACGCGAGGGCCGTTTATAAGAGCGCGCATGCACGCTAGCGTGCGTAAACTCCAGCGCGCAAAAGTTCTAGCGCGCAACTACCACCTGCAAACATGTACACTGAATCGAACGCATGTTCTATTCGCTCAATAGTGCGCTAATTCGCAGGGAGGAAAATCTTCGATGGCTCCGCCAGCTCACGCAATCGTGCACCAAATAAGCCCGGAAGCAACCGGCATCCAGTCCGTTTCGGTCGATATGTGTGTTTTAGCGCTGCTGCCTGAGGGAAAACTCGGGGTAGTAGTGGTCAAACAGGACGGCGAATATCTGCTGCCCGGTGGGCTATTGCGGGGCAGAGAGACGGTGGATAAGGCTGCTCGCCGAGTCGTCGCAGCCAAAGTCGGATTGGAACTGGGGGAGGTGCACCAGCTGCGGGTTTTTGATGATCCTGATCGAGACTCTCGTGGCAGAGTTATTGCCGTTGCCCTCTTTGCTGCCGTTCCTTACTCCGCGGTGCAGGCTGCAATTGATGGCGTACATGATGCGAGTGCACAAGCGTTGTTGGTAGAACTTGTTCCCGTGGATGGAACTCTTGTGGGCGCACTCAAATACGGTCATGCGCAGATGGTTGAGCAGGCAGTACAGCACCTGCGGGGCGAATACGAACTACGCCCCGACCCTTATCGTTTTCTAGATAAGGAAGAGGTGACGTTGCTGGAGTTGCGGACAGCACACGAGGCAGTGGCTGGCGTTCGAATCCTTAAAGACACGTTTCGCCGGCGCATGACCCCCAAACTCATAGACACTGGACGCGTCACCCAGGGTTTGCTGGGCAAACCCGCAAGGCTGTTCACTCGTAAACCCACTGCGGGTCCGCGCGCGGTGCACTTATCCGACTGGCTCACCTAGGTGAGCCAGATCTAGAGCTGGTGCCAATAGTCTTGCTGCGCTCACTTAGTGCTTGGGACGCACAAGCCTTAGAACAGAGAGCCATCGAAATACGGTGACCCTACGATCTGGCTATATCGCACGATATAATTTGGTATGGCCAAGGACATTCGTGAAATCCGGCGACGCGCTCATCTGAGCCAACAGCAACTCGCGGAGCGGTCAGGTGTAGCCCAGCCAAACATTGCTGCATATGAAACGGGTAGGCGCATTCCATCGGAGGCCATGGTGAACAGACTTACTTTAGCGGCGCGGCCATTGCCGCACGAGGCACTTGCTGCGCATCGTAGCGAGTTGCTTGGGTTGGCGGAGTCCTTTGGCCTTACAAACCTTAGGGTTTTTGGTTCCGTAGCTCGCGGCAACGACTGTCCCGGTAGCGATCTTGACTTGCTGGCAACACGCGCTCCCGATGTTGGCCTCTTGAGTATTGCGATGTTCTCTGAGGAGGCGAGCAAACTTCTTGGTGTTGAGGTGGACGTCGTTTCTGATGGTGGGTTGTCATCAGATCACGAGATCATGCGAACAGCGGTTCTCGCATGAATGAGCGCGATAGGAAAGCGCTGCTAGAACTCCTGCGTCTTTGTGAACTTTGTGCTGTGCTTGTATCTCGCGGTCACGATTGGTATGTCGGTGATACCGATAACGTGCCTGGACTTGCTGCCGAGTCGTTGATAGTCAAGATTGGTGAGAACGTTGCCCGAATGAGCAGCGAGTTTATGGAATTGCACCAAGAAGTGCCATGGTCGAGTATCAAACGCATGCGAGATCGTTTAGCTCATCACTACGAGGGCACGGACTATGAAGCCGTTTGGAGCACACTCGAAGTTGATATTCCTCGCATCCGCGTCCTTTTGGCTCGTGTGCTAACTGGCCAGCAGTAAAAATTCTTTTGACTGGTCTCAGCTTCACTTCGTTGGCTGTGTTTATTCAGCGCACGTTTGCTGCAAGAAACCTCGGTTGAGCATCAGCCCGTGCACACTACACAAGACCATCCAAACTGGGGTGTAGGTGGGTTGAACGCAATGCTTGAGATGCGTTGTGCGCTCCGGCTTCAAGTGCCTGCTCGATTGGCAGGCCTGCCAACGTTGACATGAGAACCGCGGACATGAAGGCGTCGCCTGCACCATTAGTGTCAATTACCTCGGTAGGGCTTGCCTGCCCGCGGATGAACCCTGACTGCGGTGTGATGGCGAGGCACCCGTCTGCACCTAGCGTGCACACTACGAGTTTCTTGCCTTCGGTGACGAGTCGCGACATAAGCGGACGAGGATCCGGAAGTGCATCGTTGTTAAGGAAAACATAATCGGCTGCCTCCGCAAATGGTTCATGAAAACTCGACGCGCCGTCGTAATCGTGTAAGTCGGTCCACACCGGTGTTCCAGACGCTGCTGCTGTGGGGGCAAGTTGCGCACTGCGCTCAGAGAGGTCAACGACGAGTGCATCAAACTTTCCAAACGTCGATGCGAGGGCGCTGTTGCTTGGCCCTGTGAAGTTGGTGGGGGTGGCTGCATAGATTGAAAGTCGCTCGCCAGTTCGAGTCATCAGGTTGATGTGCCGTTCCGTCACATCGCTGCGAGCACCCAGCTCAGTTATTCCGATCCGCGTGATGATATCTTCCAGCATCTGCCCGCGTTTATCTGTGCCGAGTGGTGTCAGTAGTGAAATCTGTGCTCCTAGCGCCACAAGGTTTAGGGCCTTTCCCAGAGAGGTGCCACCTGGCGTTTCGACCGTTTCCTGCGCAAACACGGTGTGCGGGCGTGGATCTGGCAGGTGGTCCAAATACACCAACGTGTTCCATGAACTAGGTCCCGACACAAAAATGTGCGGTATATGGGTCGCGGTCCGGATGGGCTGCGGGGCTGTACTCATGGGAGCGGCTCCGTTCGAAGTCTTGGCGTTTGATGGGTGGGCGTTTGCCTAGCAACTGGCGTCCTAGCTGGTGTGGCTTCCAGCGTTGTACGGGTCTGTTGCCGTCTAGTTGACTCTATCGTCGGCCCCATATCGGCTTTTCGGCGACACCCGCATCCCAGCCCGCTGACGAGTTTGGTGGGTCGCTGGGTGAAACTGATTACATCACGCGAGCGTGCTGTTTTTCTGACAGGTCCGTGCTTGGCGTGCTTGGAGGGGTTGTAGTCCCCGCTCTGAAGGGGTTCTTAGGTGAGCCAAAGTAAGGCAACCCTAGCCTCACCACCTGCGAATTCATTGGGTTAAGGTAACCCTTTCCTTCGTTGAGGAAGCCGCCAACCCGGAGCAGGATGGTTATATGACATTCTTCAAGAACTATCCCGCGCTCTCCACCACACTCGTGGTGGGCCTTGCTGGTCTGCTCCTGTGGGCGGCCTCGCTCGGAGACGCCACACGTTGGCTGTTCACCGCGTACGCGGTGGTCATCGTGGTGTGGCAGGCCATCGGGATGGTCAAGGAGATGATCTCAGGAAAGTTCGGGCTTGACATCCTCGCGGTAGTTGCCATCGTTGCCACGCTGCTTGTGGGCGAATACGTGGCCTCGATCATTATCATCCTCATGCTCACGGGTGGAGAGGCACTGGAAGACTTTGCATCCAAACGAGCCAAGCGTGACTTGTCCGCACTGTTGGAAAACGCACCACAGCGTGCACACCTCGTGGTGGGGGACTCAAACGGTGAGGACATCCGGGAGATCACGGCAAACGAGGTGGCCATTGATGATGTCCTGCTCGTGCGACCCTCGGAGATTGTTCCTGTGGATGGAGAGCTCCTCTCTGAGTCAGGTGCGTTTGACCAGTCCACGTTGACTGGTGAATCTGTGCCCGTGGAGAAGGTGGCAGGGGAGTCCGTGTTCTCCGGAACTGTCAACGGCCAGCGCGCCGTGAAGATGCGGGCCACCGCTACGGTGGCTACCAGTCAGTACCAGCAGATCGTGAACCTGGTGGCCAGCGCGGAGGAAGAACAAGCTCCAACAGTGCGCCTAGCCGATAGGTTTGCCGTTCCGTTCACTGTGCTTTCCCTGCTCATCGCGGGCATTGCGTGGGCAGTGACGGGTGAGGCCGTCCGTTTTGCCGAGGTTC
>Ga0222423_1001551_pt1 | contig 10224 bp, 8 predicted proteins | sample 3A0metagenome_FD_182472 | JGI IMG/M metagenome (GOLD analysis project Ga0222423, IMG submission 182472) | Enriched microbial communities from leaf-cutter ant dump, University of Wisconsin, Madison, United States - 3A0 (version 2) | ecosystem: Environmental > Terrestrial > Nest > Insects nest >...
CGTCGTCGTGTCGCCGGCCACGTCGAGCGGCTGGCCGATCACGTCGGCGCGGCCGTGCAGCAGGCCTTGCCAGAGCGCGTGCGAGATCACGGCGACGTGTTCGCGTTCGCTTGCATCGAAGCTGCGGCCGAGTTCCGGCGCGGTCGCCAGCGCGCGGAAGAAGTCGCCGCCGGCCCAAGTGGCCTGTCCGCGACGCATCGCGCCGCCGCTGGCGATCGGGCCATCGCCGGCGGCGTAGAACGCGGTCGCGGAAAAGGCGTTGCTCGCGGCGAGGTCGACGTAGTTCGGATACGCCAGCGCCATCGAATGGCCGTCCGCGGCGAGCTCGCGCAGCTGCACGAGGCGATCGGCCTGCGCATAGGGCAGGTCGCGCAGCAGCACCGCGTCGACGATCGCGTAGATCGCCAGCGCCGCGCCGAGACCGAGCGCGAGCGTGGCCACCGCGAACACGCTGGTGCCGAGGTGCGCGCGCAGGCTGCGCACGGCGAATTGGATGTCCTGCAGCCAGTTCATGGGTCAGTCTCCGTGGAGCGTGAAAGCGGGATCTCGCAGGGACGCCGGGAACGCAGGGGAAAAGATCGAGCGGTTTCTTCCTGCGCGCGCAGCGCGTCTGGGCGAGAGAAGTTCCTTGCCTCGAACGACTTCATTCATCGCGCAGCGCCTCCATCGGCGGAATGCGCGCGGCGCGCAGCGTCGGGATCGCGCAAGCGGCGAGCGCGACGAGCAGGAGCAGGATCGCAACGGTGCCGAGCGCGAACGGATCGGCGCTGCCGACGCCGTAGAGCTGCGCGGCGATGAGCTTGCCGAGTGCGAGCGCGCCGAGCAGGCCGAGGGCAAGGCCGGGCGCGACCATGCGCAGGCCGGCGCCGAGCATGAGCTTGTGCACGTCGCCGCGCGTCGCGCCGAGCGCCTGGCGCACGCCGAGTTCGCGGCGGCGTTGGCCGACCGAGCCGCTGATGACGCCGTACAGGCCGATCGCGGCAAGCGCGAGCGCGACGCCGGCGAATGCGCCCATCAAGATGAGGTTGAAGCGGCGCATCGCGGTGGTGAGCCGCGTGGCTTGCTCCATCGTGCGCACGGCGAGCACGGGCATGTCCGGCGCGAACTGCGCCAGCGTGCGGCGCAGCGGCTGCGCGAGTGCGGCCGCGTCGCCGTTCGCCTTGATGACGAGGGTCAGGTCGGAGGACCAGGTCACGCGCGCCGGCAGGTAGATTTCCGGGCGCGCGGCTTCTTCCAGGCCGTACTGGCGCGCGTCGCCGACCACGCCGACGATCGTGCGCAGTTCGCCGTCGATCGCGCCGACCTGCTGGCCGACCGCGCCCTTGCCGCCGAGGAAGCGGTCGACGAAGGCCTGGTTGACGAGCACGTCGGGGCCGAAGCCTTCGCGGCCGTCGTGCGTGTCGAATACGCGGCCGTCGCGCAGCGGAATGCCGAGCGTCTTGAAATAGTCCGGGCTGACGAAGCGGAATTCGGCAAGGTTCTGGTCGTCGGGAATGTCGTGGCCGGGGACGATGACGCTGCCGTTGCCGCCGCCACCGCCGCTGATCGGCAGTGCGTCGACGAGGCCGGCGCTGGCCACGCCGGGCAAGGCGGCGACCTGTGCGATCAGCGCGTCGATGCGCGGGCCGTTGGTTTTCTGCACGCGGGTCAGCCAGGCCAGCATGTCTTCGCCAGGCGCCTGCGTTGGCAGGTCGAGCGCGACGCGTGCGGTGAGCACGCCTTCGCTGCGCACGCCGGCATCGACCGCGCCGAGATGACGCAGGCTTTCCAGCAACAGGGCGCTGCCGCCGAGCAAGGTCAGGGCGATGGCGAGCTCCACGGCGACGAGCGCGCGGCGCAGTCGGCCTTGTGCGCGCGAACCGCCCAGATCGCGGCCACCGCCGCGCAGCGCATCGGCCGGATCGACGCGCGAGGCCCGCCATGCCGGCGCGAGGCCGGCCAGCAGCAGCGTCGCCACGGCGGCAACGAGCGCGGCACCGGCGACGCGCCAGTCGATGCCGGGTGTCGATTGCGTCGGCAGGAGTTTGGGCGCGAGGGCGAGCAGCGCATGCACCGCGGGGCCGGCGGCAAGCAGGCCGAGCGTGGCGCCGATGGCGCAGATGATCGCGGCCTCGGCGAGCACGGCGTGGACGAGTCCCTCGCGGCCGGCGCCCAGCGCGCGGCGCAGGGCGAGTTCGCGTTCGCGCTGCTGGCCGCGCGCGAGCATGAGGTTGGCGAGGTTGGCGCAGGCGATCAGCAGCACGAGTGCGGAAGCGATCAGCAGCATCGTCAGCGGCTGGCGCAGGCGACCGAACACCACGTCCTGCAGCGGCACCACGCGTGCGCTGAGGTTGCCGTTGTTGTCGGGCCAGTTCTTGCCTTCCCATGCGGCGACGCCGTCGAGCATCTGTTTGGCTGCACCGGCCTGCATGCCGTCGCGCAGGCGCGCGACCATGCTCAGGTAGTTGCCGCCGCGCGGCTGCGTGCTGGCGGGCAGGAAGGTGGGCGTCCAGAACTGCGCGTCGCCCGGATAACGAAACGAGGGCTGCGCGACGCCGATCACGCGGAACGAGGCGCCATCGAGGAGGATGTCGCGACCGATGACGTCCGCTGCGGCGCCGAAGCGATCGCGCCACAGCGCGTCGGACAGCACCACGACTTTTTCGTTGCGGTTTTCCTCGTCGTCGCCGAAGGCGCGGCCGAGCGCGAGCGGCGCGCCGAACACCTGCCAGAAGCCGGGCGTGACGTTGGCGCCGGCGAGGCGTTCGGCACTGCCCGCGCCGGTCAGGTTCATCGACGCCTGCTGGTAACCGCCGAATGCGGCGAATGCCTTCGTGCTGCCGTCGCGCCATTCCTGGAACACCGGCCGCGACACCGGCGCGCCATCGACCGGCGGCTGTACGCGCGACACCGCGACGATGCGCTCGGCGCGTGCATACGGCAGCGGCTTGAGCAGCACGCCGTCGTAGACGCTGAAGATCGCCGCGAGCGCGCACACGCCCAGTGCGAGCGTCGCCGTCGCGGTGGCGAAGAACGAAGGCCGGGCGCGCAGGGCGCGCGCGGCGAGCTTGAGGTTGTGCAGCCAATTCATCGGTTCGGTTCCGGCTTCGGTGTTCGTGGATGCGCGAGGCGCGACGTGGGTCAGGCCGTGCCGCGCGCCGGGCGGATCAGGCGCTGGTCTTCCTCGTGGCGCAGGCGGTGCATGGTTTCCTCGTCGACGATGCGGCCGTCGAACATGAAGATCTTGCGCTGCGCGAAATCGGCGTAGCGCGGGTCGTGGGTGACCATGCAGATCGTCGAGCCGGCCTTGTGCAGCTCGTCGAGCAGGGTCATCACCGCTTCGCCGTTCTTGGAATCGAGGTTGCCGGTCGGTTCGTCGGCGAGCAGGATCGACGGCTGGCCGACGAGTGCGCGCGCCACCGCGACGCGCTGCTGCTGGCCGCCGGAAAGCTGCGCCGGGTAGTGCTTCACGCGGTGCGCCATGCCGACGCGTTCGAGCGCATGCACGGCGCGGTCGCGACGCTCGGCCTTGGACACGCCATCGCGATAGGTCAGCGGCAGTTCGACGTTCTCGAACACGGTGAGGTCGCCGATCAGGTTGAACGCCTGGAAGACGAAGCCGATTTCCTTGTTGCGGATGTGCGCGCGTTCGCTGGCGTTGATGTCGGCGACTTCGCGGCCGTTGAGGCGGTAGGTGCCGCCGCTGGGCGTGTCGAGCAGGCCGAGGATCGCCAGCAGGGTCGACTTGCCGCAGCCGGACGGCCCGGTGATCGACACGTATTCGCCTTGCGCGATGTCGAAGTGCACCTCGGCCAGCGCGTGGGTTTCGACCTCGTCGGTGAGGAAGACCTTCTTGATGCCGTCGAGGTGGATGAGGTTGTCCGAGGTCATGGGCGTTCGGCTCGCTGGGTCGTGGATGGGAATGGATTCAAGACTGAAACACGAAGGACACGAAGAACACGAAGAGGGAACGGCGAAAAGCCGGATGCGCGCAGTACAAGGAGGAAGCAACCCAAATTTTTCTCTTGCCGTTCTTCGTGCCCTTCGTGTCCTTCGTGTTTCAGGCTTTTGACTTGGGTTTGACTCACTTCAGGCGGATGCGGTCGTACTGGTCGTAAGCGCTGGTGTCGGAGAGCACCACGCGGTCGCCCGCGGCGAGGCCCTGCACGATCTCGATCTGGTTGACCGAGCTCTTGCCCAGGCGCACCGGCGCGCGCGCGGCAACGCCGTCGGCGCCGACGCGGAACAGGCGCACTTCCGAATCGGGCTGGCCGAATGCGGGGCGGCCGACGTAGAGCACGTCGGGCAGGCGGTCGATCTCGACGGTGCCGTCGACGGACAGGTCGGGGCGCGCACCGGCCGGCAGCTTGCCGGTCAGTTCCACGTCGACCTGCACGCTGCCGTTCTGCACGGCGGGATCGACGCGCAGCACGCGGCCGTCGACGATGCCGTTGCGCGTGTCGACCTTGACCGGCTGGCCGAGCGCGACGTCCTTGGCCTGCGTCTCGGCGATGCGCAGTTCGGCCATGAGCTCGCCGGGTTTGGCCACGCGCGCGAGGTTGGCGCCGATGGCGACCTGCTGGCCTTCCTCGACCGGCACCTGCTGCAGGATGCCGTCGATGCCGGCGCGCACGTGCAGCGCGTCAGCCTGGCGCTGGCGCAGTTCGCGCGTGGCGACGAGCTGGTCCAGGCGCGCCCGCTCGGCGGCGAGCTGCGCGGCGATGTTGCGCTGGAATTCGACCACGCGCTGTTCCTCGATCGACACGCGGTTCTTGAGCTGTTCGAGCACGACCAGCGTCTTGCGGTATTGCACGCCGGGGATGATGCCTCTCTCGGCGAGCGGCTTTTCCGCTTCGGCCTGCATGCGGTTGGATTCGTAATCGCTTTTCGCCTGCGCCAGCGAGGACTGCTCGTCGAGCAGCCTGGAATTGAGGTCGGTGCGCTTGGCGGCGAGGTCGGACTGCGACGCGGTCACCGCGGCCTTGGCGGCGAGCAGCTGGTCGTCCACTTCGGGGTTGGACAGTTCGAGGATCAGCGTGTCCGGCTTCACCTCGGCGCCGGGCTTGACCACGATGCGCTCGACGTGCGCAGCGGTTTCCGCGGCGATCCAGCGGATTTCCTTGGGCACCAACGTGCCGGGCCCGCGCACCTCGCGCAGCAGTTCGCCGCGCTTGACCGTATCGAGGAGGACGCTGCTTTTTTCGACCGAGGGCAGGGCCGGGCCGAGCCGGGCCAGGCCGATGCCGGCGGCGGCGACGAGGGCGATGCCGATGCCGCCCATGATGAGCTGGCGGCGGCGCTTGCGTTGCTTGAGTTCGGGGCGGGCGATATCCATGCGCTTACTCAAGCACGAGGTATGCCAACGAGTCGGATTTTTCCATCCGTTTGATTTTTATTGGATATTTTCGAGTGTCCGCGCCGTCTCCACGCGGACTGTCCGGAATCGAACACTCGCGCCGAACGCCTGCGAACAGCCCGGTCACGGTTCGATATATTTCATTGATGAAATATTCATAAGTGAGATATATCATGTGCGCTTCGCCCCGAGGTTGCCCATGAGCGGTTTCGACGCCACCGAAGCGCGCATCCTGCACACCCATGAACGCTTCGCCGGTTTCCCGCGCGACGCGGCGGTGCTGGTGCGCCTGATCAAGCACATCCACGCGCAGATCCACGACGCGGCCAACGCGGTGTTGCGCGAGCATGGCCTCAACCACACCGACTACAACATCCTGATGATGATCTACGGCAGCGCGGACAACGCCGTGAATCCGTCGCAGCTGGGCAGCGCGGCCGGGGAGAAGGCGGCCAACATCACCCGCGTGTGCAACGCACTGTGCGAGAAGGGCCTGATCAGCCGTGTCGCCGACTCCGGCGGCGATCGCCGCAAGGTCGTGCTGTCGCTGACCGCGAGCGGGCGGCGCCGGATCGAATCGCTGTTGCCGCAGATGTCGAGCCTGCTCGAAGACATCGTGCGCGGCTTGCGCGCCGGCGAGCGCACGCAGTTCGAAGGCCTGCTCAGGCGCATGCTCGTCAATACCGAGGCGCTGTGAGATGAGCGCCGCCGTGCAACGCCTGTTCGAATCGATCTTCGGCCCGCGTTCGGGCGAGGCGTTCGCATGGCTGCGCGGCGCCACGCTGGACTGGCTGTTCGTCGCCAAGGCGATCTTCGCGCTGCTGCTCACCGGCTGGCTGGCGATGCGCTTCCAGCTCGAACAGCCGGGCACGGCGATGCTGACCGTGTCGATCGTGATCCATCCGCAGAGCGGCATGGTGCTGGCCAAGAGTTTCTACCGCGCCTTCGGCACGTTGATCGGCTGCGTCGCGGCGTTGCTCATCGTCGCCGCGTTCCCGCAGCATCGCGTGCCGTTCCTGCTCGCGATGGCGGCGTGGATCGGCCTGTGCGCGGCGGGCGCGTCGCTGCACCGCAATTTCAAGTCCTACGGCTTCGTGCTGTCGGGCTATACGGCGGCAATCGTCGCGCTGCCGGTCGTCAATCATCCGCAGGCCGTGTTCGATTCGGCGGTGATGCGCGTGAGCGAGGTGCTGCTCGGCATCTTCATCGCCGGCGTGGTCAGCGATGCGCTGTTCCCGCAGCGGCTCGGCGTGGTGTTGCGCGAAAGCGTGCGCTCGCAATTCGCGCACTTCATGGTCTTCGTGCGCGAAAGCCTCGGCGGCGTGCTGCCGCGCGAGGACCTGGCCAAGGTCTACCTGCGCTTCGTGCGCGAGGTCGTGCAACTGGAAAACCAGCGCAGCTCGGTGGTGTTCGAGGATGCCGGCGTGCGCCTGCGCAGTCCGCGCCTGCGCCGGCTCAACCACGCCTTCATGTCGGCGTCGACGAGCTATCAGTCGCTGCATCACCTGCTCAACCGCCTCGACGGCGCGGCGCGTGCGCCGGTGCGCGAACGCCTGATGGCGATCGCCGCACGCCTGTCGGCGGTGCTCGCGCCGATCGAGAGCGCGCCGTTCATGGCGCCGCAGGCGCAGACGCTGTCGCTGCGCCTGGACGATCTGCAGGCCCGTCTGCCGGCGCTCATCGCCCGCGAACGCGCGGGGCTGGCCGGGCGCGCCGACCGCCTCGATTTCGACAGCGGCGCCGAACTGCTGCTGCGCTTCTGCGACGAGTTGCGCGACTACGCGAAGTCGTATGTCGCGATGGCCGCGGCCAGCGCGGTGCGCGCGTCCGACGAGCCTTCGCTGCGCTTCAGCCACAGCAACGACTGGGCCGCATTCGCGTGGGTCTGGTTGCGCACTGCGGCGGCGATGTTCGCGCTCGGCCTGCTGTGGATCGCGACCGCCTGGCCCGAAGGCGCCTCGGCTATGGCGCTGGGCACGGCCTTCGTGGGCTTGATGGCGACGTTTCCCGATCCGCTGGGCGCGATCCGCACCATGCTGGTCGGTTACGTGCTGGGCACCGTCGCCGGCCTGTTCTGCGCCTACGGCGTGCTGGTCCGCATGGACGGCTTCGTCCTGCTCGCCGCCGGGCTGGTGCCATTCCTGATGATCGGCTTCTACCTCGCCGCGCGGCCGCGCTGGGCGGGGCTGGGTTCGGGTTTCCTGCTTGCGCTGCTGACCACGGCCGGCATCAGGAACCCGATGACCTACGACGCGCTCGCCGCGATCAACAGCGGCATCGCGCAGCTGGTCGGCGTGGTCGTGGCCGGCGCCTCGTTCATGGTGTTCACCGGCACGATCGACAACACCTGGCTGCGCCGGCGCATGCTCAAGCGCTTGCGCACGCAGCTGGTCGATGCCTGCCTGCGGCCGCTGCCGGGGCTGCTGCCGCGTTTCGAGAGCGCCAACCGCGATGCGGCCGCGCAGATCGTGGCCAATACGCGCGCAGGCAGCGACGAATCGCGGCACATGCTGGAATGGTCGCTGGCCGCGCAGGAAACCGGTCGCGCCGTGATCGAGCTGCGCCTGTCGCTGGCGGCCGACGCGCCCGCGCAGGCGGCGTTCGGCGCGCGCATCGAGCGCTCGTTGCAGACGCTGGCGCGCTTCTACGCCACGCCCACGCATGACACGTATCGCGAGGCGCGCGACTGCCTTGCGCTGGCGATGGAAGCCACGCGCGCCAACGACGCCCTGATGGCGCAACTGCATCTGATCCGCCTGGCCCTGCTCGACAAGGATTCGGCGCTGGCCGAGTTCGTCGAGGCGCCGCTTGAGGAGGCTCCCCATGCCCCGTGAAATCGACGCGTTCGACGCCGTCGTGCCGACGCTGCTGTTCGTGTTCCTCGCCAGCCTGCTCGTGCAATGGGGCGTGGACTGGTTGTTCGGGCGCTTCGGCCTGTATCGCCACGTTTGGCATCCGCCCCTGTTCCGCCTCGCCGTGTTCGCCTGCGTGTTCGCCGGGCTGGGCCTGATTTCGCTGCATTGACTCGACTTTCCGTCACGGAACCGCCCATGAAGATCCAATCCGTCCTGCGTTTCGCATTGACCGCCGTGCTCGTGCTGGTCGCCGCGCTCGTCGCGCATGCGCTGTGGAAGCGCTACATGTATTCGCCGTGGACGCGCGATGCGCGCGTGCGCGCCGACGTCGTGCGCATCGCGCCGGACGTGTCCGGCATCGTCACCGAGGTGACGGTGCGCGACAACCAGGAAGTGAAGAAGGGCGACGTGTTGTTCGTGATCGACCGCGCGCGCTTCCAGTACGCGCTCGACGCGGCGCAGGCCAACCTCGACGCCGCCCAGGCCGGTGCGCGCGCCGCCGGCGCCAACATCGATGCCACGCTGGCCGCGATCAACGCGCGCCGCGCCGACTACGAGAAGGCGGCAGAACAATCCGAGCGCCGCCAGAAGATCGAAGGCAACGTGATCTCGCAGGAAATGCGCACCGACGCGCAGGCCACCGCGAACTCGGCGCGGGCCAGCCTCAACCAGGCGCAGGCCACGCGCAGCCAGGCATCGGCCAACCGCGAAGCGGCCGAGGCCGCCGTGCAGCAGGCGCTGGTCGCGGTCGATCGCGCCAGGCTCGACCTCGACCGCACCCAGGTGCGCGCGCCGGTCGACGGCTACGTGACCAACCTCGACATCCACCCCGGCGACTACGCCGCCGCGGGCACGCCGCGCATCGCGCTGATCGACCGCAATTCGTACTGGATCTACGGCTACTTCGAGGAGACCAAGCTGCCGTACGTGCACGTCGGCGACGACGTGGAGATGCGCTTCCTCGCCGGCGACGTGGTCCTGCACGGCAAGGTCGAAAGCATCGCCCGCGGCATCGGCGACGTCGACAACCCGACCGGCGCCAACCTGCTCGCCAACGTCGCGCCGACCTTCAGCTGGGTGCGTCTGGCGCAGCGCGTGCCGGTGCGCATCGCCATCGACAGCACGCACCTGCCGCCCGGTTTCGTGCTGGCGACCGGCATGACGGCGACGGTGGTGGTCGGTGCGCCCGCGCGCGCCGCGCAAACCCCGGCGGCGCAGGCGCGCTGATGCAATCAGCGACGTTCGCGCCAGAGCGCCGCGTAGCGCACCAGTTCCACGGCCGAGCGCAGGCCGAGCTTGCGCTTGATCGATTCGCGGTGCGAGTCGATGGTCTTGGCGCTGCGGAACTGCATCTCGGCGATCTGCGCGGTGGTGAGGCCTTCGCCGAGCAGGCGCAGGATTTCCATTTCGCGCTCGGTCAGCGCGCCGACGTCCTTGGCCGGCGCGGTTTTCGCGGCAACCGCATCGGGCGCCGCGGACAGGCGCTGCTCGATGGCGCGGCTGAGCACGCGCTCGCCCTTGGCCACGCGCTCGATGGCCTCGACGACTTCGTCGGGCGGCGTGGCCTTGACCATGAAACCTTGCGCGCCCGCGCGCAGGGCGCGCTCGGCATGCACGTCCTCGTCGAGCATCGACAGCACGAGCACCGGGGTGCGGTCGCCCGCGCCGCGCAGTTCGCGCAGGAAATCCAGGCCCGATTCCTCGCCGAGCGAGAGGTCGAGCACGATCACGCAAGGCCGCTGCCGCGCGTGTTCGTCGAGCGCGGAAGCGATGGAGTGCGCTTCGGCGCAGCTCTCGATGCCTTGCCGGCTGCGCAGCAGCTGGGCCAGTCCGTGGCGCACGATCGGATGGTCGTCGACGATGAGGACGTGCATGCCGGTTTCTCAGGATTCGCCCAGCGCCGGGCGCGGTGCGGTGAGCATGACCAGCGTGCCGTGCGCACCGGTGCGGATGTGCAGGCGGCCGCCGATGATCGAGGCCCGCGTGCGCATGCTGTGCAGGCCCAGGCCGCGCCGCGAATTGCTGGCGAAGCGG
>Ga0222423_1001554_pt1 | contig 10196 bp, 3 predicted proteins | sample 3A0metagenome_FD_182472 | JGI IMG/M metagenome (GOLD analysis project Ga0222423, IMG submission 182472) | Enriched microbial communities from leaf-cutter ant dump, University of Wisconsin, Madison, United States - 3A0 (version 2) | ecosystem: Environmental > Terrestrial > Nest > Insects nest >...
CCGCGAAGCGGGCATCGACAGGGATGTCGATGCCTTTTCGTCCGGACAGGAGTCCGGTCGAAAAGCCCGGCCCCGGCTCACGAACTTGCCGGGCGCAAGCCCGGCAAGCGCCAAGCGGGGTGGCCTTTCTCTTTGGCTACTTTCTCTTATAACGCGCGGCCGGATAAATCGACACCGGATTGCCTGATAAATGGCCCTGCGGAAATTTTCGCCACGTGCAAGGAAATGCCGCGAGGCGAAAGGCATCTACGCGGGCAGTTCCTCGAACGTGTAGTCGCGGCCGTACAAGCTGCCAGCCACGTGCTGGATGTCTCCCTGTTGCACGGCGGTCGCGTACAGCGCCGTGCGCTGGAGATAGGCAGAGGTCTGCCCGCGCCAGCGGGGAATCGCACAGCATGGGCGGCCCGAGAGCAAGGCTGACTCGACTGTGCCCCAGTCCGCGCCGCCATCGAGCGCACCACCATCCACCTCACTCTCGTCGGCCAGGCTGAAGCGCGCCTGCAGCCGCCGCCAGCTGCGCGACTCGGCGCGGAAGAGCTGGCCACCCTTGGATCGCCGCACCACGGTGGGATCAACCCGGCCGCGCGCCCAGCCTGCCTCGTGGGGGATCTCGACGGTGGGTCCCACCCACGCTTCGCCGATGTCCACGACCGCGCCTTCGTCGATGGCCGTCGCGCCGTCGACGTCGTTGCAGATCCGGAATTCGACGCCGATCACCGGATCGAGCCCGGCGTCGAGAACGAACCAAGCGCACCGTGACCCGTCCGGGAGCTCGGTGATCCGCTGGCTGGCTGCATCGGCCAGGTAGGTGAAGCCGGCGTCGGCGGGGCGACGGAATGCCAAGGTGACCAACGTGCCGATGGGCAGTGAGACGCCGAGCAGCGCAAGCACACGCGGCGCGAACGCCGATCCCCACGATCCGCGCAGCGTGAGCACGCTGGCTGTGGTCTGGGCGCCGCTGAGCCATTGCAGGCGGCTGACCGCCGCCGGGCGTCCATTTGTGAGTGCGGCGCCAGCGTCGTCGCTGAGCCATGCGGAGCCCGCGCCGATGAGGCTCCATGCAATGTCGGGTCGGTTGAACGAGAGCAGCATGGTCAGCCCCAGAGCACGATTGACGCGGTGCCGGCGAGCAGGTCCGGCGCGAATTCGACCACCATCACGGGCAGCCCCTCGGCGAGCCCATACTTCGGATAGGTCAGCAAGCCCACGGCGCCCAGCTCGATGCCCGGCACCGCGTCGAGGAACACCTTGGCGCCGAAGAAACGCCGCGCCTGCCGGTAGATATCCGCCACGCGGTCGATTTCCGCCTGCGCATCCGCCGCGTCATCAAAGCAGCTCACCACGGCCGGGGCGTACAGCGCATGGCTGTAGGCACCCGCCAGCGGCGTGGCGGTGCTCACGGTCAGCTGGCAGGGTCGCAGCATCGCCTGCCGTACCTGCAGCGGGAAGTTGTTGCTGGAGCTGGCCAGGTCGCCGTCGCTGAGCTGCGCCCAGTTGCGGCGCAGACCCAACTGCGTCGTCAGCCCAGGTGCCAGGTCCAGCGCTGGCAGCAGGTCGCCGTCCAGGGCATTGATGTCCAGCTCGAAGGCGTAGTCGCCAACATCCACACTCTCGGGCGCCACCAGGCGGGTCATGCGGATCACACCGTCCCCGTCGACCCATTTGCAGGCGGTGTAGCTGGACAGTGCGAGGTCCAAGGCCTGCGCCGCAGTCTCGCTGCCGTCCAGGTACACGCCGAGCCCGGCATAACCGGTGGCTGCGTCGATCGCCGCCGCATCCGCGGCCGACCACTGCACGCCCAGCCAACTGCCGCGCACATCGAGGATCTCGCGCACGTAGTCCGCCAGCTTGATCGCCTGCAGTTCAGCGGGCTCCGTTGGCCGGTCGATCGGGGAATAGCTGTCGTCGTATCCGATCACCCGCACGGACCCAACCGATGGTGGCTCCGGCGTGATGCTGCCATTCGCGGTGACCGGGATCGACAGCAGGTAGAGCGGATGCTCCACCCCGTCCATGTTGGTGATCGTCACCGTGTACGTGCCAGCCTTGTTCCAGCTCGCCAACACGCTGTCGATCGTTTTGCCCGTCGCGATGGCGATGTAGGTGCCGCCGTCGGCTGGAAGCGAGTCAATGGTGATCTCGATCTGGTAGCTCTTCCCTGCACCCACCTTTGCGGTACTGATACCGGCCCAGCCGAGGTAGCTCACCGCCGTCGAGATGCTCGCCGACCGTTTGCACGTGAGCGACGTGCTTTGATTGGGCGCGCCGGGAGCGTGCTCCGCATACGCGCCGCCATCCGGGCCGTCCGGGCCGGCGGCATGTAGAGACCAACCACCGCCGAGCTGCCACAGGCTCGCGTCGCCAAACGACCCGATGTCGATCGCGGTGCGGTCTCCCACCGACGGCGACAACACGAAGCTCCACGAGCAGTTGGAGAAGCGCGGACCACGATCCAGTGCACCGCCGTTCTCACCGTGGAGCTGGAAGACGGCGTATGCGGTACCCGCAGGAGCCGTACCGGTCACAGTGAGCCGGCTGAAGCGTCCCTGGTCGCCCTCGGTCAGAGCCTTGGAGATGGCCCCGTCGATCAGTCGACCGTCCTCCGCGTGCCATTCGATCACCACCGCCGCCACAGGGTGCTGGCGATCGGTGTACTTGTAGAGCGCGGCATCGCAGCTCGCTGTCACGCGCGCACCGGGACCCACGGGGGCAATGCCATCGTTGCGCAGAAACGAGACGCCAGTGCCGTGGAAAAACGCGACATCCATTGCCACGTCGTGGCCATTGATCGAACTCGACGTCTCGTGCACCCACCCATCGCCGCTCGCCGTCCAGTTCGCCATGCCGTCCGCGAACGTCGGGTTCTGGAGGCCGATCATGTCGTGATCGCCATACCGCACGTAGTAGGCCGAGATCTCGCCCACGCGAATCACGCCGCTGGCATGCGCCGATGTCGCCGCCCGCAGGCGCGCACTCACGGCATCCGCCGGTGCCGTGTCGATCACCTCCACGTCGGCCCAAGCATGGGTGCCAGTGACCATGCTGGAGGACACGCTCTTGATGACGTGGCCAGCCGCATCGAGCCAGTCCAGCACCAGCGCTACGCCGCCCACCGCACTTGATGTATAGACAGGCAGCACGGCGTAGATCGTCGGTGCCGTCTGCACCAGCGGGAACTGCAGCACGCCCACACCCATGACCGGCGTGGCCTCCGGCACGGAGCCGCCGACGTCATCCCACCCATCAGGCGTATCGCCGTAGGCGCCGGTGAACGGCGCGCCGGCGCCGTCCAATATGTCGTCTGCCGGCTGCGGGAGCTGGTCGCCGCCAATGCTCGACACGTCCACCGTCACCTTGCCCACCGGCTCATGCGCGAGCTGCAGGCGCGTCTTTGTCGCATCGAGCGCCATGTCCGCCGGCAGCGCGCCGGCATCGAGCGGATAACCAGCATCCCTCACGTAGCCGATACCCAACATCGGAGCGTCGCTCACGGCATAGGTGAGGCTGGCCGCATCCAGCAGCAGCGCGGGCACATTGCGGCATGCGCCCAGCACCACCGGCCACGGTGTGTTCGCGGCGGCGGCGGCGGCGTCGGGGCGCACCAGGCGCCGCTGCAGGGGCACGGAGAGGAGGCCCAGGGGGTCGCGGCATGTCAACTTGATCGTGAGATCGTCGGCTGGCGCCACGTTGTCGACGACTGCAGAGAACAGGGGCACGCGGTCGGCATACCGCTGGCCAGCATCCAGTCGCGCCACGCGCACCCGCATGTCGCGCGCGTCGCCGGCGAGCAGCGCGGCGAAGCTGCCGTCATCGTATGCCGTGAGCACCATCGCGCCGCTCTGGACGCCACGCTGCCAAGGCCAGAAATCCAGCGCGCGCTTTGCCACCAGCTCGGCGCTGTCGCCGGCGAGCAAGCCGGCGTAACGCACGTTCGGAATGTCGTCGTCTGGCGCGGTGAACCAGTCATCGCTGGCCAGGGTCAGGCCTGGCAGCACTTCTTGCGGCTGGTACCAACCGTCGGCCGCCGGCGGATACTCGAACGCGCGTTGCCCCGCGTTGAGAAAGCACCGCAGGCCATAGGGCTCGCTGCCCCCCAGGCTCACCGCCAGCGCCCACGGGCCATTGCTCGGCAACGGCTGCGTGGTCACCAGCACGCCGTTGCGATACCAGGTCACCGTCGGCGTCGTGCTGGTCACATCCAGCCGCACGCGGATCACATCGCCCTTTGCCGCCACCGCGACACTGGCCAGGCTGGCGCCGGCGTTGTGGATCTGGCCCAGATCGAGGCGGTAGCCGTAGCCGAGCGCGTCGCCACCGCAGTAGGTGCCCAGCGATGCAGTGGGCCGGGCGACGCCGATGCTGGCGAGCAGATTGCCGGGACCGTAGACGATGAGCTCGGCATCCCAGGTGCCGACCGATTGAGGGTGGATCGCCAGAGATGTGCGATTGATGCTCGCCGTCGCAGTTACGGTCAGGACTGTGCCCGACTGTTCGGGCACCAGATTGGTGCCGAGGCGTGCAGCATCGAAGATGGCGTAACGGTTCACAGCGGAGGCTCCACGAGCGTAAGCGTCACAGAGCCAGAGGTAGCCAACGGGATGGCGGACAGCACGACGACGACGCCAGATCCGCCCTTCCCGTGGTTGCCGGCAGTGATCCATCGGCCTCCGCCACCGCCACCTGTTCCGTCAGTGGCGTCCATGACGCTGGAATCGTTATAGCCCCCTGTCCCGCCGCCACCGATCCCGCCCTGACAGGTCCCACCATTGCTGCTCGCACCGCCACCACCGCCGTAATATTCGCCGAGCCAGCTAACGAAATAGCCCGCACCACCATTGTTATCGTTAGCCGCCGCCGCCGCGGCGCCGCCGCCGCCTCCGACGCCACTGCTATCGCCCGCATTTGGGCCACGAACTACGGTGCCATCAAGGTATCCTGCGCCTGAAGATCCGCCGGGCTTTCCGCCGGTCCCCGAGAGTCCACCGCCCCCCCCTGTCGCATACATAATTTCGGCGATAGACGTAGTGCCGCCGGCATAGCCATTCCCACCATTTACCCGCGCAGGACCTCCCGATCCAACGGCCACTGCATAACTGCCCGCAGGCAGTTCGCGCTGCGCATCCACGGCGCCACCGCCACCGCCACCGCCACCGCCAAAAGCACCACCACTGCCGCCGCCGCCCACAGCGAGCATCCACAGAGTCATTTGGACCGGGAGTGTGAACGCGCCATCGCCGCTGAAGCGGTACAAGTAGAAGTGCGGGCTCGCCGCAACCGTGCACGTATCCACCAGCGATGTTTGTGCGCCCGAAGCGTCAGTGAGACGCAGCTCCCAATTAAACGTGCCATCTACAATTGGCACGCCAGTGAGAATGCCGTCAGCGCTGATAGCCAATCCCCTCGGCAGTGCGCCGCCCTGGAGCGCCAACATATACGGCGGAGTGCCACCCGCCACCACATATTGATAGTGGAACGCGACTCCTACTGTGCCGTCCTGTGCATCGCCACTCAGCGTCAGCGGCTCGGCGATGACGGTGATCACAAACTGCCGAACCAGCGATGCGCCACTTGCATCGGTAGCGCGCACCGTGATCGGGAAGCTGCCGGCCACCAGCACATTGTCGGACACCAAATAACCGGTTGCCGAATCCAGGGTTATACCCGCAGCGGCGAGATCATCACCGCCATCGACGATCGAGTAGCTGTAAGGCGCCACGCCACCGCGCGCCGTGACCTTGGCGGCATAACTCGCGTGCAGCGCCACACTCGGCAACACCCCCGACAACGTCATCGCGTTGCCAATATCCACCAGCACGATCGGCCGGCCCATCACGACTTGCCTCGGCTGCTGGCCACGATCGCGTTGAGCTCGGCCGTGGTGCCTTGCTTGACCATCGTGGCGTTGGTCTTGGCGATCGCCTCGGTGTTTGCGCGGGTACCAGAGAGCTGCTCCAGCAACTGCTGCAGGATGGCCTTGACCTGCGGATCGGTCTCCGCCGGTGTCGAGGGCTTCACCGGGCCCGGGTTGGCGAGCGGGCCGCCGGTGATCGCCTGGATCAAGTCACGGCCGAGCTGCTGTATCGCAGTGACGATGCTGACGCTGGCATCCATCGTGCTGCCGGGGATGTCGGCCAGCTTCAGGCTGTCCAGGTAGCCGGTGATGTTGGTGATGCCGAGATCCTTCGCCAGATCCTGCAGCGAGAAGCCCAGCCCACTGGCGGCGTCGCCGTAGCCGATGCCGTGGGTCGTGCTGATGTCCGCGACGTACTGCGCCAGCGTCTTGGCGTCGTTGAACCGCGCCATCGCGTCGGCCTGCGCCTGGTACTGGTTGCGCTGGCCGATCAGGCCGTTGTATTTCTTGATCGCATCCGTGATGCCGCCAATGCCGGTGTCGCCCGCGCCGGGCAGGCCGAGGATGTCCTGCACCTTGTTGTACAGGCCGGTGTAGTCCGCGCTGCTGCTGTACAGGCGGCGGCCCAGCGCCAGCACGTCGTCGGCACTGGTCAGGCCGCTGCGCAGGCCCTGCAGGGCCACGTCGAGCTTCTGTTTGTCGTTGAGCGGGCTCTTGTCGCCGATCGCCAGCTGCGTGGCGGTTTGCACTTTGCTGCTCATCTTGTCGAGCAGCGCGTTGACGGCGTCGAGGCTGCTGCCGGTGACCGCGTACAACTTGGCGGCCAAATCCTGCGCCGAGCTGTTGAGCTGCGCGATCGCGGCGGCGGCCTGCTCGGCCGCGTAGCGGTGGATGTTGGCCAGATCGGCCTCGCGGGCATGCTGCAAGCCTGCCGCCTGCGCCAGCGCGTTGGCTTGGTCGATGTTGGCTTGCATCTGCGTGGCGATCGCCTGCAGCGAGCCGCCAAACGTGTTGTTGGCCGGCGCAAACTGCCCCACAAACTGCAAGTAGGACGCGCTGGCCTGCATCAAGCGAGCATAGGTATCCGCCAGCGCCTCGCCGTCCGCCTGCAGGCCCTGCACAAACTTGATCACCTGCGGCAGCGTGGCCGTGGCGCCCAGCGCCACCAGGCTGGCGCCCTTGTTGATGTCGGCCTGTGCGGCCAGCATCGTGTTGGCGCCGTCCAGCAGGGTTTCCGCGCTGTCGCGGAACTGCTCGGCGATACGCTGCGCCACGCTGCCGGCGCTGGCTTCCACCACCTTGACCAGCGCCTCCGCGCCAAGGCGTTGTGCCGCCGCATCCGCCGTGGCTTCCTTCCAGGTGCGCCCCAGGTACTCCACCACGTAGTCGGTGGACTTGAGCTTGCCCTTCTTGTCGTAGGTGCTCTGGGTAGACAGCGTGGCTTCGATCATCGACGGCACATCGATGGCGAGCTTCTGTGCGCCCGTCACCATCGTCTTCTCGATGCCATCGTAGAGCTGCTGCGCGGCAGCCAGCATCTCCGGCGTCACGGGCGCATCCTTGAAGCGCTTGTCCTTGTCGCCCCAGTCGCTGGGCAAGTTGATGCCCCAGTGGCCCATCGCCGAGGCAAAGCCGCCACGATACTTCCACTGGTGCACCTGCGCATCAGCCGATGAGCCCTCGGGGCCGATATTGAGGTTGAGCGCGGCCGCGTCGGTGCGGTACTTGGTGCCAAACACCTTGCCGCCGCTGAAGTGGTCCACCAGCGCGGCCGCCGCCAGAATCCAGCCCACGATCGGCACCCAGCTCGCGCCCGCGATGGCGCCGTAGGCGCCCGCCGCCGCCGTGCCCACCGACATGCCGCCGGCCACGCCGGCCGCCGTGCCGGCGATGCCTGCGCCCAACGCGCCATAGGCCACCGTGCTGCCCGCCGTGCCCACGCCGCCATCGCCCTGGTGCGCGCCGTAATACGCACCCACCAGCGCGCCGCCGTAGCTGGCCACCGGCGCCGAATAACCGCCCATGCCCCAGGTGCCACCGTAATAGCCCGCCGGCGTGGACGTCGCCCACGGGTTGAACGCCACGGCCTTGCCGTCGGCACCCACACCGACGCTGGCCACGTTGCCCGCACCCACGCCGCCGCTGCCCCAGACGCCGCCGGTGCTGGCCCACTGGTAGGCCTTGTAGGCCGCCACGCCGTTCTGGATGTAATTGGCGTAGTCCTGCGATGCGGTCACGCTACCGCCCGCGCCGGTGTCGGTACCGACGCCGCCAGCCCCCTTGGCGCCGCCGCTGGCCGCGCCGTACAGCGACGTGGCCATGCCGATCCACCCGCCGCCTCCGCCGCCGAACACGCTGCCCAGCAGCGGCTGCAGCACGCGCAGCTGCAACCAGGTGCTGATGATCTGCGCCACCACCGACTTGGCCGCATCCACCAGCCCGCGCCACAGATCCTTCACCGAGCTCACGTTGCGCACAAAGTAGTTGCCGATCGCATCGGCAGCGGTCTTGGCCCCTTGCTCGATCACCTGGTAATAGCGCTCGGCCGCGCTGGTCTGCGTCTCGTACGCGGCCACCTTGTTCGGCGTGTTCTTGAGGTCATCCGCGTCCAGCTGGTTCTTGAGTTGCAGGCGGTCGTTGATGGTGTCGTAGCGCGACTGCAGCTTCTGCATCGCCTGGTCCACCGGCACGCCTGCGCGCACCCACGCCTGGTAGTCCTGCACCGCCTGGCGCACGCCGGCGTTGTACTCGATCTGCTGGTCGCTGAGCCCGGCCAGCTTGTCGCGCAGCTGCGTGTTCTGCTCGTCCAGTGCCGCCTGGCTGCTGGCGATGTCTGCATTGGCCTGGGCCAGTTCGCGGGCGGCGTCGGCGGCGGCGCGCGTGGCGGCGGTGGCGTCCTTGGTGCTGGCGCTGTGGGTCTTGGTTGCCGCGGTCATCGCATCGAGTTGGCGGGCGTTGGCGATGAGCGGCGCGTACAGGTCCTCAAGCGAGGCGATCCGCGCCTTCGTGACGTTGTTGTCTCCCTTCGCAGCCTCGGTCGCGATAGCCAGAGACTTGGCGTATTCCAACTGGGCTGCCCTGCCCTTGCCGTACGTCGCGATCTGTTTTTCCAGCTCGGCGTTCTGGTCTTTGAGCGCCGCGCGCATGGCGTCGAAGCCCTGCGCCTCAGAGCGTGCCATTTGCGCCAGATGATCCGCGTTCGCCTGAAATGCGGATTGTGCGATGGCCGTGCGCTGTGCCGCGTCCAGTTCGCTCACCGCTTTGGTGTATAGGGCCACGTCCTCCGCAGCGCGGGCGGCCACACGCGCCGCGATCTCGGTATTGCCGCTGAACTGGATAGCTGCCCGGGCGGCCTCAAGCTCGGCCTGTTTCTTGGCGAGTGCGGCGCGGGCGCCCGCCAATTGTTCCTTCGCCTCATCGATCGCCGCCTGGGTCACGCGACCATGCGCGTCGGCCAGTTGTTTCGAGGTGGCTTGCAACTGCCCGGCCGCTTTCTCCGCCTCGGTCTGCCGCGTCGCCAAGTACACCACGGCCGCCGCTGCCGCCAGCACAACGCCGGGCCACCCGCCAAACAGCGCCAGCAGGCTGTTGCCCACCGTGCGCAGGCCGGACATCGCCGCGCTGGCGAGGCTGGTAACGGACGCCAGCCGGGTCTGCGCTGCAATCTGCGCCGTGGCGGCAGCCGTCAGCGAGGCCTGCACGCCCGCCTCCATCCGGCTGATCGCTGCCAGCTCGCTGATGGCCGCCGCCTGGCGGGCTTTGGCCGCCGTCAGGTTGTCGGTGGCCACGCGCTGCTCGCGTACCGCAAAGCTCAAGATGCCGGCGGCCTGCGCCGCCGCCAGGTGCCGCTGGGCCTGCACCACGTCGGCCTGGGCGGTGGCCAGCTTGGCCACCTGCTCGGCGCGCAGGGCCTGCACCGCCTCCAGCGCGGCGGCAGTCTCGATGGCCTTGGCCTGGGCCGCCTCCACGGCCGCCGTGGCGGCGGCACGCTCGGCGGCGGCCGTGGCCACCTGCGTACGCACCAGCCCTACCAGCGATGTGGCATAGGTCTGGACCGCCGTGAGCGCGCGGGCACCCAGGTTGAGCAGCAGCACACCGCCGAGTGTCGCCACGACGCCGGCAAGCACGCCGATGTGCTCGGCCACCTCCGCGATGCCCTTGGCGAACAGGGTGGATGCACTGAGTCCTTGATCCACCTGGCCGACGTAGCGCTCCACCGCATTGGTCAGCATCGTCCAGCTGCGGTCGATCGTCAGCGGCAGGTCGGCAAATTCCGTGCGCAGCGTCTGCGACTGGTTGGTCAGCGCCTGCACAACCTGCTCGGCCGTGATCAACCCCTGGGCAG
>Ga0222423_1001557_pt1 | contig 10173 bp, 9 predicted proteins | sample 3A0metagenome_FD_182472 | JGI IMG/M metagenome (GOLD analysis project Ga0222423, IMG submission 182472) | Enriched microbial communities from leaf-cutter ant dump, University of Wisconsin, Madison, United States - 3A0 (version 2) | ecosystem: Environmental > Terrestrial > Nest > Insects nest >...
AGGTTTGACAACTCCGGGTTTTTGGAATTCGGGATTGTAAAATATTTCAGGGAAATTATTTTGTCTGCGATACTTAACTAATCTCAAAATAACTCAGAATATGTTCTTTCAGTAAAGTTTCCTGTTCGGCCATGGATGAGGTTTTCACGGTATCTGTTTCCTGATAATGCGGCCATCCTTCTTCATCATAACCCTGCAATTCATAAAAGCCGCTTTGGCTTAAAAGACTGCATACGGCCACATGCATCAGATCTTGTTTTTGTTCTTTGGAAAATTTTATACTGGGTATCCTGCCCCGGTATTCGTTAATGCCGATGAGAAATAAAATAGCTTCCATGTCGGGTGTTTTTCCAAAACGCTCGGTAAGCATGGCTTCAAGCCGGCTCCATCTTTCGGCGGTGTTATGATCTGTTGCGGTCATTGTTTTTTCTGGTTTAGCATAGCGTACTTGTAATTATTCAGTCATTTCATCATTTACTATTCATAATTCATAATTCACAATTCACAATTCACAATCCATAATTCATCATTCTTAAAACAATCTTCTGATCAATTCATCTAATGAAATGCCTTCTGCTTCTGCCTTATAATTTCTGATGATGCGATGTCGCAATACGGGAAGGGCAATAGCTTTAATATCCTCAATATCCGGTGAAAATTTTCCATGCAGTAGTGCATAGCATTTGGCCGCCAGTACTAAATTCTGAGATGCTCTCGGGCCGGCTCCCCAGGAAAGATATTGTTTTGCCAGCGTGTTTTGTTCCTGATCCGGCCGGGTGCTTTGTACAAGACGCACTGCATATTCCAGCACATTATCCGGCACCGGTACGCGGCGTACTAATTGTTGGAAATATACAATTTCCTCTGCGTGGAGTGTTTTGGGCAAGGTATTTTCAGCAGCACCGGTTGTTCTGCGTACAATATCCACTTCTTCCTGAAAAGAAGGATAATCTACCATGATTTGAAACATAAAGCGGTCTAACTGCGCTTCGGGCAAAGGATAGGTACCTTCCTGTTCAATCGGATTTTGTGTGGCCAGTACGAAAAAAGGCGCCGGCAGTTTGTGTTCTTCTCCGGCAGCCGTTACATTACGTTCCTGCATGGCTTCCAGCAGAGAAGCCTGTGTTTTTGGAGGCGTCCGGTTGATTTCATCTGCTAAAACAATATTCGCAAATACGGGGCCTTTGATAAATTTAAAACGTCGGTTTTCGTCTAATATTTCCGCGCCGGTAATGTCGCCCGGCATCAGATCGGGGGTAAACTGAATCCTTTTGAAGCTCAGTTCCAAAGCGTCAGCAAGTGTGCGTACCAACAATGTTTTAGCTAATCCCGGAACACCTACTAACAGGCTGTGACCATTGCATAAGATGGAAATCACTAATTTTTCCACCACATCTGTTTGTCCGATAATTATGGTTTTTATAGCCGAATGCAGTGCATTGTATTTTTGTTGGAGCGCTTTTACGGCTTCTACGTCTGATGAGTAATTTACCATGATTCAAAATAAATCCTAAAGCCTGATACTGCATAGTACTGTATGCGCATCACGCATGAAAATAATGTTGTTTAAAATAATCCGTTGATTCGTGCGTCCACCTGATTAATTACGGTTGCAAAATCATCCGGGTTTCCGGCAAAATTTGTTTGATCCACATCAATAACCAAGAGTGGACCTTCTTTATATCTGCTTAACCAACTGTTGTAATGTTCATTCAGCCTTTTTAAATAATCCAGCCGTATATTTTCCTCATATTCTCTTCCTCTTTTTTGTATCTGATCCACTAACTGTGGAATAGATGCTTTCAGGTAAATGAGCAAATCCGGTGGGCGGATCATTTTTTTTATGGTTTGAAAAAATGCTTCATAATTTTCGAAATCACGTCCGTCCATCAATCCCATTTCATGCAGGTTAGGTGCAAAGATGTAGGCATCTTCATAAATTGTACGATCCTGAATAACCGTATGACTGCTGTTTTGCACCTCCAGCAACTGGCGCAAGCGGTTGTTGAGGAAATAAATCTGCACATGAAAAGACCAGCGCTGCATATTTTCATAGAAATCGCTCAGGTAAGGATTATGATCCACCATTTCAAATTGAGCAGTCCAGTTGTAATGCTTCGCCAACATAGTGGCCAGAGTTGTTTTTCCGGCTCCTATATTTCCTGCAACGGCTATGTGTTTTAATTTGTTCATTTAAAGATGGAGGCTGTGTCTTCAAATATAGGGATTTATCAGGAGCCGTGATAATTGATACCGATGGCTTTTCTTGCGGCTTCGAGCGTTATAGCGGCACTGGCACGAGCTTTTTCCGCACCTTCTTTTAAAATTTTACTGATCAGCGCTTCGTCTTGCTGTAAGGCTGCCGCCTTTTCACGAATTGGCTGGATGAAAGCAATCATATCTTCGGCTAATTGTTTTTTAAAATCACCATAACGAATGCTGCAGTTGTTGTAATGCTGTACAAATGTCTGATAGGTTGCTTCAGCTGCCGTCAGTTGCAGCAACTGAAACAGGTTTTGGATATAGTCCGGCATGGGCATATTGGCTTCCGTAGGGCCTGCATCCGTTTTGGCTTTCATGATTTTTTTCCGGATCGTATCATTATCATCAGCTAAGTAAATGGTGGCATTGATATTTTCACTCTTACTCATTTTACCCTGACCATCGAGGCTCATGATCTTTACCGTATTTTGGTCGAAGCGGAATACGTGCGGGTCAGGAAATAAATCCACCTGATACCGGGAGTTGAATCGTTGTGCGAAATTACGCGCCATTTCTAAGTGTTGTTCCTGATCTTTTCCTACGGGCACTTTCGCACCGCGATGGATCAGAATATCGGCGGCCATCAACACCGGATACGTCAGCAAACCTGCATTTACATTGTCAGGGCTCAGCCGTACTTTGTCTTTAAATGTAGGCACTTTTTCTAATTCACCTTTATAGGCCAGCATATTAAGCATGAGGTACAGCTCCGCCGTTTCGGGGAGATCACTCTGTGCGTATAGTGCTACTTTTTCAGGATTGATACCCGCTGCGATATTTTCCGCAACTACCCGAAATACCTGTGCTTTCAGATCTTTGGGATCGGGATGTGTAGTGAGGGAATGATAATCGGCCACAAAGAAAAAACAGTTGTAATTGTCCTGCATTTTCACATAATTGTGAATAGCGCCGAAATAATTTCCCAGATGAAGGTTGCCGGTGGAGCGGATGCCGCTGACCACAATTTCTTTCTGTTGCATAAAGGGGGCAAATTACAAATAATTATAAAAGGAAATGGCAACAGACCGGTGTTTGTTGTTTGGAGCAATCCAATTTTAGGTCTGTTTTAATTAAAAATGCAGAGTGTCCATCTTCGGCAGAGCGGTATCTGGCTCTGCGGTGCGCTTTAATATGGAGTCCACTTTAGGTTTAAGCTCAATGCTGAGTCTGCGGTTGAGGTCTTCATGTGCTTCCTTACGGAGCTGTTCTTCTTTTTGCTTTACGATAGCATCCACCTGTGTCTGTATTTCCTTAGGGCTGAGCTCTGCTCCCTCTTTGCGACAGGAAAACAAGAAACAAGCAGATAGCAGCAGCAGACCTGTTGTTTTTTTAAATAAAAACATGACTTAAAAAAGAGTGCAAAATTAATCAGGCAAAATTAAAAATAATGTTACATCACATCATCTGTGTTTATCCGTGTCATCCGTGAACAATAAAATTCAAAAAAATAATGTTACCCCACATCATCTGTATTTATCCGTGCCATCTGTGAACAATAAAAATTCAAAAAATAATGCTACCCCAAATCATCTGTGTTTATCTGTGTCATCCGTGAACAATAAAAATTCAAAAAAATAATGTTACCCCACATCATCTGTGTTTATCCGTATCATCCGTGAGCAATAAAAATTCAAAAAAATAATGTTACCCCAAATCATCTGTATTTATCCGTGCCATCCGTGAACAATAAAAATTCAAAAAAATAATGTTACATCGCATCATCTGTGCTTATCCGTGTCATCCGTGAACAATAAAAATTCAAAAAAATAATGTTACATCATCTGTGTTTATCCGTGTCATCCGTGAGCAATAAAAATTCAAAAAAATAATGTTACCCCAAATCATCTGTGTTTATCCGTGCCATTCGTGAGCAATAAAAATTCAAAAAAATAATGTTACATCGCATCATCTGTGTTTATCCGTGCCATTCGTGAGCAATAAAAATTCAAAAAAATAATGTTACCCCACATCATCTGTATTTATCCGTGCCATCCGTGAACAATAAAAATTCAAAAAAATAATGTTACATCGCATCATCTGTGTTTATCCGTGTCATCCGCGAGCAATAAAAATTCAAAAAAATAATGTTACCCCACATCATCTGTGTTTATCCGTGTCATCAGTGAGCAATAAAAATTCAAAAAAATAATGTTACCCCACATCATCTGTGTTTATCCGTGTCATCAGTGAGCAATAAAAATTCAAAAAAATAATGTTACCCCACATCATCTGTGTTTATCCGTGTCATCCGTGAACAATAAAAATTCAAAAAAATAATGTTACATCATCTGTGTTTATCCGTGTCATCCGTGAGCAATAAAAATTCAAAAAATAATGTTACCCCAAATCATCCGTGTTTATCCGTGCCATCCGTGAACAATAAAAATTCAAAAAAATAATGTTACATCATCTGTGTTTATCCGTGTCATCCGTGAGCAATAAAGATTCAAAAAAATAATGTTACATCGCATCATCTGTGTTTATCCGTGCCATCCGTGAACAATAAAAATTCAAAAAAATAATGCTACCCCACATCATCTGTATTTATCCGTATCATCCGTGAGCAATAAAAATTCAAAAAAATAATGTTACATCATCTGTGTTTATCCGTGCCATCCGTGAGCAATAAAAATTCAAAAAAATAATGCTACCCCACATCATCTGTGTTTATCCGTGTCATCCGTGAGCAATAAAATTCAAAAAAATAATGTTACATCGCATTATCTGTGTTTATCCGTGTCATCCGCGAGCAATAAAAATTCAAAAAAACAATGCTACCCCACATTATCTGTATTTATCCGTGTCATCCGTGAGCAATAAAAATTCAAAAAAATAATGTTACATCATCTGTGTTTATCCGTGTCATCCGTGAGTAATAAAAATTCAAAAAAACAATGTTACCCCACATCATCTGTGTTTATCCGTGTCATCCGTGAGCAATAAAATTCAAAAAAATAATGTTACCCCACATCATCTGTGTTTATCCGTGTCATCCGTGAGCAATAAAAATTCAAAAAAATAATGTTACATCGCATCATTTGTATTTATCCGTGTCATTCTGGATTAATATGGGATGAAATAGATGCTGAGATAAAAGCCGTTAGAGATGCAAAACGTGATTAAAATTACTCAACACGCTCCAACCCTCACCCCGAAAAGAATAACAAAATGTTGAATTTTTCCTGTACTTCTACGAATTGAGCTCCAGCTTAGTACTTTTGCAGGCATTGGTCATTAAACTTCCTTCTTTATTCTTAAATTTTCGGATGCGGCAACTCAAAGCACTTAATAAATATTTTATCAAATACAAATGGCGACTTCTGCTCGGTATTATTTTCGTGAGCGTATCGAATGTGTTTGCCGTGTTGCCGCCCAAGGTCATCAGCGCCGTATTGGACGAAGTGTATAATAACGTTACTACTTATAAATTACTGGGCGATTCTCCGCTGGCAGCCGATTACCGGGCGGTTGTGCTGAACTTAGTGATGAAAGCGGGTTTGTTGCTGTTGCTTTTTGCCTTACTTAGAGGTGTATTCATGTTTTTTATGCGGCAGACCATTATCGTGATGTCGCGGCATATTGAGTATGATCAGAAAAATGAAATTTTTGCCCATTATCAAAAAATGGACACAGCATTTTTTAAAACCCATGCTACCGGCGATCTGATGAGCCGTATCAGTGAAGATGTATCCAGAGTGCGGATGTACACCGGCCCGGCTATTATGTACACTATTAATCTGGTCGTACTGATCCTGATGAGCCTTTGGGGTATGCTCAGCGTCAGTCCGATGATGACTTTGTATGTCGTGGCACCTTTGCCTTTTTTGGCATTTACCATTTTCTATGTCAATAAAATTGTGAACCGGAAAAGTGAGCAGATACAAGCACAACTTTCGGAACTGACCACTCAGGCGCAGGAAGCTTATTCCGGCATTCGGGTTATTAAATCTTTCGGTCAGGAGAGCAATATTTTTAATCAGTTTGCCCGCGCTTCCCGGCGTTATCGCAAAAGCACGATTAATCTTTCTCTTACAGAAGCGGTGTATGCTCCTTCTATGAATATTTTTATCGGGCTGAGTACAATTGCCGCTATTCTGATTGGCGGCTGGCAGGCTATACAAGGTCATATCACCCCTGGCAATATTGCAGAGTTTGTGATTTATATAAACATGCTGATGTTTCCTATTATGGCTATCGGCTGGACGGCAAACATGATTCAGCGGGCTGCCGCTTCTCAAAAGCGCATCAATGAATTTCTGGATACCGAACCGACTATTTACAGTGCGCCGGATGCTGTAGTAAGGCATATTGACGGAGCAATTGAATTTAAAGAGGTATCTTTCGTATATCCGCATACCGGCATTAAAGCATTGGATCGTTTTTCCCTGAATATTAAACAGGGTCAAAGAGTGGCCATTATCGGACGTACCGGTTCGGGTAAAAGTACGATAGTGCATTTGTTATTGCGGATGTATGATGTTACGGAAGGTAATATTACCGTAGATGGTTTGCCGCTGAAACAATATGACCTGCACAGCCTTAGGCGTCAAATCAGTTATGTGCCTCAGGAAGTGTTTTTATTTTCGGATACCATCACTCAAAATATTGCTTTTGGAGCAAATGAGAAAGGCCTTCCGGAAGTGGAGCGTGCAGCAGCAATGGCTTCCGTGGCGGGTGATATCGCCGGTTTGACACAAGGTTATGATACGGTTGTGGGCGAGCGGGGCGTAATGCTCAGCGGAGGACAAAAGCAAAGAATTTCCATAGCCCGTGCGCTGATCCGGGAGCCATCGGTGCTGATTATGGACGAAAGCCTTTCGGCAGTAGATACCCGTACGGAGCAAAATATACAAAGTGCACTGGATGCTTATTTGCAAAATAAAACGGCTATTGTCATTACGCACCGGATCTTTCAAAATTGGAACTTTGATCAGATTGTGATGTTGGAAAACGGACGTATAGCAGAACAAGGTACGCATGACGAGCTGATGGCATTAAACGGACAATACGCTGAGCTATTCCGCTATCAGACTTCTATGCGTGAACCGTAGTTAACATAAAGGCCGCAGCATTCCAGTTCCCCGTCCTCGAAGAATTTTAACCGGATTATATTTCATGCTGAAGCGGAAGAGGATATTCAAAATTTATCGGAATAAATGCATATTCTTACTTATTTTTGGCTTTCTTCCTGAGATAATTTATTTTTTATTGAATTGAAATCCAAAATACTTTGAATAATGAAAATGTGATACCTCAGAAAAGCGGGGAGCGTATAAGCTATCTGGATTCGGCGCGAGGCATAGCAGCACTTATGGTGTTGTTTTATCATTACTTAGGCTGGAAATATCCTGACCTGTTGATCATAAAGTGGAGCTATCTTATTTTTAACGGAAGCGATGCCGTTTCCTTTTTCTTTGTTTTAAGCGGATTTGTATTGGCCTATCCTTATTTACAATTAGGGAAAAGCCTTGATATCGGGAAGTTTTACATAAACCGTGTGTTCCGTATATATCCGGCATTTTTAGTTGCATTGCTGATCAATACTTTTTATGCAATGCGCAACGATTTGTCACAACATACACTGAGTACCTTGTACCATCTTTTTATTTTAAATGATTTTAAATTTTGGGAAGAGGCTTTATTAATAAAAGGGAAACCGAATTTCTTGTTATTGGACTGGACTTTGTCTATTGAAATGACCATGTCTTTCTTAATGCCTTTTTTAATAGTTATTGCAATGCGAGAGAAACGGCTAATTATCTGGTTGGTGCTTTCTTTTTTGTTGTATAGTTATATCACCGGTCAGTTTTTTATCCACTTCGCCTTAGGCTTATTGATATGTGCCTATTATCAGTATATTAAAAGTGAATCCTTCAAACATTCGATATGGTATCGGTATCGGGCAGTGATACTGATAGTTGCTTTTGCACTTTTTTCTCTGAGACATATTGATCGTATTGCTCCTTTTGGCCCTACCTATAATTATGTAGCGGGGTTATTACAATTAGAATTGTTCGTATATACCGCAATAGCTTCTTTCGTATTTATCGTATATATGATTGTTTCCGGCAAGTTACAAAGATTGCTGCAGCACCGTATTTTATTATTTTTGGGTAAAATTTCCTATGGGATCTATTTGATGCATTGGGTGTTTGTCTGGTCGCTTTTTGATCATTGGGAAATATTACTCCGTTATTTTCCCAATAACAAAACTGCATTTATTTCATTACTAATAATATGCCTTGCCGCAACAATTATCAGTGCCAGCATTTTATATTATGCCATTGAATTGCCTTTTATAAAAATGGGAAAGCGCATCACTAAAAAAATGTCACCGACCTTAATAGTCAGCCCTGACTCCAAGTAACATCAACTCCTTTCATATCTTTGCCATTCATGTACGCATTAATCAAGTCTATACTTTTCCGCCGCGACCCTGAGCAGGTGCATTATTGGGTAATGAAGCAACTCAAAAGATGGTTGCCGACTGCCGCAGGCCGCGCTTTTGCACGAAGTAATTTTTCTGTTCAGGGCACTCATCTGTCCAAAACGATTTGGGGACTTCGTTTTGATAATCCCGTTGGTCTCGCTGCCGGTTTTGATAAAGATGCCAAATATATTGATGAGCTGGCGGCATTGGGTTTCGGTTTTATTGAAATCGGTACGCTCACTCCGCTTCCTCAGGACGGCAATCCTAAGCCCCGCTTGTTTCGTCTGCCCAAAGACGGAGCGCTGATCAATCGTATGGGCTTTAACAACGAAGGCGTAAAAGCGGCCGCAGCACGCTTGCGCAAAAGAAAAACGCGCATCATTATCGGAGGAAATATCGGAAAAAATAAAATCACACCGAACGATAAAGCGATGGATGATTATGAAATCTGCTTCCGAGAATTGTACGATTGTGTGGATTATTTTACGGTAAATGTAAGCAGCCCCAATACGCCCAACCTCAGGGCTCTCCAAGACAAGCAACCGCTGATGCAGTTACTGAGCCGACTGCAAATAGTCAATTCGCAATTGGGAAAGGAAAAACCGGTATTGCTGAAAATAGCGCCGGACCTGACTAACGAGCAATTGGACGATATCATTGAAATTGTAACTTCAACCCGCATCCACGGTATTGTAGCTACAAATACGACCATTAACCGTTCTGGACTGCAGACTGCAGCTGCCGAGGTAGAAGCAATAGGCGCGGGTGGATTGAGTGGTCGGCCGGTGAAAGACCGATCTACCGAGGTCATTCGCTATCTGCATCAACACTCAGAAGGGAAAATTCCCATTATGGCAGTCGGTGGTATTTTTACTGCTGAAGATGCCAAAGAAAAATTAGATGCAGGAGCCGTATTAGTGCAAGTTTATACCGGATTTATTTATGAAGGACCGGGTATTGTTAGGAAGATTTGTAGGGGGTTGTAAGTAATAGGCAATAAGCAATAAGCAATAGGCAATAGGCAATAGACAATAAGCAATTGGCAATAAGCAATTGGCAATAGGCAATAAGCAATTGGCAATTGGCAATTGGCAATAGGCAATAGGCAATAAGCAATTGGCAATAGGCAATAAGCAATAAGCAATAAGTAATAATCACTAATCACTAACAATTAACCATTATTCTGTATGGATATCGCTCATCTGCTAACTATTGATAGTCTGATCAGTTTCGTAGTGCTGGTTATTTTGGAAATTGTCTTAGGCATTGACAATGTTATTTTCGTCAGTATTATCCTGAATCGTTTGCCGCAGGCATTACAAAAGCGCGGACGGTTTATTTGGATGTTTACGGGCATCACCGTCCGTATTATTTTACTGATGCTGCTGAAATGGCTGCTGGATCAGAAAGGGAAACCCGTTTTCACCATTTGGGACAAAGGCTTTGACCTGGCCAGCTTAGTGATGATCGGCGGAGGTATA